>Ga0209686_1000704_pt1 | contig 16783 bp, 13 predicted proteins | sample GraSoiAngelo_126_FD_185883 | JGI IMG/M metagenome (GOLD analysis project Ga0209686, IMG submission 185883) | Grasslands soil microbial communities from the Angelo Coastal Reserve, California, USA - 14_0927_09_20cm (SPAdes) (version 2) | ecosystem: Environmental > Terrestrial > Soil > Grasslands ...
GTACGCGGTCCCATGAAGCCGGTTCGCGCCCGACTGGACGACGACGTTCACCTGGCCGGCGCTGTTGCGTCCGAACGACGCGTCAGCCGTGCTCGTGACGAGCTCGAATTCCTGCACCGCATCCACCGGCGGCGACACGCCGAGCGTGTTCAACTTCGGATCGACGTTGAGCACACCATCGAGCAGATATCCGTTCGAGTCTTCGCGGCCGCCATTGACGTGAAACGCAAAGTCGCCGCGCACCGAGGATGCCGATCCTGGGGCCTCGGGCGCGGTACCGGGCGCGAGCAGGCTGAGCTCGAGGAAGTTGCGGCCGTCGAGCGGCAGCCCGCGAATCTGTTCGCCGTCGATTGCCGTCGCGCGCGCGGGACGGAGCCGTTCGATTGACGCGGCGGGTGCCGTCACCGTAACGCTCTCGTCGCGTTGGCCGAGCGTCAGCTGGATGTCGACGCGCCGCTCTTCGCCAACTTGCAAGCGGATCTGCTGTGTGTAGGCCTTGTATCCCGCCTGCTCGATCTGGATCGTATGCGTGCCGGACGGAATCGCGGCGACGACAAACCGGCCGGTGCCGTCGGCCGTGACGGTCCGCCGTTCACCGGTGTCGACCTGCACGATCGTCACCTGCACACCGGGAATCGGCATCGCCGACGGATCGAGGACGACGCCACGGATGGATGCGAGTGGAGTCTGAGCTGCGGCGGGTAGCGCCAGCGCCGCCGCCATCGCGAGCGCGAGGAAAGCCGTCATAGTATTTTGTTCGTCAAAAGGACGCGGTGTCCGGGTGGTCATTCTATCGCAGCGCAGAGGCTCGTCCGTTGCGGCTCGGCGCGCAATTGAAGGAGTCCCCACGCGCAATCGAAGGAGCGCCTGCGGCCAGCGCGAGCGGCCGGAGGGTAGCGCCGCGAAGCGGCGCCCGCGAGCGCGAGCGCGTGAGAGCCGTCAGCCGCCGCGGAGCCCGAATGGGCGGAGCGGCAAGCGTCGGGGGTGGGGCCCCGACGCATTTGAAAGATGTGGGGCCCCGCGCGCAATCGAAGGAGCGCCTGCGGCCAGCACGAGCGGCCGGAGGGTAGCGCCGCGAAGCGGCGCCCGCGAGCGCGAGCGCGTGAGAGCCGTCAGCCGCCGCGGAGCCCGGATGGGCGGAGCGGCAAGCGTCGGGGGTGGGGCCCCGACGCATTTGAAAGATGTGGGGCCCCGCGCGCAATCGAAGGAGCGCCTGCGGCCAGCGCGAGCGGCCGGAGGGTAGCGCCGCGAAGCGGCGCCCGCGAGCGCGAGCGCGTGGGGGTGGGGCCCCACGCGCAAATTAAGTAAGGAGCTTCTATGAAGACCGCGCGCTCTCTGTTCGCGATCGGAATAGTCCTTGGGATGAGTGTCGTGACGGGCGGTCAGTCGGCGCCGGGCGACTGGCCCCAGTGGCAGGGGCCCGACCGTAACGGCTCGTCGAAAGAGACGGGCCTCCTCAAGGAATGGCCATCATCGGGTCCGCCGCTCGTCTGGTCCGCGTCGAACCTCGGCGGCGGGTACGGTTCGATTGCCGTAAAAGCCGATCGGATTTATGTGCAGGGGATGAAAGGGTCGACGAGCATCGTATCCGCGCTCAATCGCGCGGACGGCAAACCGCTCTGGTCGAAATCAGTCGGACCGTCTGCCGGTAGCGACCAGGGCGACGGGCCGCGCGGGACGCCGACCCTCGACGCCGATCGACTGTACGTGCTGACGGAGAACGGAGATCTCGCCTGCCTCAAGACTGACGGCAGCGCCGTATGGCAGCGCAACATTCTCAAGGACTTCAATGGCCGCAACCTGCGATGGCTCATCAGCGAATCACCACTCGTCGACGGCAGCAACGTGATCGTCACGCCGGGCGGTGCCAATGCCGGTATGGTGGCGCTCGACAAGATGACGGGAAAGACCATCTGGACCAGCAAGGAGCTGAGCGATCCCGCAGGCTACGCATCGCCCGTGGTTGCGGAGGTCGGCGGCGTCCGCACCTACACGACGCTGACGTCGAGTGCCGGTGTCGGCGTGCGCGCGTCCGATGGAAAGTTGATGTGGCGATACGATCGCGCCGCGAACAACGTCGCCAACATCGCCACGCCACTCTTTTCCGACAACAAGGTGTTCTACACGTCCGCCTACGATACGGGGGCGGCGCTGCTCGGCCTGACCGCGCAGAACGGCGAGGTGAAGGCCAACGAAATCTACTTCACGCGCAACATGAAAAACCATCATGGCGGCGTCGTGCTGGTGAACGGCTACGTGTACGGCTTCACCGATTCGATCCTGACGTGCCTGGAATTCGCGACGGGCAAGCAGGTGTGGCGCGACCGCAGCGTCGGCAAGGGTACCGTGACCTACGCCGACGGCAACCTTTATGTACAGGGGGAGAACAACACCGTCGGCCTCGCGGAGGCGACGCCGAACGGTTACAACGAGAAGGGACGGTTCAAGATTGCCGACCAGGGTCTTCCGAGCTGGGCCCATCCTGTCGTAAGCGGCGGCCGGCTCTACGTGCGCAATCAAGGCACCCTGGCGGCGTACGATATCAAGGCGAAGTAGCCGCCAGCCACCAGCCACCAGCTGCGAGCTGGAAGCTGGAAGCTGGAAGCTGGAGACTCAGTTCTTCGTCATCTTCAGATTGGACACCGTCAGATCCATGTTGTGGCTGACGCGGATGCCGTAAATTCCGTCGGTCGACTCCAGTTTGCCGGGACCAACGATATCCGCCTTCTCGAAGGAGGCGACTGACGCGCCGTTGATCTGGCACTCGGCCTTCCCACTCTTGACGACCCACGCGACTTCCTGTGTGACGCTTTCGTCCGGGCTCGCGGCTTTCTTGATCGCCGCGTTCGGAGACTTGCGCATGACCTGTGTCACGTTGTTGCCGTTGAAGCGGCGCACGATGAACGTGCCGTCGCGATAGGCGGTGCAATACATCAAGCTGTGGTCGGGGGTGCCGAGCTTGCTGCCGCCGATGAAAAGACCCATCGGGTGCGGGTGGCCCGAGGTCATCTTCGCCTCGGTGAACGTCGCCTTCACGGTGTAATCCCCGCTGGCGGTGTTCGACGGGTTCCAGTACACCGCCGCGGGCCCGATCGCGAGATGGTACGTGTCGCCCTTCTGCTCGAACTTCGAGTCCTTGATGCTTCGGCCCTGAGAAGCGGACTGCGCGTCGACTTCCCCCTTCCACCCCGGCGCCGTGATCCCGCCGCCCGCGACGGCGCGGTCGGCATCCTGCTGTCCGGCAATAGAAAGCACGGGCGCGAGCACGGCCAGACCAATGACGAACGCTGTCCTGCAAAACACGCGCATATACAGTCCTCCAGAGATTGTGGCTTCCGCTTTCAGGTGGAAGTCGTGGTCACTTCAGCTCTCGAATGCGGATGTTGCGGAAGGCGAGCGTGCCCTCATGATCGCCCTGGAGCGCGATGTGCCCCTTTTTCGCACGGCCGTAGTTCGACCAGTCCTTGAACTTGCTGGCCTTCACCTTGGCCTCCCAGTCCGGACTCCACAACTCGTAGTCGACCGCCTTCGCCCCATTGAGCCAGTGCTCGACGTGTGCGCCCTTCGCGAGGATGCGAGTCATGTTCCACTGGCCGACCGGCTTGGGTTTGGCGTTCGCGGCGGGAGGATAGAGCGCGTAGGCGGACGCCGCGAGCGTCAGCGGCGAATTGTTGTCGTCGGCCTTCTCGTTGTCGAGCAACTGGTATTCCGGCCCGCTCCAGTAGATGTGATCGTATTCCTCGGTGCCCCGATAGAAGATGCCGGCGTTGCCACCTGCGCTGATCTTCCATTCGAGTGACAGCTCGAAGTCCCCGAACTCGTCCTTCGTCACGAGGTCGGCCACGCGTGTGTCCTTGAAGAGCGTGCCGTCGACGATCTTCCACCCTTCGGGGACTTTATCGGCCTTGTAGCCGCGCCACGCGTCGAGCGATGTCCCGTCGAACAGCGTCTTCCATTCGCCGCCGTTCGCTGTCGTGGGTTTGTCAGTCTGCGCGCCCGCGCTGGTGAACGCCATCGCGCACAGCGCGCCGGTCGCCAACGCGCTGACCCACCGTCTCCACTCCCTCATGAGTGATCTCCCTTCCGCACCGCGGGCTCCAACACCCTGATGCGTCGAAACACTATATCCACGAACCACGCGCACAAGGCGATTGTGACGAATGCCAGCCAGAGGGGCCGCCGATCGGTCCGCCGATCGGCGGCGCCGTTCGCGAGCGCGGCGGCCGGCGGGCGCCACTGACCACCCGTCGCGAGCGCCATCGACTTCAAGAGGCGCTCGTCGGGCGCCTTGAACCGATATTCTGCGGCGGCGTCGGGCAGCACAACGCGCGACGTGATGCCGCCGATCTTACCCGTTTCGTCGGCGGGTTGTGATGCGGCGCTCACGGCAAGCTGATCGGCCGCAGCGGCGACGACCGTCGCTTCGTAGCGTCCGGGCGCCACCTGGTGAAGCGGCACATCAATCGCGCGAGCGGCCGTGTTCGGCGCGACGCGAGACACTCGCACCGACGGGTGCAGCAGATCGCGATACTGACCTTGCGGGTCCCGCGCTTCGATCGCGATCGCGATCGATCGCACGCGGCCCTTGATCGGTCCCGGCGTGACGTCGAGCGCGAGCGGCAGCGGACGGTGCCGCGCAAGCGTCCGCACGATGGACGTGAAGAAAGGACCATACCCGCGCCACCGCACCCAGTTCGCTGCCCATCGATCTTTCACGTCCGACGCGAAAACCGCCGAGCGCCCGAGGCCGATCGGCCAGAACGCGAGCAGCGGTTCCTCATCGCCGGTCGCCGCCACTTCGAGCGCCGTGTCCTTCAACACAGTGGCGGTCCGTCCCTTCAGGTGCGGCAGGCGCGCGAGGTCCACGCCCGTCAGGAACGCCGGCGCCTTGACGAGGGGAACGATGTCCTTTTCCTCGAATGACGGGTCGGCGGCATTCTTCGCCTCGGTCACGAAGATCTGCGGCAGCTGGCGCGCATCTTCGGATACGTACGAACGTCCCTTACCCCAGTTCGCAAAGCTGCGGAGGAGCTCCGGGTTCGCGGACGGGCCAATGGCGACGGTTGACAGCGTAATCCGCGCCTCGACCATCTTCTCGATCAGCGACTCGTAGTCTGCCGGGTACGAGCGTCCGTCGGAGAGCATCACGACGTGCTTGGCGCGCGCCTTGGCGGCGCGCAGCGCGAGGTAGGCCTGCTCCATCGCGGGGTAGAACAACGTGTTGCCGCCCGGCTCAATGGCGGCGATCCGTTTGCGGATCTCGTCGCGGTTGCCGGCGATCGTCCGAAGCGTCACCGCCCACTCGAACTTGTCATTGAACGTGAGGATGCCAATCGCCTGCTCGTCCTTCATTACGTCCACGGCCGCCTGCGCGGCGGTCTTGCACAGGTCTATCGAGCGCCCCGACATGCTGAGCGATCGATCGAGCACGAGCACCAGCGCGACCTCCGGCTCGTCCTTCCGCTCGAACGTCACCGGCGTCAGCCGCTCGAGCGTCGTCTTTCGGTAGCCCTTCTCGCCGAACACCGCCTCCCCGCCGGCGACGAGCAGTCCTCCGCCTCCTTGTTCGACCCATTGCGAGATCGCCGTCATCGATGTATCGGGCAGCGCGGACCGCGGCACGTCGCTCAGCACCAGCACGTCGAACGGGTCGAGTGCCGCGGTGCTCGATGGAAGGGCCGCCGGACTCCTGAGGGTGACGTCGAAGCCGGACGTCCTGAGCGCATTGGAGAGATACCGCGCGCTCGCAGGCGTGCGCTCGATGTACAGCACTTTCACGCTTGGATCCGTCCACACGTCGCGGGCAAGACTGTTGTTGGCGGCGAGCGGATCGCCAGGCACCACCACCGACGCTTCCAGGACGTGCGATCCGGGCGCGTCGATCTTGGCGTCGATCGTCACGTGCGTGACGCCTTTCGATACCGTCACCGCTCGCCCGGCCAACCGCTGGCCTTCCGCTCGCAGCGCGACGCGCGCGTCACCCGCGCGCTGGCTGCCGATGGCGATGGTCGCGGTGAATGCCGAGCCCGCACTGATGCGATCCGGGACATCGATGGACCGAGCGACCGCACCGTCATCGGTTGGACTGACACTGGAATGTGCGCCGCAGCCATCCGCTCGACCGCCAGCGTGGTGTCGCCGGCAGTCGACCGCCCATCGGTGAAGAGAACGATCCGCGGCACGTGACCGGCGGCAAGCTCCGCCCGTGCCGCGTCGAGCGCGGCTTCGAGGTCGGTGCCCCGGCGGTCGACGCGCTCGGCTGTAGCGCTCGCGGGATCCTCCCGCGCGATTCCTCTGAGCGCGTCTGTGCTGTCGACACGCATCGTGGTGACGCCGAACGCGACAATTCGCGTGTGCGCCGGCTGGAGTGCGCGATTGAGATCATCAATCGCCTGCGCCGCTGCTTCGATCCCCGGCGTGCCGATGCTGTAGGAGACGTCTACCGCATAGACGATTGACTGACGCGACGATCCGAACGACAGCACGGGACGCGCCAGCGAGCATGCAAGCGCCGCGAGCATCATCGATCGCACACCGGACTGCAGGACGCTTTGCCGCCGGTTGAAGTTCGTCCGCCCGACGCGAGGCGCAATCCACACGAGCGGCAGCGCCAGCAGCAGCCAGAGCGCCGATGGTGCGATAAAGGTCAACGACATGTCACACCGTGATCCGCCGCTGCCACGTCCACCACTCCGCGAAAGCAAGTGCGAACGCCACCGCGACCGAATACATCCACCATGGCCGCTGAGAGACACCGGCGGCGACGTGACGTCGCTGGTCTTCTGCCGTCAGCGTCGTCTGCAACAGGTTCGATACCTGCGCGTCTCCCGCATTGACCGCGATGGCGGTCCGCGCCGCGGCGCCATCGGCGATGTACAGGCCGGGCGAGCGCAGCAGGCCTACGGCCGCGTGATTGAACCGCGTCAACGGCACGTCCGCGCCGCGCGGATCCTTCACGTCGACGACCGCCTCGTCGAAGGTCATTGGTCCAGGCCGATGTGAACCCGCTGAAGACACACGTCCGAGCCAGTCGAGCGCATTTCCGATGAGCACGGGAAATGCCGGCGCCGACGCCAGGTTCGACTCTGTCGGGCCGAACGTTACGATGACCATCCGGTGATTGCCCGATTCTCCCGCGTACACCAACGGCGTACCGCGGCCGCTCTGTGCGATGACGCTCAGCTTCGGTAGTGGGTACGCGCGCGCCTTATCAATCGACAGCGTAAACGGATCGACACCGCTGAGGACGGGATGCGAGCCGGCGGCATTCCAGGCCGGGCGCAGTTCCTCGCTCGTGGTCTCTAATGGCGGCGCAAACGATAGCGACGGTCGCTGCGGCGGCTCCTCCGGCGTCCATCGATCGAAGATGATGACGTCTTCGCCATCCGGACGAACATCCGACGAAGGATCGACGAACGTCGGCCGGACGTCGGGATCACGGGCGAGCAGGCCAGCCAGCCACGACGTGTGCTGTCCGACGATGGTCACGAGCAGCGGGCGCGCGTGCTCGATCCACGCGACCGCTTCGTTGTCGATGGCCAGTGCATCTGTTGGCGCCTCGATCCGTGCGCGCAATGCGGGTTCGCCGCCGCGCGAGAGCGGAAGGATCTGCCGCAGCGCCTCGCCGGCGCGCATGTCCAGCTGTCGATCGAGGACGTCCGTCCTGCCGCGCGCGACCGTCAGGTGCACGGTCTGCGCGGCCGCGGCGTAATTCGCGAGCTCGAGATACGCGTCCCCCGCGTGGTCACTGGCGAGAGACGGCCGCACATCGAACGCGGTAATCGCGACATTGCCCGCAGGCTCGTACACCGAATGTATCGTGACAGGGGAATCGGAGGTCCGAGGTCCGAGGTCCGACGCAATCGCGCCGTCGGTAATGAAATGGATCGAGTCCGCGTCGCCACTCCTCGGCCACCACGAGGCCTCGCCCGCCGGGGCGATGCGATCGAGCGCCGCGTCAATCACGCCGACGTCCGTGGTCGGTCCTTCGACCAGCCCGTCCGCCGTGGTCGCCAGCGACACGGCATCGGCGGCTGCGGCAGCAATGCGGCGCGCTTCGGCAATCGCGCGCGCCCAACGTGTCTCTCCGCTCTTCGTCCGCGCGAGCATCGACGAGGAGGCGTCGATGACGATGAGCGTCCGCCCGCGAGGGACGGCCACGCCGCGCGTAGCGCAAGAAGGACGGGTGATGGCAAACGCCAGGGCAAGCGCAATCATCACGGTCGCGCCGAGTGACGCCGCACGGCGCACGCGCTCCCAGAACGTCACCTCTCGCACGTCGTCAAGCACGCGCCGCCACAGCAGCAACGACGGAAGAATCACGCGCGGCGGACGGACCTTCAGACGAAACAACCCCGCGGCGAGCGCGCCGGCCGCTGCGAGCAACAGCCCCGCCTGCCACGCCGCCATTGCGCCGAACGTCACGCCAGGAACCGTCCGAGACGAAAGGCCTTGAGGATGATTTCGTCGAACGGCCGATCCGCGTCAGCCCGCACGCAACCGATGTCGTAGCGTACGCAGAATCGATCGAGCTCCGTCGCGTGCGCATCCCACGCCTGCGCGTACATCGCGGCAAGGCGCGGCGTGACGTCGACGTCACGCATCTCGCCCGTCTCAGCGTCCACGAACCGCGCGTCGCCAAAGCCACCGGCGTCGCGATCGCGAGGTGACGTGACGTGCACGACGAACACGTCGTGTCCGAGCGTGCGCAGCATCTTGAGTCCTGCCTCGAACCCGCCGGGATCGAGAAAGTCGGAGATCACGACGACGAGGCCCGGGTGACGCGGACGAGTGGCGAACGCCTGGAACGACGCGCGTAGATCGGTCGTCCCATCCGCCTCGAGCCGCTCCAGCCGCTCGAACACGCGAAAGATGCGCGCCTTGCCCCGTCCCACCATCTCCTGGCCGAGGCCCTGCGTAAACGGCAGAAGCGTGAGGCGATCGAGGTGCGCGAGTCCGATGTAACAGATCGCCGCCGCGACGCGACGGGCCATGTCGAATTTCGCGGGCTCCGCCATCGAGCGGCTGACGTCGAGCAGCAGGTACATCGGAAGATCGCGCTCTTCATCGAAGAGCCGCAGCAGCAATCGGTTCAGGCGTTTGTATGCCTTCCAGTCGATGTGGCGGAAATCGTCCCCGGCCGCATACGGCCGATGATCGGCGAACTCGAGCCCCCTGCCGCGCATCGGCGTGATCCGATCCGCGCGGTTCTGCCCCGCAAGCGCCCTCCGCGACACCACGTGCAGGTATTCGAGCTTGCGAAGGAAATCGTCGTCAAAGCGCAGAGCCACAGGATGAACCGTGAAACTTAACCGTGAACCGCGAACCGTGAACCGTGAACCGTGAACCGTGAACCGTGAACCGTGAACCTATTCAGTTGCCACCGTTCCAAGCAACTCGGTGACGATGGCGTCCGTGCTGACTTCGTCGGCATCCCCTTCGAAATTGAGGAGCAGACGATGCCGCAGCGCGGCAAGCGCCACGTTGCGGATGTCATCGACGGACACGAACGCGCGTCCATGCGTGAGCGCCTGGATCTTTCCGGCGAGGACCAGCGCCTGCGCCGCGCGCGGGCTCGCGCCATAGCGCACGTATCGTTTGACCAGTGCCGTCGCGTACGGCGACGCGGGATGCGATCCCATCGTGAGGCGGACGGCGTACGCCTGCACCGGGCGGGAGATGGGAACGGAACGGGCTAAGTGCCGCATTTCGAGAATCTGCCCGGCGTCCAGGACGCGCGTCACCGTTGTCTGCGTCTCGGTCGTCGTGCGCTCCAGGATCTCGTGCATCGCCGCTTCTCCTGGATAGCAGACCTTGAGTTTGAAGAAGAAGCGATCGAGTTGCGCCTCGGGCAGCGGATACGTCCCTTCCATCTCGAGCGGGTTCTGCGTGGCGAGCACGAGGAACGGCTGTTCGAGCGGATACGTCGTCTTGCCCACCGAGACGCTGACGTCCTGCATGGCCTCGAGGAGCGCGGACTGCGTCTTCGGCGTCGCGCGATTGATTTCGTCGGCGAGCACGACGTTCGCGAAGATCGGCCCCGGCTGGAACTCGAAAAACGTTCCGCCGTGCGCGTGCTCCTGCACGATGTTGGTGCCGACGATGTCGGCCGGCATGAGATCCGGAGTGAACTGGATGCGCGAAAACCCGAGGTGCAGCACGTCGGCAAGGGTGTGCACGAGGCTGGTCTTGCCGACGCCGGGAATGCCTTCGAGCAGCACGTGACCGCCTGCGAGAAGACTCGTGACCGTCAGGTTGACGATCTCCTCGTGTCCGACGATCCGGCGTCCGACCTCCTCGGTGATCCGGGTGAAGCGCTCGCGGAACTGATCGATGGACTGCGCGACGGCGGTGGAGGTCATTGCTTGCGTACGAAGTAGCTCTGAATCGCCGCGCGCCGGGCTTCGGGTACTGGCGGCGGCGCGGCCGCGGACCCCTGGTCGAACGCGCGTGTGGCGCTGCGGGTGAAGGACACGGCGGCATGACCGCGCTCGCTCTTGCGGCGAAGATCCGTCAGAGCATCTGAACCTTCGCTGTTCGCGCTGGCTTCCACGGTTTCGCGGCGAAGCGCCGGCGCGATGTCGGCCATGCGACCCTGCTGCGCATCGACGCCCGATCCGCCGCCGAGGCCAGTTCCCGGATCCGTTCCGCTCGCATTCGGATCCGTCACCATCAGGATGGCCGGGCCGCCTCTGGCATCCGTGTCCCGTACCAGCTGGATCGATAATTCCTCCGCCTTCGCGGAGGCATTGGTTTGAACGGCGTCGCCGTTCTGCGGCATTTGTGCGGATGTCGCATCCCGCGGATCACGATTCGCGGCGCGCTCCGTCTGCGCCACCTGCGACAAGTCGTCGGCAAGGTTCTCGAGCGCGTCTCGCATCGGCGGAGGGACGGCGGCGCTCTCAGCCGCGCGTTGGGCGCGCTCGGCCAGCGCCTTCATGATCGCGTCGGTGGATTGCGGGTGCGCGGCATCCGTCGCCGGCGCCATCGCGCGCGCGAGTTGTTTCAGCGAATCGGCGCCGTGCAGTTGCGCAAGCGTGTCGATCAGATCGCGCAGCGCGGCAGCGTTTGCGGGGATCTCCGTCCCGAGCGTTCCACGCTCCACTGCGGTCAGCAAGGCCTCGAGATCCTTGGGGAGGCCGACCGGTAGACCCGCAACTGGCGGTGTTTTCGCAGCGATTCGGTCCACGCGATGCGCATCCGTATTACGAGGCGCGACGCCGGACGATTCCGGCACTGCCAGGGCCAACAGCAGCGTGGCAATCGCGATCCCGCCGGTCGTCAGTTTTGCGCGACGGTCAGTTGGCGGCGGATAGACAGTCGACCAGTCGATTGACGCCGTGCGATCGGCCGCGCGATCGACGTGGAAGTCCGCCCACGCATCGTGCGTATCGCGCGCGGCAAACCAGTGCGCGCTGCGCAACTCGCCGTGCAGGCCTGCGTCCGCATCGATGGCCGCAGCCACGCTGTCAGAGATGTTTCGCGTACGTCGCGCGAGGCATCCGTACGCTGCCAAGAGACAGAGACCTGCGCCAAGCAGGGTCAGCGGCAGGACGACAGGCCAGCTTTTGAGACCACCAATGAGGCCGGCGCACAAGGCGAACGCGGCCACATACGGCGCGGCGCGCCATGCGCGTCGCCTCCGGCCGCGCAATCGGCGCAGGCGATCGGCGGTCGCGAGGCCCGCGCGGAGGCGCGTGCCCGCCGTGTCGAGTGACGTGGAATCGTGCACGACCTGCCTACGATATCTCAAAGAGAAGCCTCTCCCCGCGCGGACGGGCCGCGTCAGCTCACGTCGCCATTCATCCCGCCAGGAAGGTGTTGAACGGTCCGATGGACGTGCCCGGCGGCGATCGGATCGCGCAGTGTCTCGATCCGCAGGGCGGCGCCTTCGCGGTGCACTCGCGAAAGAGCTGAATAGGATATGTATATGATATCGTATACGTATGCGGAAACCGATCTCCATCACGATTGAGGCGGACAACCTGCTCTGGCTGAAGGCGCAGGCTGCGGCCACGTCGAAGGGCAGCGTCAGCGACGTGGTCGATCGCCTGGTGCGCGATGCGCGGCTGGAGGGGCGCACCGGCGCGATCAGATCCGTGGTCGGGACCGTGGACCTGCCGCACGGCGATCTCGATCGAGCGGACGGGTATGTCCGGTCCCTGTTCGATCGATCGCTCAGCAGGCCGATGCTCGTGAAGGAGCGGCCGCCCGCCGCAACGCGGGCGGGCCGCGGGCGCGGCCGCAAGCGGCGTGGCTGACGTCGAGGCGGCGGTCACCGATACGCACGCGCTGCTCTGTCATGCTGCCGCGAGCTCGCGCCTCGGGAAACGCGCCGCCGCGCACTTCAGCGCATGTGAACAGCGCACGGCGCTGCTGTATGTGCCCGCGGCGGTGATCTGGGAAACGGCGCTGCTGGCCCGCAGCGGACACGCGAACCTGCGAAGGACCGTTGAAGGGTTCTTCGAGGATCTCTTCAGCAACCCTGCGTATCAGCCGTATGATCTGTCGGCGTCGCAGATCTACGACGCCGACGGGCTCCGCTTCAATCGCGATCCGTTCGACGCGCTGATCTGCGCCGCGGCGCGCGATCTGGGGTTGCCGCTGCTGACACGCGACAGCGACATCGCGGAGTCCGGCGCCGTCCGCGTACTATGGTGAGAACCCGTACTGAATGTTCCCGCTCAGAGCAGCGCGTCCCGGAGGTCGCAAGGAATATCATGGGAGCGGTTCTGAACTTTTTCACGCTCACGTACATCGTCAGCTGGATCTTCTTCATCGCGTGGGCAGTCGTCTCCGGGCCGACCGCCTCGATGACGTCCGAGCGGGCGGTACTTGCCACACCACTCTTGCTCATCGGGGTCTTCGCTCCGGCCCTCGTTGCTCTCGCGCTCACCTTCCGCGCCGACGGACGGGCGGGAACGGAGGCGCTGATTCGCCGCGCGGTCGAGTGGCCGGGCGGCGCGCGGTGGTACCTGTTTGCGCTCGGCTACATGGCCGCGATCAAGCTCGCCGCAGCCGCTCTGCATCGCATCGTGACAGGCGCATGGCCGCCGTTCGGTCAGGAAACTGTGCTCATCATGGCCGGCGCCATCGTCGTCTCGACGCCGGTGCAGGCCGGTGAAGAGATCGGGTGGCGCGGATATGCGCTTCCACGCCTTGCGAATCGCGTTGGACTTCCCGTCGCGAGCATCGTGCTCGGCGTGATCTGGGCGTCCTGGCACCTGCCGTTCTTCTTCATTCCAAGGGCCGACACGTTTGGCCAGTCATTCCCGCTCTATCTGCTGAGCGTGACGGCGATCTCCGTCGCGATGGCATGGCTCTACTGGCGCAGCAACGGAAGCCTGCTGCTCACGATGATGCTGCACGCTGCGATCAACAACACCAAGGACATCGTGCCGTCGGCGGCGTCGCCGACAACCAGTTCCTTCGCGCTGAACGGGTCGCTGGTCGCGTGGCTCACGGCCGCGCTGCTGTGGATCTGCGCTGTATACTTCCTCATCCAAATGCGCGGCGCGAGACTGGAGCACGGCTCCCGAGCCGTCGAGGTGCGCGAGATTCCGACTTCCGCCGCCGTTTAACTCGTCAAAGATCCTGGGGCGGCGTGATCGATGCTCGCCATTCTGATCCGCGCACTGACGTACGCGACGCTCTTCATCGGCTTCGTGCTCGTCTACCTGCCCGCGCGGACACTTGCGTGGGCAGGAGTAGTCCGTCCATCGCGATTCGGATCGCCACAAGCGCTCGGCGCCATCGTCGCCGTGAGTGGGGCCATGTTGGCGGCGTGGTGCATTGCCAGCTTCGTCGTTCTGGGTCGCGGAACTCCCGCCCCATTTGACCCGCCGCGTCGACTCGTCGTCCGCGGACCTTACCGGTACGTGCGCAATCCGATGTATCTGGGCGCGGGCCTGGCTGTCGCCGGCGCCGCGCTCTTTTATCAGTCAGGCGCACTGCTGGCGTACGCCGCCGCGTTCCTTCTCGTCATGCACGTTTTCGTCGTCTTGTACGAGGAATCAGTTCTGCGGCAGACTTTCGGGAACGACTACGACGCGTACTGCAGGCAAGTACGGCGATGGCTGCCAACGCTATGAATGTTGCTTTGACGGATTGACGAACGCGCTTCAGCGTTTCCCGTCGTTTCACATCTCAGTCCACGCGCAGCGCGGCGACCGGCTCGATCTTCGTCGCGCGGCGGGCCGGAAAGTAGCTCGCGCCAAGCGCGATGAGCGCGAGACCCGCGACGGCGCCGAACAGCGTCAACGGATCGTGCGGCCGCACGCCGAAGAGGAGTGACGCCGCGGCGCGCCCGCCCGCCAGCGCGAGCACGATGCCCGCGGCGATCCCGACGACCAGCAGCACGCCCGTCTCGTGGACGATTAACCGCGCGATATCGGAGCCGCGCGCGCCGAGCGCCAGGCGGATGCCGATCTCGTTCGTGCGCCGCGCGACCGTGTAAGCCACGAGGCCGTACAGGCCCACGAGCGTGAGGATTGCCGCGAGCACGCCGAAGCCGCCCGACAAGGTGGCCAGCAGACGTTCGCGCACCAGCGTGCCCTGAATATCCGCCGTCATGACGCTGTAGGTGACCCCGATGCGCGAGTCGACGTCAGCGAGCGTCCGCGTAATCGCGGCGGTCAACGGACCGGCGGGCAGGCCCGACCGTACCATCATCTGCATGGACGCGGGCCCGGTCGATTGCGCATCCGCGAGAAACGCCACAGGCGAGAGATCTTCCCTGAGGTCCATGTACGTCGAGTTCTTCACCACGCCGATGATCTCGAAGGTCTTCTCCGGGCTCGACGGCGTCGCCTGTCGTGTGAACCTCGCGCCGACAACGGAACGCCCGGGCAGCAGCTTTGCGGCGAACGCCTCGCTGACGATGGCGACGGGCGTGGACTGCGGCGCGTCGCGCTCGTCGAAATCGCGCCCGCCGACGAGCGGAATCCCGAGCGTCGCGAAGTAGCCGGGGCCCGCGGTGTTGAACCGCGAGTTGAACTCGCGCGGTCGATCCCCTTCGGGCCACACGTCGTTGCCGATAGCATCGCCGCCGAGCGGTACGATCCTGACGGTCGCGGCCGCCTGTACGCCGGGCAGCCCGCGCAGGCGTTCCACAAGCCCGCGACGGAACGACGGGCGCTGATCCGCGGGTACATCGAGCCGGCGGAACGTGAGGCCGGCGATCACGATGCCTCTCGGGTTGAAGCCGGGATCGGCCGTCGTCAGGTTGTGCAACGTGCGGGCGAACAGCAGCGATCCGAACAACAGCACCACCGACAGCGCAATCTGCGCCACGACGAGCGCGCGTCGGAGGCCGATCACGTCGCGCCCCGATGTCGTGCTCCGCGTGGTGGCGCGCATGACCGAGCTCGCGCTCACGCGCGTCGCGTTCATCGCGGGCGCCAGGCCGAAGAGCGCGCACGTCGTGAAGGCGAGAGCGGCCGTGAATCCGAGCACGCGCCAGTCGAGGCCAAGCGCAAGCGACGTTGCATCCGATTGCGTGTCGAGCAGCGTGACGAAGAATCCGCTGAGCGTATGTGCCAGCAAAAGGCCGAGCGCGCCGCCAATCACTGCGAGCAAGAGGCTCTCGGTCAGCAACTGACGAATCACGCGACCGCGTGCGGCGCCAAGACTGAGGCGCACGGCGATCTCGCGCCGGCGCGCCGTCGCGCGCGCGAGCAGCAGGTTGGCGAGGTTCGCGCAGGCAATCACCAGCACGAGCCCGGCGGTCCCGAGGAGCAGCCACAGCGGCGACTCGTATGTTTCGCGCAGATGCGAGAGTCCCGAGCCGCCCGCGTAGGCGGCCAGCTTGAAGTTGACGTATTTAGTCACGCTTTCAGCCGGATACGTCGGCGGCAGCGTCGTGTGAAACAGATCGGACGAGATCGCCTGGAGGTGCGCCGTCGCGCGCTCGACCGACCATCCAGGTTTCAGACGACCGAACACGCTCAGCCACCAGTCCGTGCCGACCGGCAGCCTGCCCTTCCCGTCGTCGCTGAACACGGGGTCCGCGCACACGGGCAGCGCGACATCGAACGTGCGTCCGACCTCCAGGCCGTGAAATGCGGCGGGCGCGACGCCGACGATCTCTACCGGGCGCGAGCTCAGCGCCAGGCTCTGTCCGATGACGGTGGGACTCCCGCCGTAGGCACGCTGCCAGAACGCGTAGCTGAGGACCGCGCGCGGCGCACACCCCGGGCGATCGTCGGCGGCGGCCAACACGCGCCCGATCACCGGGCGCACGCCGAGCACGCCGAAGAAATCTCCCGTCACCCACAGGCCCTGCGCGACGCGCACCTCTCCCCCATTCGTCAGGTTGAACCTGTCGGCTGCCCATGCGAACACGCCGGAGAATGCCTGCTGACGGGCCTGGATCTCCCGCCAGATCGGATACGTGACGGCAGCATGCCACGTCTCGAAATTGCCGCGCGCGCCTTCCGTGTCGACGATGCGGACTTCGACGAGCGAGGAGGGATCGGCAACAGGAAGCGACTGGAGACGGACGGCGTCGACGACCTGGAAGAGCGCCGCGTTCGCGCCAATGCCGAGCGCCAGTGAGACGACGGCGACGAGCGCAAAGCTGCGGTTCCTGCGGAAGACGCGAGCGGCGTAGCGCAGATCCTGCGCGAGCGCCTCGAGCCACCGGCCGCCCCAGACATCACGCGTGGCCTCCTGAATCTGCGAGATGTTGCCCAGCTCGCGGCGCGCATCGGCTGCCGCTTCGTCGGGGCGCATGCCGCGCTCGATGCGGTCGTGGATCGCCATCCGCAGGTGCGACGCGATTTCC
>Ga0209686_1000711_pt1 | contig 16655 bp, 12 predicted proteins | sample GraSoiAngelo_126_FD_185883 | JGI IMG/M metagenome (GOLD analysis project Ga0209686, IMG submission 185883) | Grasslands soil microbial communities from the Angelo Coastal Reserve, California, USA - 14_0927_09_20cm (SPAdes) (version 2) | ecosystem: Environmental > Terrestrial > Soil > Grasslands ...
CGGTGGATGACCGACGGCCGGTGAGCCACGAGTCCTGAGCCATCACACGTCGTCTCGTTCATCGTGTAGCCCAAGATCGAGCGTCTTACCCGTGAAGTGGATGTCGTTCGAGGCGATCTTGTCGCGGAGCAGTCGGCGCGCGGCGCCGTAGTACGGTTCGGGCACGATCAGCCGGCGCGCGAAATTCCGCCACCGGTACATCAGGACGAGCGTGATCTGCTCTCCCTCGCGCCAGGTAAGTCCGCCGATCCGCGAGTAGGGCAGAAACCCCGCCTCCGTCCAGATTCCATCTTCGTAAAAGCCGCGGCCGATTCTCAGGCTCAGCGGCATCACGTACACGTAGTAAATCAGCATCATCACTTCGCCGAAGACCTGCACCGGGTGCATCCGCAGGACGACGAGCTTGTAAATGATGAGGAGCCCGAGCAGCGCGCCAACGGCAAGAAACAATGTGTAGAGAGGCGGCCGCCTGCCCGGCCACGTCAGCAACGCGGACGATTTCAGCCGACGGAAATGGATGAATTGAAAGAGCAGACGGAGGTTGACGACCAGGAACCCAGCACCGAGGACGAGCAGCACGTCGGGAAGCAGCCGCATGAAGCGACTGTTATCTTACTGTCCGAGTCGCGGATCGAAGCAATGCCTGCAGCGCGCTTCGTAGGTCCCCTGCGCGCCGACGAGCACGCGCTCGCTGCTCGCGACGAGGCGCTGCGTGTGGTTGGCGGGGGCGCCGCACACCATGCAGATCGCCAGCGTCTTCGTGATGTATTCCGCGATTGCCAGCAGCTGCGGGATCGGCTCGAACGGCTTCCCGAGATAGTCCTGATCGAGTCCCGCGACGATGACGCGCTTGCCCTGATCTGCCAGCGTGTTGCAGACCGCGGGCAGCTCGGCATCGAAGAACTGCGCTTCGTCGATCCCCACCACTTCCGTGTCGGACGCGACCTTCTCGAGCAGGTCGCGCGAGCTGCTGATGTTCTGCGATTCAATGCGCATGGCGCTGTGCGAGGTGATGTGGTCTTCGCCGTAGCGGTTGTCGACGCGGGGCTTGAAGATCTGCACCTTGCGTTTCGCGATCTGCGCACGCCGCAACCGGCGAATGAGCTCTTCGCTCTTGCCGCTGAACATGCTGCCCGCGATTACCTCGATCCAGCCGCCGCCCGGCCGGTGCTGAACGTCCATTATTGACTTCGCTCGGTGGGGCCGCTTTCACATTCCCCACCTCCCGCCTCCGCTCATATGTTCCCAACCGAGCTACGGCGCCGCAGGCCGCTGCGCGCCATCATCTCCAGCCGAAGGCTGTCCCGCGAAGCGCCTGCGCGAAGGCGGACGGCCCTCGCTTGCGGCGCCAGGTGGTCGGTGGCCCATTTCAGAGTTTCTTGAGATATTCCCCGGTCTCGGTGTTCACACGCACGACATCGTCGACATCGATGAACGGAGGGACCTGCACGACCAGCCCGGTCTCGAGCGTCGCCGGCTTCACCTGCGCGCTCGCGGTGGCTCCCTTGATCCCCGGTACTGTCTCGGTCACTTTCAAGTCGACCGTCAGCGGCAGCTCGATGCCGACCGGCTCGGACCCGTAGAACTCGACCGTGATGGTGGCTTCGGACACGAGGTAGTTCGCTAGGTCACCGAGCGCCTCCGCGTCGATGTGCAGCTGCTCGTACGTGGCGGTGTCCATGAAGTGAAAGGAATCGCCGTCCCTGTACATGTACTGCATTTCGCGCTCGTCGAGCACGGCGCGCTCGACGGAATCTTCCGAGCGCAGCTTCTGATCCGACAGCGAGCCGTTCCGGATGTTGCGGAACCTGGCGCGAACAAAGCCGCGGAGGTTGCCGGGCGTAACGTGCTGCAAATCGAGTACGCGGAACAGGTCGTTCCCGAACTTGACGAGCATGCCCTTTCTGAGCCGCGTCGCTTGAATGGAGGCCATGATCCTGTAATGCCCCGTCTCGGGACAGGCAAACGACATATTTTACCATACGCATCGGTGCCGCGACCGGTGCGTCAGCGCGTGCTACGATCGGTGGATGCCGGGTGATCCACTGCGGGATTTGCGTGCGTGGCAGGAACGTCTCGAGCGGCTCGCGTCGCAGCAGACGACGTCGTGGGCGCCGCCGATCGATATTTATGAGACCGGCGACAAGTACGTGATCATGGCCGAGGTCCCGGGCCTGGCGCGCGAACAGATCGACGTGGCCGTCGAAGACAACCGGATCACGCTGCGTGGCGCGCGTCCGGGCGCAGCGGGCGAAGGGCCGAACCGCCATTACCATCAGGTCGAGCGCGGGTACGGCAGCTTCACGCGCACGTTCGAGTTCGCCGATCCGATCCAGGCCGACAAGATTTCCGCGGACCTGCAGCAGGGTGTGCTCACGGTGATGTTGCCGAAAATGCCCGCGCCTCCCGTGCGGCGGATTGAAGTGCAATAGGAAGTTGCTGGTTGCCGGTTGCCGGATATCGGTCGCCGGCTACTGCCACCGTTCACTGTTTGCTACCTGGTTACTGGTTACTGGTTACTGGTTACTGGCTACTGGTTACTGATCATGAGACGCTCTCTCTTTGCCCTCGTCTTCGTGCTCTCCGGCTTCGTCGCCGGACTCGTGCTGACCGGACGGATGCGAACTGCGGATGAAAGCGCTGCCGCGGTCTCGCAGTCCACGCCAGGCGCTCAGGCAATCCGCGGCCCGTCGATGCCGGCGACGCTTCCCGACTTGTCCGGGGTCGCGGCGCGGACCGTGAGCAGCGTCATGAACATCTCGTCGCTGCAGGTCGTGCGCGCGCCGAACTCGCCGATCGCGTCCGACCCGCTCTTCCAGTATTTCTTCGGCAACCGTGACGACGTGTTCGGCTACAGGAACCGTGTCTCACAGAGCCTCGGGTCCGGCGTCATCGTCTCGAGCGACGGCTACATTCTGACCAACAACCACGTCGTCGGCGACGCGCGCGCGGAAGTGTCGGTCGTGATGCCCGACAAGCGCGAGCTGCGGGCGAAGATCATCGGCGTCGACGAGGGCACCGACATCGCGTTGTTGAAAATCGACGCACGCGGGCTGCCCGTGCTGCCGTGGGCGGACTCGTCCAAGCTGAAAGTCGCCGAGTGGGTGCTGGCGATCGGCAATCCGTTCCAGCTCAATCAGACCGTAACGCTCGGGATCATCAGCGCGCTCGGACGCAGCCTCGAAGGGCGCCTGGCGATGTACGAAGATTTCATTCAGACCGACGCCGCGATCAACCCGGGCAACTCCGGCGGCGCGCTCGTGAACGCGCAAGGCGAACTGGTCGGGATCAACACGGCAATCTTCAGCGAGACTGGCGGCTACCAGGGGATCGGTTTCGCCGTGCCGAGCAACCTCGCACGCCATGTGATGGACGATTTGCTCAAATACGGCGAGGTCCAGCGCGGCACGATGCCTGGCGTGGTGATCTCGTCGCTGAACACGCAGATTGCCGCGCAGCTCGAGGCACCCAACACGCGCGGCGCGCTCGTCACGGAAATGTCGCGGCGCTCCGATGCGTGGGACGCGGGCTTACGTCCCGGCGACATCATCGTCACCTTCAACACGCGACCGGTGGACGATGCGTCGCAGTTTCAGCGGATGCTGGCGGACTCGAAGGTGGGCACGACCGCGCGTGTCGAGATCCTGCGGCAGGGGCGCCGAGTGGACCTGACGATCCCGATCACGCGCGCGCGGCGGTCGCGCTGACCTGCTCGAGCGCAGGCCTGTAGCGCAGGCGCCTTTAGGCCTGCTCGTGTGCGCTGGTGAGCCCCAAAAGGGCTGCGCTGCTCAGCATTCAGCACTGAGCGTTCGCCATTGACGCTTGTCGTCGTGAGCCCGAGACCGCGTCACTGTCGAGGGCGTAAACCCTCCACTCCTGCTCGACGGCGACGTTGATGCCTATGCGGCGGCTCCATGCAACGCTCGGTTTCGGCAGGCCGTGATCCTCGATGCGCAGCTCGCTCGACGTCAGGTCCTTCAGGTTTTGGCGAAGATGGATGCCGAGCGCCTTCGTGAGATTGCCGGGGCCTCGGCAGAGATCGTTGACGGCGAGCTCGCGGACGCGCCTCGTGCTGCCCGCGGCGCGGCGGCGGCGCATCAGCTCGATCCCATCCCTCGGCTCCAGCGCGCGGATCAACACCGCCGCCGGCCAGCCTTCCGCTTCGGTGACCGCGTTCACCAGGTAGTGGATGCCGTAATTCAGATAGACGTAAGCCATGCCTGGCGGCCCGTAGAGCGGCGCGTTGCGCGCCGTCGGCCCTGGCGCGGCGTGACACGCCTTGTCGCTCTCGCCGATGTAGGCTTCGGCCTCGACGATGATCCCGGACGCGAGACCCGCGCGCGTGTCGTGAACGAGGACCTTCCCGATCAGATCTCGGGCGACCTTCAGCGTCGCCCGGTTGTAGAAATCCCGCGAGAGCATCAACGCGGCGTTTTGATCCGGGCGATGGCGCGCTTGGCCGCGGCAGCGACCTCCGGGTCGTGATCCTGCGTCACCGCCTGGAGCGCCGGGAGCGCCTCTTCTCCGCCGATGATGCCGAGCACCTCGGCGACTCCGCTGCGAATCGAAGGCTCCGACTCCTGCAGCCGCGGATACAGGTCCTTGATAATCGGCGGTCCGAGCTCGATCAGGTAGTCCTGCGCCTGCGGCAGCATCTTCGCGGAGTCCATCGTGTCGACGATGCGCGTGACGTAATTCCGTCCGAGCTTCGCGAGCGCGAACGCCATGGCCATGCGCACCATCTCGGCATCGTCGGTCGTCGCGTTGCGCACGAGTTCGTCAATCGAGGCAGAGTCGCCGAGCCGGCCGAGTCCCTCTGCGGCGGCGCGCCGGAGATACGGATCCTTATCGGCCAGACGCTCCTTGAACAATGCGGTGCTGGCGGGCTGCGCCAGGTGCGCGAGCGCGTCGAGCGCGGCCCACGCGCCTTCACCTTTGCGGTAGTACGCGAACTGTTCCGTCAATGTCTGCACGGCGCGCGCGTCCTTGATCGATCCGAGCGCCCGCATCGCCGCGTAACGCACTTCGGCACTGGAGTCGTTCACTGCCTTGATCAGCGTGTCGCCCGCGGCTGTCACCTGGAGGCGCCCGATAACGCGCGCCGCCGCGGCACGGACGGCAGGATCGTAGTGATCGAGGGCCTTGATCAGCCGCTGCTCGTCTTCGCTCGACAGCGGCGGACGCGCGATCACGCCAAGCGCGTACGTGGCCTCGAGCCGCACCTTCGCGTTCTCGTCGTCGATCGCCTGCAGCAGGCACGAGACGAGCGCCGAAGGCGCCCGGCGTGGCCACAGTGCGACCGGGCCGCGATCGAACGCGGCCGCCGCGACGGTAGGATTGCGCTTCTCGATCAGGAACCCGACCATATGGCGGGCTTTCACTTCCTCCGCCAGGAAGAACGTGAGCTCCGCCGCAATGGTCTCGAGCTGGATCTCGTCGACCGGATCGACGACCAGCGGCGCCATCGGCGCAATCGATTCCGGATACTTCGCGTCGCGCAGCAGCCGAACCGCGCTCAGCCGCGCCTTCGGATCCGGGTTGCGAAGATTGCGGATGACATCGTCGAAACGAAGCTGCTGAGCTGAGACCGGACCAGCGAGAAAGAGGGATGCCGCAAGAAAAGCTACGAACCGGTTCAATGTCATTGGTTTACAGCAGGGGGAGCAGACTCCATTCTAACGCAGAAACCATTTGGCAGTGCAGCCCTTTTACGGCCACCCCGTACCAACGAGCAGTCCTTCGGCCGAAAGCCCTGTCGGTACTTTCATAATCTGGAGATGACCAGGGATTGTCGTCCGCACGCGCTCGCAGTTGCGACGGCCGTGCTCGGCGTCGTTGCTGCCAGCGCGCAAGCGCCGCCGCCTCGCGCTGCTTCCCCGATTGTGTTTGAGAACGTCTCGGATACCGCCGGTCTCTCATTCGTCCTCAATCAGCATCCCACTCCCGAAAAGAACATGGTCGAGACGATGGCCGGAGGACTGGCCGTGTTCGACTATGACGGCGACGGGCTGCCCGATATCTTCTTCACGAACGGTGCGCCTCTGCCGTCGCTCCGAAAGGAGTCGCCGTCCGATTGGAACCGGCTCTTTCGAAACACCGGCGGCCTGAGGTTCACGGACGTGACCGAGCAGGCGGGCGTTCGCGGCATCGGTTACGCGACGGGCGCGGCCGCTGCCGACTACGACAACGACGGCCGCGTCGATCTCTTCGTGGCGGGTGTTCAGCACAACCAGTTGCTGCGCAACACCGGCAATGGACGGTTCGAAGACGTCACCGCCTCCTCCGCGATTGCGAACTACAAGTGGTCGGTCGCCGCTGGCTGGTTCGACTACGACAACGACGGCTGGCTCGACCTCTTCATCGTCAATTACGTGGACTGGACGCCGCAGACGAACAAGTTCTGCGGAGACCGGGGGAAGGACCTGCGTGTCTACTGTCATCCGAAACACTATGAGGGACTCGCGAACGCGCTCTACCGGAACCGTCACGACGGCACGTTCGAGGACGTCAGCGCGCGTTCGGGTATCGGGAAGTACGTGGGCAAAGGCATGAGCGTCGCGTTCGCCGATTACGACGGCGACGGATTCATGGACGTGTTCGTTACGAACGACGCCATTCCCGATTATCTGTTTCACAATCGCCGCGACGGCACCTTCGAGGAAGTGGGACTGATGGCCGGCGTATCCGTTCCGGCGAGCGGACGGCCAGTGTCGAGCATGGGTGTGGATTTTCGCGATTACGACAACGACGGCCGGCCCGACATCGCGCTCACGGCACTGACCGGCGAGACGTTCCCGCTCTTCAAGAACGACAGGGCTGGATTCTTTCGCGACGTCACCTATGAAAGCGGGCTGGGGTCGAGCACGGTGCGTCTGAGCGGATGGGGCACGGTCCTGGCCGACTTCGACAACGACGGCTTCAAGGATCTCATGACGGCCAATTCACACGCGAACGATCGCATCGAGGCCTTCGAAGCCACGACGTATCGCCAGACGAATGCCGTGTTCCATAACGTCAACGGACGGTTCGAGAACGTCTCGGCGCACGCCGGCCCGGACTTCGCGGTCGCGCGCGCGCATCGCGGGATCGGCGTCGGCGATTTCGACGGCGACGGCCGCCTCGACATCGTCGTCACCGTGCTCGGCGACCGGCCGCAGCTCCTGCACAACGTCAGCGAACCGGACAACGGCTGGCTCACGCTCCGTCTGGTGGGCCAGGCGAGCAACCGTGAAGGAATCGGCGCAGTCGTCCACGCCGGCTCGCAGACCGATGAGATGACGACGAGTGTCGGCTACGCCTCGTCAAGCGACTACGGCGTGCACTTCGGTCTCGGAAGAGCGCGAAGCGTGGATCGCGTGGAGCTGTCGTGGCCCAGCGGTGTAAAGCAGGTGCTCGAAGATGTGAGGGGGAATCGGGTCGTGACCGTGACCGAGCCGAAAAAATGATGCCGGGCGCCGTATGCGTCACTTCGGCGGTGTCAGCGTTCTCTCCGCGGTACCACTTGACAGCGTCGTTGTGCGCTGACGGCGTTTCTGATATTCGGCCATGGCCTTCTGCGCCTCGGCGGGGCGCCCGAGCGCCTGAAACGCGCGTGCAAGCTGGTAGTGAGTGTCGCCGTTTTCATCTTCACCCGCCGCGGCGTTGAGATGCGGCAACGCCTCCTCGTATCGTCCCGCCTGCACATAGGCACGGCCGAGCGATGCGCGTGTCGAGATCGAAGCATCCTTCGCCGCCGCCGCGCGCTCGAGAACCGGAATCGCCCGGTCGATCTGCTGACTCTCCAATAGCGCGTCACCATACATGGAGAGAAGGGGCGTGTCGGGGAGACGTTCGCGGTTCAGCCGTTCGAGCAGCGGGAGCGCTTCGTCCAGGTCGTGCGCGCGCAGGAGCGCCTCCGCGAGCGCGCTCTCAATCGCCGGATTTCCCGGCGACAGCTTCAGGGCTGCCCGGACCTCGGTCACCGACTCCGTATTCCGGCCGCTCGATTGCGCGAGCTCGGCGCGAATGAGATGCAGTTCGACTGACGGCCGAAGCGTCTCGAGTTGCGCGACGGCCTCCGTCGCCAGCCGGTTAGCGGCGCGAATCGTCCAGTAGCGTCCGGCGGCCGCGGGCGACTGCATGGCGGCGGCGAGCGACTCACGAAATTTTCCGGCGAGAAACTCGCACTCCGCGATAGGCGCGGCGCACTCGGAGGCCGGGCGCCGCTTGACGGATCGCAATTCCTGGGCGGCCCAATCGGGCTTCCCGGCGCGCTCGTACAGTTCCGCGACCGCTTCGTGGAGGCCACCGACCGGGGGCCTGGCGTCGAGTACGCGTCGATAGATCGCGAGCGCCGCCGGAAACTTCTCCTGGGTCACCGCCACGTCCGCAACCACGAGCTCCAGAAGCGGCGACTCGGGCGCCTGCTGCTGAAGCGCGGTGAGCGCCGCTTCGGCAATGCCTTCGTAACTCCGGGCCAGCCCGTACCATCCCTTGGGGTTGTCCGGCTGGAGCGTTGTGAGTGTGCGGTAATGCGCCACCGCTTTTGTGAACTGCGAGGTCGCGAGGTACGCGCGCGCGAGCATCTCGCGCGCGTCAGCGTTCTGCGGCATGGCCGTGACCGCGCGCTGAAGCGGAGCCGCCGCTTCACTGCTGCGTCCGAGATCGAGGAGCGAGGCACCGAGAAAGAGTGATGCCGGTATGAGTGAGGGATCGAGACGAACGGATTTCTGAAGCGGAGCCAGCGCGTCAGCCGGATGGCCCGCCATGTAGCGGGCCATCCCGAGGTTCATCAGCAGGCCGGCGTCGTTGGGACGTGCCGACGTGAGCTCATCGTAGATCGTTGCGGCCTCGTCGAATCGCCCCGCCTGCAAGGCCGCCGCTCCCTCGCCCGCACGCGCAGCGATAGGATCGCCCGCCTGAGTCTCCCGTAACTGACGCCCGAACGCGGGCCCGCACAAAACGAGCAGGGTCACTGCTCCCCACCATGCGCGGGCCCCCGACAGTCCCATATCAAGATGAAGGGCCCTTCGATTCCTTCGAGCCCTTCGAGTCCTTTCCCTTTAGAACTGGAACCTTACCCCCAGTCGTATCTGACGCTCGCCGCTGCCGAAGTCGCGCGAGTTGTTGCCAACCGTGAACGTGCGACCGAATGTGCCGCTGGTCACGTCGTTATCCGGGTTGCCCCACCTCGGATGGTTGAACAGGTTGAAAGCCTCGACCCGGAATTCCGCTCGCCTGTTGCTTCCACCGACGGGGAATCCGCGGAAAATAGAGAAGTCGACGTTCCAATATCCCGGACCGCGGAACTGATTCCGTCCCGTGTTCCCGAGCGTTGTGCCGGTCGGCTGACTGAACGGCGTCGGATCGAAGTAAAACCCCGCGTCGCCCTTTTCGCCGATCACCTTGTACGACCCGTTCAGGTTGGCCGTCTGCTGATTGCCGCCCGGCATGTTGAGATCGGCGCCGCTCGCCGTAATCGTGAACGGCGTGCCGGCGACCGCGCTGTAAATGCCGTTGACCTGCCAGTCGCCGAGCACGGCGCGCATCGCCTCGTTACCGGAGCCGCCCTTCGTCTTGTACGGCAGTTCGTAGACGAACGCCATCTGGAAGATCTGCGGCCGATCGTAGCCCGCCAGAGCAAAGTTGCGGCTTCGAAGGCTCGGCGCGCTCCACATCAGCTGATCCCATCCGTCATCGTCGGTCTCGTCCTTGGCGCGTGACAGCGTATAGGCGCCTTTAAGCAGGAGACCGTTCGTGAACGGCCGATTGATCGCGACCTGCAGGGAGTGATAGCGCGTTTTGGTGATCGGCCCCCAGAGGAGGACGTCGTTGGTACGCCCGAGCGTCGGGAAGAACGGCTGGCTGGCGGCACCTCCACCGGCAACGTCTGAGGCGTTCGCGTTGATGTCGGCGAATCCGCCGTTCTTCGCGGTTCCGACATACGCCACGTCGACAGACAGGTCGTACCGCAGGCGCCGCTCGACGGCGACATTCCACGACTGCACGCGGCTGCGCGAGACGTCTGCCATCGGAGAACGCATCAGGTACGCATTCGGCAGTGGGATGCGACCGGATGAAACGTCTGGTCCGACGACGTTGGGTATGCCTTCTTCGAGCGTCGTGGTAAAGCCGTACGGGTCCGTCGCATTGAAGTCGGCCGCGAGCGTCAGCGGATAAAAGCCCCTGAGCGGCCGCGAGAATGGCAAGGGGTTATACGTGATGCCATAGCCAGTGCGAAACACCGTTTGTTCGTTGATGCGGTACACGGCGCCGAGCCGCGGGGCGAACAATGTCTTGCTCACCGTGATGCCGAGGTCCGTCGGAACGCTGCCAAGGCCTCCGAGGAGTACATTGAGCGATCGCAGTTGCCGCGTGCTCGCCAGATCGTCTGCGCCTTCGATCCGTTCGATGCCGCGATCCGCGCGCGTCATGAGCGGGTAGTACTCGTAGCGCAGGCCGAGATCGAGCGTCAGGCGGTTGTTGACCTGCCATCGATCGCGTGCGTAGAAGGCATTCTGCCATTCACGCGTGGTCATCAGCTCGTTCTGTACGCTCTCGCCCGCGTGGTTCAACAGGCCGATCAGGAAGGCTGCGTACCCGTTGTAGCCGTTCGCCGTCTGCGGTCCTCCCTTGAGTGCGGTGGCGTTGGGAGCCGTATCCAACGCACCTCGAGGACCGGCACCGAGCTCCGGCTGCCAATGATTCATCCACAGCCTGTTGAGCGAGTACCCTCCGCGGATTTCGTGCGGTCCCTTGACCTTCGTGACGTTCATCGACAGCGCGTAGGTTCGCTCATCACGTTGAACGGGATCCCAACCGTCGAAATTTCCCAGACCGTCGAAAGAGGACGACGTGTTGACCGCTGGAATGCCCGCATAGCGCGGGTCGCTGCTGAAATTGGCCCCGCCATTCATTCCCGGGATGCCGAGTGTATCGAGGCCGAAGTTGCCAAACCCGAAATCCCCCGCGGTCGTTTCGTGGGTCATCCTCGAAATGCCGTAGGTGGCATCGAAAACGGTGGTGGGATTCAGCGTCCACGTGGTTCCGAACGTGTACATGTTGACAGTGGTATCGCCATTCCCGCGATCGTTGTACGGCAGATATGGGAACAGCGCCTTGACGTTGGCGTTCATTCGCTCGTACTTTCCCCAGACCTGTGTGGCGGACGAGGGGTTCCAGTTGACCTTCAGATCGTAGTTGTTCCGATCGAACTTCCGCGGAAGGCTCCGCTCGAAGTTCCGGGTGAAGCCCGCGCCGCCGACATTGCCGCCCGACGTGCTGCCCGCGGCATTCGGCTGCGGATACAAGTCCTGGATCTTTCTTGCGATGGAACTAATCAAGCTCGGAGGAATGACGTTGCCGGCGAATGGCACGCGCCCGGTCCCGTCCGGGTTGCCGGTCCGCGGGTCGTAAATGATCTGCAGCGATCCGTCGGAGTTGAACGCCTGGCTGAAGTCGCCGATACGCAGCGCAGACGGCGGCACGTTGTAGAAGAACTGCTGCGGCGTGGTCTGGTATTGCCCTTCCCAGGCGCCGAAGAAGAACACGCGATTCCGCTGGATTGGCCCGCCGAGCGTCGCGCCGTCGATGTGCGCGCTCGCCGGCGCCTTCACTGTCGCGAAGTACGGCTTCGCATTCAGCTTCTCGTTGTTGTAGAACGCGAACCCGGACCCCTTGAAATTGTTCGTGCCGGACTTGGTGATGACGGTAATTGCCGCCCCGCCGGCCATGCCCTGTTCCGCGTCGAAATTGCTCGTGCTGACGTTCACCGTATCGACAGTTTCCGCGGGCGAGACGAGCATCGTGTGGTGCGGCAGCCAGATGTTGACGTTTGTTGCGCCATCGGTCTTCGTGCCGTTGTTGTTACGATCGAGACCGTTCACGTTCGTCGATAACGCACGTCCGGGCGTGTCCACTTCACTGTTCTGCATCCGTCCGGGCGTGGCGCCGGGCACCAGGTTGATCAGCGTCTGGTAATTCCGGTTCTGCGACAGCGGCAGCGTCGTGATCGCAGCCGACTTGATTTCGGTGTGCGTGTCCGCCTTGTCGGTCTGGAGCAGCTGCAGCTCCGACTGGACCGTCACCGTATCGGTCAGTGTGCCGAGCTCCAGCGCGGCGTCGACGCGGCTCACTTCGTTGACTGAGACAGGCACGCCTGTCTTCACGAATTCCTTGAAGCCTTGCAACGTGACCTTCACGTCGTAGCGGCCGGCCTGAACGTTCGTGAATGAGTAACCGCCGGTGTCGCTCGACACGGCTGTCCGGGTTAAACCGGTGTCGGGGTTGGTAATCGTCACGGTGACGCGGGGCACCGCCGCCCCCGTCGTGTCGGTAACCTGGCCGACGATGCTCCCATAGAGCACCTGAGCGCCGACTGTGACTGGGCTGAGAAGAGCGAGGACCGCGAGCGCCGCCAACAATACGATCGGACTCGACCTGTGCATGACCACGAGTTCACCTCCCGAATGCAGAGACCTATCGTGTTCCTGTGGGTGGGTAGGTCGGCGCGACGATAGTAAGATTAGTTGCGAAAGTCAACGCAAATGGAACAGGCTCAGGGCTCATGACTTAGCGCGCCTCAAGCCTTAGCTGGCTGAGTCGTGAGCCTTGCGCCGTGATCAGTTCGCGTAGGCGTTCGATCTTCCCGTCGCGAGCACGTCGTGCAGGTACCGCCCCGTGTGCGAGTCAGGGTTCTTCGTCACCTGCTCCGGGGTGCCGACGGCCACGATGCGGCCGCCCTCCTCGCCACCCTCCGGACCAAGATCGATGATCCAGTCGGCCGTCTTGACGACGTCGAGGTTGTGCTCGATGACGAGCAGGCTGTGGCCAGCCTGCAGCAGCTTCTTGAATGCGGCCAGCAGCTTCGCGATGTCGTCGAAGTGCAGTCCGGTCGTGGGCTCGTCGAGGATGTAGAGGACGCGATCGCCGGTCTGCGTGGACAGGTGGGCGGCAATCTTGATCCGCTGCGCTTCGCCGCCCGACAGCGTCGTCGCCGGCTGACCCAGGCGCAGGTAGCCGAGGCCGATCTCGTCGAGCACCTGCAGCCGGCGCAGCACTTTCGGTGAGGTGCTGAAGAACGTCAGCGCTTCGCGGACCGTCATGTCGAGCACCTGGTCGACGCTTCGGCCGCGATACTTGACCTCGAGCACCTGTGCCTTGAAGCGCTTGCCTTCGCAGACCTCGCACGGGACGAACACGTCCGCGAGGAACTGCATCTCGACCTTCACCTCGCCTTCTCCTTCGCATGCCTCGCAGCGGCCGCCGGGCACGTTGAAGGAGAAATGACTCGCCGTCAGGCCGCGCGCCCGCGCGTCTTTCGTCGCGGCGAAGAGCTCGCGGATCGGATCGAAGGCCTTCAAATACGTGACGGGATTCGACCGCGGCGTGCGGCCAATCGGCGCCTGGTCGACCAGCACGACATCGGTGACGAACTCGGCCCCTTCGAGCTTGCGGTGCGTGCCGACGCGCCGGTCCCAGTCTCCCTTCGCGCGCTTCAACGCGGCGTAGAGGACGTCGTGCACGAACGTGCTCTTGCCCGATCCGCTCACGCCGGTGACGCATGTCAGCATGCCCAGCGGCACCTCGACGTCGATGTTCTTGAGGTTGTGCTCGGACGCGCCGAGAACGCGCAGTCGCTGGTTCGACGGCCGGCGCCGCACCGGCGGCACCGGGATCGCCAGCTCGTCGCGCATGTACTTGGCTGTCAACGACCGCGGTTCCCTCATGAGATCGCTCAGCGGCCCATTGAAGATGACGCGCCCGCCCTGCTCTCCCGCCCCGAGCCCCATGTCGACGACCGTATCGGCGACGCGGATCATGTCGGCGTCGTGCTCGACGACCAGCACGGTGTTCCCCTGATCGCGCAGCTGGCGCAGGATCGCGATGAGCCGCTCGTTGTCGCGGGAGTGCAGCCCGATCGACGGCTCGTCGAGTACGTACAGCGTGTCGACGAGCGCCGAACCGAGCGACGTCGCAAGATTGATGCGCTGCGATTCTCCGCCCGACAGCGTGGACGAGAGGCGATCGAGCGTGAGGTAATCGAGCCCGACGTCGCGCAGGAACCCGAGACGCTTGCGGATCTCGCGCAGCACCTTGTCGGCGATCGCGGTTTCCTTCTCTGACAAATCGAGCGTCGAAAAGAAGCGTTCGGCGTCGCGCACGGTCAGCGCGCAGACGACATCAATGGTTCGTCCGCCGACGCTCACGTCGCGCGCCTCGCGGCGAAGGCGCGCGCCGGTGCAGTCAGGGCACGTGAGATAGCCGCGGTAGCGGCTCAGGAACACGCGGACGTGGACCTTGTACTTCTTGCGCTCGAGCCACCGGAAAAAGCCCTTCACCCCTTCCCACTCGGGACCGTCGCCCTCGATGACGAACCCCTTCTCTTCATCGGTGAGATTCGCCCAGGGCACGTCGAGCCGTACGCGCTTCTTCGCCACGCGCTTCAGCTCGGCAAGCTGCGCGCGATAGTGGGGCTTGCTCCACGGCTCGATCGCGTTCTGGTGAATCGACTTCGACGCATCGGGCACGACGAGATCCATGTCGAGCTCGATGATGTTGCCAAAACCGTGGCAGACAGGACACGCGCCGAACGGATTGTTGAACGAGAACAGCCGCGGCTGCGGGATCTCGTACTGGATGCTGCACGGGCGGCACTCGAACCGCTCCGAGAACCTGATGACACTCTGGTGGCTTCCGCCTTTAGGCGGAAGCTCCGCTTGAAGCGGAAGCTCCATATCGATCGCGAACGCCGCGCCGCCACCTTCCGTGTACGCGGTCTCGATCGAATCGGTCAGCCGGGGACGGACGTCCGCATCGATCTTCACGCGATCGACGATCACCTGCAGCGTCGCGCGATCCTTGAGCATCGCGGTATCGACGTCTTCGAGAGTCACGGTCTTCCCATCGAGGTACAGACGGCCGAATCCTTTCCGGCGCAGCCCGGCGAGCGTCTCGGCCACGGAATCCACGAACTCGGGCAAATCCGGCTGCGCCCCGGCCGCCTCCTCCGATTCTTCAATGACATCGCCGACGACTTCTTCTTCTTCCCCATCCGTGTCGCGCGTGGCGAGCGGCGCCCCGGTTACCACCGGCATGTCGAACCCGATCATCAGGCGCGTCCCCTCGGGGAGCGCGCCCAGGCGACTCGCGACGACTTCCGGCGTCTCGCGGATCACTTCCTTGCCGCACGACCGGCAGAAGGTACGGCCGACGCGGGCGTAAAGAAGGCGCAGATAATCGTGGATCTCCGTCGTCGTGCCGACCGTCGATCGCGGGTTGCGGATGCTGTTCTTCTGCCGGATGGCGATCGCGGGGCAGATGCCCTCGATACTGTCGATGTCGGGCTTTTCCATCCGCTCGAGGAACTGCCGGGCGTAGGCCGACAGCGACTCGACGTAACGCCGCTGTCCTTCCGCGTATATCGTGTCGAAGGCGAGCGACGATTTGCCCGACCCGCTGACCCCGGTCATCACGATGAGAGATCGCGATGGCAGCGTCAGGTCCACGTTCTTGAGATTGTGGGTCCGGGCTCCCCGAACGACGATCTGGCCTCGGGAGGCTTTGATGCGGGTCTTCATCTATATGGGAAATTCCGGCAGCAGCGGAACAGTCCATCCTAGCGCGCCGACGCGGCTTCCATCAACCTCGGCCGGGCCGATCCGTGTTATTTTGTTGGGCCGCGGCCAATGGGTGGTGCGCGGCTTCCGCTTTGGCGGAAGGACTTCCAAGAGGGGGCTGTGTCAGTCCGTCTGTTCATCGGCAATCTGCCTTATGCCGCCACGGAGGCAGAGTTGCGAACGCACCTGTCGAACGTCGGCGAACCTATTTCTGTCGTGCTTCCCGTGGATCGGGAGACCGGGCGACCGCGAGGCTTCGCGTTCGTCGATTACGCGGATCGCGGCGTCGCGGAAGAAGCGATCAAGCGGTTCGACCAGCAGCCGTTCAAAGGGCGGCCGCTCGCGGTCAGCGAAGCGCGGCCCCGCGAAGAGCGCGGGCCGGGCGGCCCGCGGCCGGGCGGTGGATTCGGAGGGCCGCGGCCGGGCGGCTTCAGCGGACCCCGTCCAGCGGGACCAGGTGGTTTCAGCGGCCCGCGTCCCGGCGGCTTCGGTGGCCCGCGGCCGGTGGACACTGGCGGAGGCGCCACCCCGGGACGTAATCGCAATTTCGGACCCGATGCCCCACCCAAGCACAAACGAAAACCGCACCAGGGCGCGAAAGACCGCGGCCCGAAGGGTCCGATCAAGGAACGTCCGGTCGGACGGCTCTACGACGCGGACGAAGACTGGCGCGCCACCGACACCGACGACGTCGACGTCGACAATGTCGCGACGCACAAGGATCTGGACGAGAAGGAAGAAGACAAGTAGAGATTTGGTAATTGGGTAATTGGGTGATTTGGTAATTGAGCTTGCGCGCGCTACCGCGCGCGCTTCAAAAATCGAGTCGCCAATTCACAAAATCACCAGGTCACCAAGTCATTTGAGTTCCGCCAGCAGCACGCAGAATCGTGATTTGGTGATTTGGTGATTTGGTGATTGAGCTTGCGCGCGCTACCGCGCGCGCTTCAAAAATTGAGTCACCATTCACAAAATCACCAGGTCACCAAGTCATTTGAGTTCCGCCAGCAGCACTTCTACCGCTTTGTCGAGCTGCGCATCCTGTTTCCGTAGCTCTCG
>Ga0209686_1000713_pt1 | contig 16642 bp, 13 predicted proteins | sample GraSoiAngelo_126_FD_185883 | JGI IMG/M metagenome (GOLD analysis project Ga0209686, IMG submission 185883) | Grasslands soil microbial communities from the Angelo Coastal Reserve, California, USA - 14_0927_09_20cm (SPAdes) (version 2) | ecosystem: Environmental > Terrestrial > Soil > Grasslands ...
CCTGCCGCAACAGATTCAGGAACTCGCGGCCGATCGCGTCCCGTTCTGGACTCGCGACATCTTCAGCCCCATCCCTATAGCGTCCTCCCTCGCCCTGGCGACGCTCATCGCGGTAGTACGCTGGCGTGACCGGCGCAGTATGTTCTGGCCGATGATGGCGTGCTGCGGCATCGGCGCCGCATGGCTGTCACGTCTCCACGTCGGGGCCTACGACAACGTCCTGATTCCAGCGTACGTCTGTCTCTGTCTTCTGGCGGGAATCGCTGGCCGGCGTCTCCCGGATCGACTGCCGGGACGCCACCGGTCTTTCGTGCGCGTGACGGTCGCGGCGCTCTGCGCGATCCAGATGGCTGGCCTGCGCTATTCAATCCAGGAGCAGACGCCGTCCGCACACGACGCCGAACTCGCGATCCAGCTCGGACGGCGCCTCGCTGAATCCGAGGGGCCGGTCTTCGTGCCATTTCACTCGTTCGTGCTCACCCCCTCCGGGCCCGTCATGCATGCGCATTCGTGGGCTGTGTTCGACGTACTCCGCGCCGGTGATGCCGCAGCCGCGGCGAGCATGACCGGCGAGATCAAGTACGCCTTCGATCAAGGCGCATACCGCATGGTTGTGATCGACAAAATCGAGCCATGGATGGAGCCCGATCTGGATACGTGGTACCGCCCGAGCGAGCCTGTGCTCGATTCCAACAGTCTATGGACGAGGACCGGCTACCATACACATCCCAGGTGGATATACGTTCCCAAATCCCCGTGACGCCTGCGTCTCAAGGCGCGGGAAAACGCAGGTGACGCCGCACGTAGTCGCGCAGCGCTCCGGACTGCCCCTGGACGCGCAGGTCGCCAATCGTCAGCCGGGAGTCCGCATGTCCGGCTGACTCGGCCTCGATCGTCAGCAGTCGCGCGCGCACGCCTTCGACCGGTTGCATCAGTTCCCTCATCGTCGTACCGACTTGCACGGGCACGTCGGCGACGCGCTGGCCCGCCGCATTGTAGAGAGCGAACGTCACCGTCATGTCGCTTCGTGATGAGAGCGTCCCGGCATACAAGGCCGACACGTCTTCGTCGCGCTCGGCGAAGCGGACATCCAGACGAAGCCGCCCGTGGACCGGCAGCACACCGACCTGATCCCGCAGAAACGGGAGCCTGGGACCGATAGCCGCCTCGCCGAGACGCTCGCCGTCGATATCGACACGGCGCACGCGCGAGGTGTGCACAAGATTTTCCTGGAACGTTGTTGGATCGGTCCGATATCGATCCGCGGGCTTCTCGGTCCGTACGTAAAGAGCGTTCATCCCCGACGCATCAATCGCGCTCAGCCGGAAGTAGTCATCGAGAATCGCCGGTGGGATGCGGCCATCGTTGGCGTTCATCAACAGGTCGGTGCGCGTCGCGATCGTCCTGACATCGAGATACAGCAGGTAGGCATGCGCGGCGCGCAGCACGGGCGCGTCGGTCAGCGGAGAATATCTCCCCACTTCGGTGAAGTACACGTCCGTGGTCGGCAGTCCCGCGATGAAGCGCGAGCAGATCCCGAGATCGTCGATGTTCTCGACGTCGAGCATGTAAGGCAGGAGGCCCGCCTGGTTGTACGCGAACCGCTCTCCGGACGTCGTGATGGCGCGCCCTGCGGTCGTGATCAGGTCCCCGTACGGCGCCAGCCAGATGCGCACGCCCCCATGAGCGTCGCTCCACCAGAGCGGGCGCCGTTCGTGTGCGACGTACTCGCGCGCGAAGCCGTGCGCCGCGCCGACGCTCCATGCGACGATGATCGTCGCCGCGACCCATGCGATCCGGCCGCGCAGCCGTGACACGCTCGAGCCAATGACCACCGCGACGAACGGCTGCAGCGGCACGAGGAAGCGCCATCCGAACATCCAGTCTCCAACGATTGCGGCGTAGGTCGCGATCAGCGTTGCCGCTATAAGTGCAGGTCTCCCGATACGCCCGGACCACGCCGCAAATCCGGCGACTGAGAGCGCCGGCACGAGGGCAATGCCGTAGAGATCCATGAACCCGGCGAGGTACTCGCGTTCCGGCCGCTTCACCAGAACGTGCGTATTCGGCGCAAACTTGTAGAGCACCTTGGCCTCGAGCGGCGCCGACAGGAGCGACCCGAAAAACGCGAAGCGCGCGGCGTGATAGACCAGGGTGATCGCGATCACAGGCACGACGATGTGGCGCCGGATCCACACGCGGCGGACGCCGGTCGCAGACAGAAGCGCCGCGCACAAGACGGCACCGACGTGAACGAACCCGTCAATGCGACAGAGAACTGCGAGAGCGGCGATAGCAACGCACCATTTCGCGGTGGAAGTCGACTGATGATCGGCCGGCGTCTCGACGAACAACAAGGACGCCAGCAGCGTAATCAGCAAGGCAAACGGCACTTCTTCGAGCGCCGAGCAGCTCCACACGGCGAGGGGCCCGGCGAGTGCAAGAAACGCGAGGCCTGACGTCAGGCTCGCCGGCGACGCGCCGTCGCGTCGAAGGATTCGTGCGGTCACGAGGACAACGCCGATGCCCATGATGAAGCTCAGGGCTTTGCCGAGCTGCAGCGCCGCGACCTTCGAATAGCCCAAGGTTTTTACGATCCGCAGCAGCACCGTGTCCCACATCACCTGCAGGAAGTCCGAATAGCCTTCGACCCGCCCTTCGAGCGTGTTGTAGACCAGGCCTCTTCCCTCATCCATGTTCTGCGCATATACGAGCGGAATGGCCTCGTCGTCGACGAAGAAATAGATAAAAGAAAGTGCGTAAAGGATGAAGACGATGACGGCGGCCGCGGTGATCCACCCGGCTGGCCCCGAAGGCGCGCGGAAGCGGAGCATGTGGAGGATCATATATAGGCCGCCGGCCTCTCCGTCCTCCGATCAGCGGAGTCCTCCGAGCCACGCGTTGAGACAGGTCAACTCGATCTTCGACGGGAGCTTGGCCTGCAGTCCTCCCTCGTAATGAAACGTCGCGCCCATCCCGGCGCGCCTGGTCGCACGTGCGGCAGCGCGGAAGCGATCGGGTGAATTGTCCCGGCGCCCGGGAATCGCGGCGTCGGCCGCACCGATTGGTTCGTCGCTGATCACGGGCTTGTTGAATTGACGGATCAGCGCGGCACCCTGTGCCAGGGCACGCACCTGGTCCGGGCCGCGCGGCGCGTGCCAGGTCAGGTAATCTCCGGCGCCGTAACCGTCATTTTCTCCAACCGATCCGAGCGATACGGGCAGACCCTTCGGCAGCATCCGTGCGAGTTGCTGTAGATAAGCGGGATCGTGCAGCGCGCGCGTCTGTGTCGGATGCACAGGCTCATTGGCGATCTCGAGAAGGGCGTTGCCGAATCGATCGCAGATCTCACCGACCGCCCGAACGTGTGCCGGGATGTCGATCTCGATGTGCGCGGTATCGGCGAGCGCGACTACCTCAACGTAGAGGCCGTGCCGAGACGCTATTTCCAGCAGCGTCGGCAGCGAACGCACTCCATCGGCCGGCGACAGCTTGAACAGCATGTCCGCCATCACGAGCACGCGGACAACCGTCAGCTTCTTGGATGCGGCCCATTTCAAGTACGCGTCCGCCTCAGCCTCGCGTGCGTCCGCAACGAACTCCACGAGCCGGAACGCAGTGATCCCGCGCCACTGGAAGCGGGATCCATCCGGTTTGACGAAATGTGTGCCGATGACGCGGAGATGATCCGCTGACTGAATCTCCGGTGAAGTTGTTCGGGATGCGGGTCGCGGGATGCGGGGTGCGGCGGTGTTCCCTGGTCCGAGCGCCGAGGACAGGCGAAAGTCAGCCGGCGAGAGGAGGAGCAGCGCCGCGGCTAGCGCATGAACGATGGTCCGAACGCGTTGTGTCCCTCGAACTGACTGTTGCACAGGCGCCACCGCTGCGGCAGCTCCGAGACCAGTACATTCAGCGGATATAGAAGGATGGGCCGACGCCCTGGACCAGGTGACCGTCGTAATTGCTCGCGCACAACCACCAACGCACGTCGACGGGCGAATATATCGCGGCGACGATGTCCGTTCCATCGACACTCCGGCGTGCGTTATCGCGCAGATCGATCGAATCCCAGAACGACGGCACCAGCGCGCACGCGTCCCCACGCCTGCCATCGACTGGACACCGTCCGCCGAATGCGACGGTAACCGCAGCAGGTCCGATGCGGAAGTTCTGCATCACGAAATACCGGAAGTGAGTCGTAATCTGCTCACGCTCGTCCGTCACTTCATTCGGCTCCGGACACTTCGAAGGTTCGGCGAAATTCCGCATGATGTAGTTCGCGTCCTTGATGTTGGTGTCCGAGAAATCGAGCAGGAACTGACGCGCCATGTCGCCGACTTCCTTCACCGAGTCATGCAATGAGAGTTTCGCTGTGCCCGTCACATCATGCTGGAACGCCTGCGGTCCGCCCGGGAATCCGTACTTTTCCAGCACCTTCAGCGTAATCGTCACATCGCCCGGCGTCGTGGCCGTCGCAGGCGCCTGCCACGTGACGCTGGCCCCTGTGCCGCTGAACGTCCCGACCGGTGCGGTCCACTCGTACTGCAACTGGTCGACGGCGGTTTCATCGTCGTGCACCTTCGCGGTGATGGCGACGGTCTCCGCCACGTCCGCGAAGCTGGCGGGCTCTTTCGCGCGGGTGCCCTGAATCGTGATCGAGTCGATCACGGGCGGGTTGTTGGGGGGTGGCTGCTGATTCCCGCCACCGTTGTTACCGCCGCCTGGATTCCTCGACGGCCGAGTTGGACCCCCGCAGGCGGCCATGAAGAGCGCCGCGGCCAACGCGAGTGCGATTGAAATGGCGAGTCGGCCGGAACGCTGTCTCATCGGAGCAACAGCGGAACTTCAAGCTTCGATCAGCTCCGGGTTGCGCGACGGAGTCTCGCGCACTTCCCGGATCACGTAAGTCGGCTTGTCCTGCGATTCGTGGTACGTGCGGGACAACATCTCGGCGAGCAGGCCCGTCATGAGCAGCTGGACGCCACCGAGCACCAGCATGATGCCGGCGAAGAACAGCGGTCGATTGGCCGACTCGAAGCCGAAGAACCGCTGGTAAGTGACCCACGCGCACGCGACAAACCCCAGGAACGCGAGTGCGATCCCGACGCCGCCGAACATCTGCAGCGGACGCGTCGAGTAGCTGCTCAGGAACTTGACGGTCAGGAGATCCAGGACGACGCGCATCGTGCGTGAGATGCCGTATTTCGACTTGCCGTGCAGGCGCGCGCGATGATTGACGACCTTCTCACCGATCGAGACGCCGAACTCGCTCGCGATCGCCGGCAGGAAACGGTGCATCTCGCCATACAGCCGCATCGGCTTCACGACTTCGGCGCGAAACACTTTCAGCGAGCAGCCGTAATCGTGCAGTTTGACCCCGGTCGTGAGCGAGATGATCGTGTTGGCGATCATCGACGGCAGGCGCCGATTCAGGAAGGCGTCCTTGCGATCGCGGCGCCAGCCGCACACGATGTCGAGCGACTGCTGTTCGAGCATCCTGATCATGCCCGGGAGATCGCGCGGATCGTTCTGCAGGTCGCCGTCCATCGTGACGATGAGCCGTCCGCGGGCGTACGCGAACCCGGCCGCAAACGCGGCCGTCTGTCCGAAATTGCGACGAAAGCGGACGACCCGCAGCCGACTGTCGCGCGTCTGGAGATCGGCCAGCACCGTAAATGTATCGTCGGTGCTGCCATCGTCGATCGCGATAATCTCGTACGGCTGACCCGACTCGCCGAGCGCGGCGGTGAGCTCGAGGTAGAGTTGCCGCACGTTTGGCGACTCGTTCCGCATCGGGACGACGACGGAAAGCTCTGCGCTCATGTCTCGTTAAACGCTTGATTATAGCAGGCTTCAGTGTCGAAACGCCGCTGTCAGACGCAGCAGCGGGTTCTGTGGAATCGCAGCCTTGATGGCGTCGAAAAAGGCTCCCGCAATGGCGTCGTTGCCCGGGGGATCGGGATGCAGCCCATCGGGCGAGATGTATTCGCTCTCGTGCCCGAGAAAGAGCGGGTAAATGTCCACGATAGTCGCTCCCTCGCCGGGCAACTTCTGCTTGATTTCCGCGTTGGTCTTCATGATCGCATCGTCTGCGATCCGGCGGTCGCGCGGTCCGCCACGGAACGGTCCCGGCGGTGTCAGCGTGCCGACGAACACATAACTGAGGCTGAACGGCGCGCGGCGGGCGATTCGTACCATGTCCCGCAGCGTCTCGACGACAGTTTCGATCTGCGTCGAGCACCGCGAGGTAACCGGATTCTGACAGTCCGCGAGCAGGTTGTTATAACCGTGCAGGAGCAGCAGCGCCTCAGGATGCTCCTGCGCGAGCACGTCGGGAAGCCGGGCCTTGCCGTCTCTGATGTCCTCCCCGCCAACTCCCCTGTTCGACACGACGATTCCTTCGTTTGGGTACGCGCCGTCCAGGAGGAACTGCAGTTTGGTCGGGTACGCACTGGGAACATCGACGATCTCGAGGCCAAATGCGATGCGGCCGTTCTGTCCCTCCGTCACGCTGTCGCCGAACGCGAGATAACGCGTTACGGCGATCTGCACACCCGTCAAGGTCACGTTGAACGTGCACATCGCCTCACGCGCCGATGCGTCTGTCGCTGTGCAGATCACCGGAGTCGTGCCAATGGCAAACGCCGAGCCCGACGCCGGAGCACACGTGACCGGGACGGGCGGAGTTCCCGCTTGAGCGGTTGGTGTTTCGAAGGACACTGGCTGCGACGGACCGATTGCAGCGCGAATGGAGATGTCCACGGGACACGAGATGCGCGGTGGGTTGCCCGGCGGGCCCGGACGGGTAGGGCCGCCGCAACCTGCCGACGCTGCGGCAGCGAGCGCGAAGAACGCAAGAAGGCAGTTTCCCGCCAGGAGTCTCAGGAGGCTCACGGTGTGATCATCTTAGAGGCTGTGGTGCGCGCCCCAGCGGTAATCTTGTGAACTCCGGGCGGCCACACTAACCATAATATTCAACTGCCCGTGCAGGGGCGGCTACTCTCCTCCACTGGCTCCTTCGAGCCTGTTTCGGCGTCTTCGACTGAAAAGCACCCACGTGAGGCCAAGCACGAGCGCGATGCCTGATAGCCACAGGCTCGCCTCCTTTGCGTGAGCTTGGAGAAAGGCGGCCGCGCGCTCGCCATAGAACACGGCAAGCAGGCCTTCCCCGCCGTAACGCACGAATCGCGCGATGAATATCGCCGTGGTGAATTGCCAGACCGGGATCGCCGCGACGCCCGCGAGCAGCACGAAGATCTTGAACGGCGCCGGCGGAGGCAGGAGCGCCGGAACGACCACGACGAGCAGGCCGTACTTCTGGAACAGCTTCAGGCCACCCTCGACGTGATGCGCCTTGAAGCGCTTGCGCATGAACGCTTCGCCGCCGCGCCGCGCAATGTAGTAGAGCGCGAGACATCCCGCCACCGAACCGAGTGTCGCCATCAAGTTGTAATACAGCAGCCGCTCCTTGTGCTGCGTAACCATGACGATGACGAGCAGGTCGTTGACTTCCGGGAAGGACAGGAATGATGAATCGAGAAATCCGATCAGAAAGAGGCCAGGCCCGCCGAGCGCGAGAGCGAACCCCTGGATCCAGCCGACGAGACGCTTCATCCAGACGAGTGTAGACTAACTGTCCCTTGCGATCTGCCGGGTTCACCGTTCGAAGTGCGGTTCGTGACCGATGCAGGCGCGCGTCACTTGGAGAACCGAAAACCTGCTTTCCTCAGTAGTTCTTTCTCAGCGCCGATATAGACGAAATACTTCCCATCCACATCGATGATCGACCGCGGGTCTGGCACCATCCGTTCGAGTCCGCCTGTATAGCGAACGTAGCCCACGACGGCAACCGTTTCGCCATGTTCGAGCGCGCGGTCAACCTCGCTGATGTAGGCAGGGTATCGATCGATATTGTCTTTCCATCTGACAATGACCGACTCGCGGCTGTAGAACGTGATCTGCCATTGCAACAATGGATTCATCGCGAAGGCACGAGTGACGCCGCGTGCTCTCATGTTGTCGATGACCTTCTCCATCGTCCTGGCTTCACTGGGGCCGCTGCTGGGATTCGTCCACCACATATATGTCAACTGGGCGAATTCGTTCATCGAAACGGCCTCGAGTGCAAGCACGAGGACGATCGCCGAAACACAACGCCGAGTCGACAAGCGATATCGATCCGCCAGGTCAAACAGCTCAACGCCGGTCATGAACACCAGCGGAACGTTCAAGGCCAACATGTATCTTGCGTCGCGCCGGTCGAGGAGCACCCAGTTCGCAAGGAGCGTTAACAACACTGAAGCAAAAAGCAGGTGCGACCACAGCAGGTATTTTCGGGTGACCAGGCGGTAGATCTGCAACAGCACCACCACCGCAAGCATTGCGAGCCAGAGATATGCGACGATTGCAGTGACAGGTCCGGGATGGACTGCGAAACCGACGGAATACGATCCCGTGAGATTCACGTACGTCTGGTTGAGGAGTCGTGGGAACGATCCGAGCAGGTGCGGATTGCCTGCCCCGGGAGCGGTCCAGGACTCGACGGCGCCAGCCAGCCAGCTCGCCTTGATCAACGTGATCGCGAGGATCACGCCCACTATTCCCGACAGATAGAAGAACCAGAACGAAAGCCTCCGACTCGAAAAAAGAAAGAAGAGCACGATCGGCAGCAGACCCGGAAGCCATAACGGTTGTGAGAAATAGATGATGGCACTCACGCCGCCGGCAAACAGCCATGGAGTGGATCTCAGATTGTCGTTGCGCGTGATCAGATAGAACGCCACGGCAGTAGCGGAGAATGCCGTGATGTACCCGCTCAAGGCTTTCATGGACGAGGCCGCCCACGCAGGCATCAGAATGAGGACCAGCGTGATCCAGAAGCTGCGTGTGGCACCCAACACCGAAGAAAACGCGAGGAAGTAGAAAAGGATCCCCACAATCCAGATGCCGAGCATCGCCAGCTTGAGCGGCAGCGCTCCCACGCCGAAGATCACGAAATTCAGGGCTGCCGCGGGAGCCTCCACGATCGACAAGCCGTATTTCTGTCCGTAAAAGAAAACGGGAAACTCGTGTCCGCCCGCAAGGTGCATGGCCATCAACCCGAGAATGCATTCATCGCCCTCGAGGAGCAGGTTCGGGCTGAGCAGCTGCGGAAGACGAGAGACGAGAGTGACCGCGGCAAGCGCCGTGAGATAAACCCACGTGGGCACGGAGTGACCTGTCGCCGAGCGGGGCGTCGAAGTCATTCTGCTACGAAAGTTTCCGTTCGAATTCGAAGCCAAGTTCGATATAAGACCTGTGTCGGTGCATTGTACGTCTTCATCGCATGAAGGTCCTGATCGCTGGAACGTGTATGTTCTTCCTCGCTTTCGTGGCGACGAGGGCTGCCCGAGTTCCCTTGACCTACGACGAAGCCGCTTCTTATATCAGGTACATCGACACCGCTTCTCCTTCGGTGTTCGACACCAACGGTTTCTCCATATTCAATTTCGAGGTGGCGACGAACCACTTCTTGAACACGCTCCTCACAAAAATCTGCTGGGTTGTGGCTGGCGGCGGTGAGCTCGTCATACGCATGCCGAACCTGATCGGGTATGGCATCTTCATCGGTTTTTCGCTCTTGATCGTGCGTCGGCGCGCGCGTCCTTTCATTGCGTTTGCGGGATTTGTGCTGTTGAACGTCAATCCATATGTTCTGGAGTTTTTTTCCTTGAGCCGCGGATACGGTTTATCTCTGGCGTTCCTGATGGGAACCATCTTCTTCTTGTTCAGGTTTCTGGAGCGGTTGCATGCGCGCGACGGCGCGTGCCGTGATTCGTGCCATGCGCTGGTGTTCGCGTGTGGGGCAGTGACGGCAAACTTTGCTCTGTTGAATGTCTACCTGGCCGTCTTCGGCGTCGTCCTGGTCGCGCTCGCGGTATTCAACTCCAGTACGCATGCTTCGGCCGCTGCGAAAGTCCACGGCGACAGCCCGGAACGCGCCGGATCGTTTCTCTGGCTGCCGTTGGTGGCCGCCGTCTTCACTGCGCTCGTTCTGTCTCAGGATGTTGGACTGTCTGAAACGCTTTACAAGCCCGTGGTCGTCACGCTCGTTGGTCTGAACCAGACTCAACTCGATCACGCGAGGGTATTGCGAATCGACATCCGCGGTAGAGACAGGCCTCTTTCCCGCGATGTGGGCGCGGCGACGTGGCGCTCGAACATCGGCGTTGACGTTCGTGGCCTGCGAATCGAGTTGCCGATGGCCGATGCAGTCAGGGTTGCACGCATCGAGGTAGTCGTCGGAAGCCGCATCTTTTCATCCGACCCGCGTTTGACCGCCTGGAATACCCGCGAAGAGGGCGCCACACGCGTGTTTGAAGCCGACGCGTCTCTCTCGTCAAAAAAGTCGACCATGCCTGAGTTTCGGCCGCTGATGAATTGGGCAGGTGACGCGTGGTATGCAGCGTGTCTCGCCGCATACACAGCGTGTGCGCTGGTCATACTCGCAGTGGGTGCCGTTCTGTTAAGGGCGGTCGGCTGGCTGCTCGTTCGCGCGAATATGCTGAGGGTCGATCAATGGCGCCCGCTGGCCTCGAGTGCGCTCTGGGTCGCGGCGCTTACGGGCACTCCGCTGTACCTGCTGAAGAGAAATTCGGAGTTGTACTTTGGGGGCGACCGGGGCCTCATCGCGGATACTTTCTATTCCACGATCGAGCGTTCCTTTTATGGCAGAACGTACCACCCAACTCAGACACACATCGTGTTCGCAGGAATTGTTGTGACGGTCGTGGCTTTCTGTGTCGTGCTCTATGTCAACTATGGGCGCGGGAAGCTGTCGAGCATGCTGCCCGCGGCCTGCCTCCTGGCGATCATGGTCATTACCTCACTCTCCGAGGTCGTACAGCGATTGATATTTGACACCGTGTACCTCACGGGCCGAACGGCCCTCTTCTATATCCCCTTGTACGTGCTGTTCGTGACGTTCTTGTGTGAGGCGATTGCCGAGTTGGGCCGGGCGGGCAAAAGGATCGCGATATCGATGGTCGTGGCGGGGCTTGCCTTGTCAGGGTGTCACTTCATGGCGACAGCCAACACGACGTACGCCTCGGATTGGAGGGCGGACGCGAGCACGAAGATGATGATGCGGGACCTTCGGCAGGCTGTCGCCGCTGAACGGCCGCCGGGATCCCGAGTCGTTCTGGGAGTTGAACCGAGGCACTTGCCTGTTGCGGCCTACTATGCCCACATGAATGCCGCCGCCATCATCGATGTCGTTCCGCCATCGGCGCCCGGAATCGACTTCTTGTACGGCGACGAGAAAGGCGGCGCGGCTCGCATGAGCGTGATCAGAAGGTATCCCGCGACCGGCACCGTGTTGGCGCGGGTAGGGACGACGCCTTGAACTCGGACATACTGATCGCTTCATGCGGTTAGCCGTTCGCGGTTCGGAGTTCACGGTCGATTCACGCGTCGCCGGCTCGCGGTTCGCCGTGCGTGGTGCGAACTGGATCGCGGCCGCAGCCGCGCTCGCCGGCATCGTTGCGGCGATTCACTACCACCGTCTCGGCCTGACGCTCGCGCATTACGATGCGCGCGCACATCTGGTGGTCGCACGGCGCGTGTTCGACAGCCTGACGCCAGGGTGGCAGCAGGTGGGCGCCGTGTGGCTGCCGCTCCCCCATCTCCTCAATCTCATTCCAGTGCAGGTGGACGCGCTCTATCGATCCGGCGCCTTCGCCGTCGCGGTTTCCATTGCATCGATGGCCGCCGCAGCAGGGGCCGTCGCGACGCTCATTCAGCGTGCGACGGGTTCCACGATCGGAGGCGTCGTCGCCGCGACGCTGCTGATGATCAACCCCGACGTGCTCTATCTCCAGAGCACGCCGATGAGTGAGCCGCTGCTCTTCGGGACCACGTTTCTTGCCGTCTCGTTGATTGCACGATGGGCGTCTTCAATTCTTCCGCCTGAAGGCGGAAGCCACGAGAACCTGGGGGCAGGCGGAAGCCACGGGACCGTGGGTGACGGTGGGCGCCACGCACGCGTCGTGGATGCCGGACCTCGGACTTCGGACCTCGGGCCTCGGATCATGACGAAAGCTCCCGGCTGGGCCAGTATCGCGGCTGTTCTGACCCGCTACGAGGCATGGCCCATCATCGGCGCGGCGATTCTGCTCGCGTTCGCGGTGCTGTTGCGCCGCGGGTGGCGGGCGAATGAGGCGCTGCGCGCCGTTCGAGGGCTGGCGCTCTGGCCGTTCTGGGCCATCGCGGCGTTTCTCGTCAACAGCAAGGTGACGGTAGGCGCGTGGTTCGTGTCGAGCGGGTTCTTCGTCGCGGAGAATCCAGCGCTCGGTCGCCCCTGGCTCGCATGGACACAGGTCTGGAAGGGACTTGGCGAGCTCACCGGCGGCGCGATGCCATGGATCGCATGTGCGGCGGCAGTGATCATCGTCGGAGCCTTCGTGGCGTCCCGCGCACGAGTGAGCGCGCTCGTGGTGCTCGCGCTTGCCGCATCGGCCGCGCTGCCCTGGTACGCGTACTACAAGGGACATCCGGTACGGATTCGATACGATGTGCCGCTCGTTGCGGCGGCGGCGGCGATTGCCGGGATGGGCGTCGCGCTGCTTCCTCGCCGGCTCGGTGGCGTAGCCGGCGCGATCGTGATTGCGATCGCGGCATGGTCGGCCAAGCCGTTCGATGCCAACGCGCCAGTCGTTGTCGAATCGCAGCGCGACGCGCGGAATACCGCGGGGCGTCGAGCAGTCACGGACTATCTCGTCGCGCACTGGGACGGGCAGCCGATCATGATGAGCATGGGATCGCTGGGGCATTACATGCAGGACATGTCCCATGCCGGCTTCAATATTCGGGACTTCCTGCACGAAGGCAACGGCGAGATCTGGATACACGCGGTCGGACACCCGCGGCCGTTTGTCGAATGGATCGTCGTCGAGGAGAAGGCTGAAGGAGGCGACGTGCTCTATTGGCAGGGGCGTATCGATCCGAACTTCTTCAATGGGTATCAGCGCGTGGCTGAAGGTGGGAATGTCGCTCTATATCGACGGATTTGGTGATTTGGCGATTCACCGATCTGGTGATTTTGCATTTTGAAGCGACGGCGGTAGCCGGCGCATGCTGAAATCACCAAGTCGCCAAATCACCAAATCACCAAATCACGAGATTCAGAATCTGACTCCCAGCGTGAAGTTCGTCGTCCAGCCGCCGAGATCGATTTTGGTGCCGAGGAATCCCGCGGCGGCGGGAATGGTGCCTTCGGCCTTCTGCCAGCGCACGTCGCCGCCGATCGTCCAGTTCGACACGGGGGCGCGCAGTCCGGCGACAACCGTGGGACCGACGGCCGTCCCATTCGCGGTGAACCGTGCCGGGAAGATCGAACTGTCCTCCGCGTCGACGAACTCCCCCACCTCGCTGTAGTTCCAGCGGATTGCCGCGATGCCCGCGCCGATGTAAGGCTCGACGACGGCGCCGCGGCCGAGCGGCAGGAATCGCGCGGTGAACGTGACCGGGATCGTGCGCAACTTCAGGTCCTGCTCGATCTCGGTCCCATCCGAGTGCGTGAGATGCGCATAGACGGTCGGCACCGTGCGCTGCGTGTAGCCAAGACCCACCCCGGCTTCGATGCGTCCGAAGCCAATCAAGTACTCGCCGCCGACGTGGACGCCGTTGAAGTTTTTGATCTCGAAGTCCAAGGGCTCAGCCGAAATCAAATCGCCGACCAGCACATCGTCGTTCACGCGCGAATCGAGTCCCTTCAGGGCGAAGTATCCGATGTTGAACTGAATGGTCGAATTGCCGTCGCTCGCGCTCGAGCTGACCTGATGGATCTGGGCCTGCGCCATCGCGGGGGCGACCAGCAGGATGAATACGAACAACAGTGGTTTGCGCATGGCTCCTCCGCCGGTGTTTGCCGGGTCTGAAGACCCGGCGCAGCGTCAGGACGCACGAAGAATGCCAGCCCGGCAACAGCACCGATTAACCAATCTCGCAATAGAGGCGGACATGCCTGCCGGGCCTACAGACCCGGCCTACGCTGATGGGTGTCTCAGGGACAGGTCACTTCGTCCGGTTTCGTGAACGAATCACTTCGACCATCTGCGCATGAATCCGCCCATTCGACGCGATGATCTCCCCCAGTCGCGAGCTGAATGCGCCGCCCGAGCCGTCCGTTGTCGTCCCCCCCGCCTCCTGCACGATCAGCGCGCCTGCAGACATGTCCCACGGCTGCAGGTGAAGTTCCCAGAACCCGTCAAACCGTCCTGCGGCGACGTATGCGAGATCGAGCTGGGCTGAACCGAGACGCCGGACGGCGCGAGCGCGCTTCAGGAAATCACCAAATAACGCGAGCAGGTCGTCGGGATTCTTGTGGACGGTGTACGGAAACCCTGTGACCAGGAGCGAATCGATCAGCGACTCGGCCGACGACACCGCGAGCGGCGCGCCGTTCAGCCAGGCCCCCTGGCCGCGCTCCGCGGTGAAGAGCTCGCGCCTGGTGGGATCGTAGATAGCGGCGACGACCGGCTGTCCATCGATCTCGAGCGAGGCGGCGCTGCAGTAGATCGGCAGACCGTGTGCGTAATTCGTCGTCCCATCCACCGGATCGAACACCCAGCAGTGGCGCGCTTCACGTTCTCCCTCGACGGAAAATTCTTCCGCGAGGATCGTGTGGTCGCGAAAACGCTCCGCGATGAGCGCGCGGAACATCCGCTCGACGTCACGATCGATCTGCGTGACGAGATCGATCGCTCCTTTCTTCTCGACATGGAGGTTGTCGGCACCAGCGAGCTGCATGGCGCCGGCCTTCATGACCGCTTCGATCGCAGTCGCCAGAAAGACTGGCGGCAGCGCGTCAGCCACCGGTTGCCAGCTTCTTCCTCATGCGGACCTCCATGCCTCCGCCGGGGCCCCGCTGGAGCCGCACGTCGTCCATGAAGCTGCGCATGAAAAAGATGCCGCGGCCGCTCGACTTGAGAATGTTTTCAGGGTCCAGCGGATTGGCGACCGATTCAGGATCGAAGCCTTCGCCTTGATCGATGACGCTCACCACGAGCTCGGTCGGCGATTCGAGCGGGGTGAATGAGAACTCGATGGTCACGAGTTTCTGCGGATGCTCGCGGTTGCCGTGTTTGATCGCGTTGATGACGGATTCGCGGACCGCCACGCCGATCCAATGCACGCTGTCTTCGTCGAGGGCGGCCATCTGCCCCATTCGATCACTGAGGACCTGGACAACGTCCAGCATGTCGAAGAGGCTCGGGATCTGCAGCCGGACGAGGCCGCCGCGCGTCATCATGCCTGAGGTAAGATAATACAGTATAGTCCCCCGGTGCCGCCGTCGATCGGGTCCGCTCTGGTGCCTCACCTCACGCGCGTCCACGCACGGCTGCGCGTTCCCGGAGACAAGTCGATCTCGCATCGCTACGCAATGCTGGGTGCGCTCGCCGACGGTGTCTCGCATCTCGATGGATATCTCGCGGGCGCTGATTGCATCGCGACGTTGTCGTGTCTCGAAGCGTACGGCGTCCCCGTCAGTCGATCGGTCAGCGCGCGCGGGCTCCTGGTCCGCATCGACGGCCGCGGACTCCGTGGCTTCCGTCCTCCATCGGCTCCGCTCGATTGCGCGAATTCCGGCACGTCGATGCGCCTGCTGGCGGGTCTCGCGGCGGCGCACCCGTTCCGCAGCGTGCTCGGCGGTGACGAGTCGCTCGCGCGCCGGCCGATGCGGCGCGTGATCGAACCTCTCACGAGCATGGGCGCGACGATCGCCGCGAGCGAGGGGCGTCCGCCGCTGACGATCGATGGCGCCAACCTGCACGCCATCGCACACGCGCCCGACGTCCCGAGCGCCCAGGTGAAGAGCGCGGTGCTGCTCGCCGGGCTTCACGCTGAGGGGCGCACGAGCGTGCGCGAGCCGGCGCCCACACGAGATCATACGGAGCGCGCGCTCGAGGCGTTCGGCGCACACGTCGTACGCGACGGATCCACGATCGCGATCGACGGCGGCCAGCGCCTTCACGCAATCGATGCGCGGATTCCCGGCGACATCTCCTCGGCCGTGTTCTGGCTCGCGCTCGCAGCAGGCATTCCCGACTCGGAGATCACGATCGAAGACGTCGGCCTGAATCCGTCCCGTTCGGCGGTGCTCGACGTGCTGCGCCGCTCCGGTGCCCGGATCGAGACATCCATGGATCAGGATCGCGCGGGCGAACCGATCGGCAGCATCCACGTGCGAAGCGGCGATCCACGTTCCTTTGAGGTGACGGCGGCCGAAGTGCCCCTCATGATCGACGAGATCCCTGCGCTCGCGGCACTTGCCGCCATGCGCGCCGGCGTCACGATGACGGTGCGCGGCGCCTCGGAGCTGCGCGTGAAGGAGAGCGATCGCATCGCAATGCTCGCCCGCGGCTTTCGCGCGATGGGGGTCGGCGTGGAGGAATACGATGACGGGTTTTCGATCGCCGGAGGACCGCCGTCGGGCGGCGACGTCGACGCGGCCGGCGACCATCGGCTCGCGATGGCGTTCGCGATCGCCGGCACTGCCGCGCGCGCGCCGGTGTCGATTCAGGGCGCCGAGTCCGTGGCCGTGTCGTACCCCGGGTTCTTTACCGAGCTCGAGCGGCTGGCTCAGTCGCGGTGACCATCGACA
>Ga0209686_1000720_pt1 | contig 16478 bp, 11 predicted proteins | sample GraSoiAngelo_126_FD_185883 | JGI IMG/M metagenome (GOLD analysis project Ga0209686, IMG submission 185883) | Grasslands soil microbial communities from the Angelo Coastal Reserve, California, USA - 14_0927_09_20cm (SPAdes) (version 2) | ecosystem: Environmental > Terrestrial > Soil > Grasslands ...
CCTTGTGGTCCGGGAAGGGTCTTGTGAGTGCTCGCCGTCATCGCGTCTGCTCCTTCATGCAAGGGATCCTGAAATTGGGAGCCTGCTACGAGTCCCGCGACATGCGCTGCATCAAAGCAGATTCTGGTTTCATGTTCCTGAAATGTGTCGGCTAGTTGTTTGACGGGGTGGGGGAAGGGTAGGACTGAGCCTCCGAGCATTGCGAGTGTTGGCTTCTTTCCCTCCTCGGAGAGTTTCTGGATCTTCTTCTCTGTGGCGTCGATGTCGATGTTCATTTCTTCTGTGTCGAATGGGAAGTATTCTACTTGTAGGCCTCTTACGGAGCCGGCTGTGCCGCCGAATTCTTTCTTTCCCATGCTGATGTGACCTCCGGCGGGGATTGCTAGGGCGAACATGGTGTCTCCGGGCGTGGTGAATGTGGTGTAAGCGACTAGGTTGGCGCAGACTCCTGAGATGGGTCTGACGTCTGCGAAGTCTACTCTGAAGAGTTGTTTGGCGAGGTCTATGCAGATCTGTTCGACTTGGTCTATGTACTTGCAGCCGGCGTAGACTCGCTCTCCCGGCCATCCTTCAGCGTACCGGTTGCCAAAGTCGGAGAGTATGGCCTCTCGGACCGCGGGGCTGGGGATGTTCTCGCTCGCGATTAGAGGGAGGGAGCTAGCGAACCATTTCTGATGAGTCTCTAAGAGATCGAAAACTTTGTTGTAGGATTGTCGAGGCTCCATGATAGTCGCCGGTGTTAGGCTGGCATTGTATAACGTTTGGTGGTCAGAGGCTTTCTGGGTGTTTCTGGAACTGGTTCCACCACTGAGGGTTCTTGCTCGCGTACTCGACGAGCCTTGCTAGCAGTTCGAGGGTCCGTGAGTCTATGTAATGTTCAAGTCCCTCGGTATCTTTCTGGGCCCTTTTCTCATCCGCTCCAAGTAGTCTTAGAAAGTTGACGAGTAGGCCGTGGCGCTGTCTTATCCCGTCGGCCATGCTGCTGCCTTTCTCGGTTAGGACTATTCCTCCGTATTTTTCGTGGACTATGAATTGTTCTTCTCGGAGCTTGTTAAGCATCCCTGTGACTGTGGGTGGTGTTACGTGCAAGTTTTTTGCGATGTCTACTGGTTTTGCGTATCCTTTTTCATGGATTAGTTCGTAGATGACTTCGATGTAGTCCTCTTTTCTGGGTGTTTGGGCGCGTGGTGTGGGTTTGTGGGCGCGTGCCAGTTTGGCGAGCTGGCTTTTGCCGGGCGGGGTTCTTGGCATTCTTCTATGACGTGGGTCGTCTCTCTGCCTTGTTTTTCTGTTTATGGTTGTTTTAGAGGTGGATGGGGACTCCGAGCGAGTCTCGGAGTTTTCTGAGTATGGGTTCTAGTGGTCCTGTTTCGAGGCTTATGGCGATTATCTGGTTGTTGTGTGGTAGGAATATCAGGTCTATCTTTTCGTACTGTACGGATATGTGGCTTAGTGGTCCGCACTGGGCTTCTAGCTGTGACAGTGTGTCGAGTATTAGTGGGGGGACGCTTCCCATGAATTTCCGGTCGTAGCTTTCGGGTGTGAAGCTTGCTACGCTTGTCCGCATTCTTGACTCTACGAGTTTATGGTTCCTGTCTAGTAGTGCAACGTATCTGATTCTGGGGTCTAGGGCGAATAGGTCGTCTGCTAGACGTGCTTGGGGTCTGCTCAAGCTTGCGGGTTGACGGTTTATTCTCGGTATCTAAAGGAATGCCTATGTTTCATGTGGGTTACCTTTCTGTAAGAGCACTTTTGTGTCGCGGGGAGCAACTGCTTTTTGAGATTTTTTGGCGAGTGGTCCCCGCCAGTTGAAACTGATACGCGCGAGTCTTGCAATTCAGGGCGCAGAATAGAACGGTCGACTGTTTTCCAATTGCAGATTAAGCGGATAGGTCAGCGCGAAAAAGTCGTAATCTCAAATCGCCTCCCCCGATTTCTGATCAGGGCTTGTTCTGCGCCTGCTAATTATGAAGCAGAACAGTCTGCGATTCTTTTTGTGAAGCCTAGGAGATGATTACTCTTTGCTAATTACCTCCTAACTGCGAGTTTTGTGTCGCGGGAATTTTTTATTTTCAAAATTTCTACGAGGGGCTCTCGGCTGGTTGAACCGCTTTCAAGCTAGATTATCGGTTTGTCGCGCAGAACAGCCGAATCAGCATTTTTCAGATGGCGTACTGCTGGGATCATGCAAGCGTGAACTGGGCACCGTATGACACCGCCCTCCCAGATCCCGGATTAGGATTCATTCTGCCCCCATTCTCTCCAAGAGGATAGCGATGACCCGTACCAGCGAGAAGAATATAATCCGGATTCAGACTTGGCTAGCTGACCTCTTCGGAGTCCCCGACCAATGACCACCTTGCCGGGAACCACGTCTGGTCTAGAATGGAAGGAGGGGACAGAAGGCCTGCAGTTTGGAGAATTGTTTCTCGGAGGTATAGCAAGCACCTACCTGGGCCGCGGCAGATCTCCCGGGTACGGTCTCCACTTCACGGACCAGCGGATTATATGCGTCAGGATGCGACTGCTCGCCCAAGCTCTTCTAGCTCCCTACCTAATAGTGATCAGCTCACTCTCTCTAATGGTGCTCTTTGAACTCGGATCAAGAGAGATACTATCCATCTTCCTCCCCTTGGTCATCATATTGGCCAACCAAGTTCTTAGGGTTCTATCGAGAAGATTCTCGGAGAGAGTCATCTCACGAAAAAGCCTTGATGTCCCTTGGCTGATAAAGCGCAGGAAAGAAGACTTTGAGCTTTCGAAGAAAGAGATAGAGGAATTGCTGATGAAGAGTCCTCTAAGAGGACTGAACCTGGAAGGCAGCCGCGGCTATCTCAGGATTACACCAAAAGACCATCAGGTACAGCCGATAGAGATCAAGGTCCACGGCTGGAACCAACACCTAATCCTCCGGGATCTCGTCATCAACTTCGCTGGCAGAGAACCCAGGGTCAGAGCGGTAGAATACCCATACGGCCGATGAACGCCAGGAACAATGACTCGAGTCGACAATCATAATCACATACTCCTCGCAGAAATAACGGAGATGCTCGCTGCGGCCAAAGCAAACAACATTAGTGAGTATTCGATCACGGAGCATGTATCCCAGTTCAGAGAGCCCAGAGAATCCATTAGATTTGGATCAATACACCCGAACGGCAGGATCTTCAGGAGCCTGAAGGAATACAACGATGAATTCAGGAAAGCCGACCAACTAGCGTACCCGGGGATGAAGATCAATCGAGGGCTTGAGGTTGACTTTTCTCCGCGCTTCGAGAAGAAGGTGGGAGAGTTTGTCAATCAAGAAGCATGGGATATCCTTCTCTGTTCGGTTCACGAATTCGAGGACGGAAAGGATATCGAGAAAAGCGTTAGAGGAATAGTTGACCCGGCCTCGGCTCATGAACACTGGCGCGAATATCTTAGGCTTGAACGAATGGCTCTGGAGAACGATTTCGTTCCCTTCAAAGTGCTCTCTCATCCGGTCAGAATCACGAGAGCCTCAAAGATCGCTCCCCCCGAACTCGACGAGCTCTTGTTAGACCTTGCAAGAGTTGCTAGGAGGAGGAACAAGGCCCTTGAACTGAACGGGAGAGATATCGACTACGCCCCTGAGCTAGTTCGCAGGCTTGCCATAGCCTGCTCAAAAGCTGGTTGCAGGGTAAGCCTTGGCTCCGACGCTCACCATCCAAGAGAAGTGTTCAGAAACGTGAAAACCGCCATGGCTCTCGTCAAGGAGTTCGATCTGGAATCCGGCTGAACAAATTCTTCAGCGTTGCTCCACAACTTTCAGGTATAACTGACGGAGCCGGTAATCGTGGGATCAAGTCTGAACGCTTACAGTCTGCATATCAGAGATGACCGAATCGACTTCGCTCGTCATTCGACTCACTCTTCCCTCCTCCAGCACCAGAATCATGTTACAGTCTCTCAGAGTAGTTGGACGGTGAGCGATCATCATAGTAGTCCTACCTTTCATCAGCTCTTGAATCGTGTCTAGGATCGCCGATTCCGTGTGAACATCCAATGAGCTCGTAGGCTCGTCCAGTATGAGGATGGGCGCGTCTTTGAGAAATGCACGAGCTAGGGATATGCGCTGACGCTCTCCACCAGACAACTTCATTCCCCGCTCACCCACCAAGGTGTCGTACCCGTTCGGTAGACTTGTGATGAAATCATGAGCTTTTGCCGCAGTCGCCGCCGCAATAGCTTCGTCCATGGTTGCGTTGGGCTTGGCGAAGCGAACGTTCTCAGCCACACTCGTTGAAAACAGGACAGTTTCTTGATGGACCACAGCATACTGGTTTCGAAGATCCGCTAACTTGTAGTCCTTCAAGTCGATATTGTCAAGAGTGATGACGCCTTCAGTCGGGTCGAAGAGGCGTAGGAGCAGTGTAGACAGTGTCGTCTTGCCTGAGCCTGTGGGACCGACCACGCCGAGACGGTTGCCAGATGGCACTTCGAAGGATATGTCGTGGAGTACTGGATGATCTTTTGCGTATTCGAATGACACGTTACGGAATTCGATCTTGCCTTTTGCTCTAACCAGAGGACGTGCGATCGGTGATTCGGGGACGTCAGGTTTCTCGTCGAGTACAGCACGATATCTCTCTACTCCGGTCAGTGACATCTGAATATCGAGTATTGACTGGCCTACGTTTCGCAGGGGACCATAGAGTTGGGTCACGTAGTAGTTGACAACTAGAAGGCTGCCGAGGGTTAGTAGGCCTGCTTGGACATGGCCGATGCCGATGTAGAGCACGGCCGCTAAGCCTGCGGCGGTGAGAATGCCTACGAGTAGACTGTAGATTGCGCTGTCCACCTGGACTTTCAGCGACGCGGACAGACTTGCGTCGTAGTGAGACACTAATTCCGTATTCTTCCGCTCCTCTTGACCGTATGACTTTACGAGTCTGGAGGCGCCTAGGCTCTCTTGAGCCACAGCCATAGCGGCACTCTCCGACGCCCTAAATTTGCGCCATCCTGCGCGAATCCGTGGCCGAAATACGAATGTGAGAAGGAACATCATGGGAGATACGAGGAGCGCGATCAGGGCGAGCTGCCAGTCCAGGAAGACCATGACAAGGATCATCGCCCCAAGAGTCAAGATGGAAGTGGTGAGAGGAATCAGACTGTCGATTCCGAACGAGCGCAGCATCGGGGCGTCGTTCAGAGTTCGATAGGCTGAGTCTGCTGCTCCCATAGTATCATGATAGGCGATCGAGAGACGCTGCATCTGTCGAAACAGACGGGTCCGCACATCGAGAGTCATCCGATTTCCGATTTTGTTGCTGTACCAGACATTCACTAGGTTTTGCAGGTAGGTGAGGACTGCGGCTGCCATGAGGATGCTGATGGCAAGCCATAGCGCAATAGTCTTGGAGAGTTGCGATCCCACGAAAAATGTGAGATATCCTGGCAACGGCTGAGAACCGAGGACACTGTCAACCAAGAGCTTGATGGGAAGGGGAAAAACTAGCGTCATTGGTATGGCTAACAGAGATACTATCAACAGAACAACGAGTGGCCAGAGATACGGTCGAAGATCCTCAAACGCCCGTTGAGCATGACGAACCTTCAACATGCCATTAATCTGACGGATCTATGGAATAAACCCTCGTGACTACTAGGTGTTTAGCCAGAATGAAGTTCTGTTTACCAGTCGGGACTTAGGATCTTCATGACATTCTTTTGTTTAGAACTTCATTTCAGATGAGTGTCTCAATACGGAAGTAGCTATTGAACGCTCAGCACTGTTGGTGGTGTTTGAGACGTATCGACGAGAACAGTAATTTTTGCGCCCGGAATTAGTGTGGCTATCTTGACCTGGTCTGCCGTGGTCAATGTTTCAGCCTTAGCGAGAACCTGGACGACTGTTGTACTGTTCGTTCTTATTCCAAATACCCATCTCGTGTTCCCGCTTACAACATAGGAGCTAATCGAAGTTACATTGCCACTAATCGTCTGTTGGGTTCCTGTTGAAACTCCTAGGCTGCTGACGGCGCGACTCGTCGCGCTCTGGACCTCTGTGGAATCGTTGGGGTTCGTAATCGCATAGGAACCGACCTGTTTTGTGTACGCGTTCACCACCGCGACCATGACTGGCACTGTGAGACTTGACGATGTCCCGTAGTAGGGTATCACGTAGATCAGTCCGCCGTTGATCGAATACAGTAGCATGTTTCCGCTGGTCCAGTCAGGGTGCAGCGTTAGCCGTGACTTGACAGTCGGGTCCGTGGTTACGGCTGATGCAGCGGAGTTGGGACCGATAACAGTTGTCCCTTCAGGGAATCTGATCAAGTATACGGTTCCCGTCTGGTTTCCTGCAGGAGCAATGTATAGACCCGCCAAGTTTTGGGACGGGCTCTGGTAGATTTCTACCAGCCGCACAGCGGCCCAGGCCAGGTTTCCATTGATTGGAGTGATGATGAACCGGGTGTTCTCGGTTGACTGGAGGAACACGTTCCTCTGCCATTGTAATGGATCTGTCTGGAAGTAGAAGTTGTACACGTCCTGTTGAGTGTTGAAGTATTGTTCGGGATATCTCAGCTGGGGTATTAGCCAGGACGGCATGGGCTGGTTCCATTGAGGATACATCGAGCGGTAGAAGGACGTGACATAGTCTGTCTTGCCATTATTGTACAGGTATCCGGTGACTGCTCCCGTTTTCACGTCGGTGAGGACTGTGCCGAACAGTCTGAGGATGGAGGTTTGACTGTGCTCGGGGTAGTCGGCGAAGTCGCTTGGGCTCTGCCAGTCGACCCAGATCCAGTGTAGCAAGTAGATGTTTCCCTGCTTGTCCACAACAGGATACGGGTCTGGGTCCATCTGCATGTTGGGAAGAAGTATGTTGGAGAGTCTATTGTTCACGTCTCGGTATTCTAAGGCTTTGATGTTGCCGTAGTTGCCGTTGGCAAAATCGAATCTTCCCTGCCAGAAGAACTTCCAGTACAGCCAGAATCCCTTGTACGTGTAGTCGGGGGCGCTGTTGTAGCTAGGCGGGCCCTTGTAGCTTGTCAGATGGGTCTCGTTAAAGCCCGGGATGTTCAAGTAGACCTCGTCCACGGAAGACCATAGTCCTCCTTCGCCATAGTAGACCTGGGGTGTCTGGGTCAGATTCCATACCGTGCTCATGTCAACCGTCTGGGTAGTCGCGGCGTTTACTGCCAGGATTTTTTCGGAGTGCGTGAGAAGCAAGTGCTGGGTGCGCCAGACATCAACATCGTTTGCGTAGTTAGCCTCGACTAGTTGGAGGATCGAGACCCAGTATTCTGTCCCGTTAATGAAGATAATATCGACCGGGGCGTTGTCGATGGACATCCAGTTCACGCCGACTAGGGGTCGCATGTTGAGTTGGGCGGATGAGTTCGTGAAAATTCGAATATGATTCAACACGTTGGTCTGGTTGGTGTAACTGGTGATCATCGATAGGTTGGCGCTGGTGACGGAGTCGACGCCGTAGGCCCATCGGGTGTACTGGATTGTTGGGACGTAGGCTGGGTTCCACTGGTAGTTGATGTACTGTCCGGATTGTGCGCGCAGGAATGTTGCGAACGCGGGAGGAGCGATTGCCGAGGCTAGTACTATTGCGATGATGACTATTCCTTTGACTCGGTTCATCTTGAAGTGGAGTATTCTCTGGTTGCGGGTGATTGTTGCTAGGAGAGCGAAAGCTACTAGGAAGAGGAGTAGGGTCCAGAGGATGAATGGTCCGCCGACATCGTAGACCCATGCGCCGCTGCTTAGGATTGCGTAGATGAAGGGAAGGAGTATGATTGCGAAAAGGTTGCTGAGGGCCCGGCGGGACATTCCTAGGGCTTTCTTCGTAACTCCGACCAAGAAGTTGGGGATCATGGAGATGCCGAGCCTGATTCCAAGAACGATGAAGGATAAGGCCAGTAGTGAGAGGATGAGTCTGAAGACTTCGAAGGTGAAGACGTTGTCGACTCCAAAGGTCGGCGAGACCTGGAAGGTTCCCGCGAGTCTCATGCCGAGGATGCCGAAATAATTGCCTATCTGAGATATCCAGCTACTGTTGGTCTGCGTCATGTAATTCTGAATGGTTAGGAATCTCAGGGCTAGGTCACTGGCTAAGATGGCGGCGATCCCGAGGGCGAGTAGGAACTTGATCGCTGTCCAAGCTAGGAAGATGGGCGACTTGACTGGGAACCGGTCGTTCCATTCTAGCTTGCCATTCTTTGAGAGCACCGCGTGATCGAGATTCTCTCCAATGTCCCATTGCAAAGGCTGTCTTGGTCCAACGTCATAGTATCTCCTGCGAGGAAACAGATCTCCAACATTCGCATTCCGGAAAAGTCGTAGGAGGCCGAGGAGTTTGCTGTGCATGTAGAGGTGTCTCTTTCCATCTTGCCCAACGCCAGGAGACACGCGTGGGTCGCTGAGCATGAAGAGGGCTGTGAGGGCGAGAGCTGTCCAGATGACTGCGCCGCCAAGATATTGGAGGTTGAGATAGTCGATTCCGGCCTTTCCGAGATAGGTCGAGTATTTCACGTCCAGACTGAGGCCGATGTTCATTCCGCTGGTGAAGGCTCCGAATATTGCGAGTCCTAGTATGATGTAGTAGACGATCCAGGGCTTTCTTGTCCCGCTTGACCGGTGAACGGTCATGCAGGCGAAGGATCCGACGACTACGAGGATCAGTAGGAGGGCAGCGGCGACCAGGAATTGTGATACGAAGACCCAGAGTCCGAGTCCAGTGTTAAAGACCGACAGCTGCCGTAACAGCGCAAGCTCTAGGAGGAAGTCGGCGAGTATTGCGAGAATGCCTGCGACGAGACCGATTCTGAAGTATCGGTTAGCTCCGCCTACAACAACGGTCAAACAGTCGTCAGCGTTCGAAACCGGACAATGATTGGAAGATAAAGCTAGAGCGGGGAAAGAGCATCAAAGCGGCGGGACCCAGCGCGAAGGATTGCCCTGCGTGTCCTGTTAAATTTCGACCCAGCATCCACAGGGGCCTCCGGGTGGAAACGTCTTATCCGCGTCGCGGACCCCTAATAGCCCCCCGGGTGTTTTTGAGGAGGCGTCTTGCTAGTTGGAACCGTTCTAGGCGAGGACCCCTGTTTAGAACCCGAAACGGGTTCTCTTGACGATCTTCGAAGTTGGACTGCTCCCCTGTAGATACGCACGGAAACCTGTGGAGTCAGAAAACCGGGCTAGAATTCGAGATTCGGGCATGTTCTTGACGATTTCCGGACGTGTGTTATGCCTCCTGGACCTTCTTGTCGCGAGACTCGAGCAGCCCCCCCCGGGCTAGAAAAGATTGTGCTCCAGAGTCGAGAATTTTTCCCTGAAGAAAAAGGATTCTGCACCTGCCTCGGTTTCAGAAGCCGGTTTTGGAGACCGATCTCATGAAGCGTTCAGAAGCGGTTTCCGAAGACTCGCTCATTACTCTCGCTTGAACAACTGCAGCCGACCTCGTCCTGAGTCTGTCCTGTCAGGTCCAAGTCCTGCGCTGAACGATGGGTTGACTCTGGTGTGAGTCATTGCAGGAAATGGTGTTGACATCCATCACAGCTGTCTATATTTGTGTAGAAACGTCATGCTAGGCTTCATTTTGCACACTATTGCTATGAAAGGCGTGCTCCTCAAACACTTGTACTCGTCTCGCTCAAATATCGGCTGAAGCCTCTGAAGCAGGAGGAGCGGGGCCACGATAATTCCGAGCAAGAAAGCCGTAGTGACGGTTCTTGCCTGCGGCCTTCTGGCGAGTGTCTTGATGTATGGTCACCTTGGGCTCCCCCGGCCGGTTGGAGCGATCAGCAGCTCACCAACGAGCGGTCTGTTTTCTTGGAACCCGAAAGTCAACTGCACAGCGGTGCTAGTAAGCGTGGAACAGATTGTTGGGAATCAGACTGGGCCTCAAGGCGGAGCCACCGAGCAAGGCAGCGTCTTCAATCCAGGAATAACCTCTCCCTACGGACCCGAAAATACTAAGGGGTGGCTGACTCAATCTTCATCGACTCCGCCTGGATGGATCTCACCAGGGCCCCCTTGCACTATTACGAACGCGAACGGACAGCTAGTTTCCGCGTTCGTCCAGATCAACGGTGTGCAGAGAGGCTTTCGAGCTGAGGAGGATTGGAACAGTACTTTCCAGCGGATAAATGGTGGTTCACCATACCCCAACGGTCCTCAGTCGGATACGACATTTAACGTTCTCACGCCGGGCTATTGGCCATGCACCTCCACCAACACTACAGGTTGCATGCACGCACTTCACGCGGAGATTGATCACGACTGGAAGGGCGCTAGCTACTGCGGACCAAACACTGCCTGTGACAACAACACTCTTGTGGCGGAGACTGCAGCTTACAAATCACTAATTGACGTTCAAGGTTTCGTCTTCTGGGACCCGGATCATCTTAACGAGTCCGCTCACAACTTCTCCGGATGGGAGCTACATGCTCTTACCGCCTGGAGGCTTTCGAACACCTCGGCAGATTTCGGCCTGAGCGCTAATCCGAATAGCTTGGGCATCTTAGCCAGCCTGTCCGCAAGTTCTACCATTACCGTCAACACATTCAACCTCTTCTCGGGCAACATCACATTCTCGACTGTGGTCTCGGCCGCTTCCAGTACGGTTGGACCTTCTCCCACGGCGACAATGACGCCCTCAAGCGTCATAGTACCCTCGGGTGGAATAGCGAATTCGAATCTTACAGTTGCAACCGCGGCATCGTCTCTGGGCAACTATACCGTCTTGGTGAGTGGGACAAACGGGACAATCACACGCACAGTAAGTGTCTCTGTAAACATTGGAGACTTTGGCATCGCAGCGAGCCCAACATCGCTCTCCATCTCCATCGGAGCCTCCGGCACGTCCACGTTGACACTAGCAAGCATCAACGGATTCTCCGGAGCGGTAAACATCTCCGCCCAAGTGACTCCCGCCAGTCTGACCGCCGGCCTCTCGCCCTCGAATCCGTCCACATCTCTCGCGCCATCCACGGTGAATCTACAACCCCAAAGCACAGGCTCATCAACATTGACAGTGTCAGCATCGCTCCTCACCACGCCAGGAACCTACACTGTCACGATCACCGCTACAAGTGGCACTGTATCCCATACGACGCAAGTGCCAGTCACGGTCACGGTCGCGGGACTAATATAGCAACCTCCCAAACGTCCCTCAAACCTTTCTAAGCATTTAAGTCGTCGAATCCTGCGAGTCATGAGTCAGCTTCTCTGAAGATACTTCTCTAACGTCTTCCGCGTAAATGAGTCGAGCTCCAGCCTAAGCGCCGCGCCGGGATATTCCCAAACGTACTCCTGTAGTTCGCGCCCATCAAGCTTGACTTGCTGGTCTCCGCTCTTGCAGAGGAAGTCGAAGAAGATGAAATGCTTCTTCTTCCAGAATTCCCCCGCGAATATAGCCTCCTGTATGAGCAGCATCTCCGCAGCTTCCACATCCAATCCAACCTCCTCCTTGACTTCTCGGATCACCGCATCCTTCATCGTCTCGCCAACTTCGATGTGTCCGCCTGGGAGGGTGTACTTGTCAAACCATTTGTGAGACTTCGTCAGCAGTATCCTTCCTTCCTTGTTGACTATCAACGCGCCCACGGTGGGTTCAGGATACACCTGGCTGTGAGCAGCCTTGTGATCAGTCAATGTCGACATAGCTCCTATCTCATCTGTGTCTACGGTTAGAACTTTCTAGGAATAGCTGTCAAAGGTTGAGACTGATTGTTCGCTATGGAGACTGGCGAAAGGGAGACCTCTCGCGCCCTCTTCACGAAGCGGGGTTCGCATCCCGCTACCCTAGAGCTGGGCGATGAGGAACACCACAATTTAGATTGCCCTTAGCGCAACTGGCATAGAATACGACATGTCAAGAGTCCAAGGAAAGGATTCGGATCTCTCAAGCGAGCTCCCATTCAGTAACTTGAAAGATAGGTGTGAAGCGTGCAGGAATATTTCCACCTGCAATGTGTGTGGCATTTCAATATCAGGGTTCGAACACATCGGCGTGAGGGCTACGTCAGGTCAAGAATCGGGAACCTGGCACTATGCAAGCCCGTGCCGTCATCGAAACCAGCTCCGCGCAACATCAGCCAATGTGAAATACGGCGGCGGCCCACTCTGGAAGAGCGGCTACACCTGGCAGAGCATCTACTGGGGTCCATACTTCGCAAGCTCTTCCGCGTCGGCCTGGGTTGCTGGTGTAGAGAAGGCTGTTAGAGACATAGAGTCGGACAAGACATACTCCGGAGGGCTATCGCAGTACAATGTTGGAATCGGGAAGGTTAGCCCCTTCATCAACATCAAGACGGCTCCCGCAGCGAAAATATCTGATGGACAGATCAAACAGGCGCTTGCTGGCTGGATTGCTTCGGGTACCATTCCGAACCTGGGCGGCCGGGGTGCGTACAACATATTCCTGCCACCGGGAGTTACTGTATCTCTCACGCCCCTTGAGGCATCATGCGCTGTCTTCTGCGATTATCACAACACCGTCAACGGGTCCAAGGGTCCCTTCTACACAGTCGAACCCTATCCATGCGCCAACGGTTGTAACCAGTGCACTAACAATCCTCTGGATACGTTGACGCAGGGCTTGTCGGAGGAGATGGTAGAGCTGAAGACTGACATGAACCCTGGAACAGGATGGGTAATAGGAAACCTTGAGCTCTGCGACTATTGCGATGCGAAATTCGTCTGCAACCGGATAAGCGGCGGCGAATACGTCAACTCTTGGTATGACAAGAGCAAGAAGGCGTGCTGGAAAGGAATCTAACCCACAAATTTCGATCCTTCTAGAGCTGCTCTGGGCCTCACACACCCTTCGGTGTGAGAGTTTCAGTGATGATCAGATAGCGGCCGGCACCCTTGGAAAGTGTCTATGGACAGAATTTCGTAAGCAATAACTAAGCCGCTTTTCGGCGGCTATCACTGGGAATTCCCTTGAGCCGGCCTTCAAACTCAGTCATTGTTGACGTCGATAATATCTGGAAGATTTATCAGACGGGCTCCGTCAAAGTTGAAGCCCTGAGAGGCGTCAACTTAGCCGTCAAGAGGGGAGAAATGATCGCGGTCATGGGCCCCTCCGGGTGCGGCAAAACAACCCTACTCAACTGTGTGTCGGGCCTAGACGACCTCTCGAAGGGCAGAGTGTCGGTCGAAGGAACTGACCTTGCCAAGATGTCTGATGATCAAAAGTCCGAGTTCCGAGCCAAACGAATGGGCTTCATCTTTCAAGCCTACAACCTCCTCCCCGTTCTCACCGCTCAGGAGAACGTCGAACTCCCACTATTGCTTGCGGGTGTCTCTGAATCAGAGGCGCATCCGTTAGCTCTCGATGCGCTGAAGATGGTTGGGCTGACTGAGTGGAAGTCTCACAAACCCATGGAGCTGAGCGGAGGACAGCAACAGCGGGTCACCATCGCTCGGGCCCTGGTCAACAAGCCAGCGATCGTTTGGGCTGATGAACCAACCGGAAACCTAGACTCTGAGAATTCCCAGGAGATAATCAAGCTTCTACGGAGCCTGAACAAACAATACGGGCTGACTCTAGTCTTGGTGAGCCACGATCAACAGATTGCTCAGCAGACCGACCGGATCGTTCACATGCGGAACGGCGTGATCGAGAGAGAAGTCATCCCCACAGCTGTCGCAGCAGCCTAGGCAGAGGTCAAGGTCCGGCACTTGAGTTCGAACCGTTCAAGACCCTTACTAATTAGTCTAACAGTCCTGGTTGCGATCATCGCGCTGGGCGAACTGTTCGCGCTTCTCATGGATTACCAGAACAACAGCTACCTTCAACAGTACGTCTCGAACAACATGTCCCTGATCTTCGAACAGATCATCGGACTAGCTTTGTTAGGCTCTGGAAGCGCATTCCTAGCCTACAAACTTTCCAACTCGAGGCCAACAGGGAGACTGGGACGGGCTTCCCGTCGGATCCGCGGGCTCTCTCCAATAATCGCGGTTATCAGCGCTCTAGTTCTCTACTTCACCATCTTCAGTTCGATATTCGGAAGCTCTCTGGTAGGCTTTGAAATCTACGGCGTGATTGTTCTCTTCCTAATCACTCTCGGAATGATGGCCGGGGATAAGATCACCGTCCGTATGAGCCTCAGAAACTTTACTCGTCGAAAAACAAGCATGGCACTCGTCATCGCGGGACTCATGATTGGGACGGCCATGATATCAGGATCCTTGGTTACCGGAGACACGCTCACTAATCTCTTCACGCGAGGCGCCTACAATGGCTATGGCTACGCAGATGAGATCGTGTATACGCAGAGCCCGCAAGGCGGATATCAATTCTTCAGCGTCGGCATAGCCCACAGCCTCTACCAGATCCTATCCAGTAGCTCCAGCACTGGCTCAGACCTTCGAGGAGTAACTCCTGAAATCCTGAGCACCGTCACAGCCAATAATACATCATGGGGTGTTGTTCAATCCGGCGCTACCCTGATTGGGACATATGCCAACGCCTCACAAGTACTTGGCGACTTTCACGCGAGCGATGGGTCCGTCATCCCGTCCGGTTTGACAGACACCCAGGCAATCGTGAACGATCGAGCTGCAAGGGACCTTAACGCAACGGTCGGCGACCAGCTGACAATATTCTCTCCGGTCAATCAGACATTTTCTGTCTCAGTGAAACTTGTAGGGATCGCAGTGTCAGATGCCAGGGGCTCTTTCTCAGGAGGCGACAATATCTTTGTCAGCATGAGCACTGCTCAAGCTTTGACATTCCATCCCGGATCAGCAAACTACATCGCCATAACGAACATCGGCGGACTCCGCAATTCCATCCAGTACACTTCAATGGTCGGCCTAGCGGCGAACCAGACCCTTAACGGTCTTCAACCGCTCGCGCCGAACTTTGAATGTAAGACCAGCCCCAACCGCCCAGCAAACTCGACAACACTACTTTGCGCGTATGGGTCGAAGATGGAGGCAGTCAACAGCGCCACTACAGGAGCCATGCAGCTCACGAACCTCTTCACAGTCCTCAGCACAATTACGATCATTGCCGGCGTAGTGCTGATCATCAACATGTTCATTATGCTTGCCGAGGAACGAAAGTCTGAGATGGGCATGGCTCGCGCCGTAGGAATGAAGAGAAGCCAACTCACCAAACTGTTCCTCTTCGAAGGAACACTATACGCAGCGGGCGCGTCTCTGGTTGGAATCTTTGTCGGAATCGGCATCGCATACGGAATACTCTACTCATTCGGGAGCATCATCAGCGGCTTCTTCCCAGTAAGCCTAGCCCAAGTCCTTGACAGCTTTACCTTTACCCCAGTCAGCCTCTTCACTGCCTTTACAGAAGGACTATTCATCACGTATCTCACGATCCTCCTAACCTCCTGGCGGGTTAGCAAGCTCAACATCATCCGAGCAGTTAGAGACATCCCGGAGCCTCCACAGGGCAAAAGGACTTACACGGTCCTCTCGATCCTCGGCGTCGTACTTGCAATACTGGGAGTCTACTTCTTTGAAGCATCCTTCGCAGCTAAGTCGGCGATAGAAGCGCTGGCAGGTCCCAGCCTAGTAATCATCGGAGCGGGACTTGTACTGTCACGGTTTCTCCTAAATCGATACGCGTTCACACTGACGGGGATAGCACTCCTGATCCAATGGGGTGTCCCAAGCTTTTCGTTCAACAGCAGCATCATCCAGAACTACAATGTCGGCCCTGAGACCCTGATAGTCGGTGGTATGATCATGGTCATGGGCGCTATTCTCCTAGCGCTGTACAACACTGACGTTATCCTGAAGATCCTCCATCTCTTCTATCGGGGCAGAAAACGGCTCACAGTCATCTTCAAAACAGCACTCTCCTATCCTGGGAACAAGAGGTTCAGAACCGGCGCCACCGTGGCCATGTTCGCGCTAGTACTACTCTCCGTCACGGTGATCGCGTTCCTCACCGCGGAACAAGGCGCGGCACTGAACAGCGTAGTACAGCAAGACTCAGGCGGCTACGATATCGTAACTCGAACAACATTACCTGTAGCCGACCTAGCAAATCGGATCGGAGCCGACTCGGCGCTCTCGGGCAAAGTGGCTGCGGTAATCCCATTCAACAGCACGGGCGTAGCCGTCAGAGACCTTACTTCTGGAATAGGTTTCGATCCACAACTAGCAGTGGGAGGTGACCCAAATGCTCCCTCGCAGAGCAACTTCTACACGGGCAATACATTCAGCTTGGCCGAGATGGCTAGCGGCTACAGGACCGCAGCAGATGTCTGGAAGTCAGTAACCACCACTAACTCTTCCAACGTTGTCTGGTCATTCGGGTCCGTAAACTTCAACGGGCCGCCTACCTCTTCCAGAACACCGGCAGCGGGCGACCTAATCCAGCTGTACTACGCATCAAACAACACCACGGTACTCTCGAAAAATGTTACCGTAGTGGGCTTATTGAATGGTGTCTTCTTCAACGGGATCGTCGGCACGGGCCAGCTTCTCAAGAACTCATTCGGAGTGGGGACCGGACA
>Ga0209686_1000727_pt1 | contig 16421 bp, 16 predicted proteins | sample GraSoiAngelo_126_FD_185883 | JGI IMG/M metagenome (GOLD analysis project Ga0209686, IMG submission 185883) | Grasslands soil microbial communities from the Angelo Coastal Reserve, California, USA - 14_0927_09_20cm (SPAdes) (version 2) | ecosystem: Environmental > Terrestrial > Soil > Grasslands ...
TGTTCACGAACCCCGCGGGACTCGCCACGATTCACCGTCTCGCCGTGGAAGCGTCGTACGAGTCGTATCCCTCGGGCGGCACGCTTTCTACCGGGGCCCTGGCGCTGCGCGCGGGCCGGTTCACCTGGGGAGCCGGTGCCGCGGCGCTGGGGCGGGCGTACACGTCGGCGGATCTGCTCGGCGTGTCTTCGCTCGTGTTCCGTACGGGACTCGCGGCGATCGGCACCTCGGTCAAGTACGTGCGCGAGACCGTCGCGGGCACCCGGGCCGACGCCTGGGCCGGCGACGTCGGGCTCGCGATCGCCGTATTCGACCTCATGGCTCTGGGCGCGAGCGTGCAGAATATCGGCGGCGACCTGGGCGGCGGGTCACACCTCTCGCGGCGCACGCGCGCCGGCTTCACGATGAACTACGTGGATCCGCAGGGGAGTTACCGCCTGCTTACGACGGTCGAAGGCCAGTGGCCGTCGCGGGGCACCGGCGGGGGAAGCCCGTTTCTCGTTCTCGGCGTCGAAGGCGGGGTGGTGACGCCCGGCCTCGGCCTCCTGGCGCGCGTGGGGTACGTGGGCCACTCGGTCACGACGGCGGCCTCCCCGTTCACGTGGGGAGGGAGCCTGGAGCTCGGCCGCCTTCACCTCGACTTTGCCTATCGGGCGGACGACGCGCTTGGCGCGCGGCAGCGCATGGGGCTGCGATGGACCCCTTGATCGAGCGGCGGTCTCCCAATTGGGGCCGGGTGGTGCGGCGGCTGCTGGCGTGGGTGGGGATCGGCGTCCCCACGGTGCTGGTCATGGCGTTCGCGACGAGCGCCGACGCGCGCTATCTCGCGCGGGCCGGCGTGGAGGAGGCGCGGATCCTGTTGAGGCGCCACCCGATCGCAAAGCTGGTGGCGGATCCTCGGACCAGTGCACCGCAGCGCCAGCGGCTGGCGCTCGTCCTCGCCGCGCGCGCGTTCGCCGGCGATTCGCTCGGGTTGCTGGTGGGCGAGACCTACACGAGTTACGTGGACGTGGGTCGGGATACCCTGCTGCTGGTGCTCTCGGCCGCGCGCCGAGACCGGTTGCGCGGGTACACGTGGGAGTACCCGATCGTGGGCACGGTGCCATACAAGGGGTTCTTCGACTTCGCGCAGGCGCGTGCGGCCGCGGCGGATCTGGAACGCGAAGGATACGATACCTACTTACGTCCCGCGGGGGCGTTCTCGACGCTCGGCTACTTCGCGGACCCGCTGCTCTCCACTGTGATGGAGCGCGACACGATGGAGCTGGTCGCCACCGTCATCCACGAGCTGGCCCACAACACGCTTTACCTGAAGAGCCAGACCCCGTTCAACGAGAGCTTCGCGAGCTTCGTGGGGTACCGCGGCGCGGAGGCGTTCTTCCGCTCCCGTCACGACTCGATGGACGCGAAGCGCGCCGTGGCACGGTGGCGGGATGAGCGCACGCTCGACGTGCTGTACGCCGAGCTGGCGCGGCGCCTCGACTCCGCCTACGCGGCGGGGTCCGTCGGCCCGGCGCTCGAGCGCACTCGGGCGACGGTGTTCGGCTGGGCGCGAGCCCAGCTCACGGGGCCGGTCGGGCAGACGCTCGAGACGTACGACTGGCGCTGGTTCGCCCGCGCGCCGCTGAACAACGCGGTCGTGATCGCGCAGCGCCTCTACCGGATGAACTTGAACCTGTTCGAAGAAGTCTACGTTCACGCCAACGCGAATCTGCGGGAGACGGTCCGGGCGATTCAGGTTCGCGTTTTCACGCAGCCGGGGCAGGATCCCTACCAGGCGCTGTATTCGCGGCCGGGGCTTCCCGCGGACTAGTTCCCCCTCAATCGCTCCGCCTCCGCGACCCGTTGCAGCGCGATCGCATACGCCGCCGTCCGGAATGTCACGCCCTTCTCCTTGGCCAGGTCGCGCACACCGACGTAGGCCTTGGTGATCGTCGCCTTGAGCTCGTCGTTCACCTGCTGGTGGGTCCAGCGGTACTGCTGCAGGTTCTGCGCCCACTCGTAGTAGCTGACGGTGACGCCGCCCGCGTTGGCGAGGAAGTCGGGGATCACGGCGATGCCGCGCTCCTCGAGGATCCGGTCGGCGGTGGGCGTGGTCGGCTCGTTCGCCCCCTCCACCACCACCTTGCAGTCGACGGTGTGCGCGTTCGTCTCCTTGGTGATGACGCCGCCCAGGGCGGCGGGCACGAGCCAGTCGCAGGGGACCGTCCAGAGCTGCTGGTTCGTGATCGCCTGGCCGTGCGGCCACTCGGACACCCGCTTGCCGGCGGCGGTGTGCGCCAGCAGCGCCGGGGCGTCCAGCCCGTGCTCGTTCGCAACGCCGCCGGACACATCCGAGACCGCGACCACCTTCGCCCCGGCCTCCGTGTGCAGCAAGCGCGCGAGGTTGCCGCCGACGTTCCCGAATCCCTGGATCACCACGCGGCCGCCGCGGACGGGAATGCCGAAGTCTCGCCCGTATTCCGTCATCACGTACATCACGCCCCGGCCGGTCGCCTCCTCGCGGCCGAGCGAGCCGCCGAGCGAGACGGGCTTTCCGGTCACGGCGGCGGGGGTGTATCCGTGGCGGCTCGAGTACTCGTCCAGGATCCAGGCCATCACCTGGGCGTTGGTGTTCACGTCGGGCGCCGGGATGTCGCGGTAGGGGCCGAGCACGATCGAGATGCGCTGGGTGAAGCGGCGCGTGAGACGCTCCAGCTCGAGCTTGGAGAGCTTCTTCGGGTCCACCGTCACGCCGCCCTTGGCGCCGCCAAAGGGGATGTCCATGAGCGCGGTCTTCCACGTCATGATGGCCGCGAGGCCCAGCACCTCGTCGTGGTCCGCGTCCGGGTGGTAGCGAATCCCGCCCTTGCAGGGCCCGCGCGCGCCGTTGTGCTGAATGCGGTAGCCGGTGAACACCTCGATGCGGCCGTCGTCCATCCGCACCGGCACTTCCACTTGCACCTCGCGGAACGGGTGCATCAGGACGTGCCGCATGTACTGCTCGAGGTTGATCAGGTTGGCGGCGCGCTCGAACTGGCTCGCGACGATGGACTTCCCCGACATGGTGCGGGACGATGGGCCGGTGGCGGTCACCGCACCTCCGCTGGATTCAGGCGATCTTGAGGCGGCGGCCCGCCAGGCGACTCGCCGGATGGAGTGCTTCGGACAACGCGTGGCCGCCGTTGACCTGGCGCGTGCGACGCCCGTCGGCGTCGGCCAGCACGCCGATCACGTCCGCGCCCGCGCCGGCCGGCTCGGTCGCCTGCTCGAGCACGAACACGAGGCCCGTGGCGTACTCCGCCACGGCGCGGGTGATGGTGCTCCATCCCGCGTCGGCGGGTTGCGGGCGCTGGGCGACGACGAGTGGACAGGCCGCCGGGTCGAACCCGGTGCGGGTGACGAGCGGAGCACTCAGCGCGTCGGCCAGGGTGCGCCAGACGGGGAGGGCCGGACCCAGCGCAACGATCTGGCCGAAGCGCCACCCCGAATCGCGCGCCAGGTCGAGGAATGCGGCTGCGAGCGTCGCGTCATCCGGGGCATCGCTCGCGCTGTCGGAGGCGAGCACGACCGTGCCCGTCTCGGCGAACCAGCGCTCCGCCGGGGTCAGCTCGTCCGGCCGGCGGGGGGCGTAGAATGCGTAGCGGCGCGTCGCGGCGATCTCGCGCTCGGCCGACGCTCGGAGCTCCCGGTGCTCGGCCGCCTGCGCCGCCCCTTCGTACGCGACTTCGGCGGCCTGATACCGACCCGCGTCCCGCAGGATCCTCCCGCGCAGCCGCAGGGTCTCGGTATGGGGTTCGAGCCCGAAGGCGCGATCGAGCGCCAGCAGGGCGCGGTTCCCGTCGCCCAGCCGGAAGGCGGCGTACCCCAGCTCGTGCCAGACCAGGGCCAGGTCCGGATCCGCTGCCACCGCATGCTCGAGCGTGGCGAGCGCCTCGCGGTAACGCTCCAGCTCGATCAGCGCCGCTCCCTTGAGGGCCAGGGCGAACGCCGAGTCGCCGAACTGGGCGCGGGCGCTCTCGGCGAGCCGGAGCGCGTCCTCGCGCCGTCCCTGACTCCGCAACAGCTCGAAGCACTCGGCCCAGCCGCCCTTCAGGTCGGGATGCTCGGCGAGCACGTCGCGGTACGCCCGCTCGGCGTCGACCAGCCGTCCCTCGCGCGTGAGGTAGCGGGCACGCGCCATGACCCGCTCGCTCGGTGCGTCCGGAAACAGCTCGAATGACGCGGTGGTCCGCATGGCGTGCGAATATAGTCGCTCTCCCGTCGCTGGCTAGGCGCGCCTTCCCCGTCTAAATTGTCCGCGCCATGGATACCGACCGTCTGCTCCGCGAGCTCAGCGACTTCCTGCGCATCCCGTCGATCTCCACCAACGCATCGCACGACGCCGACTGCCGCGCCGCGGCCGAGTGGGTCGCCGGTGAACTGCGCCGGCTCGGTTGTCGCGACGTGCAGTTTCTGGCGAGCGACACCCATCCGGTGGTCTGGGGCGTCGGCCCGGAAGTGCCCGGCGCACCTACGCTCCTCGTGTACGGTCACTACGACGTGCAGCCTCCCGATCCGCTCGACGAATGGACCACGCCCCCGTTCGAGCCAGCGGTGCGTGGCGGCAAACTGTTCGCACGCGGCGCCGCGGACGACAAGGGCCAGGTGTTCTGCCTGCTCAAGGCGATCGAGGCGAACGGCGCGCGCCGCGGGCCTCCCGTCAATTTTCGCTTCCTCATCGAAGGAGAGGAGGAATACGGCAGCCGCGTGTTGTTCGAGCTGCTGCGGCGCGAGCCCGAGCGCACGCGGGCGGACGCGGTGCTCATCGCCGACATGGCTTACGTCGCGCCCCGCTGGCCCGCCGTGTACACGACCCTGCGGGGACTGTGCTACGCGGAGATCACGGTTCGCACGGCCAAATCGGATCTCCACTCGGGCGAGTTCGGCGGCGCGGCGCCCAATGCGCACGAGGAGCTGGCTCGCCTGCTCGGCCGGCTCAAGACCCCCGACGGCAAGATCCACCTGCCCGGTTTTTACGCCGCGGTGCGACGCCCATCCAAGCGGGAGCTCGCCACCTGGAAACGCCTACCTTTCAAAGAGAGCGAGTTTCTCAAGCACCGCGTCCAGGCCAAAGCCCTCACCGGGCTCAAGTCGTATTCCGTGCTGGAGCGGCTGTGGGCCCTGCCCACGTTCGAGATCCACGGCATCACCGGTGGGTTCACGGGCAACGGCGCCAAGACCGTCATCCCCGCCGCGGCGACCGCGAAGGTGAGCCTGCGCCTCGTCCCGGACCAGAAGCTCAAGGTCGTGGAGCGCCAGCTCGCGGCGGCCGTCAAGCGCCTCGCCCCGAAGCACGTCCGGACCAGCGTCCGCTTCCTGCACGGTGCGGATCCCGCGACCGTCGCGGTGACGCACCCGGCATTCCAGCTGCTCGACCAGGCGTTCAAGGACGTCGTGGGGCGCGGCACCGTCCCGGCGCGCGCCGGCGGCTCCATTCCCGTGGTGCCCGCGCTCGGCAAGGGGGGAGCGCCCGTCATGCTGACGGGCATCGGCCTGCCGGACGACCGGCTGCATGCGCCGAACGAGAAGCTTGACCTGCAACAGCTGTGGGATGGGATAAATGTGTTTCGGAGGTTCTACGACCTGCTAGGTGACAAAGGCGTCTAGACGCTTTTCTTGCTTAGGTTCCGCAGGCGATTGATTTCATGCTGCGTAATCGCCCTGCCACCGTATCGTTCTTCCTTCCACGGATCGCCCCGCATATGGTAGCCGTTTTGCTCCCAGAAACCCGGCACGTCCGCGTCGAGCAGCGTGAACCCCCGGACCCACTTCGCGCTCTTCCATAGATAGAGGTGTGGGACGAGCAGCCGGGCGGGCCCGCCATGCTCCGGCGTGAGCGGCTCCCCGTTCCATGTGAGGGCGATCAGGTTTTCGGGCCGATCGAGATCCGCGAGCGGCAGGTTGGTCGTGAACCCCTGCTCCGCGGCGACGAGGCAGTACTGCGCCGGCGGCTTGACCCCCGCGCGCTCCAGCACCAGCTGCACCGGCACGCCCTCGAAGGTGTTGTCGAGTCGGCTCCACCGCGTGACGCAGTGCATGTCGCAGATCACCGTCTTCCGGGGCAGCGCGAGGAGCTCCTGGTAGGTGAGCGCGAGCGGCCGCTCCACGAGCCCCGTCACGTCGAAGGTCCAGGTGGCCGTGTCCACCTTCGGCACGTTCCCATAGTGCAGCACGGGCCATTTCGTGGTCAGCACCTGGCCGGGCGGCAGACGATCGGTCATAACCCCGCCGAGCGACGGCGTCGTGCGAATTCGTCGCGCAAAGGCATCTCGCGATACCGTACTACGGTTCCGTTCGACGTCGTTAGCTCGACGCTGTCGCGTGACGTAGCTGCGGGACGTCGTTTTGCATCTCTGCCTTGACGCCGAAGGCATCCTCGAAGCCGCGCACCACCGCATCCAAGGCGTGGGCCCACAAGTCCTCGGCAACCGGCGCTGTCGCTTCTCGCTCGATGGAGGTCATCTCGACGCCTTCGATCCCGCACGGGACGATGCGCTCGAACTCGCCGAGGTCCGTGGTGACGTTGAGGGCAAAGCCGTGCCACGTGACCCACTGCTTCACATGGATCCCGATGCTCGCGATCTTGCGCCCCCCTCGCGTCCAGACGCCGGTGTAGCCCGCGTTCCGCTCGGCGGGAACGCCGAGCTCCGCGAGTGCGGCGATGAGCGCGTCTTCGAGGGTGCGGAGATACCAGTGGAGGTCCTGCCGGTAGCCGCGCAGGTCGAGGATCGGATAACCGACCAGCTGCCCGGGCCCGTGGAACGTGACGTCGCCGCCGCGCTCGACCTCGAGCACGTCGACGCCTTCCGCGTGCAGCAGGTGGGCCGCCCGGGCGGTGCGGCCCAGCGTGACCACGGGAGGGTGCTCAAGCAACAGGAGCAGGTCCTCCGCCAGGCGACCGTCGATCCGCGCCTGGGCAAGCGCACGCTGCCAGTCGAGCGCCTCGCGGTAGGGGATGCGACCGGCCTCGATCACCTGCACGCGGCGTTGGGTCACTCGCCATCCCTCAACGCGTCGTCCCGGCTTCCCCGCACGGACCAGGCACTGCCCGCGGCCCCGAGCACGAAGCTCGCGACGCCCCACACGGCGAGCCCCGGGATGCCGAGCAGATGGTCGATCGGCCAGGCCAGGAAGGCCACGAGCAGCGCCCCCACGGCCGACAGGACGCCGATAACGCCGCGCTGCCACAGGTTGTCCAGCCAGCGACTGCGATGCCAGCCGAAGGTCGCGCCGACGGCGAGGCCGGCGAGCGTCCCCGCCAGGACCGGATCGGCGGCGCTCTCCTGCGTGCTCGAAGGGTTCACGTGGTGCTCCAGCGTCCGCACGATGACGAGCGCGGCCACGATAGTCCCTCCCCCGAATCCGGTGCCGCACGCCAGGCCGCCGAGACCGATCGCGAGGGGATCCTTCACATGTCCACCACGCGACCGAGCGAATCGAGCGCCGCCTGGGCCACGGCTTCGGACATGGTCGGGTGGGCGTGAATCGCCAGCTCGACCTCTTCCACCGTGTATTCGTTCTCGCGCGCCACGGCCAGCTCGTGGATGATCTCGGAGGCGTGCCCGCCCACGATGTGGGCGCCCAGGATCTCGCCGTACTTCTTGTCGCGCAGGATCTTCACGAACCCTTCGGTCTCACCCGTGCCGCGCGCCCGGCCGTTCGCCGAGAACGGAAACCGCCCCGCCACGTACTCGAGCTTGCGCTCCTTGCACTGGTCCTCCGTGAGGCCGATGCTGGCCACTTCGGGGTGGCAGTACGTCACGCTGGGGACGTTGTCGTACCTGATGGCGTGGGGTTTCTTGCCCGCGACGAGCTCGGTGACGGTCACTCCCTCCCGCATTCCCTTGTGGGCGAGCATGGGCGGTCCCGCTACGTCGCCGATGGCGTAGTAGCCGGGTGCGGTCGTCTGCAGGCCCGCGTCGACCTTGATGAAGCCTCGCTCGGTCACCTGCACGCCGCACTCCGCCAGGCCGATGCTCTCGGTATTCACCGCGCGGCCCGCGGCCATCAGCACGGTCGCGACCTCGAGCTTCTGCGTCGCGCCGCTCGCTTCGACCTCGAGGGTGACCTTGTCCTTTCCGGCGGTTCCCTTCTTCACCTTGGCGCCGGGGATCACGTCGATGCCGCGCTTTTTGTAGCTCTTCGCGAGGGCGTCCGAAGCCTCGGGGTCCTCGAGCGGCAGGATACGGGGGAGTGCTTCGATCAGCGTCACCTTGGTGCCGAAGGCGTGGAAGATATCGGCGAACTCCATGCCGACCGCCCCCGCGCCGATGATCGCGAGCGACGCCGGCGCCTTCTCGAGGAACAGGGCCTCGTCCGACGAAATCACGGTCGTCTTGTTGATCTCGAGCCCGATCTGCGGCAGGCCTTTCACGCGCGAGCCCGTCGCGATGATCACGGCCTTCTTCGCTTCGTACGTATCGCCCGCGACCTTCACCTTGCGTCCGGGCAAGAGCACGCCACTGCCTTTGACGACGGTGACCTTGTTCTTCTTCATGAGGAACTCGACGCCCTTCGAGTTCTGGTCGCTCACTTTGCGGGAGCGCTGCATCGCGACGCCATAGTCGGTCTTGACGGCACCGGCTTCGACGCCGAACTCCTTCGCCTCCCGCAGCAGCCGCGCGATGTAGGCGGAATGGAGCAAGGCCTTTGTGGGGATGCACCCGATGTTGACGCACACGCCGCCGAGCTTCTCTTTCTCGATCACGGCCGTGCTCATACCGAGCTGGGCCGAGCGGATGGCGGCGACGTAGCCGGCGGGCCCTCCCCCAAGGATGATGACGTCAAATTGACTCGCCAAAAGCCCCCCTCCCTAACGCGGAACGCGGAACGCGGAACAGGCCGGCCGACGCTGGTGCGGCTGTTCCGCGTTCCGCGTTCCGCGTTCCGAGTTCACAGCAGCATCGCCAGCGGGTTCTCCAACATCTGTTTCAGCGTCTGGAGAAACGCCGCCCCGGTGGCTCCGTCGATCACGCGGTGGTCGCAGCTCATCGTGAGGCGCATGCGCCGCCGGGCCGTCACCTGGCCGTCCAGCACCACCGCCTTCTGAACGATCGAGCCCACGGCGATGATCCCGGCCTCCGGCGGATTGATGACCGCGGTGAACTGGTCGATGTCGAACATGCCGAGATTCGAGACGGAGAATGTCGCTCCGGTGTACTCGTTCGGCTGCAGCCGGCGGTTGCGCGCCTGCTCGGCAAGGTCCTTCGCCTCCCGGCCGATCTCGCCGAGCGACTTCAGGTCCGCGCTCCGGATCACCGGCGTAATGAGCCCGTCCTCCACGGCCACGGCCATGCCGATGTGCACCTCGTTCCAGTAGCGGATGTGGTCCTCCTGGAACCAGGCGTTGCAGGCGCGGTGCGTCCTGAGGGCGAGTGCGGTGGCCTTGATGACGATGTCGTTGAACGAGACCTTCCCCCGGTCGCCGAGCTGCTTGTTCAGGGCATCCCGCGCCTCGGCCGCCCGCTCCATGTCCACTTCGGTCGTGAGAAAGAAATGGGGGATGGGGCCGAGGGATGTCGCGAGCCGCTTGGCGATGGTCTTACGGATCTGCGTGAGGGGGACGTCTTCATACGGAGCCCCGGTGCGCTCGGGATGCGGGACACGGGAAACGGGAAACGGAGCCGCGGCTACGACCGGCGCGCGGTCGAGATCCTTCTTCACGACGCGGCCACCTGGCCCTGACCCTGCCACGAGCTTCAGGTCTACGCCGGCCTCCTTCGCCATTCGTCGCGCGAGCGGGGAAGCCTTCACCCGCGTGGCATCCGTCGGAGGGGCGGACGGCAGCGGGGTGACAGCCACCGGCGCCGGCGCAGTCACGGTCGCCACGTTTCCCGTTTCCCGTTTCCCGCTTCCCGCAGGCGTCGCCGGCGCAGCGGCGGCTGGCGCAGCACCGAGTGCCTCGCCGGGGGAGGCGATCACCGCCACCACGCTCCCCACCGGCACCGTCTGCCCCTCGGCCACCGCCACCTGCCGCAGCACGCCGTCCGCGCGCGCGACCAGGTCCATCACCGCCTTGTCGGTCTCGACCTCGGCCAGCGTCTCGCCTGCCTTCACCGCGTCGCCGTCCCGCTTGTGCCACTTGGCCACGCGCCCTTCCTCCATGGTGGGAGAGAGCGCTTCCATATAGACGTTGGTGGCCACGGTCAGTCGAGGTAGAGCACGCGGCGCGCGGCCGCAACCACGCGGTCGGGACTCGGCTTCGCGAGGCGCTCGAGCTGCTTGTTGTAGGGCATGGGGACGTCGGCCTGGGTGACGCGCAGCACCGGTGCGTCGAGCTGGTCGAACGCGTCTCGCTGGATCACGTCGACCACCTGGGCGCCCAGCCCCGAGTGCGGCCACCCCTCTTCGACCACGACCGCCCGGTTGGTGCGCGCCACCGACTGGAGGATGGCCGCCTCGTCGAGCGGGCGCAACGACCGCAGGTCGAGCACCTCGGCGGAGGCGCCCTCGTGCTCGGCCAGCTGCTCGGCGGCCTTGAGGGCGACCGCCACCGTCTTCGAGTGGCAGATGAGCGTGACGTCGCTCCCGGGCCGCTTCACCTCGGCCCGCCCGATCGGCACGATGTGCTCCCCGTCCGGCACCTCGCCCTTGAGGTTGTACAGCATCTCGCCTTCGAGCACGATGACCGGGTTGTTGTCGCGAATCGCGGACTTGAGGAGCCCCTTGGCATCCGCCGGCGTCGCGGGTGCGACGACCTTCAAGCCGGGGATGTGCGCCAGCCACGACTCCCACGCCTGCGAGTGCTGCGCCGCGAGCTGCAGCGCCGCCCCGTTCGGCCCCCGGAACACGATCGGGATCGGCACCTGGCCGCCCGACTCGTACAGGATCTTCGCGGCGGAGTTGACGATCTGGTCGAGCGCCAGTACGGCGAAGTTCCACGTCATGAACTCGATCACCGGGCGCAGGCCCGCCATCGCCGCCCCCACGCCGACACCTGCGAACCCCAGCTCGGCGATCGGCGTGTCCACGATCCGCTTGGGCCCGAACTCCTCGAGCAGGCCGCGGCTCACTTTGTACGCGCCCTGATAGACGCCGACTTCTTCCCCCATCAGGAAGACGTTCGGGTCTCGCTGCATCTCCTCGCGCAGCGCCTGATTGAGGGCGTCGCGGTAGGTGAGCGTGGCCATCAGTCGGCGAGCACGTGTGTGGTCAGCTCGGCGGGCTCGGGGTCGGGGCTTGCCTCGGCGAAGCGCACCGCCTCGTCGGTCTGGGCCCGCACCTCGGCATCGAGGGCGTCGAGGGCCGCGTCATCGAGCGCGCCCTCTTCCTTCAGCTTCAGCGCGAGCTGCGAGATCGGGTCGCGCTTGCGCTGCTCCTCGACTTCCTCCTTGGTGCGATAGACGCCGTGCAGCGGGTCCGACATCGAATGCCCCATGTAGCGGTACGTGCGCACTTCCAGGAGAGTCGGGTGGCCGCCGCTCCGGGCCCGGTCCGCGGCCCGCTCCGTCGCCGCGTACACGGCGAGCACGTCCATCCCGTCCACCAGCTCCGCCGCCATGTCGTAGCTGCAGGCGTGCTCCACCACGTCCGTGACCGCCGCCACGCGCTCGAACGCGGTGCCCATGCCGTAGCGGTTGTTCTCGCAGCAAAAGATGACGGGGAGCTTGTAGACGGAGGCCATGTTGAGGGCTTCGTGGAAGGCGCCGATGTTGACGGCCGCTTCGCCGAAGTAGCAGATGCAGACCTGATCGCCGCCCTTGTAGCGGATGGCGAAGCCGATCCCTGCGGCGAGCGGGATGTGCCCGCCGACGATCCCGTGGCCGCCCAGGAACCGCCGCCCCGCGTCGAACAGGTGCATCGAGCCGCCCTTGCCCTTGGAGCAGCCGGTCGCCTTGCCGAACAGCTCCGCCATGACGGCGTTAGCCGGCACGCCCCGCGCCAGGGCTTGACCATGCTCGCGGTACGAGGAGATCACGTAGTCGTCCTCCCGCAACGCCGCGAGGGAGCCGACTCCGACGGCTTCCTGCCCGATGTAGAGATGGCAGAACCCGCCGATCTTGCCGAGGGCGTAGGCCTCGGCGGCTTTCTCCTCGAAGCGGCGGATCAGCAGCATCTGCCGCAGCATGCGGCGCTCCAGCTCCGTGTGGGCGCTCGTGCTTGCCGTGCGGGCGGTGGCGGTGGCCATGGCGGTCACAGGTCAGGCGGAAGCGGTCGCCCGCTCCACCTGCTCCCACGCGTGGTAGCTCGAGCGGACCAGCGGTCCCGCCTCCACGTGGCGATACCCCATCTCGAGCCCGAGACGGCGCAGCTCGGCGAATTCGTCGGGGGCGTAATAGCGAGCGATCGGCAAGTGGTCGCTCGAAGGCCGCAGGTATTGCCCCAGGGTCAGGATGTCCACGCCCTGCGCGCGCACGTCGCGCATCGCGGCCAGCAGCTCGTCCCACTCCTCACCAAGGCCGCACATGATGCCGGACTTGGTCAGCATGCCGGGGTCGAGCTGCTTGGCCCGGCGCAGCAGCTCGAGCGCCCGGACGTAGCGGCCTCCGGGGCGCGCCAGACGATACAGTCGGTCGATCGTCTCCAAATTGTGATTGAGAATGTCGGGTTGGGCCTGGACCACGATGCGCAGCGCCTGCCCGCTCCCCTTGAAATCGGGGATCAGCACCTCGACCGACGTGTCCGGCGCCCGCCGCCGGATCTCGGTGATCGCGGCCGCGAAGATCTCGGCGCCGCCGTTCGGCAGATCGTCGCGGTCGACCGAGGTGATCACGACGTGCCGGAGCCCCATCCGCTCCACGGCGGCGGCGAGCCGGAGCGGCTCATCCTCGTCCAGGGCCGTGGGCGTGCCGTGCGCGACCGCGCAATACGCACAGTTACGGGTACACACGTCGCCCAGGATCATGAACGTGGCGGCGCGGTGCTCCCAGCACTCGCCGATGTTGGGGCAGTGGGCTTCCTCGCAGACCGTATGGAGCTCGTGGTCGCGCATGAGCTGTTTCAGGGCGACGTAATTGGGCCCGCCGGGAGCGGGGACCTTGAGCCACGGCGGCTTGCGGTCGATCTGAGCGTGGGGATGAGTGGGACGCGGGCGCTGCAGTTGGACGAGGGGAGGGCTTGCCATAACTAGCCACAAAATAGCGAGTTCGCGGGGGGTCTGGTAGCCGCGCCGGTGAAAATTCAACCGTGCGGTTGATCCATTGTGGTCGATCCGGGTGCCCCTACGGACTCGCCACTGGTCGTCGTCGGAGAATTTTGCGCCCGAGCGCCTGGAGCGCCTCGGCGGTTGCGGCGCCCGCGACGGTCGCCGCAAAGTCGAGCGGCCCGAAGCCGTATCCCGGCCTGCCGGCCTTGCCTTCGCGCCGGGCCTGCAGAGCGTCGAGCATCTCCCAGCTCGCGGCGACGGTGGCCGTCACGAGCACGCGCTTGCAGGCATGGTCGTGGAACCCCTTGGCCACCCAGGGCCCCCGCGCCAACAGATCGAGCCCGACGCCAGCCGCGAAGTGGATCCGTTTGTCCGGACAGGTGACGCACGCGTCGGGGTCCAGCCACTGTGCCGGCGCGCGCGCCGCGGCGACCGAGAGCGCCAGCACGACCATCCAAACCGGGGCGCTCGCGCGCCACGGCCTCGTGGGGGGATCCATCCGCTCACTCCGAGCTGGGTTCTCCTCGTCATACGGCAGCGGGGGCGAAGGGGTCCGCGCGGGACCCGACGTGGGACGTGGCGGCGACGCCTCACCGTTCCTTCCTCTTGTCGAGCCGTTCTCTCAGGCGGCGCAGCTCCTCGTCGATCCCCGGGTCCGCGCTGAGCATGCCGTCGGCGATGTCGGCGATCTCCTCGGCCTCTTGCCACTGACGCTCCAACTCTTCCATCTCGGCACGCTCGTCGACCGCCATCTCCAGGGCGAGCCGCCGGTCCGGGGCGAGGCTCCGCAAGGTGAGCTCGCGGCGGGCGACATCGTGGATCAACTGGTGAGGGCCGCCCGCTCCCTCGACCAGACGCGCTGCGTCCTCGGCGCGCTGCCGGCCACCGCGCGCCAGGTTGAGGTAGGTCAGGCCGCGCCGCAGCGCAAACTGCGCGTCGCTGCCCGTGAGCATCGTCCCCTCGGCTCCGCAGCTCGGACACGTGAGCAGCAGCGCCATGCCGTCGCGCGCCGTCGTGGTGACGCGCGCGCGCTCCAGATGGCGCGCGCGCAAGAGCATCACGCTGCCGCACCGCTCGCAGATCGGCGGCTCGACGAACGCGATCTTGCGGCGTCCGACCATCTCGACGTAGATGCGCTTGACGAGCCGGGGAGTGTTCCACACGAAGACGCCCACGGAGCCGCCCGCCGCGACGTTGACCGCCACGGCGAGCCCCACCGCCGCGACCGTCATGGGCACGACGAACTTGAGCTGCTCCTGGCGCCGCGCCCGCAGCCGTTCGCCGTAGCGCCACGCGGCCAGCTCGAGGCGCCGAGGCTTGCCGACGCGTACGAGGTCGTAGCCGTGCCAGCGGATCAGTGCGACCTGGTCGGTCGCGGCCGCCACCCGGCCGTCGGTCGCGGCCCGCGCCAGCGCCTCGATCCGCTCCAGGCGGTCGTCGAGCGGTGCCAGGTTCCAGCGTGAGCACCTGGGACAGATCGCCCACAGCCGCCCCTTCCACTCGTCGAACGCGAGCCGCCGTCCCACTCCGAGGCCCGAGGGGCCGCCGTCACCGTCGAGCTTGCCGTTGCAGAAGGCGCAGGTGCGATACATCGGGACTCGGGACTCGGGACTCGGGACTCGGGACTCGGGACTAGGGGCTCGGGGTGACGGTGAAGCGGTCGACACCGAGCGGTCCGATCTCGACGTCGGTCGCGCCCTTGGTGACGAGATCGGCGATGATCTCTCCTGTGAGCGCCGCGAGGAGGATTCCGTTCCGGCCGTGGCCAGTAGCGTACCAGAGCCGGTCCACCTCCGGATCGCGCCCCAGGATCGGCCGGCCGTCGGGAGTGGCAGGTCGGAGGCCGGCCCAGACGCGCTGCACCGGTTGGGTGAGCAACGCAGGGAGCAGGCGTACCGCGCCGCGGAAGACTTGGGCGAGGCCCTCGTTCGTGACGTGCGGGTCGTATCCGGCGCGCTCCATGGTGCTGCCCAGCACCGCCACGCCGCCGCGCGCGAGCACGTAGCCCTGGTCGTGATAGAGGATGGAAGGGGGGCAACCGTCGGGCCAGGCGGTGGCCGCCATTTGACCACGCAACGGCTCGACGGGAAGGGCGCGGGGAAGGCCGCGGATCTGCGGGGACCACACACCCGCCGCGAGCACGGCGTGCTCCACGGTGGTGGTGCCTCCCGCCGCCACCACGCCGGTGACCCGGCCCGCCGCCACCTGGATCGACTCCACCGGCTCGGCGTGGAGCGCGGCGCCGAGGCGGCGCGCGTCCGCGAGGCAGGCGCGGGTGAGCGCTTGGGGGTCGAGCGCCCCGTCCTCCGGCGCGAACAGCGCCCCTTGGCACTCGGGGGCGGCGCCGGGCCAGCGTTCGCGCACGTCGTCCGCCTCCAGCCAATCGCACCGCAGGCCCGCCTGGCGCTGCCGAGCGACCTCGTCCTTGAGGCGCACGGCGTCCGCCTCGTCGAACGCGACCGCGGCGATCCCGGAGCGCCAGAAGCCGATGTCGATGCCGGTGGTCTCCCGCAGCGCCGGGGCGAGGGGCTCGTACAGGTCGCGCGCCCGCACCGACAGGGCGACCAGCGAGTCGTCGGCAGGCTCGATTTGGGGGGCGAGCATGCCGGCCGAGGCGGGGGACGCGGCGGCCGGGTCGGGGCCCGGCTCGAAGATGGCGACGGCGAGGCCGCGCAGGGCCGCCGCCCGGGCGCAGGCGGCCCCGATGGCCCCGCCGCCGATGATGGCCACGTCCGCGGTGTTCACGCGCTGGCGCCCCTGTGAAACCGGCTGCTAGATTGCGTCGTACGGACCTCGCGTCGGGGCTCCACGGAGGTTGACCCCATGTTCCGCAGCATCTTCGGATTCGCCATCTTCGCCGCGCTCGCGTTCGTGGCCCTCAACATCTTCTTCGGGCTGCTCGCGGGCTTCGTCGGGATCGCCTTCTGGATCCTGAAGCTCGCCGCCATCGGCTTCATTCTCTACTTCGCGCTCCGGCTCGTCAGCCCCAGCACCGCGGACAAGATCCGCGACATGATCAAGGGCCGCCCCGCCGACGCGTAGTCAGCGCGCGTCCAGCTCACGCAGCACCGCCCACGCGAGGAGCGGGATCAGGATCTCGTGATGGCCGGTGAGCTGGACGCCCCGGCCACCAGCCAGCGTCGGGCGCTCGACCACGTTCATCCGCGGGCGGTAGTGGCGCTGCATGTCGCAGTCGCACGCCGTGAACCCCGTCGGCTTTCCCCCGCTCAGATTGCGCGCCACGGTGAGCGCCTTGAGGAACACCTCGGGCATCACCACGGCGCTCCCGAGATTCAGCACCACGCCGCCGTCGTGC
>Ga0209686_1000728_pt1 | contig 16404 bp, 13 predicted proteins | sample GraSoiAngelo_126_FD_185883 | JGI IMG/M metagenome (GOLD analysis project Ga0209686, IMG submission 185883) | Grasslands soil microbial communities from the Angelo Coastal Reserve, California, USA - 14_0927_09_20cm (SPAdes) (version 2) | ecosystem: Environmental > Terrestrial > Soil > Grasslands ...
TCCGCCGACATGCAGGTGTTGGAAGTGGGTATCGCGCGCCTGCACGGCGCGTACGACCTGAACTGGCCGTATCAAATGGCGGCGGCGACGGCGGCGGTGGTCCCGATGATGGTCCTGTACTGGGTCGCACACAAGTACTTCATGCGCGGGATTCAGTTGCGCGTCTAGTCTTTGCGTTTCCTCGTTGTCGGGGTTGATCGGAAGCTCAACTCCCACTTGATGTCCCGTCCGTCTCCCCCGGCGGCCCATTCAATCACCGCGTGTCCCGTTTCCAGGCTCCTTACCGTGCAAGGCACGTCGGCCTTGCACGTCCCGGGCCGCAGCCCTTTCGGGACGGCGACGGTGACGGCATAGGCACGAGCGTCGAGATTTACCGACTTCGCGGCGAGCGTACGCGCCGCGGCATCCCACGTCTCCTCCGTGATGTCGACGGCACCCTGCACGACGTGTCGCGTCGTCCCGATCACCAGCGGGCGCGCCGCGGCGGGCCGCAGCCCGAGTGTGAGGGTGCTGCGCGCCTCGAGCGTGACCGTGACCGTGTCTTTGAGATCGGCGAGTGGTGCGTCGCGCCACACGTCATAGGCGGTGAACCGCGCGCCCGCGATGCCGAGCGCGCCGAGGGAGAGCGACGTGGGGAGCGGCTCGTCGTCCCAATTGACCAGCACCGCGGTCCACCAGCGCGGCGCACCCTCGACCACCCAGGCGCGCGGCGGCGCATCCCGGTGTACGCTCCAGAGGCCGCCACTCCCTCCCGTGCCGCCGAACACCCGCACGGCGAGCACATTGTCCCCGCCCCAGTTCAGGGTGTCGGAGGCGATGCGATAGCGGCGGTACGCCTGCGACACCGCGCGGTCGCCGGGTGGCAAGTCTCCGGTCCCGCCCACTCTCACGCCGTTCAAGAACGCCTCGTCGGCATCGGCGATCTTCCCGAGCTCGAGGTACACTGGCCGCGCGGGGACGAGTGGCGGGAGCGAGAATCGCGTCCGGTACCAGCCAAACCCGGTGTAGTCCCGATGCCCCGCCTCGTTCCAGCGCTGGGGCACCGGGATCGTCTCCCACGCCGCTTCGTCGAAGTCACGGGTGCGGTACGCGGCGTCGTCTCCGGTTCGGAAGCGCCAGGGCCCCTTGAGCGGGACCACGTCGTCGCCGGCGACGATCGCCGGCGCGACGTCGCGCTCCACCACGGCGGCATCGATCGGGCGGGCCCCCACCGGCGCGACCGGGAGCGTGCGTTGCAGCAGGGCGAGTCGCTCGGGTGGGAGCTTCGGGAGGTTGTCCGAGAAGAGGGTGAGCCCGCCCGTCACCGCGACGAGGGACGCCCACGCCCGCGCTTCGGCCGGTGTGAGCGGGGGCCGCACCACGAGGCAGTCGGGATCGTTGAGCCAGGCCGAGCGCTGGTAGAAGCTGCGCAGCCCCGCCGCGCGCGCCGCAGGCTGGAGCCCGCCCCAGCTGGCGGCAACGTCCGGAGCGATCCGCATCCCGTTCACGAGTCCGACGGCGTGCTGCAGCGGCGCGGCGCTCCCCACCACGAACGCCTCGGTGCCGAGTCCGTCGCGAATCGCGCCCAGCCCGCCGCGGTACGCTTCCGCGTGCGTCAGGCCGCCGTAATGACCCGTCCCCAGCGTGGCCCAGCGGAGCGCGTCGATTCTGAGATAATCGTAGCCCCAGTCGCGCACGACGCGGCGGGCCAGGTCGAACAGCCATTGCTGGACCTTGGGATGCGCGCCGTCGAGCGCGTAGATCTGGCCGCCCCACGACTCGCGCGTGTCGCACGCCACGGGGCCGCTGGCGTCGCGCAGCAGCCAGTCGGGGTGCTCGGCGGGGACGCCCGACCGCTCCGCGACAGCGAACGGCGCCAGCCACAGACCGGCCTTGAACCCCTTCGCGTGGATCTGATCGGTCAGCCAGGCGTGTCCGTGGGGAAACTTGTCGTTGGTGTCCCACGCGCCGGCCGCCCGCTGATATCCGTCGTCGAGCTCGATGTAACGGAAGAACCTGCGGTCGAAGCTGGCGGCGCAGAATTCCGTGTTCGCCACCACGTCCGCTTCATTGACGCCGCCCGCCAGCTCCTGACGCGAGCACCAACCCGCGGGTGCCACCGCCTGTGCCAGCCGGTCCTGATCGACGGGCGAAGTGGGGACGAACAAGGCGCGCAGCGCGGTCAGGCCGTCCCCCTGGGGATCGAACGCGAATCGCATGCGGGAGGCGTCCCCCTCGGGCCGGAGCGGTCGTGTCGGGAACCATTCGCTTGCCGCCTCGAGCCCCTGCGGTCCCAGCTGGACGCGGGCCTCGCCGGGCTCCCCGGCATCAAAGGCGATCGCCAGGCCTCGGCCCCCGCGTGTGAGTCCGAGCGCCCCGTGACTCGTCAGACCCGATGCCTCCGCCCCACCCACGGCTACCACCCGGCACGGGTCGAGAGACTGATACCCGTTCACGAGCGCGACCAGCGGGCCGGGTCCGCCCAGCACGCCGGACTCGGGGAGCTGGAAGAAGCGTATCCCTTTCACGCTGGGGAGGTAGCGATCGGGGAACACGGTGACGGTGACGACGGCCTGCGGGGCCTCGGCCGCGCCCGCCGTGAGAAACTCCGCCTCCACCCACACGCCGGCGGCACGGCCGCGCACCACGACGGCGTCGCCGCCGGGGGGGCGACGGCTGCCGACCGTGCTATCTTCCAAGTCGGCGAGGCCGAGGGGGCGGTCGGCGAGCCAGGTCACCATTTCCGCGTCGCGGATGAGCGGAACGGGAGCGCCGTCCCCGTAGTACCACAGTGACCAGCGGCGGCGCTCGTCCAGCTCGAAGCGTAACCTCCCCGTCCCCGCCACACCGGACGGTCGAGGGCGGTGGAGGGCGGTCGAGGGCGGGGCGATCAGGCCGCTGGAAACCCCGCCGGTGAGGAGAACGAACGTGCGTCGGTCCATGGTCACAATGTTGGCGGCCCTCGCCGGTTTGTCTACGCCGCTGGTCGCGCAGGAGACGCGCGGCGGGCTGTTGACGCTCGGGCTCGCCTACACGGTCGGCAGCGGTTGGCAAATCCAAGGCTTCGACGTCGGCTACGGGCGCGGGCTGCCCTCCGGACCGATTGCGGCGGTGTCGCTCGGTGCGCGCCTCGGCGAATTCATCGACCAGCGGGCGATCATCGGCGGCTCGCAGGGGTTTGTCTTCGGCGCCACCCTCGGCGCGCGGACCCGCGCCCTGACCGTCGCCGAGTTCGGGTCGGACACGGCGCCGAGCCGCGTGGGACTCGACGTCACCGTCGAGACGACGGGCTACGCCGGCGCGCACTCGCCGCTCGGGATCGGGTCGCCGTGGGGTGCGGTCTCCGTCCTCCCCGGGTTGCGGGTCGGCGGTTTCGGGCTCGTGTTCGGCCCCACGGCATTTTTCGGCACCGCTACCCTCGTCCGGCCGTTCTTGGGCGTGCGCTTCGACGTGCCGCTGGCGCGGCGGGAGCGCCATCCCTAGTTTAGCGCCGATGGCGGTCCCTTCCCTCGATACCGAGCACCCCGGTATCCGGGTCATCGCGGAAGTAGCGTCGGTGCTGCAGGCGGGCCTCGCGTCCGGCGAGGCCCTGCACGGCGTGGTGAGTGCGCTGCGGCGCGGGCTCAACCTGCGCCGCTGCCGCCTCTGGCTCCGCACACCCGACGGCTCGCGCTTCGCATCGGTCACCACGTCCGGGGACGAGGAGGACGTGCCGGGCTACCCGCAGCCGGTGGCCGAGTGGGTGCGGCACGGGCCGCAGCGCGAGGGTGTCCCGGGCGGCTCGGTCGTGCGGCTGCCGCTGATCCACGACGACGAGCCCCTCGGAGCGCTCGAGGTCGTCATCCCCACTGGTCGCTACGAAGGAATCGCGCACGACGTGGTGGTCGTAGTGGCCCGTATTCTCGCCCCCATGATCGCCGCGACGGAGCTGTCCCAGGACCTCGCCTCCGAGGTGGCGCTGCGCACCCACGAGATGGAGGCGCAGCGCAGCTTCGCCGCCCAGATCGTCGATTCCCTCCCCGTCGGGCTGTACGTGATCGACCGCACCTATCGGATCCGCGCCTGGAACCGCAAGCGCGAGACGGGGACGCAGGGCGTGTCGCGCGAGGACGCCGTGGGGCGCGAGATCTTCGACGTGCTCGACCGCCAGCCGCGCGACCTCCTGAAACGGGAGTTCGACCGCGTCTTCGACACCGGCGAGCTGCAGCAGGTCGAAATGGAGTCGCAGGCGACGGGCGAGGCGCGCCATTACCGCATCACCAAGATTCCGATGCATCAGGACGGCGGCGTCATCTCGCACGTCATTACCATCGGCGAGGACATCACCGAGTGGCGCCAGGCCCAGCAGCGTCTCACGGAGACGGAGAAGCTCGCCGCGGTGGGCCAACTCGCGGCCGGCGTGATGCATGAGATCAACAACCCCCTGGCGACGATCCTCGCCTGCTGCGAGGCGCTGGCTCTCCGCACGGCGGACCTGGCGCCGCCGGACCGCCACGGCTACGACGAGTACCTGAAGATCATCGACACCGAGGTCCAGCGCTGCCGTCGCATCGTAGAGAGCCTGTTGGACTTCTCGCGCCCCAAGGGCGGTGACAAGAAGCCCACGGACGTGAACGGCGTGGTGGAGCGCACGCTGTTCCTCCTCAAGCACCACGCGCGGTTCAAACGGTTGACCGTGGTGCGCGAGCTGGCGACGGGCCTGCCGGCGGTGCTCGCCGACCACGAGCGCTTGATCCAGAGCTTCATGGCGCTCATGCTCAACGCGCTGGACGCGATGGACTCGCGCGGCACGCTCACCGTGCGGAGCCGGATCAACCCGGACCGTGGCGACGAGATCCTGCTCGAGTTCATCGACACGGGCACCGGGATCAAGCGGGAGGACCTCCCCAAGATCTTCGAGCCTTTCTTCACCACCAAACCCCAGGGACGCGGCACCGGCCTGGGTCTTTCCATCTGCTACGGCATCATCGCCGAGCACCGGGGGCGGATCGACGTCGAATCGCAGGTGGGCGTCGGTTCGAACTTCAGGGTATATCTCCCCATCGGCTGAAGATTCTCGTCGTCGAGGACGACAAGACCGTCGGCCAATACGTCAAGCGCGGCCTGACCGAAGCCGGGTTCACCGCGGACCTGGTGGGCGACGGTGCCGAGGGGCTCCGCCTCTCGACGGGCGGGCACTACGACATGCTGGTGCTCGATCTGCGGTTGCCCGCGCTGTCCGGGCTCGAGGTGCTGCGCACGCTGCGTGATCGGGGCGAGGGGATCCCGGTGCTGGTGCTCACCGCGCAGGACGCGGTGGACTTCAAGGTCCAGGCGCTCAAGATGGGCGCCGACGATTACGTGACGAAGCCCTTTTCCCTGGAAGAGTTGCTCGCCCGAGTGGAGGCGCTGGGCCGGCGTCCCAAAGCGATCGCGCCCCCGGTGCTGCGGATCGCGGACCTGACACTCGACACCGGGAGCCGCGAAGTGCGGCGCGGTGGCCGGCTCATCGACCTCACGCCCAAGGAATACGCGGTGCTCGAGTATCTGATGCGCCACCACGGACGCGTCATGTCGCGGACGCTCATCACGGAGTACGCCTGGGACTATCACTTCGATCCCGGCACCAACATCGTGGATGTCGTGATCACGCGGCTGCGCAAGAAGATCGACCACGCGCGCGAGCCGAAGCTGATTCACACAGTGCGTGGCGTGGGCTACGTCGTGAAGGCCTGACATGCAGACGATCCGCGGTCGCCTCACCGCCTGGTACTCGGCGGCCCTCGCGCTCACCCTCGCCGCGTTCGCCGCCGTGCTCTACCTGGACCGGCGCAGCGCCTCCTACCAGGACCTGGACCAACGGATGCGCTCGGAGGCGTCGCTCACCGCGGGCATCCTGGCGGAGAGCTACCGGGCCCGCGGCGTGCTGGTGCGGGCGGACACCGCCGGGCGGCCGGTGCTCATCCCCGACGTCGCCGCGCTGCTCGAAGCGGTGCCCGAGATCCTGATCGTCACCGCGCGCGACGGCAGTCTGCTGTTCGCGTCGTCGGATGCCCGGGCGCTCACGTTCCAGCAGGTGGAGCAGTTGCGCCGCATCGCGACCGCCCCCGGGTCCGGCCAGCCTCCCGGGAGCTTCCGCATCGAGCCCGACGGCCCCACGATTCGCTACGCGGTCCGCTACCTCACCGACGCGGGTCCCCAGTTCGGCGCCATCCTCGCCGGGGCGAACGTCCGCTCGGCCGAGCTGGGTCCCGATCAGCTGCTCTCTACCTTCGCGCTCGTCCTGCCCTTTGGCGTCGCCGTGGCCCTGCTCATGGGCTCCTGGATCTCACGCCGCGCGCTCGGCCCGGTGGACCAGATCATCACCGAGGTGCGCGAGATCACGGACGGGCGGAGCCTGCATCGCCGGCTGGCCGAGCCGCTGGTGAAGGACGAGCTCGGCCGCCTCGCCGAAACGCTGAACCAGATGATGACCCGGCTGGAACGGAGCTTCGCCGCTTTGAGACGCTTTACCGCCGACGCCAGTCACGAGCTCAAGACGCCGCTGACCGTGCTGCGCGCCGGTGTGGAGCGCGCCATCACCACGCCCAACCTCCCGCAGGACACCCTCGCGACGCTGGAGGAGACCCTGCAGGAGATCAAGCGCATGACCGAGCTCGTGGAGGCGCTGCTCACGCTGGCGCGCGCGGACGAGGGGATCGCGCCGCTGCACCGCGAGCCCGTCGATCTGCGCGGGATCGTCGAGGAGGCGCGCGAGACGGGTGAGCTGCTCGCCGAGGAGGCGGGGGTGCAGATGGAAGTGACGACGCCCGCCGACCCGGTGGTGGTGTCGGTCGACGCGACCCGGATTCGCCAGCTGATCCTCAATCTTCTCACCAACGCCGTGAAGTACACGCCGGCGGGCGGGAGCGTGCGCCTGCAGCTCGGGCCCGCCAACGGCAAACTCACCCTCAGCGTCGCCGACACCGGAATCGGCATCGCACCCGGCGACCTGCCCCACATCTTCGACCGGTTCTGGCGCGCCGACTCGGCACGCACTCGCACCGGCGAACGGCCGGGGGCGGGCCTGGGGCTCGCCATTTGCAAGTGGATCGCCGAAGCGCACGGCGGGCGGATCGACGTCGTGAGCCGCCCGGGACGCGGCACCACGTTCATCGTCACCCTGCCGTGGGAAGCGCCCGCCGCAAACTCCTAGCCCGCTCGGCCGGGCGGAGCGCGCCGCGGCGGACGCCGGGGGTGCTGAGGCAGGGGCGCATCAATGTTCACCCGGCTGTCATCGTTTTGTAATGCCCGCTCCCCTAGCGTCCAACGCGACGTGGCCAATATTTCATATGGAGACACCGATCACGCCGGAGGGCGACTACTTGTGTTCGACCATCTGATCGAGTCCAAGCGCACCAAGAACCGCAAACGGACGTTCGGCCTGAACGCCGTGTCCTTGGTGGCGCACACCGTTGTTATCGCGGCGGCCGTGTACGCGACCTTGAACGCCGGCCAGACCGACAACTCCGTCAAGGTCGACACGGCGCTCGTGTTCGTCGACCAACCGAAGCAGGAGAAGCCACCCGAGCAGCAGCCGGTCCAGCTCGACGTACCGCTGAAGGGATTCCAGACTGTGGTCGCGCCGGATGTGATCCCCACCAACATTCCTCCCGTGAACCTGCAGGAGCACTTCGATCCGAAGGACTACTCCGGTACGGGCGTGGAGGGCGGGGTCGCGACCGGGATCGTGCCCACGGGCAATGAAGTGTTCATGGAAGCGATCGTCGAAGAGAAGCCGGCGGTGCTGTCGGGGCCGACCATCGTGTTCCCCGAGCTGCTCAAACAGGCGCAGATCACCGGCCGGGTGCTGGTGCAGGCGATCGTCGACACCTTGGGTCGCGCCGAGGCGAACTCTGTGAAGGTGTTGCAGAGCCCGAACCCCGGGTTCGATCAGTCCGCGAAAAACTACGTGCTCAAGTGTTTGTTCCGCCCGGCGCGCGTGCACGGCCGCGCCGTCCGGGTGCTGGTGCAGATCCCCATCGACTTCCGCCTGAAACAGTAGCGCCCAAAGGAGCCTGCGCACATGAGTCTCTCGCTTTACGACCTGTTCGTGACGATGGGTCCGTTCGCGAAATTCATCGTCGTCGTCTTGGCGGTCATGTCCGTCATCTCGTGGGCGAACGCCGTCCAGAAACTGGTCCAGATCATACGGTCGGAGCGGCAGACGCGGAAATTCGCGCCTGAGTTCTCGCGCTTCCTCCAGGAGGAGCAGCTCGACGGCGCGATCAAGCTCGCCGAGAAGCAGAACCGGAGTCACGTGGCGCGCGTGGTCGGCGAGGCCCTCTCCGAGGTGAAGCCGCTGCTGCGCGATCGCGCCACGATCACCGCGGCCGACATCAACTCGGTGGAGCGCGCCGTGGAGCGCGAGATTCTCATCGTGGCGGCCGAGCTCAAGCGCGGCCTCGGCATCCTGGCCACCACCGGCTCCACGGCGCCGTTCGTCGGACTGCTGGGCACGGTGATGGGAATCGTGAACGCGTTCACCGGCATGGCGGCGTCGGGCGGCGGCGGCTCGCTTGCCTCGGTGTCGGCCGGTATCGCCGAGGCCCTGATCACCACGGCGTTCGGACTCATCGTCGCCATTCCGGCGGTATGGCTCTACAACTACTTCACCACCAAGATCGACTTCCTCTCCGTCGAAATGACCTACACCTCGAAAGAGCTGATCGACTACCTGATCAAGAGCGTCGGGTCGGAGTTCGGCCGCTCGATCTTCACCAAGGAATTCCAGACGCAGAAGGCGTCGCAGACCAGTGGCCCTGTCAGCCACTAGCGCCCGCGCGGCCGTCAAGGCCGACATCAACGTCACGCCGCTCATCGACGTGATGCTGGTACTGCTGATCATCTTCATGATCGTCACACCCCTGATCGCCGCCGGGTTCCAGGCCACCATCCCCCGCTCGCAGAACCCGGAGAACCGTCCGGAAGGGACGGACGAGGTCAAGCTCGGGATCGACAAGGACGGCAAGTTCTGGCTGGACTTGGGACCGGGACCGAGGCAGATCCCGGACGACCAGCTGCCCGAGCGACTGCAGTCGATCTATGAGAGCCGCACCAAGGACAAGATCCTGTTTCTGAAAGCCGACCAGAACATCGAGTTCGGTCGCGTACAGCAGGCCATCGAACTCGCCCGGCGGGCTGGTGTGCGTGTGGTCGGCGCCATCACCGAGCAGAAACAGACGCTCACGAAGAAGAAAGAAGGGGGCTGACCGATGGCGATGGGATCCTCCGGCGGGGGCGAGGGCCTCAGCTCCGACATCAATGTCACTCCGCTGATCGACGTGCTGCTCGTGCTGTTGATCATTTTCATGATCACGCAGCCCCTGTCGCGCAAGGCGTTCGACGTTCAGGTCCCGCCCGAGCAGCAGAGCAAGCAGAAGCAGCAGCAGTCGAGCCAGATCGTCCTCGAGCTCAAGGCCGACGGCTCGTACGCGATCAACGGCCAGCCGTACAGCGTGAGTCAGCTGGACCAGGCGTTCCATCAGATCTACGACCCGCGGCCGGCCAAGCTGCTGTTCATCAAGGCGGCGCCGACGCGCAAGTACGTCGACGTGATGCAGGCGATGGACATCGCGCACGGCGCGGGCGTCCAGGTGATCGGCTTCACGCCGCCCGAGCAAGCCAAGAAATAGGCCCGCCCGTGTGGGCGGGGGATCGGTAGGGGCGCTGCATGCGGCGCCCCTACATTCGTTTCGGGGTATACCCCAGGCATCGTGAACGCACCTTCCAACGCCCGCCCCCCACTCCCCGGGCTGCGCCTGCCCCTCCCCTCCCGGGGCGTGGCGCCGGGCGCGGCCTTCGCCGTCCTGGTCCACGTGGGCATCATCGGCGTCCTCCTCGCCGGGGGGCGTGAGCTGACCGGCCGGGTCACGGCGACGCCCGCGTCCGACGCCGTGAACTTCTTCGTTCTGCCGCGGGCGACGCCGGCGTCGGTCGATGTCGCTCTCGCGCCCCACGTGCCGCTTGTCGATCTGTCCGGGCTACGCCGCATCGCCATCGAGCTGCCACCCGTCGACCTCCCACGCGCGACCCTGCCGCTTCCCGTGGTGCCGGTGTCCGGTGGCACGGGTGGTGCTGAGGGAGCGCGGGCGGGTGGTGGCCCGGCAAGCGGGGCGGGGGCGGGGGCGGGGCCTGGAACGGGCGACGAAGGCGGTTACATTCTTCACGCCGCGCCGCGGACGGCGATTCTTCCGCCGCTGGCGCAGGTGCCCGGATCAGTGGCCGGCCGCACCCTGCGGGTGTCGTTCTGGGTGGCGGCCGACGGACGCGTCACACGCGTGGAAGTCGACCCCCCGATCGCCGACGCGTCGTACAACCGGGAGTTCGAACGGCGCATGATGGCGTACCAGTTCTACCCGGCGCACACGCGGGGCGGGCGCACCCTGGCGGATGTCGTCACCGTCCCTCTGCGAATCGGCAACTGACCCGCCCTTGGGCGGGCTCCAAGGAGTCACAACTCATTATGCTCATTGCTCTCGTCCTGGGCCTCTCGGTCCTCGCCCTGGTCGTCGCCTGGGGCCTGCGGCGCTACGTGCTGCGGCAGGACACCGGCACCGCCGACATGCGCAAGATCTCCGACGCGATCCAGGAAGGCGCCGAAGCGTTCCTGCGGCGGCAGTACCGCACGATCGGTCTCCTGAGCGTCGCGCTCGGCGTGCTCATCTACGTGCTGTACGCCTTTTTCCGCAAACCGCACGCTGGCGAACCCGCCGCCGCGACGCTGGCGCTCACCACGACCCTGTCGTTCCTGTTCGGCGCCCTCTGCTCAGGGATAGCCGGCATCGTCGGCATGTACGTCGCCGTGCGGTCGAACATCCGCACTGCGAGCGCGGCGCGCTCGAGCCTCAACAAGGCGCTGCAGATCGCGCTGCGGGGCGGCGCGGTGAGCGGGTTGTTCGTGGTCGCCATGAGCCTGTTCGGCGTCGGCCTGCTCTACACCGTGCTCGAGGCGCTGCACTTCGAGCCGACCAAGATTCCTCTCATGATCGTGGGCTATGGCTTCGGCGCATCGTTCGTCGCGCTGTTCGCACAGCTGGGCGGTGGCATTTACACGAAGGCCGCCGACGTCGGCGCCGACCTGGTCGGCAAGGTCGAGGCGGGGATCCCGGAGGACGACCCCCGCAACCCCGCCGTGATCGCCGATCTGGTGGGCGACAACGTGGGCGACTGCGCCGGGCGCGGCGCCGACCTGTTCGAGTCCACGGCCGCGGAGAATATCGGCGCCATGATTCTGGGGTCGGGCCTGGCGCTCGCGAACCCCGGCGTGTTCAACGCGGCGCAGGTGGTGGGTCTGATGCTCTTCCCCCTCGTGGCGCGGGCGTTCGGGCTGGTGGCGTCGATCATCGGCGTGCTGCTCGTGAAGGCTCGCGAGGACGAAGACCCGATGCACGCACTCAACCGCGGCTACATGTGGACCGCGGTGCTCGCGGCGGCCGGGTTCGTGGGGGGGACCTACTGGCTCCTCAATCCGACCGCCCATCCCGCCGCCTGGTGGCACTTCGCCCTGTGCGGCGTGATCGGCATCGTCACCTCCATCGCCTTCGTCTACATCACCCAGTACTACACGGAATACCGCTACCGCCCCGTGAAGTCGATCGCGGCGGCTTCGGTGACCGGGCCGGCGACCAACATCATCGCGGGATTCGCCGTGGCGCTCGAGTGCACCGCGTTGCCGACGTTCACCATCTCGGCCGCCATCATCGCCTCGTACAAGCTCGGCGCCTCGAGCGGCCTCGCCCACTCGGGGCTGTTCGGCACCGCGGTGGCGACCATGGGCATGCTCGGCACCGCGGCCTATATCCTCGCGATGGACACCTTCGGCCCCATCACCGACAACGCCGGCGGCATCATCGAGATGTCGCACCAACCCGAGGACATCCGCCGGCGCACCGATCGGCTCGACGCCGTCGGCAACACCACCAAGGCGCTCACCAAAGGGTACGCCATCGGCTCGGCGGCGCTGGCTGCGTTCCTGCTGTTCTCCGCGTACCTGGACGAAGTCGCGGCCCTGGGCTCGCCGCTCGCCTCCGTCGACATCTCGAAGCCCGAAGTGTTCGTGGGCGGTCTGCTGGGCGCCATGCTGGTGTTCTGGTTCTCGGCGCTCGCGATCAGCGCCGTGACCAAGGCCGCGGTCAGCGTCATTCAGGAGGTGCGGCGCCAGTTCCAGGCCGATCCCGGCATCCTCAAGGGGACGTCGCGTCCCGACTACGGCCGGGCGGTGGACATCGTGACGGTGGGCGCGCTCAAGGCGATGGTGGCTCCCGGTCTGCTCGCCGTCGGCATGCCGATCGTGGTGGGCCTGGTCTTCAAGGTGCTGTTTCACGTCGGCGCCGAGACGGTCGCGTCGTTCCTGATGGTCGGCACGATCGGAGGCATTCTCATGGCGACGCTGCTGAACAACGGCGGTGGGGCCTGGGACAACGCCAAGAAGTTCATCGAGACCGGGGAGTACGGCGGGAAAGGCAGTCCGGCGCACAAGGCGGGCGTGGTGGGCGACACGGTGGGTGACCCGTTCAAGGACACGGCCGGTCCATCGCTGCATGTGCTCATCAAGCTCCTGAGCACGGTCACGCTGGTGCTGGCGCCGCTGTTTGTCTAGCGCGCGGCAGCTCTTTCGCCGCAAGCCGATCGCCGAGCTGCTCGTCGAGGGCGAGAGTCCATACGCTCTCAAGCGGGCGCTCGGCGCCGGCGATCTCATCATGCTCGGCATCGGCGCCGTGATCGGCGCCGGGATCTTCGGGGCAATCGGGACGGCGGCAGCAGGGCAATACGATGCCGCCGGACATCTCGTACGCAGCGGTGCCGGACCCGCGCTCGTCCTGTCATTCCTGTTGCTCGGTGTGTGCTGCGCGCTCGCCGGTCTGTGCTACGCCGAGCTCGCGGCGATGATTCCCCAGGCGGGAAGCGCGTATGCCTATTCCTACGCGACCCTCGGAGAGCTGGTCGCCTGGGTGATTGGATGGGATCTGATCCTCGAGTACGCCGTCGGCAACGTCGCGGTGGCCATTTCCTGGGCGGACTATTTCACGTCGCTGCTCCGGAGCTTCGACGTTCACCTGCCGGTTTGGCTCACGACGGGATACCGGACGGCGCTCCTCGCCCCGGACGCCGCGGTCCATGGCCTGCTCCAGACCGCGCCCCACGTCGCCGGCATCCCGATCCTCGTCAATGTGCCCGCCTTCCTGATCGTCGCGGCGATCACGTGGCTGCTGCTGCTCGGTGTTCGCGAGAGCGCCACGGTAAACAACGTCATGGTCACGATCAAGCTCCTGGTGCTCGGTCTGTTCATCGTCGCGGGCCTCACTCACCTCAACGCGGCGAACTATCATCCGTTCGCTCCGAACGGCTTCCGCGGCGTGCATCAGGGGGCGGCGATCGTATTCTTCGCGTACATCGGGTTCGACGCGATCTCCACGGCCGCCGAGGAGACGAAGAACCCGCAGCGTAGCCTGCCCATCGGGATCCTGGGCGGGCTCGCCATCTGCACGGTCATCTACATGATCGTGGGCGCCGTGCTCACGGGAATGGTGCCGTACACCGAGCTCGGCGTCGCCGACCCGCTCGCCAAGGCCCTGAACAGCGCGGGATTTACGACGGTGGGGTGGATCGTCGCGCTGGGTGCGATCGTCTCGATGTCCGCGGTGCTGCTCGTGTTTCAGTACGGGCAGCCCCGCATCTTCTTCGCGATGGGGCGCGACGGCCTGCTGCCGCCGTGGGCGGCCAAGGTGCACGCCAGGACCCGCGTGCCCTATATCACCACGCTGATCACCGGTGTCTTTGTGGGCCTGTGGTCGCTCATCGGAGACGCGGGCGAGACCTACAACCTCACCAACATCGGCACGCTGTTCGCGTTCGTGCTCGTGTGCGTGGGCGTGCTGGTGCTGCGCCACACCGACCGCGACCGCCACCGACCGTTCCGGGTGCCGTTCGTGTGGCTCGTTGCGCTCACGGGCGCGGCACTGTGCCTGTTAGTCATGCTCGGTCTGCCGCTGGAGACGTGGGTACGGTTCGCGGTGTGGCTCGTGATTGGCCTCATGCTCTACTTGTTCTATGGTTACCGTCACAGTCGGTTGCACCGGGCGGCCATGCACCTGCCGTGAAGCTTCACACCAAGATCGTGCTGGGGCTCGTGCTCGGGGCCGGGTCCGGCCTCGCGGCGAATGTATGGGCCGGGACCCCGTGGGTCCACTGGGTGACCACGAACCTGGCGGGCCCCGCAGGGCAAATCGTCGGGCAGATCTTCTTGCGGCTGCTGTTGATGACGGTCGTGCCGCTCGTGTTCACGTCGATCACGCTGGGTGTCGCGCAGCTCGGCGACGTTCGCAAGGTCGGACGCGTGGGAGCCCGCTCGCTTGCCTACTTCCTCGTGTCCACGGTGATCTCGGCCATCATCGGCATCGTCCTGGTCAACCTCGTGCGCCCTGGTGTCGGGGTGCCGGTCGCGGTACGGGAGCAGCTACTCGAGGCGTATCGCGGACAGGTTGCGGGCCTGCAGGCCGGTGGCACGACGAAGTTCGGGGTCGATCTGTTCGTGAACATCGTGCCGCGCAACCCATTCCAGGCCGCCGCGAATCTCGACATGCTCGGCGTGCTCTTCTTCTCGCTGGTGTTCGGTGCGGCGTTGACCCTCATCCCCGCCGAGAAGACGCGCGCCCTGGTTGTGCTGCTCGACGCCGTCGGCGACGCGATCATCAAGATCATCGGGATGGCGATGCAGCTCGCTCCCTACGGCGTGTTCGGTCTGATCTTCGTGGTCACCTCGCTCCTGGGGTGGGACATCCTGCAGAAGCTGCTCGGGTACGTCTTGGTGGTGCTGGTCGGCCTGCTGCTCCACGGCGCGGTGAGCCTGTCGTTGCTGGTTCGCTTTCTCGGAGGCCTGAGCCCGTTGACATTCTGGCGGCGCATCGGCCCCAGCATCGTCACCGCGTTCTCCACGAGCTCGAGCAACGCCACGCTCCCGACGAATATTGCGGTCGCCGAGCGGGAGCTGAAGATCCCGCCCCGGATCGCCGGATTCGTCTTGCCCCTGGGCTCGACGATGTGCCACAACGGGACGGCCCTCTACGAGGGCGTCACCGTGCTGTTCCTCGCCCAACTGTTCGGCGTGCACCTCACGCTCGGCCAGCAGGTGATCGCCGTCGTCCTGAGCGTCATCACGGCCGTCGGCACGGCCGGCGTGCCGGGGGGTTCGCTCCCGCTCCTCATGGTGGTGTGCGCGGCGGTGGGTGTCCCGCCCGAGTTGGTCGGCGTCGTCTACGGGGTGGAACGCATCCTCGACATGACGCGCACCACACTGAACGTGTGTGGCGATCTCACCGCTGCTGTGTACGTCGCGAGAACCGAAAGTGACTGGGATCCGCGCCTCATCACCGGGGACGTGAGCCTGGTGCCGGCGGCGTAGCGGGCGCGACGTAGGGGCGTAGCATGCTACGTCCCTACACGAGCTCCGCTGCCAGCTTCAGCGCCCCGAGCGCGGCATCGATCCGCTCGGGCACGAGGCGCGCTCGTTTGAACCCGACGGCCAGCCGGTCGCGGAATGCGGCGGTGAGGGGTGACTGCGGCAGGAGCAGGCCGCCTGTGATCGCGACCGGGACGGGGCCCGCGGCGGGAAAATGGCGCCCCAGCATGACGACCAGCTCGACGAGCTCGCGCGCCGCCTCGTCCACCGCCCGCTGCGCCACCACCTCGCCCTCCCGCGCGGCGTTGAGCACGTGCGGCGCGAGCGCCGCCACCTGAGCCGGCGTCGCCGTCGCCGCCCATCGCACCAGATCGTCGAATCGCTGTAGACCCAGTGCCCCGAGCAGCCGGGCCAGGAGGGTGGAGCCCTCGCCGCGGCCGTCCTGCGCTCGCCCTGCCAGGTCGAGCGCGCGGCGACCGAGCCAGTATCCCCCGCCTTCATCGCCCAGCTGCCACCCGTAGCCGCCCGCGCGGTGGATCTCGCCGCCCGGCAGGCGCGCGTAGGCGATCGACCCGGTGCCGGAGTTCACGAGCACGCCCGGGCCGTGCGCGAAGGCCGTGGTCAACGCGACCTCGCCGTCCGCAAGCACGCGCACGCGGCCGGCGATGCCGGCGTCGACCAGCGCCGCTTCGAGCTCGGCCTGCTCTTGCCGCCGCCCGGCGCCGGCCGCCCCGACGACCGCGGCTTGCACGGGCAGCTCGATACCCGCCTGGACCGCCGCGCGCCGGGCCGTCTCCGCGAGCACGGCGGCCGCCCCCGCCGCTCCCGCCGGCCGCATGGCGGCGCCCGGCCCGTCCGCTCTGCCAAGGACCTTCGTCGGCTGGCCGACCACCACGGTGGAGTGCGATCCACCGGCGTCGGCTCCCAGAAAGAGGGCGGTCGGGCGAACTGGCGGACGGGCGGAAGGTGGGGTCACGCGGGGAGCGTGTGCGGTCCGCTGGTTCGCT
>Ga0209686_1000740_pt1 | contig 16262 bp, 14 predicted proteins | sample GraSoiAngelo_126_FD_185883 | JGI IMG/M metagenome (GOLD analysis project Ga0209686, IMG submission 185883) | Grasslands soil microbial communities from the Angelo Coastal Reserve, California, USA - 14_0927_09_20cm (SPAdes) (version 2) | ecosystem: Environmental > Terrestrial > Soil > Grasslands ...
CCCACGAAGGCTATCGTGCCGCGACGATGGGGCTGCGCGGGATCCCTGGCGTCGCGGAATCGATCATGGTCGAGCGTGACATCGCGCTCGCGGAGCTTACGGGTGGCGCGTTTCACGTCGCGCACATGAGCGCGCGCCAGTCCGTTCGCGCGGTGCGCGACGCGAAGATGCGCGGCGGCTCGCGGGTCACGTGCGAGGTTGCGCCGCACCACTTCATTCTCACGGATGAATCGCTCGAGCGGCCGACCCGTTACGACACGAACGTGAAGATGAATCCGCCGCTGCGCGAGCAGGCGGACCGCGATGCGATGCTCGACGGCATCGCGGACGGCACCGTCGACGTGATCGCCACCGACCACGCGCCGCATCATCTCGACGAAAAGCTCGTCGAGTTCGATCGCGCGCCATTCGGGATCGTCGGTCTCGAGACGGCGGTGCCGCTCGTCTTCGATCGGCTGGTGCACGCGGGGCGCATCGGCCTACCGCGGATGATCGAGCTCCTGTCGGTGAATCCCGCGCGGGTCCTGGCGCTTCCAGGCGGATCGCTGGCGGAGGGACGTCCGGCAGACGTGACGATTCTCGCGCCCGACGCGCCGGTCAGCATCCGCGCGTCGGCGCTGCGCTCCAAGTCGAAGAACACGCCGTTCGACGGCTGGTCGCTCCGCGGCGGCGTGGCGGCCACGATTGTCGGAGGAAGAGTGGTGTACAGGAATGAGCAGGCGTGACGATCTGCGCCAGCAGGCGCTCAGGCAGCTGCAGGAATTCGAAGTGCTCATGCGGAACGGGCATTTCGACTACGGGAACGGCTATCACGGCCGCGTGTACCTCAATCCACACCGATTATTCCGGCACCCCTCGACGATCTGGCGCCTCTCGCAGGATTTTCTCGAGGTACTGCCCGGCGATCTCCTCGAGAAAACCGAAGTGGTCGCGGGTCCGGTGATGGGGGGCGCGCTGCTCGCGCACACGCTCGCGGGCCTGCTGGACGGCCGCCGGGCCCTTACGCATCCCCCGTGCAGCTTCGCGCCGTTCAGCAGCCGCGGCGATCACGACTTCTTCCTGCGCGAGTTCTACGCACGCGAGATGTCCGGCAAGCGCGTGCTGATCGCCGACGATGTGCGGAATACCGGGAAGACGTTCGAGCGCTGCGCCAACCTGGTGCGGAAGGCCGGCGGCACCGTGCTCGCGACCGTCGAGATCTGCGATCGTCTCGAGGCGGTCGCCGATGCCGGCGTGCCGAACTTCGCGCTCGCGGAATACAAGGCGCCGGAGAACTATCGGGCCGCCGAGTGTCCGATGTGCAAAGCCGGCGAGGCAATCACGAGCTTCTGACAATGGACCACGTCGGGGTGCGGAATGCGGGGCGCGGGGTGCGGAATGCGGGGCGCGGGGTGCGGGCTGCGGGGCGCGGGGTGCGGGGTGCGGGGCGCGGGGTGCGGGGTGCGGGGCGCGGGGTGCGTTTCCGTGCTGGTGGGGTCGACTGATGCGGCAGTCGCAGCAACAATCCCAGAATCCGCGTCCCGCGTCCCGCGTCCCGCGTCCCGCTACGCTGCGTGCCCGTCTCGAGCAGCTGTACGAGGCGTATAACCGCGAAGGCGCGGCGGCGGACCCCATCCAGATTGTCCGGCGGTACGCCAGGCCGCAGGATCAGGAGGTCGTGGGCTTTTGCGCGGCGGCGCTCGCATTCGGGCGCGTCGCCAGCGTCCTCAACACGATCGAGGCGCTGGCGAACATCCTCGGTCCGGAACCCGCGGCGTTCGTCCGTGGCTTCGATCCCGCGGCGTCGCACCCGGAGCTGCGCGCGATGGTGCACCGCTGGACGCGCGGGGTCGATATCGCCGCGCTGTTGTGGGTGCTCCGCCAGATGCTCGATCGTCACGGATCGATCGAGGCGTTCTTCCTCGAGGGCTACCGATCCGATGCCATCGACATCAGCGACAGCCTCGACAGCTTCTCGCGCAGGGCGCTTGCGCTGGATCTGCGCGCGGTATACGGGCGTGTGCCGAAACGCGCCGGTGTCTGCTACTTTTTTCCGCGGCCGTCCTCGGGCAGCGGCTGCAAGCGGCTGAACCTGTTCCTGCGGTGGATGGTGCGCCGCGATCAAGTGGATCTCGGCGTCTGGAGGTCGATTCCGCCGTCGAAGCTGATCGTGCCGCTCGATACGCACGTGATCCGCCTCGGGCGCTGCCTGCGGCTCACGCGCTACGCGTCACCCGGGTGGCGCATGGCGGCGGAGATCACGGCGTCCCTCCGGGCCATCGATCCGGTCGATCCCGTCCGCTTTGATTTTTCAATCTGCCACGTTGGCATGATGAATGCCTGCGGCTACGGCCGCCGGCAGGGAGACGCGCAATGTCCGCTCAAGGGAATCTGCCGCCCGCGCGGCGGGCGAGTCGCACCGGCGCCGCGATCGCCGCGGCGATCCTCGCGTTCGTCGTAGCGGCGGTGGCGTTCGCCGGCGGCTGGCTGCTCGGCAGCCGTCACGTCACACAGGTCGCCTCGTCGCCGTCCGGAGATCTCGTGGCGTACATCCTCGAGGCGCGCTGCGCGCTGGGACGCTGCCAGTCGCTGAAGATCGGCACCGCGACCAACGCGCGCGTGGTCGAGACGCTGAACGAGCAGTCGGAAGAATCGGACGAGATCGCATGGGCGCCTGACGGCGGTCGCGTGGGCTTCCTCGTCAACGGCTATCAGCTGCGTATCTTCGACGCGCACACGGGCGCGAATCTTGGCGCACTGGCCCTGATCGAGCCCGACAAGTCCCCCTCGTCACGCATCGCGCGCGGTGTCACGTTCTCGAACAACGGAGCGGCGGTGACATTCGACGACTGCCCGCGCAATCATTCGGGATGTCAGCCAGGTTTAATGGCGATCCGGCCACAGACTCGCTAATCCCTGATCCTGATCCAGGATCCCTGATCCTCGATGGTCGATCCCGGATCGTCGATCCGGGATCAGCGATTGCGGATTGCGGATGAGAGATTCCGGATCAGGGATAAGGGATTGACGATTGCGAGACGCGCTCGTATACCCCGAGCGTCTCGTGCACCATGCGCTCGGCGCTGAATCGTTCGCGGATCCGCAGGAGACCTTCCGCACCCATGACCTGTTGAGAGTGCTCGTCGCGCAGCAGTGCGACGAGGGCGCGTCCCATCGCCTCGTGATCGCGCGGTGGGACCAGGATGCCGGTCTGGCCGTCCACGACGACCTCGGGAATGCCGCCGGCGCTCGTCGCTACGATCGGTTTCGCGCACGCCATCGCATCGAGCAGCGACGTCCCCAGGCCTTCGCTGGTCGAGCTCATGGCAAAGATGTCGAACGCCTTGTGGACCGACAGCACGTCCGGCCTGAATCCCGCGAGCAGCACGTGCTTCTCGAGTCCGTGGTCCTTGATCTGGCGCTCGAGCGCCTCGCGGAGCTCTCCTGCGCCTGCGATGACGAACCTGGCGTCCGGCACTTTCTGGACGACGAGCGCCGCGGCATCGACCAGGTGACGCTGTCCTTTGTGGGGCACGAGCGCCGCGACGTTGCCCACGATCGGCGCGCCATGCGGAAGCCAGAATTCTCCGTGTAAATCGGCGGCGGGCGCCGCCTCGACGCGCCCGAGGTCGATCCCTTCGTGCACCGTGATCGCGCGTTCTTCTTCGATGCCGTCGCCGATCAGCATCCGGCGGATGAATTCGGACGCGCAGATGAAGCAGTCCACCTGCCGGTACTTCCACCGCGACAGCGCGTTGCCTTTCAGGTGGAAGTCGACCCGGCGCGCCGCGATCAGCGGCGGCTTCGTGGCTTGCGTGCTCATCGACAGGGCCAGCGCCGCCATCGCCACGCCGTGCGGATCGTGCGCGTGCACGACGTCCGGTTGTTCCTGCGTGATCACGCGGGCGAGACGCCAGGCGGCGCCAAGATCCATCTCGGTCTTCGGCGTGAGGGGAATCAGCTCGAGCCCTTCGCGCGCGCGCGACCGCAGCTCGCCGGCCGAGTGCGCGACGAGCATCGCGCGGTGTCCCAGCGCGCGCATCCCGAGCACGGTCAGCAGAACCTGGTTCTGACCGCCGCGCCACGTCCGGGCGGTATCGATGTGGAGGGAGAACATCAGCGGTGGCTTCGCGCGCCGGGATCCGGGATGCGGGGTGCGGGATCCGGAGTGCCGGGCAACGCCCCGTTCTGTGTTTTCCGCATCCCGCGTCCCGCACCCCGCGCCCCGGAACGATCCAGCTCCCACGCCTTCGCCATCTTCAGGAACACGTAATACGAGTTCAGCAGCGAAACGAGCAATCCCGCGGCACCCTGTGTGAACCCGCGTTTCAGGACGTAGTTCCGCAGGAATGCGAATGGCGGGTGAACGATGACGCCCGCCAGCGAGACGCGGCGTCCTTCCTCGGCCCACTGCTCCGCGGCAAGCGTCGTGTACTGATCGATCGTCGACAGATGGTGGCTGATATCGCGGTAGGCGAAATGCTGGAGATCGTGGTGCAGCAGGCCCGGCTCGCCGTCGAGTGCGATCGATTCGTGCACGCGACGGTCGTTCCAGTGTCCCGCATGCCGATCGTAGAGGCGCACCTGGTAGTCGGGATACCAGTCGGTGCCGCGAATCCAGCGTCCCAGATACCAGGTGACGCGGGGCATGCGATAGCCGCGCCGCGCGGGTTCGGTTGCGAGGACGTTTTTGATCTCTGCAGCGAGCTCCGGCGAGACCCGCTCGTCAGCGTCGATCGTCAGGATCCAGTCGTTCGACGCGATCGAGGCGGCGTAGTTCCTCTGCGCGCCGTAGCCGGGCCACGACCGAACCTCCACGCGCGCTGAATGGCGGCGGGCGATCGCGACGGTGTCGTCCGTGCTGCCCGCATCGATCACCACGAGCTCGTCGGCCCACGCGACCGATGCGAGGCAGGGCCCAATGTTCTCCCCCTCGTTCCGAGTGATGACCGTAACGGTCAGCTTCGGCACGGGAGCGAGTCTAACAGGAGCCAGGAGTAGGAGCTAGAACGTCAGAAGGGAAGAGCGCCTGCGGCCCGCGCGAGCCGACGGAGTGAAGTCCTGCGAAGCAGGACCGGCGAGCGCGAGCGCGTGGGGCCCCACGCGCATTGAGAAATACAGACACGACTCAGGACAGATCGCGACGTTTCCAGCTCCCAGCGTCGTCTATCTTCCCGCGATCGGCGCCGTCTGCACGGCTTCGAAGTCCACGAGCGAGCGGTTGTAGTCGATGGTGGCGTTCAGTTCGGACTGGCGGGCGCGCGCCAGGTCGCGCTGCGCCTGGAAGAGCTCGAACGTGGTGGACAGGCCGACCGTGAAGCGCTTCTGCTCGGCCTCGAGCCGCTTCTCAGCCAGCTCGCGCGCCTTGCGCGTTGCCTCGACTCGCTTCAGGTTCGTGTTGACCTGGCGTCCTGCTTCGCGGACCGCTGTCGCGACCTGCATCTCGAGGTCCGCCAGGCCCGTCTGCTGCTGCTGCTTCTGAAGTTTCCCCTGCGCGACCGCCGCGTCGGCCTGGCTCGTGCCGAGTGGGTACGAGACGTTGACGGCAAAGCTCCACGTCTTGAAGTCGTTGCCGAACACGTCGCGCAATACGTCGCTGAAGCTGCGGACGGCACCGATAGTGCGCTCCGGCACGTCGAGGATCTCGCCATTCGGGCCGGTATTCCTATAGTCGAATTGCGTTCCGCCAACCCCCGTGACACCGTAACGCGCGGTGAGATCGATACCAGGGAGTCGCTGATTCTGGGCGAACTTCAGGTTGATGTCGGTAGTCTCCATCTGCCGCTTGAACTCCAGCAGGTCCGTCCGGTTTGCCAACGCGTTCTTGATCGCCGCGTCCACATCGATCACCTGTGACGCCAGCACCGGCTGATCCGTCGGCCGGAACTTCGCCGTCCAGAAGCCGGGCTGCTGCGGGTTCATCACGACCGTGCGCAGCAGATCCTGCGCGCTCTGGATGGCCGCTTCCTGGATGATGACGTTCTCCTCGTTGCTCGCGACTTCAGCCTGGGCCGCGACGATGTCGATCGGCGCCATGGTGCCGACCTCCACGCGCGTCTGGTTGTTGCGCAGGGATTCACGCGAGAGCTCGAGCGACTGCTGCGCGACTTCGAGCCCGGCAATCGCGCCGACGAGGTTGTAGTAAAACGCACGCACGTTGCGTGAGGTCTGCGTGACTCGCCGCTGCAGCTGGATCTCGGCGATGCTCTGCTGTGTGTGCGCCAGCAGCACCTGCTGGCGCAGCGAGTCGATCTTGAAATTCCGGAGCAGCGGCTGTACGAACTGCGCGTTCAGGTTCGACCCGAGCTGCGGACTGAACGACACGCGCGGCGCGTTGGACACAGACCGGAATCCGTCGAACGAGACCGCGTAACTACTGCCTGCGAACGGCAGCACCTGCTGTACGCCCGCCTGCGTCCGAAAGTTGGTGTTGGTGACCGTTGCGGCGCCACCTTGCTCGAGAAAGGTTTGCGGAGGCGCCGTGCTACTGCCGCGGTTCAGCGTCGAGAACAACTCCGGCGCGAACGCGCCGTTGGCGCGCGCGATGCCCAGCGTCTGGATCTGCGGGTTGAGACGCTCCTGCTGGATCCCGAGGTTGTTCTCGAGCGCCATCTTCACCGCTTCGTCCATCGAGATCGGCGTGCCGTCGGCCACTGGCGATGGAGGCAGCGCTGGCGCCTGAAGGCCCCGCGCGGTTGGTGTAGGCGCGGGCACTGTCTGTCCGAAAGCGGACAGCGCGATGCCGGAAGCGAACAGGAAGGCTCCTGCCGCCGCCGCGAGGGTACGTGCGAAAGAAGCCGAAAATGCCTGATACAAACGCATTACAGTATTCTCCAGATACCAGGAAACTCCGAGGCTTAGACGGGACAGGAGCAAGATCCGTTCTGCCGTCTGACGACCTCAACAACAGTCATTATGGCGAAACGCAAGTCCACCATTCTCGCGCTCGTGCTAGTTGCCACCCTGACCGCCCCTGCGCTCGTCGCACAGGCGCCCCAAACAAAAGACGCTCGGTTTGCCTTGACGGTCGACAGCATCATGCGAGGCCCGGACCTTGTGGGCTATGCACCGGACGGGCTGCGGTGGTCCGCCGACTCGCAGAAGCTGTATTTCGAGTGGCGCAAGCCTGCCGAAGACGAAGCGTCAACCTATGCAGTCGGCCGCGACGGCGGGTCGCCGTCGCGCCTGACCGAGGAGCAGAAGAAAGCCGCGCCACCCGCCAATGGCCGGTGGGACAAGGCGCATCGGCGCGTGACCTTCGTCGACAAGGGAGATATCGTCCTCCTCGACGCGGATGGCGTACGCCGTCAGATCACGCGCACTACGGACAGCGAGAGCAGTCCCCGCTGGGCGCGCCGCGATACGGCTCTCACCTACGTGCGCGATGGGAATCTCTTCATCGTTCCGGCCGACGGCCGTGGCTCCGCACTCGTCGAGCAATTGACCGACGTCGCGCCGAAAAAGACCGACCCGCGCCTGACCGACAGCCAGAAGTTCATTCGCGATGAAGAAGAGAAGCTGCTGGACGCAGTCCGCGAGCAGAAGGAGAAGAAGAAAAAGGCGGAAGACAAAGAGAAACAGGACAAGCTGCCTTCCTTCGAGCTGCAGGATCGGCAGTCCGCGACGGATCTGATGCTGTCGCCGGACGATACGCACGTCTTCATCCTCGTCAGCGAGCGTCCCGCCGGATCTCGAAACGTCATCGTGCCGAACTATGTGAACCAAACCGGCTATACCGAGGACATTCCAGGGCGGACCGCTGTCGGGGACACGCAGGATCGCCGGCTGCTCGCGGTGCTGAATCTCAAGACCGGCAAGTCCGTGTGGGCCGATGGAAGCTTCGCGCCTCCGATCGACGAGAGCGAGAAGGCGGCAACGCCGCCGAGCGCGCCGTCATCTGACCCTGAGGCGAGCCAGACGCCGAAACCGGGCCATCGAGCCGAGCGCGAGATCCGCTGGTCGATGCCTGAACTATCGGACGATGGCAAGTTCGCCGTCGCGGGCGCGCGATCAGCCGACAACAAGGATCGCTGGTATGTCGCGCTCGATCCCGAGTCGGGCAAGACGCGCGTTGTCGACACGCTGCACGACGATGCATGGATCCGCGAGGCAGGTGGAGGCTTTGGATCCTCCGGCGTGTCATTCCTCCCCGACAATCGGCGCGTGTGGTTCCTGTCGGAGCGCGATGGCTGGATGCATCTCTACACGCTCGACGTCAGCGAAGCATTGAATGATGTCGGGCCCTCCTCCACCCCGACCAGCTCCGTTGCTTCGCGGGGGCCCGCTGCCCCGCTCCGCTCCTCCGCCCTGGCAAAGGCGAAGCAGCTCACGTCCGGCAAGTGGGAGATCACGAGCGCGGAGCTCGCGCCCGACGAAAAGAAATTTTACGTGACGAGCACGGAGCAACATCCGGGCGAGCGTCACCTCTACACGGTGCCGATCGACGGCGGCGCGCGCACGAAAATCACGTCGATGACCGGCGTGGTCTATTCCTACAGCAACAAGCCGCCGGAAGTCTACGTGATGCCGAACAAACCGGGCGCGCCCGCGAGGCGGATCACGACGACGCCGACCGCGGAGTGGCGATCGTTCAACTGGATCGATCCGAAGGTGATTACATTCAGGGCGCGTGACGGCGTGGACGTTTACGCACGGCTGTTCACCCCGGAGATGATCGCCGCGCGGCGGGATCCGTCGCGGCCCGGCGTCGTCTTCGTGCACGGCGCCGGATACGCGCAGAACGCGCACAAGTACTGGGCCAGTTACTTCCGCGAGTACATGTTCCACAACCTGCTCGCGTCGCGCGGCTACGTTGTGCTCGACGTGGACTACCGCGCGAGCTCAGGCTACGGACGCGACTGGCGCACGGCGATCTATCGTCACATGGGCGGCAAGGATCTCGAGGACATCGTCGACGGCGCGAAATATCTCGTGTCGAAGGAGCAGGTGAATCCCAAGCGCCTCGGCGTTTACGGAGGGAGCTACGGCGGGTTCATCACGCTGATGGCGATGTTCACGACGCCCGATGTCTTTGCCGCGGGCGCGGCGCTCAGGCCCGTGACCGACTGGGCGCACTACAACCATGGATACACGTCGAACATCCTCAACATTCCGCAGAAGGACGCGGAAGCCTACCGCCGCAGCTCACCCATTTATTTTGCGGACGGTCTGAAGGGCGCGCTCCTCGTCTGTCACGGCATGGTCGACACGAACGTCCTGTTCCAGGATTCGGTGCGCCTCGCCGAGCGCCTCATTGAATTGCGCAAGGAGAACTGGGAACTCGCGCCGTACCCGGTCGAGAACCATGGCTTCGAGCGCGCAACCAGCTGGGCGGACGAGTACAGGCGGATTCTGAAACTGTTCGAAGACAACCTGCGCAACGGCAGGAACCTGCGGAGCATCAACTGACATGACCGAGCCGGAGGTTCTCGATCACTTTCGCCAGTCGGGCGCGTTGCTCGACGGGCACTTTCGTCTGTCCTCGGGGCTCCACAGCGATCGATACCTGCAGAGCGCTCTCGTGCTGCAGTATCCCGAGCTCGCGGAGCAGCTCGGGGCCGCGCTCGCCGAGAAGACGCGCCACCTGCAGGCCACCGCCGTGCTCTCGCCGGCGCTCGGCGGGATCGTCATCGGGCAGGAGGTCGGACGCGCGCTGAACATCCGCGCGCTCTTCGCGGAGCGGCACGACGGCACGCTGCTGCTGCGGCGTGGCTTCACGTTGTCGACCGACGATCGAGTGCTCGTCGTCGAGGACGTCATCACGACCGGCGGATCGACGCGTGAGACGATGAAGGTCGCGGAAGCGGCCGGCGCGCACGTCATCGGCGCCGCCGCGATTGTCGATCGCGGAAGCGATCCGGCCCGCCTGCACGTTCCGCTGCAGTCGCTCGTGCGCATCGAGGTCCCCGCCTATCCGCCCGAGGCCTGTCCCTTATGTGCCAAGGGTCTTCCTGTAACAAAGCCCGGGTCCCGGGCGTGACTTCGTCAATGTTCAATGTCCAATGTTCAAAACAGGTGCTCACGGTTCAGCGGCAGGCCTTTGAACTATTGAGCATTGAACATTGATGCGTACGATTCGCCTCCTGATCCAATACGACGGCACCGACTTCGTGGGCTGGCAACGGCAGGCGAGCGGAACGTCAATCCAGGGCGTGATCGAAGACGCGCTGTCGAAAATCGAAGGCGGCGCCGTTACGCTGCACGGCGCCGGCCGCACCGACGCGGGAGTGCACGCGGCGGGACAGGTCGCGAGCGCGCGGCTGGCCACGCCGCTGGACGATGAGACGCTGGCGCAGGCGCTGAACGCGAATCTGCCGCCGACCGTCCGCGTCTTCGACCTTGTCACCGTCGCGGACGATTTTCACGCGCGCTTCCGGGCGCGATCGAAAACGTACGAGTATCGCATCTGGAACGGCGCCGCCGTGCCGCCGTTCATCCGGCAGTTCGTCTGGCACGTGCCGCAGTCGCTTGCCGTCGACCTGATGCAGCGCGCTGCGGACGCGCTCGTCGGCGAGCACGATTTTGCCGCGTTCCAGGGGACGGGCAGCACCGTGCACACCACGGTGCGCACGGTCATTTCCGCGCGGTGGAACACCCCCAGCGTCTCGTGGGTTCCGCCTTCAGGCGGAAGATGGGTGGCATTCGAAATGCGCGGCGAGGGCTTCCTGCGGCACATGGTGCGCGCCGTGACCGGTACGCTCGTCGAGATCGGCCTCGGACGCCGCAGCGCTGATGACGTCACGCGCCTCCTCGCCAGCCGCGATCGATCGCAGGCAGGGCGGACGGCGCCGGCGTGCGGGCTGTTCCTGATGAGTGTTGAGTACTGAATGCCGGGCCTGAGCCTCGGAACTGTGACTGTCACCGTTTCGGGGCCGCCTACTGCGGGTGAATCCGCACGTACCACACGCGCAGCGACACCGGTGTGTCCGGTGCAATCCAGTCGTATCTCGGTCCTGCCGCTCGCGCCGGAATGGCGCGGTCCGCGACGAGCTGAAGGACGGCGCTGCCGGGGCGGACGAGATACGCATCGACATCGACTGAATACGTTCCGACGCGGTCAGGATTCCAGTCGAGGCCGATACGTCGCAGCAAGCGTCCGTTCAGCAGCACAGTGATGGCTCGCGGCGCTTCTGCCGTGACGGGATCCATGCGGAGTGTCAGCCGGTACGGCCGCTGGACGGGCAGCGGGAGCTCGATCGCCGCCCGCTCGCCGAGCGCCACTCGGGCCGTGACGGCGCCGTCGGTGTGCGGCGGTGACCATTGCTGCGTGTAGAAGACCGCGTCGCGGGCGCCGGCGGCAATCGTGACCTCTTCGCCGTAAGCGAGCCCCTCACGATGGACGAAGTAGGGCAGACGCGCGTATGCGACTGGGGCAAGCGCCGCAATGACCAGCACGGCTGCGACAGCGGTCCACCCGCGACGCGATCGAATCGCCCGGCGTGCGTGCTCGAGGCGAAGCGACCATGCCGTGCACCACACTTGATATGGCGCGTAGATGGCCGCTATCAGGTAAATCGGATACGCGTGCATCGTGAACCGCCATTCGCCGCCGCCGCCGACATTCCATGTGAACGCGTACGGCACCAGCGACGAAAGCAGCAGCACGACGAGCAGCCGGCCGTTCGGTGACGCAAGAAACACGAGAAGACCGGCAACGGCACACCACTTCAGGATGTCGCTCAGATGTGGCAACCACAGATTGAATCCCGACCACTTGTTCTGAAAGGGCCAGACGAAGATGCCCGTCAATGCCGTATCGGCCTGGTACAACGGGCGGCGTGAGAGTTTGCCGCGGATGTAATCCACCGCGCTCTGCGGCGTGCTGTAGGGGAGCCCTTCGCCAGCCCGGTAATAGCGGGTGTGGGCGTTGATCGCGATCAACGGATCGCCGGTCTCCCGCGCGCAGTTGATCAGATACGGTGCGACCAGCACCGCGGCGATCGCGGCCGCGAGAGCGCCCATTACGAGCGGCCGGCGTCCCGCGTCATGACGGCGTATCACCGTGATGAGCAGCGCCGGCGCGATCCACGAAACCGACGTGATGCGCGTCAGGCACGCGGCCGCGCTCAGCGTCCCGGCCAGCACCGCATTCGAGAGGCGTGGCTGATTGAGCAGCTTGATGAACGCCCAGCTCGCCAGGATGAAAACTGTCGTGAAGGTGTCATCGCGCCAGCCGTCCGCTGACCAGTTGATCGCGTCGTAATCGATCGCGAGACCGAGCGCGGCGATCACGCCGACCGCGGGGGAAAATGCTGCCGCGCCCAACAAGTACGTCGCAAAAATCCCGGCCGTCGACATCGCGGCTGACGCGAAGCTGATCCCCACGTCCTGGTTGTCGAGCAGCCAGAGACACGCGCGCGTGATAACCAGGAAGACCGGCTCGCGCACGTGTCCCTGGTAAAAGGAACGCATCTCGCGCGCGAACTGGAGATAGGTGATCGGATCCCCGCCGACATAGGGGGTCGCGTCCGGAGCCCACGCATAGATGCCTGGCTCCATGTGTCGCGCCAGCGGCGCGACGCGCTCGGCGAGTACGCGAGCCCAGGCGGGCCGCTGGATCGGACCGTACCGTGAGGTAATGACGTTGAGCCGGAGAACGCCGCCGTAGGCCGTGATCAGCAACGCGAGAACGACGGGCAGCGCGGCACGGATGCGATCGCCTGTCGGCGTGCGCACAACCCGTATACTTTATCAACCAATGGACGCCGCGAATGAAGGATTCACGCGGGCTCGGCCGTCACCGATCCGGCCGCACGTCGCGCTCGCAGTGATCCTCACGGCAGGATTCTGCAGTCGACTGCTGTACCTTCTCCTCGCAGTACGCACCCCCGGGTTCAGGTGGGAAGACCCGGATGGCTACCTCGATCATGCGCTGATGCTCGCGCGCGCGGACGGGTGGCACTGGACGTTCGATGTTGCGAAGTACGTCGCCAACGGCCAGGTCTATGCGCTGCCGCCGCTCTACTCGATCTTTCTTTCCGGCGTCGCGCTGTTCCCCGGAATGCCGTTTTCGGCGCAGTTCGCGCAGATTGTGCTGTCGACGATCGCCATCGCGCTCGTGTTCACGCTGGGCCGCATGCTCCATTCATCCGCGACCGGACTCTGGGCGAGCGCCGCATCCGCGGCGTCGGTCTCCAACATCTTCAGCGTGTGGTCGACATCGCAGGAGACCCTCTACATCCCGCTATTGCTCCTCGCGTTTGTTCTGTACGCGCGCGCGCTCATCAGGGATGCGGGCCCCTTGGCGTTTGGCGCCGCAGGCGCGGTGCTCGGATTGGCGGCGCTGACCCGATCGATGCCGCTCTTCTTTGTCGTGCCGTTCGCGGCGCTTCACGTCGTGACGGCGCCGAACCGAAGCGTGGCTCTTAGACAATCGGCGGTATATCTGGCGGGTTTTGCTATCGTCGTGGCGCCTTACTGCGTCGGCTTGTCACGCTCGCTCGGACAACTGACGGTGATCGACAGCCACACAGGCTTTCACGTCGATGCGAGCGGCAGCGTGCAGCGGGCACCCGGACTCACCGCCACGGCCGAGGCGTTCCGGCATGTGATCGCGGCGGATCCTGTGGCTTTCTTGCAGGACTGCGCCGGCCGCGCGCGCTCGCTCTTATACGTCAACGGTGGACGGCAGCTGCAGATCTATGTCGTCGCGGGCAGCAAGGCGACCGCCATCCTGTGGAAGTTCGTCGCGCACATCGGCACCGACGCGCTTCTGATCACGGCGGCGGTCCTCGCCTGGCCTGGCGCCGTGTTGTGCCGGAACACGCGTCTCGCGCTCGCGTTTCTGTTGTGGGCGGCGCTGAACATCGTAATCGCCAGCGTCGGCGGTTTTGGAGGCGCCCGGTTGCGCGCGCCTTTCGAACCGCTCCTGTTGATTCTCGGAGCGGTGGTGCTCGCCGGCGGCTGGCGCTCGCGGCCGCCGCCGGTCATCGCCCTTGCCGTCGCGCTCGGATTCATGATGGCGGTCATCGTCATACCGCAGCTGCCGCGCAGCCTCCGGAGCTGGCCCGATTACGGGGTTGAGTGGCCCTCCGTGCGGAACCGCAACATCGGGAGCATTCACGGGACCGGGGGGTTCAACGTTCCCGCTTACGGGGGGGTCGCGGAATTCCGGGTGAGGCCGACTGCGGACACTGCCGCTGTCCAGCTAGACGTGCGGGCTGGTGGTGAGACGGTGCAATCGGTGCGGCTCAACCAGGAGCAGCGAAGCATCGCGTGGCCCTGGCCGCGTCGGGGTCTCGCGTTTGCGGAATTGTCTGCCGTCGATGCCGAGACGCGCGCGCCGGCCGACGTGCGTGTGGAGGTTGGTCCGCGGTAACGGGCTGCTGAACGACCGGGCCCGAATGCCACATGGCGGCTGGCGAATGCTGGACATTCAATCGATTTCGGCAATTGGCCGTCAGCATCGACCTTCCGTTGTGCCGGGCCGCGGCTATTAGCTCCCTCGCCTGAACCCGGACTATCATCAGTAGTTACCCGATGTCGCTCGACCAGATTCTCGCCGTCCTGCCCCCCGGCTCGGGCGAAGAGGCACTGGCGCGGCAGATCGACTTCGATCGTCTGCCCGCACACGTGGCCGTCATCATGGATGGCAACGGGCGCTGGGCGGCGCAGCGGCACTTACCGCGCGTCGAGGGGCATCGCGCCGGGATCGAGTCGGTGCGCGAGGTCGTCGAGGGATCCGCCCGACTCGGCATCAGGGTCCTCACGCTGTATGCGTTTTCGGTGGAGAACTGGAAGCGCCCCGCGACCGAAGTGTCGACGCTGATGATGCTGCTGAAGCGGTACTTGCGCTCGGAGTTGAACACGCTGCTGCGCAACGACATCCGCTTTCGCGTGATCGGCCGCACGGAGGATCTCGCGGCGGACATCCAGGGAGAGCTGTCGGACGCGGCAGCGAAGACGGCGTCGAACGCCGGCATGCAGTTCAACATCGCGCTGAACTACGGCGGCCGCGCCGAGATCGTCGAAGCGGCAAAGCGGATCGTGGCCGAAGGCCTGCCGGCTGACGCGCTCGACGAGCAGCGATTCAGCGAGTTCCTCTACACCGCCGGCCAGCCCGATCCTGATCTGCTGATCCGCACGAGCGGCGAAATGCGAGTCAGCAACTTCCTCCTGTGGCAGATCGCGTACGCGGAAATCTGGGTCACCGATACGCTGTGGCCGGATTTTCGCAAGCGTCATTTGATCGAGGCCATCCTCGCGTATCAGAAACGCGATCGCCGGTACGGCGGCATCAACCACCCCGCTGTGGCGGGTCGATGACGCGCGTTCTTTCCGCGCTCGTCCTCATCCCGCTGGTTTTCGGCACTGTCTGGTTCCTGCCACCGATTGCCACGCTCGTGCTCGCGTCCATCGCTGCGTTGCTGGCGCTGAGCGAATATGCCGCGATTACGGCGGCGCTCGACACGCACATTCCCCGCTCGGTGTGCGCCGCGGCGGTGCTGGCAGGGTGTGTTGCGACGGGCATCCCCGGGCTGCCCGTCGAAATCGTGCTGATGACGGCGCTGATTCTCGTCGGCGCGCTGGCGGTGGCCGCCGGCCAGCCGGGGCCGGCGATTCTGCGCGACGGCGCGGCTGCGCTGCTGCCCGTCCTCTACATCGGCCTTCCACTGGGCGCCTTCGCCGCCGTGCGCGCGATCAGCGGCCGCGAAGCCGTTCTGCTCCTGGCACTGGTGATCATGGTCAGCGACTCTGCGCAGTATTACACCGGCCGGGCGCTTGGACGCCGGCCGCTCGCGCCGATGATCAGTCCGAAGAAGACACTCGAGGGAGCGATTGGGGGCATGGTGTTTGGTACGGCCGCAATGATCGTCGGCGGACGCTGGGTGTTCGCAGGCACCACACTGCCGGTTCTCGCGCTGCTCGGTGCGACGATCGCCGCGCTCGGCATCGTCGGCGATCTGTTCGAGTCCCTGCTGAAGCGCAGCGCCGGCGTGAAGGATTCGTCACAGCTGATCCCCGGTCACGGCGGCGTGCTCGATCGCATCGATAGCTGGCTCTTCGCCGCGCCGGTCTACTACGTCTTCGTCAGATATCTGTCGTGAAGAAGATCGCGATTCTGGGCTCGACGGGCTCGATCGGTCAGAGCGCGCTTGCTGTCGTTGATGCGCATCCGGATCGTCTGCGGGTGGTCGGACTGGCCGCCGGCGGCAACGCCGCCCGCCTTGGCGAACAAGTGGAGAAGTACCGGCCATCGCGGGTGGCGCTTGCGAGTGAAGCGGGACCCGACGGGCTTCTGCGCGTCGCGACGCATCCGGATGCGGACGTCGTGTTGTTCGCTT
>Ga0209686_1000742_pt1 | contig 16251 bp, 16 predicted proteins | sample GraSoiAngelo_126_FD_185883 | JGI IMG/M metagenome (GOLD analysis project Ga0209686, IMG submission 185883) | Grasslands soil microbial communities from the Angelo Coastal Reserve, California, USA - 14_0927_09_20cm (SPAdes) (version 2) | ecosystem: Environmental > Terrestrial > Soil > Grasslands ...
GGTATCGCAACGGGCGCTCCGGGACGCTGCACGGCATGCTGCGCGTGCGCGGGCTCACGATGGACGACGCGCACATCTTCCTGCGCGAGGACCAGATCGAGCAGGAGATCTTTCAGCTGCTCGACATCGTCGAGCTGGTGCTCGGCAAGACGTTCGGGCTGTCCTACCGGCTCGACCTCGCCACGCGGCCGGACCAGAAGCTCGGCTCGGACGCGACGTGGGAGCAGGCGGAGCGCGCGCTCGAGCAGGCGCTCAAGCGCCGCGGCCTGACCTATCGCATCGATCAGGGCGGCGGAGCGTTTTACGGCCCCAAAATCGACGTGAAGTTCAACGACGCGATCGGCCGCGAGTGGCAGGGGGCGACGATCCAGCTCGACTTCGAGCTGCCGGAGCGGTTTCGGCTCGAGTACGCGGGCGAGGACAACAAGCCGCACCGCCCCGTGATGATCCACCGCGCCATCTACGGTACCCTGGAGCGGTTCTGCGGCTTCCTGATCGAGCATTTCGCGGGCGCGTTCCCGCTGTGGCTTGCTCCCGAGCAAGTGCGCGTGCTGCCGATCGCGGATACGCAGCTTCCCGCGGCACGCACCGTGCAGCGACAGCTCGCGGCCGCAGGCCTGCGCGCCGTGGTGGACGAGCGCAACGAGACCCTGAACTACAAGATCCGCGACGGCGAGACGCACAAGGTTCCGTACATGGCAGTGGTGGGGCAGCGCGAGGCCGACGCGGGAACGGTCGCCGTGCGCGCGCGCGGCGAGGGAAAGAAGCAGGTGGTGCTGCCGGTGGACGAATTCGTGGCGAAACTCCAGGAGGAGGTTCGCACGAGGGCATTGACCCCGTTAGTTTGAACGTGGAACTGATGCCAAACGAACAAACAACGCCCGTCATTCTCTCCGCCTGCCGCACCCCGATCGGCAAGTACCTGGGCGGGCTGTCGCCGCTGCCCGCGCCGCGGCTCGGCGCCCTCGTGATTCGGGAGGCGGTGCGTCGCGCCGCGATCGATCCCGCCGCGGTGGAAGAAGTGATCATGGGAAACGTGCTGCAGGGAGGCGTGGGCCAGGCGCCCGCGCGCCAGGCGGCGATCCACGCCGGTCTTCCCGGGTCCATTCCGGCGCTCTCCGTCAACAAGGTCTGCGGCTCGGGGCTCAAGGCCGTCATGCTCGCCGCCCAGGCGATCAAGGCGGGCGACGCGCAGTGTGTGGTCGCCGGCGGGATGGAGTCGATGTCGAACGCGCCGCACTACGTCTTCGGGATGCGCGCCGGCATCAAGGCGGGGAACAGCCAGCTCGTCGACGGGATGATCCACGACGGCTTGTGGGACTCGTTCTCGAACACCCACATGGGGAACTTGGCGGAGTACAGTGCGAAGAAGGCGGGCGTGTCCCGCCAGGATCAGGACGCATTCGCGCTCGCGAGCCATCAGAAAGCCGTCGCCGCGATGACGGCGTGCCGCTTCAAGGCGGAGACGGTGGCCGTCGAGATTCCCGGGAAGCGGGGTCCCGGCGCGATCGAGAAGGACGAGGGCCCGCGAGCCGACACGACCCTCGAGGCGCTCGCCGCGCTCAAGCCCTCATTCGAGAAAGACGGGACCGTGACGCCTGGGAACGCGCCGGGCCTGAACGACGGCGCCAGCGCGCTCGTCGTGACCTCGCTCGCGTTCGCGCGGGCGCACGGGCTCGCGCCCCTGGCGCGCATCACCGCCTACGCCACGGGCGGGGGCGAGCCCAAGGACCTGTTCTTCGCGCCGATCGTCGCGGTCCGGAACCTGATGGCGAAGGCCAAGACGCAGATCGCGGACTACGAGCTGATCGAGGCGAACGAGGCGTTCGCGGTGCAGGCGCTGGCCGACGGACGGGCGCTCGGCTGGGACTGGGACCGCGTGAACGTCAACGGCGGCGCGATCGCCCTGGGGCACCCGATCGGCGCGTCCGGTGCGCGCGTGCTCACGACCCTGCTGTACGCCCTCAAGGACCGCCACCGCACGACCGGGCTCGCCACCCTGTGCCTGGGCGGCGGCAACGCGGTGGCCTTAAGCGTGGAGATGCTCTGATGCCGGTGTCCTCGTCAGCCGTCCTCGCGGCTCAACCGCTCGCCCTGCGCCGCGCCGCGGCGGTCATTCTGGGCGCTGCCCTCGTGGCCGTCGCGGCGCAGGTGTCGATTCCCCTGCCCGGCACTCCCGTGCCGCTCACGCTCCAGCCCCTCGCTGTGCTCCTCGTCGGCGGCCTGCTCGGGCCGGTGCTGGGAGCGGCGAGCCTGATCCTGTACCTGGCGCTTGGCGCGGTCGGCCTGCCGGTGTTCACGCCGTACGGCCTGCCGGGACTCGCCCGGCTGCTCGGCCCCACCGGCGGCTACCTGCTCGCCTACCCTGTGGCGGCGTTCGCGGTGGGGAGGGTGGCCGGAGACGGGAAGCGGTGGGGGCGCCTGGCGCTCGCGCTGTTGGCCGGGTTGACGCTGATCCACCTGGGCGGACTGGCGCAACTCCTGATCCTGACGGGGAGCGTCACGAGCGCCGTGCGACTGGGAACCCTGCCGTTTCTCCTCGGCGACCTGTTGAAGCTGGGCATCGCGATCCTGGTTCTGCGACCCACCGTGAGTCCCCTCCGCGCGCGCCTATGACGGCGCGCGTTTCGTTTCCGGACCGGGCGAAACGCACCGGCGCCGCGGTCGCGTGGATCGCGTCGTTCGGCGTGGCGGGTGGCGCCTCGGGCTGGGCGGTGTCCCGCATCGGGCCCGAGCCGGGCCCGGCCTGGTCACTGGCGTGGAGCTCGCTCTCTGGTGCGGTCGGCTTCGCGCTCGCGACGTGGCTCGTCGGCCGCGTGCTCGACCGCCGGTCGTGGGCGTACCTGGGCTGGCGGCCGCGTACGAGGGTGCCGGCCGCTCTGCTCGCTGGAGTCCTGCTCGGCGCGGTGATGGCGGCGGGCGCGGCCGGACTCGCCGTGCTGGTCGGCGGGGCAACGATCACGAACACCGGAGACTGGGCGGGCTGGGGGAGGGCCACGCTCCCGCTCGGCACCGGGTTTCTGCTCGCCGCGATCACCGAAGAGCTGGCCTTCCGGGGCTACCCCCTGCGCCGTCTCGCCGACGCCCTGGGCGCGGGGCCCGCCACGTCGCTCGGCGCCATCGGCTTCGGGCTCGCGCACCTCGGCAATCCGAGCGCCACCGCGTTTTCCACCGTCAACGTCGCGCTGGCGGGCGTGTGGCTGGCGTGCGCCTTCTTCTCACCCGGCGCGATGCCGCTCGCGTGGGGAGCGCACTTCGGCTGGAATGCGACGCTCGCCCTCGGCTTCGAAGCGCCGGTGAGCGGGTATGTCTTCCCCCAGCCGGCAATCGCGTACCGCGCCGGCGCGCACGGCTGGATCGACGGAGGCGCGTTCGGGCCCGAGGGGGGGATCGTAACGACGCTCGTGATGCTCGTCGGGACGGTTTCGCTCGTCGCCTGGAGCCGGACGTTCCGGAAGGCGGAGCCGACGGCATGAGCCGGGTCGCGGTGGTCGGCGCCGGGACGATGGGCAACGGCGTCGCCCACGTCTTCGCGCAGCACGGGTGGGACACCGCGCTGATCGACGTCGCGCCCGGGTTGCTCGAGCGCGTGCTCGCCACCATCCGCGCCAACTTCGAGCGGCAGGTCAAGAAGGGGACGGTCACCGCCGAGCAGCGCGACGCCGCGCTGGCCCGCATCCGGACGTCGTCCAGTCTCGACGCCGTGAAGGACGCCGAGCTGGTGGTCGAAGCTGCGAGCGAACAGCCCGAGACCAAGTTCAAGATCTTCCGCGAGCTCGACCGGCTGGCGCCGGCAGCGGTCCTGGCCAGCAATACCTCGTCGATCTCGATCACCACCATCGCCGCGCAGACCAGGCGCCCCGGCCAGGTGATCGGCATGCATTTCATGAACCCCGTGCCGGTGATGGAACTGGTCGAGGTGGTCCGGGGCATGGAGACGGCGGATGAGACCGTGGTGAAGGTTGTGGAGGTTGTGAAGGCGCTGGGCAAGACTCCCGTCGTCGTGAATGATTCGCCCGGGTTCGTCTCCAATCGCGTCCTGATGCCGATGATCAACGAGGCCGTCTCGTGTGTGATGGAAGGGGTGGCGGCGCCGGACGCGGTGGATCAGATCATGAGACTGGGGATGAACCACCCTGTCGGGCCGCTAGCCCTGGCGGACCTGATCGGCCTCGATGTGTGTCTCCACATCCTCGACATCCTCCACCACGATTTCGGCGATCCCAAGTACCGTCCCGCGGCGCTGCTGCGAAAGATGGTCGCGGCGGGGCGCCTGGGCCGCAAGACCGGTCGGGGCTTCTATGTCTATCGCGATTGAGGCCGCCGGCCTTTCCGAGACGCAGCGTCAGATCGTCGATCTGGCGCGCGAGTTCGCGCGCACCCGAATCGAGCCGCATGCGGCTGAGTGGGACCGCACCGCGCACTTCGCGCGCGACGTGCTCGACGAGCTGGGCAAGCTTGGCTTCCTCGGCATGTCCACGCCCGAGGAGTACGACGGGATGGGACTCGACACACTCACCTATCTGCTCGCGCTCGAGGAGCTCGCGGCCGCCGACGCCAGCGTCGCCGTCTCGGTCTCCATCCACAACGCCATCCCCGCGACGATGCTGTTGCGCCACGGCGACTCCCGCCAGAAGGAGCGCTGGCTCAAGCCGATGGCCCGCGGCGAGCTGCTCGCCGGCTTCGCCCTCTCCGAGCCCGAATCGGGCTCGGACGCGGCATCGCTCTCGGCGCGGGCGCTGCGGGCCGGGGACCAGTGGGTGCTGTCGGGCACCAAGGCGTGGGCCACCAACGGCGGCACCGCGGATGTCATGATGATCATGGTGCGCACCGACCGGCCCGATGCGCGGCGCGGCGCGAAGGGGATCTCCACGTAACTTGTGCCGCCGCGATCGCGCTCGAGGACGTCCGGCTCACCGCGGACCACCTGCTGGGTGAAGAGGGGCAGGGGTTCGTCTACGCGATGGAGGGGCTGGACGTGGGCCGGCTGGGGATCGCGATCCAGGCGGTGGGGATCGCGCGGCGGGCGCTGGAGCACGCGCTCGCGTACTGCGCCGAGCGCAAGCAGTTCGGTCAGCCGTTGCGGGAGTTCGAGGCGGTCCAGTTCAAGCTGGCCGACATGGCGACGCGGGTGGAGGCGGCCCGCGCCCTGGCGCACGCGGCGGCGGCGCGCCGCGACCGCGGCGAGTCGATCACTTCGCAGGCGAGCATGGCCAAGCTGTTCGCCTCGGAGACCGCGATGTGGGTCACGACGCAGGCGGTGCAGCTGTTCGGCGGGTACGGCTACATGCGCGACTTCCCGGTGGAGAAACTGTTTCGCGACGCAAAGGTGACCGAGATCTATGAAGGCACCAGCGAAATCCAGCGGATCGTCATCGCCCGCGGTCTCTACCCTGGGGGTTAGCCCCGGGCGTGAGCCCCGGGCCACGCGTTCGTTCGAGCTGTTCTCGCTGCTCGCCGAGCACGACCACGAACAGGTGAGCTTCGCCTACGAGCCGTCGTGCGGCTACCGCGGCATCATCGCCATCCACTCGACCGTGCTCGGGCCCGCCCTCGGCGGCACGCGGTTCTGGAACTACCGCAGCGACGAGGAGGCCCTGGTCGATTGCCTGCGGCTGGCGCGCGGGATGACGTACAAGGCCGCGGTGGCCGGGCTCAATCTCGGCGGCGGCAAGAGTGTGATCCTCGGCGACAACCGCACGACCCGGCGGGAGGCGCTGTTCCGGGCACACGGCCGGCACGTGGAGTCGCTGAAAGGCCGCTACATCACGGCCGAGGACGTCGGCACGTCGACCTCCGACATGGAGTACATCAAGGCGGAGACCAACCAGGTCACCGGCTTGATCGGCAAATCGGGCGATCCGTCGCCGGTGACGGCGTACGGCGTGTACCGTGGTATGAAGGCGTGCGCGGCATACCGCTACGGTTCAGACCGCCTCGCGGGGAAGACCGTCGCGCTCCAGGGGTGCGGCAGCGTGGGGTACCATCTCGCGCAGCTGTTGCACGCCGAAGGCGCGAAGCTCGTGTGCGCCGACATCGACCCCCAGCGGGTGAAGCGCGTAGTGGACGAATGGGGGGCGACGGCGGTGGCGCCGAGCGAGATCTACGGCGTCCCGGCCGACGTCTTCGCCCCCTGCGCCATGGGCGCCGTAATCAACGACGATACGATCCGGCGGCTCGAGGTCGAGATCGTGGCGGGCGGGGCGAACAACCAGCTCGCGGAAGACCGCCACGGCGACCTGCTCGAGGAGCGGCACATCACCTACGCCCCCGACTACGTGATCAACGGCGGCGGGCTGATCAACGTGAACGCCGAGCTGCACGGCTGGTCCCCGGAGCGGGCGCGCAACAAGGCCGGTGAGATCTACGACACGATCCTGCGGGTGTTCGAGATCGCGCGGGACGAAGCGATCCCGAGCTACCGGGCGGCCGACCGGCTCGCCGAGCAGCGCATCGAGGCGATCGCGCAGGTGCGGCGCAGCCATGTCTGAGCAGGTGTACGTCGGGGCGGACCACGCGGGCTTTCAGCTGAAGCAGAGGGTGGTGGACGAGCTGCGCCGACTCGGCTACGAGCCGGTGGACGTGGGCCCGAAGGCGCTGGACCCGGCGGACGACTTTCCGGACTTCGGCAAGCCGGTGGCCGACGCGGTGAGTCGGGGCGTGGCGCAGCGCGGCGTGCTTACCTGCGGGACGGGGCTCGGTATGGCGTACGTGGCCAATCGGTTCCCGCGCGTGCGCGCCGCGGTCGCGTGGAGCCCCGAGATCGCCGAGCTGGCGCGCAAGCACAACGACGCCAACGTGCTCGTGCTGCCGTCGCGATTCGTGAGTGAGGAGGAGGGGATGGAGATTCTGCACCGCTGGCTCGACACCGGGTTCGAAGGCGGGCGCCACGCGCGGCGCGTCGCCAAGATCGAACCATGATTGACCGGCGCGCGCACCTCGCGCAGGCCGACCCGGCCATCTACGCGCTGATCCAGCGGGAGGTGGAGCGCCAGGAGCACGGGCTCGAGCTGATCGCGAGCGAGAACTTCGCCACCATGGCCGTCATGGAGGCCATGGGCACGGCGCTCACCAACAAGTACGCCGAGGGGCTCCCCAAGAAACGGTACTACGGCGGCTGTGAAGTCGTGGACGAGGTGGAGCAGCTCGCGATCGACCGCGCCAAAGCGCTGTTCAAAGCCGAGCATGTGAACGTGCAGCCGCATTCGGGTGCGCAGGCCAACATGGCGGCCTACCTCGCGGTGGCGAAGCTGGGGGATACCCTGCTCGGGCTGGCGCTGCCGCACGGTGGCCACCTGACGCACGGCTCGCCCGTCAACTTCTCCGGTATGCTGTTTCGGCCCACCGCCTACGGCGTGCGCGAGGACACCGGGCGCATCGACTACGATCAGGTGCGCGAGATCGCCCGGCGCGAGCGGCCCCGGATCCTGGTCGGGGGCGGCAGCGCCTACGCCCGGGTGATCGACTTCGCCGCCCTCCGGAGCGTCGCCGACGAGGTCGGGGCCATCTTCGTGGTCGATATGGCGCACTTCGCCGGTCTCGTGGCGGCGGGCATTCACCCGTCGCCGGTGCCGCACGCGCAGATCGTCACCACCACGACGCACAAGACGCTGCGCGGTCCGCGCGGCGGCCTGATTCTCTGTCTGGAGGCGTACGCCAAGGACGTGGACAAGCTGGTATTCCCCGGCATTCAAGGCGGCCCGCTCGAGCACGTCATCGCGGCGAAGGCCGTCGCGCTGGGGGAAGCGATGACCCCGGCATTCAAGCAGTACGCGATCCAGGTCGTGAAGAACGCGCAGGCGCTGGCGGCGGCGCTCGTGGAGCGCGGCTACGCGATCGTGTCGGGAGGCACCGACACGCATCTCATGCTCGTGGACCTGCGACCCAAGGGTCTCACGGGCAAGGAAGCGCAGGCCCTGCTCGATCGCGCCGGAATCACGGTCAACAAGAACACCATTCCCGGCGACCCGCAGTCGCCGTTCGTGACCAGTGGGATCCGGATCGGCACGCCCGCCGTCACGACGCGCGGCTTCACGGAGCCCGAGATGGAGAGGGTAGCCGACATGATCGACACGGTCCTCACGAATCAGGACGACGCCACGCTGGCGCGGGTCAAGGCCGAAGTGCGCGAGCTGACGGGTCAATTTCCCTTGTACGCGGCACCCTCCCGCCAGGCCGTGGGAGCGCGCCGTGGCTGAGCGGCCGTCGCGCGGCTCGGGGTCGTTCACGGTGCACATCGCCGACGAGCTCGAGGTCTACTTCAACGAGGTCGCGCACGGGCGACCGGTGGGGTTCGTGGCGTCGTCCAAGTGGAAGCCACCGACGGACATCTACGAGCTCGAGGACGCGCTCGTGGTCTACATGGACATCGCCGGCATGCGTGCGGAGGATTTCACGGTCGAGTTCGCCGACGGCATCCTCACCATCGGGGGCGAGCGCAAGCCGCGCCGCGAGGGGAAGCCGCACTACCACGCGATGGAGGTGCAGGTGGGCCCGTTCGAGCGCCGCTTCCGGCTGCCGGTGCCGGTCGACCCCGATTCGATCCGCGCGAGCTACGAGCACGGCTTCCTCGAGGTGCGCCTCGCCAAGATCCCGGCGCGGCTGTCGGGTCCCCAGTCGGTGAAGGTGCAGTAGATGGACCGCCTTCCGATCCTCCCGCTCGGCCAGCTGGTGGTGTACCCCCACGTCGTGCTCCCCATGGCGCTGTCGGATCCGAACGCGGTGCACCTCATCGACGAAGTGGTGCAGGGGAACAAGCGCCTCCTCCTGGGCGTCGTGAAGCCGCTCGCCGGCGGGGAACCCCCGGAGGGCGCGGTGATGCAGGCGCGGCCGGACGAGCTGTACGAAGTGGGGACCCTGGGCTCCGTGGTCCGGATGCTGAAGCTCGGCGACGGCTCCGTGCGCGTGATGGTGCAGGGCCTCGAGCGCGCCCGCCTGGTCGACGTGGGGCCGGCCGAGCACTGGCTCGTCGCGGGCTACGAGACGCTCGCGTCCGGTGCACCCGAGGATGCCCGCACCGAGGCGCTCAAGCGCACCGTGCAGGCGCAGTTCTCCCGGGTCATCGACATCGCGCCGTACCTGGGGGAGGAGCTGCACGAGGTGCTCGCCGGCATCACCGACGGCTCGAAGCTCGCCGATTTCGCCGCCGCCAATCTCGACCTGGCGCTGCCCGCCAAGGCCGAGCTGCTCTCGATCGATGACGTGAACCGCCGGCTGGAGCGCCTCGCCGAGCTGCTGGGGCACGAGCTGCAGGTGCTCGAGGTCGGGACGCAGATCCAGGAGAAGGTGAAATCCCGGCTCGACGCGAACCAGCGCGAATACGTGCTGCGCGAGCAGCTGCGCGTGATCCGTCAGGAGCTGGGGGAGGACGAAGGCGAGGACGAGCTCACCGAGCTCGGGAAGCGGCTCGAGGAAGGCGGGTTGTCGCCCGAGGCGCGCAAGGTCGCCGACCGAGAGCTCAAGCGGCTGCGCCAGATGTCGCCGCAGTCGGCCGAGTACCACGTGGCCCGCACCTACCTCGAGGTGTTCGCCACGCTCCCGTGGAGCCGCACCTCCGAGGACCGGCTCGACCTGAAGGCCGCCCGCGAGATCCTCGATCGCGACCACTACGACCTGAAGGCGGTGAAAGAGCGTATCCTCGAGTATCTCGCGGTGCGCACCCTCAACCCGCAGGCGCGCGGCAGCATCCTCTGTTTCGTGGGGCCGCCCGGCGTCGGCAAGACGTCGCTGGGCCAGAGCATCGCCGAGGCGCTGGGGCGGCGCTTCACGCGCGTGTCGCTCGGTGGCGTGCGAGACGAAGCGGAGGTCCGCGGCCATCGCCGCACCTACGTCGGTGCCCTCCCGGGTCGCATCATCCATGCGCTGCAGCGCTGCGAGACGCGCAACCCCCTGCTCATGCTCGACGAGGTGGACAAGATGGGTGCCGACGTCCGGGGCGACCCGACGGCCGCGCTGCTCGAGGTGCTCGATCCCGCGCAGAACGCCTCGTTCGTCGACCACTACCTCGAGGTCCCGTTCGATCTCTCGGGCGTCATGTTCATCGCCACCGCGAATAGCCTCGCGCCGATCCCCGACCCCTTGCTCGACCGCATGGAGGTTCTCACCTTACCGGGGTACACCCCCGGCGAGAAGCTCGCGATCGCGAAGCGCTTCCTGCTGCCGCGGCAGTTCAAGGAGACAGGGCTCACACCGGAGCGGGCGAGTCTGGCCGACGCGGCGCTCGAGCGCCTGATCGCGGAATACACGCGGGAGGCGGGCGTGCGGCAGCTAGAGCGCGAGATCCAGGGCGTGCTCCGCAAGGCGGCGCTCGAGGTCGTGGAGGGACGGGCCGGGGCGGTCCGGATCTCGATGAAGAACCTCGAGAAGTATGCCGGTCAGCCCAAGGTGCAGAGCGAGGTGGCGGGGCGCAGCCCGGAAGTCGGCGTCGCCACCGGCCTCGCGTGGACACCGGTGGGCGGCGACATCATGTTCATCGAGGCGATCCAGATGCCGGGGAAGGGCCAGATCACCCTGACCGGGCAGCTCGGGGACGTGATGAAAGAGTCGGCGCAGGCGGCGTGGAGCCTGTTGCGGGCGCGCGCCGGAGCTCTCGGCATTCCGCTCGATGCGTTCACGCAGACGGACGTGCACCTGCACGTCCCGGCGGGGGCGGTCCCCAAAGACGGGCCGTCGGCCGGGATCACGATGGCCACCGCGCTCGCGTCGCTGTTGTGCCAGCGCCCCGCGCGCCACGACGTGGCGATGACGGGCGAGCTGACGCTGCGCGGCCGGGTGCTCCCGATCGGGGGGCTCAAGGAGAAGCTCACGGCGGCCGCCCGCGCCGGGGTCAAGACCGTGGTCGTGCCGGCGCGCAACCAGAGCGACATCGTGGAGGTACCCGACGAAGTGAAGAAGCTGCTCGAGATCAAGCCGGTCGACACGCTCGACGAGGTGCTCGAGCTCGCGCTGCTCGAGCCGCGCGTGGCGCGGTCGGTCGACGTGCGGGCGCGCAAGCCCGGGAGCCTCGAGGTGCGGCCGTGAGCGACTTCGCGACGCTGCAGGAAGCGTTCGAGCGGATCGGCCAGCAGGACGGCCGCTACCACGAGCGCGGCTACCTGTTCGTGCTCGCGGCGCTCGAGTACGCCCAGGGCAAGCTACCGACGCGCCGCCACCTGAGCGGGGCGGAGCTCGCCTGGGCCTGCCGCGACTTCGCGCTCGAGCAGTTCGGGCTGCTCGCGCCCACCGTGCTCCGCCACTGGGGGATCACCAGCACCGAGGACTTCGGCCACATCGTCTTCTCCCTGATCGACGTCGGCCTGCTGGCGCGGCAGCCGAGCGACAAGGTCGAAGACTTCGATCGGGTGTACGACTTCTCGGCAGTGTTCCGGGCCGGGTACCGCTGGCCCGGCCTGGAGCGCGGATAGCGGGCGCTGGACCGGGGAAGGGGGTGCCGCATGAGCACGGACGCCAGGGAATGGCCCGCCTGCAAGAAATGCCAGCAAGGTCTACTGATTCCGTTGTCGGATTACGGGCGCGACGGCGCGCCGATCACCTACAAGGCGTGGGTCTGCAGCAACCCGGAATGCGGGTTCAACATTCGCATCGATAACGGGGAGATCTCCTTCGGTCGCGCGATCGGCCAGAGCTTCAAATAAGGCTTGGACGCGGTGCGCACGCCCGCGGTGAGCGGGAGCTTCTATCCGAGGACGAAGCGCGAGCTGGAGCGCGCTGTTCGCGAGCTCCTCGAGGCCGTCCCCCCGACGAGCCCCGCGCCAGCGCGCGCCGCCGTGGCGCCGCACGCCGGTTACGTCTACTCGGGGCTGACCGCCGCGCACGTGTTCGCTCGCCTCGCCATCCCGCCCGTCGTGGTGATCCTCGCGCCCAACCACACCGGCGTGTGCGGCGCGCGCGGAGGCGCGTCGCTGTGGGAGGACGGCGCGTTCCGCACCCCCTTGGGCGACGTCCCGGTGGACGCACGGTTCGCCGCCGCGTTGCTCGAGGCGTCACCGCTCGTCGGCGTCGACCACACCGCGCACGCCGGCGAGCACGCCGTGGAGGTGGAGGTACCCTTTCTCCAAATGCGCCGGCCGGACGTGCGGATCGTCCCCCTGGTACTCGCCTGGGACGGGTGGGACGGCTGCCGCCGGCTGGGCGAGGCGCTCGCGGGCGTCACCGAGCGCTGGTCCGAGCCGGTGCTGCTGCTCGCCTCGAGCGACCTGACCCATTACGAGCCCGCCCGCGTGGCGGAGCGGAAGGATCGGCTGGCACTCGAGGCCGTCGCGGCGTTGGACGGCGAGGAGCTGCTGCGGCGCTGCCGGCGTGAGGGGATCTCGATGTGCGGTCGCGCGCCCACCGCCACCGTCGTCGCCGCGGCCCGCACGCTGGGCGCGGCGCGCGCGGACGTCGTGCACTACAGCCACTCCGGCATGGTGACCGGTGACGACGCGGCCGTGGTGGGTTACGCCGGGGTGCTGATCCCGTGAATCCGATCCCCGTGCTGTCGGCGACCGAAGCCGCCGCGTGGGATTCGGCGGCCCGCACCCAGTACCGCATCCCCTCGCGCGTGCTGATGGAAGCCGCCGGCCGCGCGGTCGCCCAGGTGATCGTGCGCGAATTCGCCGACGTGATCAGCCGCGGTGTGCTGGTCGCTGCCGGGGCGGGGAACAACGGCGGCGACGGCTGGGTCGTGGCGCGGGCGCTCCATGCGGCGGGCGTGCCCGTCTGCGTGTCGGGCCTCGATCCCAAGACCGACGATGCCATCGACAGCCGCGCGCTGGCGCGCGTGGACGGCGTGCGGGAGATCGGCCGGGAGGAGCCCTGGCCCGCCGCCGCCGTGGCCGTGGACGCCTTGCTCGGCACCGGCGCCGCGGGCCCCGCGCGCGGCGACGTGCTGGCGCTGGCGCAGCGGCTGGTCGCGTACGGGGCGACCCTGGTCGCCGTCGACGGACCGACCGGGCTCGACCTGTCGAGCGGCGAAGCGCACGGCCCGGTGCGCGCCGCGCTGTCGGTGACGTTCGGCGGCCCGCGCCGCGGCCACCTGCTGGCGCGCGACTGGTGCGGCAAGATCGTGGTCGTGGACATCGGGCTTCCGCCCGCCGACCCGTCGTGGCCGCTGCTCGTCACTGATGGGTGGGCGGGTGCGCGGCTCCCCAAGCTGACGCCGACGATGCACAAGGGCGACCGCGGCCGCGTGACCGTCGTGGGCGGCTCGAACGGCATGACCGGCGCCGCGTTGCACGCCGCGCGCGCGGCACTCGCGGCTGGGGCCGGGCTGGTGAAGCTGGTCGCCGGACCGGAGACGATCGTGGCGGCACGCGCCAGCCTTCCCGACGTGCTCACCGTGGAGTCCACGCTCGGGCCCGAGCTCGAGCCCGACGCCGCGGAGGCGCTCGAATGGGCCGACGCGCTCGTCGTGGGGCGGGCGTCGGCCCGTACGCCGTTCCTGCAGGCCGTGCTGGCGCGTCGCCCCGTCCCGACGGTCGTGGATGCCGACGCCCTCATCCTGTTCCAGGGGCCCACCGAGCGCCCGGTCGTGCTGACGCCGCACCTGGGGGAGTTCCGCGCGCAATTCGGCGATCAACTGGCCGATGCGGCGGCGAATGACCGGTGGGGGGCGGCGGCCAAGGCCGCGCAAAAAATCAAGGGGACGGTGCTCTTGAAAGGCGTGCCCAGCGTGATCGCCGATCTGCGCGGGCCGATCCACGTCGTCGCGAGCGGCAACCCCGGGCTAGCGACGGGTGGCTCGGGGGACCTGCTTGCCGGATTCATCGGAGCGTTTCTGGCGCGCGGCAGTCCGGGTCCCGAAGCGGCGGCGCTCGGCGCGCACGTGCTGGGGCGGGCGGCCGAGCACGGAGCGCGGCAGTGGACAGCCCGCAGCCTCCGGCCCGCCGACGTGCTCGCGGCGTTGCCCGACATCTGGCGCACTTGGGCGCATGCGAGAGCGGTCGGACCTCCGGTGCTCGCGGAGCTCGAGCTTCCGGAGACGGCGTGAGGCAGACGGCTGGACGGGTAGACGGTCAGACGGCCGGTGTGGCGGTGCTGGCCGCGGTACTGCTAGCCGTCTACCCGTCTATCCGTCTATCCGTCCAGTCTTCTCGCTGGCGCCCCGAGGAGCGGGTGCTCATCAGCGACTTCTCCGCGGTCGAGGCGGTCGCGGCGTCCCCGTTCACCGTGTTCGCCGCGACGACCCACGGCCTTACGATCTACGACCGCCAGACGCGGACCTGGCGCCTCCCCGTCACGTCGCTCGAGGGCTATCCTGCGGCGCGCGTGCGGGTCGCGCTCGCGGACGGCGTCGGCGACGCCGTGTGGCTCGGCACAGCCGAAGGGTGGGCGCGCTACGACGCCGGCGTCCGGACGTGGGAGCAAGGGGCCGTCCCGGGCGGTGTCGCGAGCCTGATGCTCGACGCGCGGGATCAGGCGAGCGGCATCTTCGTGCAGGGCGCCTTCGGTTGGGGTTTCCTGCCCCGCGGGGCGCTCTTCCCGGTGCAAGACCGGCCGCTCCCGCCGCCGGGCCAACGCGTCACGCCACTCGACCCCCGCAGGGCGCTCGCCCAGGCGCCGTTCGCCGAGGCGATGCGGGCTCTCATCCTCACGGACGCGCGGCTCGCGAGCTACCGCTTCACGGCGGCGGCGCGGTCTCCAGACCGGAGCGAGCTGTTTTTCGGATCGGACGGCGCGGGCGTCGTGCGCGTCGATCCCGCGACCGGGGAGTGGAACCGCCTCGTGTTCGGGTTGATCGCGACGCGCGCCGGTGCGGTTGCGGCGGCGCCCGGCGGCGTCTGGGTGGCGTCGGCGGGACGCGTGGGCGAGCGGCGCGGGGTGACCTGGGTCCCCGTGGATCTGTCGGCGGACACGACGATCGAAGGCACGGGCACACTGGGGTTTCCCTGCGTCGAAGGGAGACGGCTGCTGGCGCAGGGGCGCTCCCTCTGGGTCGCCTGCGAGCGAGGCATCGTCCGAGTCGATGCCCGGAGCTCAGGGATCAGACTGTTCCCGATGGACGCTCCTGCCGCGCTCGCTCCGGCGCCCGACGGCGTGTGGGTCGGGAGCGCGCGCGGCCTGTTCGTGGTGACGAATCACGACCAGCTCGTCTCGGTCGGCCAGGTAGGACAGCCGGTGCTGGCGTTGGCGGCCGTGCGCGAGAGCCTGTGGGTAGGGACGCCGGGCGGTCTCGCGTTGCTCGCGCCGGGGACGAACGACGTGGTCGTGCCGCCCGGCGTGGCGGAGCAACCGGCACTGCGCGCGCCGATCGTGGCGCTCACGCTGCTCGCGGACACGCTCGTCGCCGTGACGCCCGAGCAGCTCGCCTGGCGCGATCCGGCCAGCGGACGGTGGACGGTGCTGCGGACCCGGGCCGAGCTGGGCCGCGTGACCGCGCTCGCCCCGGACGTCACGAGCCCGGCAAATGGGGGCGGGGGGGGGGTCTGGATTGCGGGGACCAGCGGTCTCGGGTTCTGGGACATCGGGCGCGCGACGTTCCGCACGCTCACGGTGCCGCTCGACGTGCCAGCGCCCGTGCGCGACGTGGCGGTCGATCCGCCCTACGTGTGGGTGGCCACGGACAGCGGTCTGGTCCGATTCGCGCGCGACGCGGCGCTGCGGTGAGCGCCAACCTGCGCCTCGGCGGTGGTGGGGAGTTCGACCGCTTGCGCCGGATCTTCGCTCGATTGGGGCGGACCGGGCGGGACTTGGGCGACGACTGCGCCCTGGTTCGTGTCGGGCGTGCCTGGCTGGCGGTCAGCATCGACCTGAGTCTCGAGCGTGCATTTCCGGACCGACTGGCTGTCGTTCGCTGACATCGGGCGGCGGTCGGCCGCGGCGGCGCTCTCAGACCTCGCGGCCGAAGCGGCGGCGCCGATCGGGGTACTCGTTTCGCTGGGTGTCCCCGGAAAAGGCCGGGGAAGAGGGAAGGGGGAAGGGGACCGAGCGGCCGAGATCATGGCGGGCGTGGCTGCCGCGGCGAGGAGTGTGGGCGCCTCGGTGCTGGGTGGCGACCTGGTCCGCTCGGAGCGCTACATCGTAGACGTCTGCGTGCTGGGTTGGACGACGCACCCGGTGCGGCGCGACGGCGCGCGGCCCGGAGACGGCCTGTGGGTGACGGGCGCGCTGGGTGGAGCGCAAGCCGCGCTGCGCTCGCTCACCCGGGGTCAACGTCCGGGGCCCGCACTGTTCCGCCGGTTCGCGCATCCCGAGCCGCGCATCGCCGCGGGGCGGCGGCTCGCCGACCTTGGGGCGCGCGCGATGATCGACATCTCCGACGGCCTCGCGGCG
>Ga0209686_1000757_pt1 | contig 16128 bp, 15 predicted proteins | sample GraSoiAngelo_126_FD_185883 | JGI IMG/M metagenome (GOLD analysis project Ga0209686, IMG submission 185883) | Grasslands soil microbial communities from the Angelo Coastal Reserve, California, USA - 14_0927_09_20cm (SPAdes) (version 2) | ecosystem: Environmental > Terrestrial > Soil > Grasslands ...
AAGCGGATAATGGAATCTATCCTACCGATGCGTCGACGACCGAACAGCTCAATTCGACAACGTCATTCAATCCGACAAACTACCAATCAGCGAGCCTTTATCTGTATAAAAAACTCAGTGGCGACACAACTGGTAACCGCCAACCATCCAGCAAAAGCTACATGGCCTTTAAGCCGAACATGTTGTTACCAGCCCCTCCATCTACTGATACTGTGATTGCCATTGCTGATCCTTTTGGCAATTCGTACGGTTATTCTACAATGATGGCTGCCACAGGAAGCGGCGGATATAATCCAACATTTGATCTCTGGAGCACTGCTGCTGGAACGACATCTGCCGATGTCCCTAAGTGGATCAAAAATTGGTAGGGCGCGACCGCTGGGCGCGCCGCTCATCCCTCGCTCGTATGCACCACAACCTCCACACGGCGGTTGGGACTCTGCTCTCCAATTGATCCGTTTGGCGACGCTCGGAATTTCGCTGCGCCGTAACCGCGCGTTTCGATTTGCGCAGGATTAATCCGCATTGCCTCCACTAAATAACGTTTCACGCTATCAGCTCGGCGCTGACTCAGATCGAGGTTGTATTCGAATGAGCCGAATGAATCCGTGTAACCTTCGACGGAAAACGTAGCTTTCGGATTACGCTGGATGAGAGTGCCCAGCTTTTGCAATTGACTGATAGCGCTTGATTGAAGCACGTCGCTGTCGTATTCGAAGAGTTGATCGTCCGGCAGTCGTAATTTTGTGCCTGACCCGAGCGGACCTTTTTGCGCGAGCAGTTGATCCAAGTCGCTGAAGCCGGCGGTATGCCCTTTGATTGGTCCGGCGCTGTCACCGGGCATCTTGCTGGTAAAGGTGTTGGGGCGCTTGATCGTCGTACTCGTGGCCAGCTCCGTTCCGCTAAGCGCGGGCTGTGGACGGCCCGATTGTGAACTATTGTTGAGCAGCGATTGTTCGTGCGTCGCGTTTGAATCGTTGACGAGACTCTGCGCAGTCGATCGCTCGATTTCAGTAAGAACGGAATTTACCTCGGGCTGTTCCACCTTAGGTTGATCAGGCAAAACGTCCCGCATGTCGTCCGGAATCGCCGCGCTTGCTTGAACGTCCTGCAATAGCTTGTCGAACGATTTCTTTTCGTCTGGCAACTGCACATCGGTATTGTCCGGGTTCGGTTTTGCCGCCGGATTTGTCTGATCGACACTGCTTTTGCCAAGGTCTGACGTGTTGATGCTTCTCACCTTGAATGTTGGCGTCTGCTCATTTGGTGGGGTCAAAGCCTCTACGGTTTGGAAACGCGTCCGGTAAAAATAGGCGCAGAGCGCGAGGTGTATTCCCAGCGAAACGATTAATCCAAACCAGAGCCAGCTGCGCTCTTTGGTACCCGTGAGCAGTCCTTCGGTCTCGAACCGGTCGAAGTCGTCGAAATCGGAAACTCTCATGTGGTTTTCAACATATCACATTCGGACAGGCGAGCTATGGCCCTACGAAAGTTCACCATGGCACTATTTTCCTAGCCCCCGGCACGCGTTCGCTCGATGAAGGCGCTTGCGGCGCGGCGGATTTCGTCTGCTACGCGCGCCTCGGGTGACACAAATTTCGGTGTGAACCAAGGAAAGAGTCCGATCAAGTCGTGCGTGACCAGGATTTGTCCATCGCAATGCTTGCCGGATCCGATACCGATGGTGGGGATGCCGATTGCCCTTGTGATCTGCTTTGCGATATCTGCGACCACAATCTCCAGCACAACAGAAAATGCGCCGGCTTCTTCCACCGCTCGGGCGTCCGCGAGAAGCGCTTCGGCTTCGGACTGAGTACGCCCCTTGATCCTGTAGCCACCTTCTTCCCGCACACTTTGGGGTAGCATGCCGATGTGCGCCATGAACGGGATACCCGCCTTTGTGATCGCTTGAATTTGCGTCACATGACTCACGCCGCCTTCAAGCTTCACCGCCTGTGCGCCGACATCGACAAATTTCCTGGCGGCCTCCACAGCCTGTTCGGGTGTATCGTACGTGTGGATCGGCAGATCCGCCACGAGTAACGCCTGCTTAACACCGCGAGCAACTGCCCGGGTGTGATGCAGCATTTCTTCCAGCGTCACACCAGTCGTATCCTGGCAACCAAGTACCACCATGCCTAACGAGTCGCCTACCAGGATGATGTCGATGCCACTTTCGTCCAATAGACGCGCCGTGGGATAATCGTAAGCCGTCAACGCGGTGATCTTTTCGCCGCGTTGTTTCATTTGGCGAAAATCTTTCATCGGATCTGCCGGAAGATCAGCTGCTAACTCGAGAACGCAAGCTGTAGCGACAGAGCCACGGGCAAAATTTGCGGCGCCGAATTCCTGTAAAGGCAGGCGTGTGGCCTGCAAATCCACGACAAAACGCAGCCGGCACGGTTGCCACTACAATCCATCGCGCTACCAATCGTTCATCAATCGAACCACCTCTCCAGATTCGTCGGGTTTTGGGAGCAATTCCCGGACAGCTTTTCTTTGATTAGGCAAGATCAGGTCTCCCCGGATATCGGCGAGCGGTTGAAGCACGAATTTTCTCAAGTGCATCCGCGGGTGCGGCAATTGCAGGAGTTCATTGTCGATCTGCTGATCGCCGCAGTACAGCAGGTCGATGTCGATCCTACGGGAGACATTTTTCGGATGATCGCGCTTGCGGCCTAACGACTCCTCGATTCGAGCAAGTTGTTCAAGCAACTGCACTGGGTCGCCTTCAAAATCAAATTCAATGACCGTGTTCAAAAAATTTGACGCTCCCGGCTCACAATCGACCGGTTCGGTTTCGTAGATGCCCGCAGAGAAAACAGGCGGTCTTACGTCAGCAAGCTCGATAATTTGTCGTCGCGCTGCGCGCAAATTCTCGAGCCGATCGCCGAGATTGGATCCGAGCGCGACTGCCGTTCTCATTTTTGTAGCCGGGATCGCTGATGCCGGTGGCCTGGGTCACCGCCCCCGGCTATAGATCTATAGCCCCAGAACATTCTGCATCGAGTAAAGTCCCGGCGGCTGGCTGACAATCCATTCCGCTGCGCGCAAGGCGCCTCGCGCAAAGATTTCCCGGCTCGCCGCGCGATGCGTGAGCTCGAGGCGCTCGCCAGGGCCGCTGAAAACGACTGTATGCTCGCCAACTACGTCGCCTTCGCGGATTGATTGGATTGGAATTTCACGCTTCGTTTTCTTAGTCGCGTTCAAGACCTCGGCTAATCTTTTGGCCGTCCCGCTGGGCGCATCTTTTTTCATCTTGTGATGCGTTTCGACAATCGCGACCTCAAAATTACCGCCGAGCTGCTCGACAGCTTTGCGCGTCAGCCAGAAAAGCACATTGACTCCTATGCTGAAATTGGATGCGAATACGATCGGCAATGATTGCGCGGTCTCTTCGATCGTGCTGCGCTGCTCTGTAGTGTGACCCGTCGTCCCAATAACCAACGCCTTGCGATGCTGCAACGCGGCGCGACAGATTTCAGTGGTGGCGCCGGCGTGACTGAAATCGATCGCCACATCGCAGTTTCTCATGGCCGGCTCAATCGGATCGCCCAGATCACACCGCGCGATGACGTCGATTTTTGGGTCGTCCTTCGCAAGATCACTAAGAGTTTTTCCCATACGCCCAGCCGCGCCGATGAGCAATACACGCACGGAAGATGACCTCATGTTAGCAGAACCCTCACCCTGCCCTTTCCCTTTGCAAGGGAGAGGCGATGCTCCTCGCTCTCGAAATTCGCGTCCTCGGTCGCCAGAACGGCGAGTCAGCCTTCCCCCGTCGAGGGGAGGACTGAGGTGAGGGACTGCAAATTACTTCGTCCGCTCGAATTCTTCGAGTGTCTTGCGTAAGCGCGCCTGATTCGGTTCGCTCATCTCGCATAAAGGGAGACGCACTTCGCCCGACATCGCCCCGCGCCAGCCGAGCGCTGTCTTTACCGGAACAGGATTCGGCTCGATGAACAAATCCTTGAAAAGCGGAAACATCTTACGATGCAGGTTCAAGGCTAACTTCGCATCGCCGCATTCATAAGCTCGGACGAGCGCGCAGATTTCAGCCGGAAACAGATTTGAAGCAACGCTGACAACGCCGACGGCTCCGACCGACATGAACGGAAGCGTTAGCGAATCGTCACCGCTTAGAATCGTGAATGACTCAGCCAAACGCGCGCGCAACTCGCTGACACGCTCGACACTCCCACTGGCTTCCTTGATTGTAACAATATTCCTGCATTCTTTCGCCAGGCGCGTCACCGTATCGGGTGCAACATCCACCCCGCATCGCCCAGGAATGTTGTAGAGCATGATCGGCAGGGCTGTGGCATCGGCAATTGTTTTGAAATGGCGAAACAAACCTTCCTGGCTCGGCTTGTTGTAATACGGCGCGACGAGCAGTGCACCGTCAGCGCCAAGTTTCTCGGCCGCCTTTGTATCGGCGACGGCGTGCTGCGTCGCGTTGGAACCTGTACCTGCGAGAACTTGACAACGGCTTTTCGCGGTAGCGACTGCAAGGCGGATCAGTTCCTGGCGTTCCTCGTGTGACAGCGTCGGCGATTCGCCGGTGGTGCCTACCGCAACAATTCCGGTAATTCCGACAGCGATTTGGTTTTCGATTAGTTTCTCGAAAGCAGCAACATCAATCGCGCCATTGCGAAACGGTGTGACTAAGGCCGTGAAGGTACCGCGGAACATGCGATTAACTGTAGGTTTGGCCTATTCAATTGTCATGTCGAGCGAAGTCTCCCGCTGCTGCGGGATGATTATTTGTCCGTTAAGATTAGAGATTCCTCGACTGCGCTCGGAATGAGAGAGGCCCAGAGTTGCGGGCGCTAAATCTCGATCGTGCCTTCAAATGCAAACTCGGCCGGGCCAGTGAGCGTAACACTGCGAAACTGCTTGTCGATCCTGTCAAACCCAACGCGTAGTTCGTCTCCGCCGCGTGCAATCACGGTGATCGGACCCTTCACGTTTTCAGTAACCGCGAACACGAGTGCGCTTGCAACTACGCCGGTGCCGCACGCGAGAGTTTCGTCTTCCACACCTCGTTCGTAGGTGCGGACAGCGACCTTATCGACTCCGCGTTTCTCAATAAAATTCACGTTTGCGCCCTTTGGCGAAAACATTTCGTGATAACGAATGGCTGAGCCTTCTCGCGACACATCGACATCACCGACTTGTGCGACGGGAACAACCACATGAGGCACGCCGCTATTAATGAAATGAACGATTCTTTTCTCCGCCCCGATGCGAAGTGAAATGCTCAGCCGCAAATCGGTGGGCTCGGTCATTTGCAGAATCACGAGGTCTCCGGCTAACTCGGCCGAAATGACGCCGGCTGGAGTTTCAAAAGAAATCTTATCCTTGGCGCCTGCCGCCTTATTTGCAAACCGCGCAAAGCAGCGCGCGCCGTTCCCGCACATCTCCGCTTCTCCCCCATCGGCGTTAAAGTACCGCATTCGGAAATCGGCGTGGTCCGATGGATTTTCCAAAAGCAAAATTCCGTCCGCTCCGATACCACGGTGGCGATCACAAAGGCGCGCGATTTGGGTGCGATTTAGATGGATATCGCCTGCCCTGTTATCGATCAGGATGAAATCGTTTCCTGCGCCGTTCATTTTGGTGAAACGCAGCATGTCTGTTCGTTAGCATAGCCTGCAACGAAAGCCAACGCTTCTAGAGTCACGGCTTCATTGTCATGTCGAGCGAAGTCGAGACATCTCTAATTGTACCCGAGGACCAGAGATTCCTCGACTACGCTCGGAATGACAAAGAAGGCCAGGGCCATTGCCAGATCGCGTTTTGATGATTACTTATCCCGCCGTGAAGCAACTAGCGGCTTGGGTTTTTCTCGGGATTCTTGTATCGCACGCGTCGTTCGCCGGCGATTGCAACAGTTTAATCCTTGAGCAGATCAAGGAGATGCCGCAAGGCGGGCGCTATTCTGTTTCGCACTTTGCAAAGATCCGTCTTCAATCTTCGGCACACTTCGAGTCCGGCAAATTTTTCATTTTGCCTTCGCAGGCCTCGCCGAGTTTTTGCTCAGGCGCAACATATCTGGTTTTTATCAGAACGATCGAGGCTTTGCGTGCGCACGGCCAGCTGCACCTGGATTATTCCACGTTGGAGCGATTGATCATTCGAGATCAGCGCGACGGCGAAGGTGTCTGGGGCCGATGGAACGCAAACGGACCTGGCACAGCCCGTCTTTTTCACGAGCTTCGGCTTGGGCAGAATTTCGACAACCTCGATCAAGCGAAGCCGGGCGATTTCATGAAGATTTTCTGGTCGCGGCAAGTGGGAAAAAACGAGCACGGACATTCCACGATTTTTTTAGGCACGGAGAATCGCCCGGACGGCCAGTATGTCCGCTACTGGTCGAGCAATATTCCCTCTGGCTACGGCGAGAAAAGTGTTCCGCGAAGCAAGATTGCCTATGCGATTTTTTCGCGTCTTCAATCGCCCGACAATCTCGCGCGGATCAACAACGCCCCGTTCGTCGATACCTATTTAGCGTCTCTCCTTCGAACTCGTTCCAGCATTGCGGAAGCCGGCGCCAAGTGCGGTTTGTGATGGTTGCGCCACAAGCCACGGCTTCCTAGCCATCGACGGGAAGACATCGTTGGGTAGTCGCCTCTTCCCGGACGAAACGTTCCTCAAATGCTGCTTGCCTTCATTGGGGCCCGTCTTTAAAACGAACAAATGCTAATCGAAACCTTAAAACGTCATTGGTGGGTTCCGGTGATAAGGGGTATCGCTGCAATTGTTTTTGGAATTATCGCGTTCGTATATCCTGGCTTAACCATCGCAACTTTGGTGCTGTTTTTTGGAGCGTGGGTATTGATCGACGGGATATTTCGCATTGTCGGCGCGATTGGACATCGTGCTTCCGACGCGGACTGGGGCTGGCACCTCGTCATCGGAATTCTCGGGATCGTCGTCGGGCTTCTCACATTCCACGCGCCTCAGATAACGGCGCTCGCTTTAGTCATCTATATCGCAGCTTGGGCACTCATGATCGGTGCAAGTGAGATTGCGATAGCAGTCAAGATGCGCCGCGAAATTAAAGGCGAATGGTTTCTAATTCTTATGGGGCTGGCATCAATCGTTTTCGCGGTGCTGCTTCTGTGGAATCCTATCGCTGGCGCGGCCGCAGTGATCTGGCTCATCGCATGGTACGCGGTCGTACTCGGCATTCTTGGCATGTTTTTTGGCTTCCGACTGCGCAGCCTGCGAACGTTGGCTCCCTCTTAAAATATCTGTACCAAGCCAAGCGTGCGGAACTGGGCTTCCTGCGGTGCCTTTTTAGGCATTAGGCATGCAATTTTTTCGCCGCGCCCCTTTTTTGCGCGACAAACTAGGAAGCCTGCGGGTTTGTTAAAGAAAATACGGCTTGGTGCGATTGATGGGGCGATTACTCTACAACGCTGAAATATGAGTCTTCTGATTTTACGCGTCGAATTCGAGACCCCGAGAATCCCCGGCCTCTTGATCTCCTATGAAGAAAACTGCCTCTGCTCCCCGCCTCCGATCAGCCAATAGCTCCTCTCTCAACGGTGACCAACTCGATAGCAAGCAGCTCCTTGCAGCCCTGACAGCATTCAAGCGCGGAGATTTTTCCGCTCAACTGCCGGACGATTGGACAGGCATAGCCGGCAAAGTTGCGGATACCTTCAACGACGTGATCGGGCTCAATCAGCGCCTGACACAAGAACTGGCACGCATCAGCCGCGTAGTTGGAAAGGAAGGCAGGATCAGACAAAGAGCGTCCCTCGGAGAGGCGTCGGGCTTATGGGCTGACGCGATGAGGTCGGTCAATAATTTGATCGGAGACTTGGGTCATCCTACGAGCGAAATGGCGCGAGTAATCGGTTCTGTCGCAAAGGGAGATCTTTCTCAAACGATAGCGACTGAAATTGAAGGCCAGGCGCTCGAAGGGGAGTTTCTGCGTACCGCAAAAATCGTAAATACAATGGTACGTCAGCTCAGTGGTTTCGCTTCCGAAGTTACACGTGTCGCGCGAGAGGTGGGTACAGAAGGCAAGCTGGGCGGCCAGGCAAACGTGAAAGGCGTCGCGGGGACGTGGAAAGATCTGACTGATAACGTCAACCTGATGGCCGGCAACCTTACCGATCAGGTCCGTAATATCGCGACGGTGACAACGGCAGTGGCGACTGGCGACTTAACAAAGAAAATCACGGTTGATGTCAAAGGAGAGTTCCTTGAGTTGAAAGACACAATCAACGTGATGGTGGATCAGCTTCGTTCGTTTGCCTCGGAGGTAACACGCGTGGCTCGCGAAGTGGGTTCCGAAGGGATTCTCGGTGGACAAGCTCGCGTCGAGGGCGTCTCGGGAACATGGAAGGACCTGACAGATTCCGTCAATTTCATGGCGCGAAATCTCACCGGCCAAGTGCGCAACATTGCCGCAGTCACGACAGCTGTCGCCAAGGGAGATCTGTCGAAAAAAATCACCGTCGATGTGAAGGGTGAGATCCTTGAATTAAAAAATACCATTAACGTGATGGTCGATCAGCTAAGCTCGTTTGCCTCGGAGGTGACGCGCGTTGCACGCGAGGTCGGCACGGAGGGGAAACTTGGCGGGCAAGCGGACGTGAGAGGTGTCGCAGGAACCTGGAAGGACTTGACTGAAAGCGTCAATTCCATGGCAAGTAACCTGACGGCACAAGTGCGCAATATTGCTGAAGTAACGACAGCGGTGGCCAACGGTGACTTATCGAAAAAAATCACCGTGGACGTTCGAGGTGAGATCTTGGAGCTCAAATACACGATCAACACGATGGTTGATCAGCTTCGTTCGTTTGCGTCCGAAGTGACTCGCGTGGCCCGGGAGGTTGGCAGCGAAGGAAAGCTGGGTGGGCAGGCAGACGTGCGAGGAGTTGCGGGAACATGGCAAGATCTTACCAACAACGTGAATATGATGGCGGGAAATCTCACAGCTCAGGTTCGCAATATCGCCGAGGTAACGACGGCGGTCGCGCGCGGCGATCTGTCGAAAAAAGTCACGGTCGATGTGAAGGGCGAAATCCTTGAGTTGAAAAACACCGTGAACACGATGGTGGACCAGCTTAATTCATTCGCGTCGGAGGTAACGCGTGTCGCGCGTGAGGTCGGCACGGAAGGTGAGCTCGGTGGACAAGCTACAGTTCAAGGTGTTGCCGGCACGTGGAAGGATTTGACCGACAGTGTGAATTTCATGGCGCGCAATCTGACGAACCAAGTGCGTGGTATCGCGAAAATTGTCACCGCTGTCGCAAAGGGAGACTTGAACCAAAAGCTCCTTGTTGAAGCAAAAGGAGAAATCGGCGAGCTCGCCGACACAATCAACAACATGATCGATACCCTCGCGACGTTTGCCGATCAGGTAACTACTGTCGCGCGCGAGGTCGGCGTCGAAGGGAAACTGGGCGGACAGGCTAGTGTGCCCGGAGCGGCCGGGACATGGCGCGACCTAACCGATAATGTAAACCGGCTCGCGGCGAATCTTACGACGCAACTCAGAGCCATTGCAGAGGTTGCTACCGCCGTCACAAAAGGTGATCTGACACGTTCGATTCAGGTGGGGGCACAGGGCGAGGTTGCGGCCGTGAAGGACAACATCAACGAAATGATCGGCAATTTGAAGGACACCACATTGCGAAATCAGGAGCAGGACTGGCTCAAAACTAATCTCACAAAGTTTACGCGTATGCTGCAAGGCCAGCGAGACTTGTTGACGGTTAGTAAACTGATTTTGTCCGAGCTCGCCCCGGTGGTTCCGGCTCAACAAGGAGTGTTCTACATTATGGACAAGTCGGGGCGAGAACCGGAGCTTAAGCTCCTCGCGAGCTACGCCTGCCGCGAAGAGAGCGGGTTGAAGACTTCACTCATGCTAGGCGAGACCCTGGTGGGGCAGGCCGCGCTGGAAAAACAACGTATTCTACTAAACGATGCGCCCAGCGATTACGTGAAAGTAAGTTCCGCTTTGGGTGCCGCTCGCCCAATGAATATTGTGGTCCTGCCGATTTTGTTTGAAGGAGAAGTAAAGGCAGTCATGGAACTTTCATCGTTAGAGCGTTTCAATTCAACGCATCAGGCATTTCTCGATCAACTAACGGAGAGTATCGGAATCGTCTTACACACAATTGAAGCAAACACGCGGACCGAAAATCTCCTCAAGCAATCGCAGTCACTCGCGTCAGAGCTTCAGAATCGCCAGGAAGAGTTGCAAAAAACCAACCTGGAATTGGCAGAAAAAGCGCGCTCCAATCTGGCGAAGGATCAATTTCTCGCGATGCTCAGCCACGAGTTGCGCACGCCTCTTACGCCGGTGCTGGCGTCCGCCCTCGCGCTTGAGAGCGAGCCGGCATTGCCACAGGAAGTGCACGAATCGCTACACATGATCCGCCGCAACGTGGAATTGGAGGCGCGGCTGATCGATGATTTGCTCGACTTAACTCGTATCGATCGAGGGAAAGTACAGCTCAATTTTGAAGTCGTTGACGCTCATACCTTGTTGCAGAATGCGCTTGAGATTTGTCAGGCGGAAATTGATCGAAAGCATCTGAGCCGTTCCCTCAATCTCGGCGCACGGAAAGTTCATTTGCGAGCAGATCCGGCGCGACTCCAGCAGATCTTTTGGAACCTGATCAATAACGCGGTGAAGTTCACACCCAGCGATGGGCAGATTTCCATTTCGACGAGCAACACTTCCAAGGGAGAATTGCGCGTTGAAATCGCGGACACCGGCTTGGGAATTGAGTCAGAAGAACTGCCGAAAATTTTCGATGCTTTCGAACAAGGTGGCCGGACACAACTTGGAGGACTGGGTCTTGGCCTGGCCATTAGCAAAGCGCTTGTGGAAGCGCACAAAGGAACAATCACTGCGCAAAGCGCCGGTCGAAACAAAGGCTCCGCGTTTACGCTGGTTTTTCCGACCAGCGAAAGAGCTGCGGCTCAAATTACGCCTGCGGTTTCGCCCAAATTGCCGGAACATCAAGCCATGCGGATTCTGCTTGTCGAAGATCATGAAGATTCGAACCGATCGCTTACGAACTTGCTTCGACGGCGCGGGTATCACGTGCAGTCAGCTCTGAATTTCCAGTCTGCGCTCGATCTCGGCACAAAGCACGAATTTGACGTACTCATTAGCGATCTGGCTTTGCCCGATGGCAACGGCATTGATCTGATGCAGACGCTGCAGTCCACGCGCCCGCTTCTTGGCATTGCTCTCACGGGTTTCGGAATGGAAGACGATATTCGCAAGTGTCGGGAGGCAGGATTCCAGCACCATCTCGTCAAGCCGATTGATTTGAACAAGCTCGATTTACTTATTCAAGAAAGCGCAGCCGCGCCGGTAAGCGCGTAAACGCATTCGTCACTGGGGCGGTATTTGTAAACCGCACCGCAGTGACCCTGCCTCGGGGCGGAACACTCCGCGCAGTCGCTCACCGTCTGTGACCCCCGAATACGCTGGCAAGTTCGGAGACCGTGAGAACTGGCGCGCCTATGGCGTAAATGTATTAACTACAGTGTGCACGGCTCTCCTTGTCCCTTTGACCACACTATGGCCGACATTCTTGGCCGTGTGTACACTACTTTTCGCCACGTTTTTCGCTGTTCTCACAGGTCCCGCCTGCATCGTGCCGACGGAAACCGCAAACGCGAGAATTATCGAAAACAACGCTTTCATAGTACTAAATAATTCGTTTCTGAGGGCCCGTATGGGCCTGCCCGAAGGACGCTGCGTCGCAGCCCGAAAGCCTTCCGGGCTGGGCCCGCCAGGATTCGAACCTGGGACCAAGGGATTATGAGTCCCCTGCTCTAACCGCTGAGCTACAGGCCCATTTTCATAGGTAAATCGATATGGCAAAAAAGAATTTGCCTTCGATTTTCACGGTGCTATTCTACGGTCAACCTTATGAAACCGCGCAAATCCACGAAAACATGGCAAAAAACCCGAAAGCCAAATCTTCTTCGACATAAGTCTGGCAGCTACTATGCCAGAGCTTTTGCAGGCGGCAAAGAAGTTTGGAAATCGCTCAAGACATCTCATTACAGCGTAGCGCAGGCCAAGCTCGCGGAATTTATGAAAGAGCATCGCGAGCGCGTCAGCAATGGCAACGGCGAAGTCTCCGCCAAAATGACTTTTGGCGAAGCCCTCGAAATCCATCAACAGAACCAGGCGGACGACGTGACGATCAAACCCGCAACCCGGCACTACTGGAATCAGATTTTTGTTGCCCTGCTGAAAAGCTGGCCGGGCTTGGACAATCTGGAAATTCGGCGTGTAACCAAAACAGATTGCAAGAAGTGGGCGCGCGCGTTTCGAAAGGTTGCGTCTCCGACACGATACAACAACACGATTTCGGGACTACGGCATGTGTTCGACGTGGCGAAGGATGCAGGGGTTATCTACAGCAACCCGGCGGAACACCTAGAGCGCGTGCCAGTACGCGCGAAGCAACTCACTCTGCCAAGCGGTGACCAGTTTCTGCAACTTGTCGATGAGGTAGACCATGCGGGCGCGTGGTGCTCGCGAGATTGCGCGGACTTCGTGCGCGGATTGGCATTCACGGGCTGCAGAAAAGGTGAAACGGGTCAGATCACATGGCGCGATGTGGACTTTGATGCTGGCGAGATTGTTGTGCGCGGTGATCCCGAAACGGCCACAAAGAATTGGACAGTGCGCCGGGTCCCGCTGATCCCCGATGCTCGCCTACTGTTTGAACGCATGCGTGCTGAGCGTTCTCGCGAACCTTTGGACACGAAAGTTTTTCGTGTAGGCGAATGCCAGAAGGCGCTTGATCGTGCGTGCAAAAAAATCGGCGCAGATCGAATCACCCATCACGATTTGCGCCACCTGTTTGCGACGCGCTGCATCGAAAGTGGTGTGGATATTCCGACCGTTTCGCGCTGGCTAGGCCACAAGGATGGCGGCACACTGGCAATGAAAACGTACGGACACTTGAGGCGTGAGCACAGCATTGCGCAAGCACAGAAGGTAAGCTTTGCACCGGATGTAACAAAGAAACCTGACGTTATTCCATTCACTGCTACGGCATGATGCCCGCACAACCGCCGGAGAGGGCAACTGCGTGAAATACTCGAAGGCCAACACGGTACACACACAGCAATTCATTGCCCAGTATGGCAAAGCTGCGCGGTATCCTCTCTGTCTGGCAGCGTTGGGACTTTGGCGGCTGGACGCCGAGTTGTCTGAGCAGACGAAGAAGGTTGCGCAGGCCTGGGAACTTGTAAACAGCGTCAAACAGCAAAGGAAGGAAGCGATATGGTTGATCGATCAACTTTACAAAGAACAAAAACAGAAAGAGGTGCCCCAAGCTTCTGCGATTTTGCGCAACGTGGACAAACTGTTACCGGAAGTGCAGAAGTGCTTCCAAGCAACAGCTAAACTTTGGTTACATTACGACGAATGGCGAGAGCTGGCTGCTGTGCAATTTGAACGCGAACGTGTCGCGGCGAAGGGGGACACTAAAGCTCGCAAGGCGCTCCAACGAGTAAGGAAGCGATGGAACGACAAAAAAGCGTTCTTAGGCGACAGCGATCGCCGCACCCTTGAAATACTGAAAATGCTTCGCGATGAGGCAATCAAAGCAGCAATGGCGAAAGATGGAGCAAATGCCATATACTTGGAATCCGCCCGGGGCGGCTCCCGGCCGTTATCTGATAAAGCTTGGCAAGGACTTTTAACAGCTAGAGAGATTCAGTCACGTCTTGCGGATGCGCCGGTAGACAGGCACGCGAAAGAAGTTAGGAGACTTACAAGGAAGCTGGGTATTCGGTTGGCTAAAGATCAACGCGGCCGCAAACGAAAGCCATACCCGCGAAAACAAAAACCAAATCGGCCACGCGGACGCCCGCGCACTAAGGCAGAGTTAGTGTTCAAAGGAGATATTGCCCAGGCCTTCGATGAGCTAGTTCGAGAAAGCCGTGGCAGGGCCCCGCGACGGCCTTCTAAGGATCAGTTTTGGGACAGCAGCGAGGCCAGACGAACCGCAGCCCGAAACCGATCAGCCAACCTTTAGGGCAAAGCGAGAAAGCGGCGGCGGTAAAGACCCAAGTGCGTGGGGGCTGATTATTAGACGTGGTTTGTACGCCCTCTGAGTAAGGTGCTGAAAAAACCACAGTTACGCGCACACCAAAAAAAGCCCCAATTATGGGCGCATTTTAGCCTATAGGTGTATGAATATAGGTTCATCCCCAGACATAACGGAGCGGTTCCTAACCCGGAAAGCGTTAGCTGATCGCTGGCAACTATCAACTGAAACATTAAAGCGGCGGGAGCGGTGCGGACTCCTGCCATTCCTAAAGCTCGGGCGCGGGGTCCGGTATCGGCTCGCCGATATTGAACACCTAGAAGCAGATGCTGAAGTGCGCCAATCGGGCGCATTAGCTGCTTAAATCAAGGAGGAAATGAAATATGGAATGTTGTCATTCTCTCCCAATGGGTGCGCTGTCTCAATGCGCACATACCCAGACGACCACAGAGCTTTTGCCGCAAGGGAGCACGCATTACGCCCAGCTCCGGTGCGCAACCTGTGGTGAGCATCTTCGCTTCCTGCCTAAACCAGAAAACGTTGAACGCCGAAAGCTCAACGCCTACCGGCTGGCAAAGCTACAGATGGCCCCCGGCCTTAACCAGTGGGAGCGCCAGTTTGTAGATAGCCTGGTGAAGCTTGGCAGTAACAGGCTGTCACCAAAGCAACAGGATATGTTTGATCGGCTCTGCCTGACCCACCTAGACAGGAGGGCAGCGTAATGAGCACATCAAACCACGCCACTAAGCGCGCGGCCTATTCCCCAGCGGAGTTTGCCGCGTCATGCGGGCGGCATCCAAGCTGGGCCTATCGGCTTCTATATGGCGGCAAAATCCGAGCGCTTACCGATCTGGGCCGAATCCTCATTCCTGCATCGGAATTGGAGCGTGTCCTATCGAGTGCCGCACCATACAATCCGAAACCGCAGAAAACAAAGGCTCAGCAATCAAGGATTGGAGGTGATGATGTATGAAATCGACAAAGAAAAAAAGCGAGCGTCCGAAGATGATTACCTATACAAGAGGAATCTCGCGAATCTATCGCGTGCTCCTGCGGTTGCAGAAGCAACTTTCCCACTGGCGCCCCGAGGCCGAGGCGTTGTTTAGCAAATACGAGCGCACTGGTGACGAAAGTCATTTCGACGCTTTTGCTTATCACGTCACAGGGGAACTCGCGCGCGTGCGTGAGGCTCTCAAGGAGGTAGGGCAATGATCAAGCGAATACTAGTATCAACGGTCCCCTTTGCTCTCTCTATCGAGACGCGAGATTACGACGCGGAAAAGCTGATCGAAGTAATTCGCACCGGCGGAAAGGACGTACGCGGGCGAGTGGAGCAACTACGCGAAACGCTGCAGCGTGAGCTAACCAGCCATGGCGACCCGAAGCGCGCTAAACAGACTGCAGGCGAGCTCAAGAAGCAGCTCCCGGGCGTGATGTGGAGCGGCACGTTTACTGAGCGCAAGACGGACGCTCTAGTTAATCATAGCGGGCTACTCTGCGCTGACTTAGATTCATTGAACGGCACCCTTGCCGATGTAAGGGGTAAACTCTCAGACAGTCCGTATCTCTGGGCGCTGTTTACCTCGCCAAGCGGCGATGGGCTAAAAGCAGTCTTTCGCGTTTATCCTGATACGGCAAGGCACGCCGGAAGCTTTCGCGCTGTTGAGCAGCACGTGCGCGAGCTGACTAGCGTGCAGATAGATCAGAAATGTAAAGACCCGGTGAGGCTCTGTTTCCTCAGTCACGACCCGGGCGTCTATTACAACGCCAATGCAATAGCGATTGACCCGCTACCGGATCTCGTCAAACCACGCCCTGCACTCAGCGGCATGGTGGATCTATCGAAGCGGCAGCGAATCGCGACGGAGTTATTCGGCCCGGTTGACTGGTTATCAGAAACCGAGGGGATCGCGGTAAATAGATGTCCCTTCAAACATCTGCATTCCACACCAGATGGCGACAGAGATTTAAAGGTTTACGTCGTGCCTGGCGAAGCGCCGAACGGGAATTGTGTTCATAATTCTTGTAGGGCGATGTTGGCAGTTCTTAACCGGGAGCTGCAATCACGGAT
>Ga0209686_1000760_pt1 | contig 16122 bp, 15 predicted proteins | sample GraSoiAngelo_126_FD_185883 | JGI IMG/M metagenome (GOLD analysis project Ga0209686, IMG submission 185883) | Grasslands soil microbial communities from the Angelo Coastal Reserve, California, USA - 14_0927_09_20cm (SPAdes) (version 2) | ecosystem: Environmental > Terrestrial > Soil > Grasslands ...
CTTGGCGGCGATCCGGCCCGATGGCGCTCGACCGTGCCGGCATACGGCGGCGTCTCCTTTCACGATCTCTACAACCACGTCGATGCGATGCTGCAGGATCGAGGCGGACACCTCGAGTACGAACTGCGACTTGCTCCCGGCGCGGACCTCGACCGGATAATCATGCGCGCCGACGGCACGTCAGATCTCCACATCGACCGAGACGGTTCCCTCGTTCTCGACACATCGATCGCTCCGCTTCGACAGTCGCCGCCGCGAAGCTGGGTAGAGTTGCCGGACGGGCGTCGACGCGACGTGCCAAGCCGTTTCCGAAAGATCGACCGACAACGATACGGCTTCGAAGTCGACCGCTACGATCGGGCGCTGCCTCTGGTGATCGATCCCGGAATCGAGTGGTCGACGTTTCTCGGCGGTGCGGGCGCCGACTTCATCGGGCCCGCAGTCGTCGCGCGCGACGGGACCGGTGACGTCTTCGTCGGCGGCACGATGGCGTCGGCAGACTTCCCCGGGATCCGTCGTTTGCGCCCGGTATTCAGACTCCCGCGTTCGTGGTACGACTCAACCCGGCCGGCTCCGTCCTCAAATACGCGACGTTCATCGGTGGATGGCACGCGCAGATCGTGCGGCGAGGGCTGACGGTGGATGCCGCGGGCAACGCGGTTCTCGTGGGACAGACCTTCTCGCCGGACTTTCCGACGACCGCATCTGCGTTCGACCGCGTCGGTCTGAACAAGGATGCATTCGTGGTTCGCCTCAATCCCACCGGCGGTCTGATCTTTTCGACGTTGCTTGGCGGATCCGGCGAAGACGATGCGAGCGCCGTCGCGTATGATCCCGCCGGCAACATCATCGTCGGCGGCACGACGGCGTCGCCGGACTTTCCGACGACGCCGACGGCCTTCGATCCGTCGTACAACACACCGAATGCTCCGGCTGATGGCGGCGCGGATGGCGACATGTTCATCGCGCGCCTCACGCCCGACGGAACGGCGCTGACCTACGGCACGTTTCTCGGCGGACCGCAGAGCGACGTGCTCGAAGATCTCGTCGTGGATTCGAACGGGTTCGTGACCGTGTGCGGTTGGGTGACTGGCAACAACGTTCAGGTGTTCGTGACCACGGCCGGTGCGTTCGATCGGACCTGGAACGGATCGCAGGACGCGGCTATCGCCCGTCTGAAACTCGACGGCGCCGGCGCCGGGGATCTCAAATACGCCACGCTCATCGGCGGCGCCAGCCAGGACAATCTCTGGGTCGCAGCCATCGATCCGACCAACCCTGAACTGGTCACCTTCGCGGGCCGAAGCTGGTCGAACAACTACCCTGTCACCGCAGGCGTCGTCCGTCCGACCAATCCGCCCTTCTCACAACTTTTTCCCGACGTCGAAGCGGGCATCATCACCCGCTTTCGCTTTCCCGCAGCCGGCGGCGGATCGCTCGTGTGGTCGACGTATCACCACGCCGATCGCATCACCGGACTGACCGTCACCAGCGCTGGCGAGCCGATCGTCGTCGGTCCGTCGGCGGCGTGGGACATGGTCACGACCCGCGGCGCGGTCGATCGTACCGCTGATGGATCGGGGGCGCCGGGCGCCGGATTCATCAGTCGGCTGGATGCCAGCGCGACGCAATACGCATATCAGTCGTTTTTCGGCGGCAGCGGCGGCGTGTCGGACAACATTCAAACGGTGCCGCAGGTCGCGTATGTCGCGGCGAACACCGTGATCGTCAGCGGCCAGACCACCTCGAATGACTTTCCGATTACGGCGGGTACGGTCGATCGCACATCGAGCAATGCGATCGGCGGCGGCGCATCGAATGAAGGATTCGTCATGAGAGTCGCGCTCGATCCGGACGCGAGCGGCGATCTCACGGCGGATCCACCGACGCTGGCGAGTCCCGCAGATGGTGCGGTCTTTCACAACGGACTCATCGGTCGTCTGGACTGGAACGGCGTGACCGATGTGTCCGGCGTCCATGCCTACGAGTTTCAGATATCCAATCGTTCTGATTTCCCGAAGGACTTCATCCTCTTCCGCGGCGCGATCCCGGCGACGACCGCCATCATTCCGCCAAGCGTCGGCTCGAGCGGAGGACTCGCCCAGATCACGTATTTCTGGCGCGTCCGCACCGTCGACAACGCGGGGAATCTGAGCGCCTGGTCGACCGTGCGCACCTTCACCGTGAGTCCCTCGACGGGACAACCCACGATCTCTTCGATCGATGTCGACTCCCCGACCGTCACGGGCGGTGCCCAGGCGACAGGCATGCTTCAGCTCTACGATCCGGCACCGGCAGGCGGCCTCGTCGCGAAGTTGACTGCCTACCACGATCGATCGCAAGGGCTCGACCGCACCCGCACACTGCCGGTGCCCGTCAGCATTCCGGATCTCGTGAACGTTCCGGCAGGCGCACTCTCCGCATCGTTCCCGATCGCAACGAGTGCCGTCTCGGATGTGATGGGCGTCAGCCTCGTCGCGACCATCAACGGCGTTGGCGCAACGGGAACGATCAGCGTGGCGCCCGCTGATGCCGGCGGTCCGGCGCCGATGGACGTCACTGTTCTGCCGGGCATCGTGACCGGCGGCACTTCGGCCACGGGCATGGTCACGCTCAATCAGGCCGCGCCGGCGGGCGGCACGGTCGTCGCGCTTGCCAGCACGCACCCGGCGGTCGCGAGCGTTCCGGCCAGCGTCACGGTGCCCGCCGGATCGCGCAGCGCGACCTTCTCCGTCACGACATCTGCCGTCACGACAGAAATGGACGTTCTGCTGTTCGCGAGAAGCGGAGGCACGACATGGAATCGCCCCTTCTATGTGCGCCCGCTGAATCATCTGCCGAAGCTCACATCGATGACGATCTCGCCGGGCGCCGTGACCGGCGGCAACAATTCGGGAGGCACCCTCACATTCAGCGGTCCGATCCCGGTCGGCACATGGCCCGCGCTGCCGGATGCGGTCGTGCGATTTTCGAGCAGCGATCCTGACGTCGCGGCGCTCTTTCCGGGCGACGATTACGTCGTCGCAGGCTCGACGCAGCACACATTCCGCATCTTTACGCGTGGTGTCCCGACGACGCGCAACGTGACGCTCACGGCATACTTCGATTCGACAGCGCTCAGCGGCGTGCTGACCGTCGGTGCCGTCACGGGCGTCACGGTGTCGTCGGTTGGAGCGAACGTCACGACGTTACGCGGTGGCGAAGGGGGCGTCGCAACGGTTGCTCTTGGAGCGGCCGCACCGGCGCCGCTGCTCGTGACGCTGTCGACCAATCATCCGGAGTTGTTCGCGTCGCTGCCGAAGAACGTGACGGTGTTCACCGGATCGACGACGGCGTCGTTCGCCTTCGTCACGAGCAAGGCAGTTACCTCGTCCACGCCGGTATCGCTGACGGCTGCATACGGCGCAAGCGCTGCGAGTCTCGGGCTGACGGTGAATCCACCAGCCGCGGCGACGCCGCCGCTCATCGACGTGACGGTTTCGCCAGCGACTGTGAACAGTGGCACATCGTCTATGGGGACCGTCACACTGCAGAGCGCGGCGCCATCGAGCGGCGCCGTCGTTCAGTTGTTCAGCTCGAACGCCGCAGCGAGCGTGCCAGCAAGCGTGACGGTGCCCGCCGGCGCAGCGACTGCCACGTTCCCGATTACGACCGCGTCAGTAACCGCCACCACGACTGCCACAATCAGCGGCCTCCTTCGTCTGAGCGCGAGCACATCGCTCACGGTGACGCCGTCCAATGCTCCGCCACCGCCGCCGGGTGGACCCTCGCTGTCGAGCATCGCGCTCAATCCGACGAGCGTGACCGGCGGCAGCGCGTCACAAGGGACGGCGACGTTGACGGGCGCCGCGCCGGCAGGCGGCGCAGTCGTGACGCTGTCGAGCAACAACCGGGCGGTCGCGAGCCTGCCGGCCAGCGTCACTGTCGCCGCGGGCGCGACGAGCGCGAACTTCAGCGTCACGACCACCGCCGTGGGCGCCTCCACGCTCGTGACGATCACCGGCGCGTTCGGAGGCACCACGAAGACCGCAACGCTGACCGTTACACCGCAGCCACCGCCGCCAGGACAAGCCGTCACGCTGACGGTTACCGCCAAGGGCCGCAGCGGCGAACGGGTGACGTCGAGTCCCGCCGGTATCAACGTCGCCGTCGGAAGCACCGCGTCGGCGTCGTTCTCGACGGGAACCTCGATCACGCTGTCGGTCTCAAATGGCCGCGATGCGATCTGGTCCGGTGCATGTTCGAGCAACGGAACCAAGACGAAGACCTGCAGCTTCACGCTGAACGGCACTGCATCCGTGACCGCGAACGTGCAGTGACATTCCAGGAGGAATGGTTTCGCCGGCCGACGCGTCGGAATGGCGTCGGGCGTTTGACCTGCCTGGGCACCTGCCTCCGGACACGATCTCTCGCAAAATCGGGCTTTTACCCGAGCGCTGAGCAGGCTGTCTGACGTTTTACGGGCCTCGTCGCGCACTTACGTGGCGCGACGAAACTTGTCTTCCTCTTAGGTGACTTCCTCAGATCTTTCACGCCGCGCAATGCGGCGTCGATCGTGAAGTGCGGTCCGGCACAGTTTCAAACTCGAGGCCCCTGCGATCCAATTAGGAGGATACATGCGAGTCAGAATTCTCACCCTGGTGGGGGCCCTCCTCGCGGCGAGTACCTTGGTACCTGCTCAGTCACCGTCTGCGGTTTTGGAGCTGATCAGTGTCAGCAGCGCGGGTGTTCAGGGGAACAACGACAGTGGCACGTCCTTTTTGACAAGTCCGAGCAACGATCGCGCGTCCCTCACTCCCGACGGTCGCTTCGTCGCGTTCATGTCGCTCGCGGACAATCTCGTACCGGGCGATATAAATCAGGTCGCAGACGTCTTCGTTCGCGATCGGCTGATGGGGACCACGGAGCTCGTGAGCCTGAGTTCGAAAGGACGTCAGGGCGACGGTCACAGCGGGCTGGGAGCGCCGGCTGGCGCCGGTATCAGCGACGACGGCCGTTTCGTCGTGTTCGCATCACAAGCATCGAATTTTGCGAGGGGTGACGTGAACACCAATCCCGACGTTTTCGTCCGCGATCGACTCACCGGCACGACGGAACTCGTCAGCCGGGGCCTCGATGGCACGCCGGCCAGCGGAGACGACCCGGTGATCAGTGCCAACGGGCAGGTCGTTGCCTTTCGATCGTCCTCTGCGACGCTCGTCAGCGACGGCAACCCGAATTTCACGACACACGTTTACGCGTTCGATCGTCAGGCCCAAACCATCGAACGCGTCGATGTGGATTCTAACGGCGTCCTCGCCGCCGGCCAGGCGAACAACCTCGCGATCAGTAGCGACGGCCGCTACGTGGCGTTCGACAGCTCCGCCGACAATCTCGTGTCGGGGCCCGGCGATCAGCAAGGCATCGACGTCTTCGTTCGCGATCGCGTGAACCACACGACGGACGGAATCAGCACGGTGGGAGACACCGGGACGTTTGAAGGCAATAGTTTTCTCTCGTCGATCACCCCGGATGGCCGCTTCGTCGGGTTCAGCTCCGCGGATCCGACGCTCGGCGTCTCCGACACGAACGGGTTCGTCGAGGACGCTTTCGTGTTCGATGGCCAGAACCGCACCGTGCGGTTGGTAAGCCGGGCCAGCAGCACCAACCCGGCGAACCCGGGCGTCCAGGGGAACGACTCGAGCTTCAGCCCGCTCGTCAGCGCGGACGGGAACTTCGTCGTGTTCAGCTCGCGGGCTTCCAATCTCGTCGCGAACGACACCAACGGCGTGTTCGACGTGTTCCGTCGGAACCTTTCGACGAACACGACCGAGCGCCTCGCCGCGGACACCACGTCGTCCCACTTCGATGTCATCGGAAGCGGCATTACGCCCAATGGTCTGATCGTGTCGCTCCTGACGCGAGCGGAACTCCTGCCCGAGCAGCCGATCGGCGTTTTCGCGTTCGACGTGTACGTGCTCGACACTGGTCCGGCGGCTGATGTCGCCGTGACCAAGAACGATTCGCCCGATCCGGTCGCGGTCCGCACGAATCTGACCTACACCGTGACGGCGCGGAACCTCGGTCCGTCTGCCGGGCGCAGCGTGACGTTATTCGATCAGCTCCCGGCCGACGTGGTGTTCGTGTCGGCGACCCCATCGCAGGGCTCGTGCAGCCGCAGTGGCAATCGGATCACGTGCGCGCTCGGGACGCTCAACGTGTTCGCGACGACGACAGTGACGATCGTCGTGAGTCCATCGCGTGCCGGCGCGACGCTGACGAACACCGCGACCGTGCGCGCCAGTTCTCCGGATCCGGACCTGGCGAATAACACAGCGACGGCGACCACGACCGTTACGAAGTGAGGCATCGATGGCGAGGCGGTGCCGTTGTGCGCCGCCTCGCACGATCACCAGCCCTCTCGAGTATCGAGCCTTTTCGTCAAGCCGGCGCCTTGGTGTTACAATCAAGGTTCGCCTTCCCAAGCCGTGGGCCTGTAGCGCAGTTGGGAGCGCGCCTGAATGGCATTCAGGAGGTCACCGGTTCGATCCCGGTCAGGTCCACCACCCTTCGCTCGCCCGCATCCGTGAGCGAGCTACGGGTGGCAAGCCAACCTTCGCGCACGATCTCAGGCGAAGGCTCGCCGTCCCGCGAGCTCACGCCACCAGATACGCGAAGGGTGTCCACCGGAGCGCCGCAGGCGCGAAGGTGGACTGCCGACACAATGGAGGTCCTCGCGTTCAATCGCACCCGCAGGTCATCCCGCTCACAATCTGCGCACTCTCCGCGACTTCAACCACGCAGAAACTGCGACGCGAGCGTTTCCCACTCGCACGGCGTTGAAGAAACTGACCGGATTTCGACGGGCGGTCAATTTGCAGTAGCGCGCGCATGCCGCGAGCAAAGAGGTTCGTCTATCTGCTGAACAGCGTGAGCGACTCCAGCCAGTACTATACAGGCCTGACGTCGAACGTTCGCGTTCGGCTGGCGGCGCACAACGACGGCCGCTGCCCGCACACAGCCACGGGGCGTCCCTGGCGTGTGATCGTCGTCGTGGCATTCGCGAACGAAGCGCGTGCGATTCAATTCGAGCGGTACCTGAAGTCCGGCTCCGGCTGCGCGTTCGCCGCGCGGCATTTTCGCTGAACCAGATCTTTGCAGTGATAGCGAAGCGCGATCGCCGCGGGCCCATACGGGGAAACAGGCAGGTGGATTCCCGCGATGTCTTCGCCGTTGCGCAGCATGGCGTCGAACGTCTGCGACGGCACCGGCTTCCCGCGTCTCGTTGTCTGGCCGAGCGCGATCACGCTCTTGCGAACTCGTCCTTCGTGAATCGCGAAATCCTGGAAGGCACGTCGCATCACCGGCGCTCGTTCCGGATCGGGAATCAGGCTCTTTCCGATGGCGCGGGGCGCGTTCAGGTAGCCAAGGGGCGCGAGAAACGTCCAGCGTCCCAGCTTCAGCGCCGGCTTCATTCCGCCACGTGTTTTCTCGGAGCGCACGTCGTTTGTCGAACTGCGCGAATGCCGTGGCATGCCCTCCATCAACTTGCCGGTCGACGTGTCGTCAATCGGCTCGGTGGCGGAGCGCAGCGAGATGCCGAGAGACTTGAGATGCGCGCGGAGGGCGAAGTGGTCGTACTTTTCTCGCGCGAATCGGGTCAGGTTGAAGACGACGACGAACTGGACGGCTCCCTTGTTCTTCCGGCAGAAGTGCAGCAGCTTCTGGAGTTCGGTACGGTCAGCGGTTTTCGCGCTCTCGCCTTCCTCACGGAAACGCGCGAGCACTTTGAAGCCCTGGCGCTCGCAGTACTCCTCGCAGGCCTTCAGCTGCGTCGGCAGACTGAGGTTCTCGGTCTGCTCCTTGGTGCTGACGCGCACGTAGATCACTGCGCCGACCATGTCAGGCAGCTTAGACCTGTCTGCCTTGCGTCGCAAGTTCGTGCTCATCGCTAGTGGATCGTCGGACGCTTCTCGTCGACGAACATCTCGATCACGACACGCGCAACGGTATCGGCGCAGCGTCGGGCTCGATCGATCTCGTCGTCGCATAGGTCCACGGCGTCGTCGCCGAGCAGCTCGCGACACCGCTCGATCGAAATGTCGCCGTTCGGTTCGCCAGCTGGAAAGATCTCGTCCATCGCAACGCGCTCCACAAACGGACATTAGTTGTAGTGGGCGTTCGCGCTCAGGACGTCGAGGGATGTTGCCGAGACGTCCCGGTCAATTGCGCGGATGAGGGCTTCTGCCGTCATCGAATCGAGCGACGTGCGGTCGCGCGATCGTAATCGCGAGCGAGTACGCGATCCAGCCTATCGGGAATCGAGTGGAAGATCGATCGTGGCTCCAAGGCGACGATCGAATCAAACCTGCCGGCGGAAGTGCGCGCAGCGGAAGAAGTGCCGCACACCAAGGGCGGCACGTACGAATCGAAGAATAGCGCCCTCGCTGCGTGTCGTCAATCGTCTACCGTGCTCGTCTCCTGGGACGATACGACAGTGTGGTCGCCTAAGCTGGTTGCGCAGCGTCGGAATGACGAAACTACCTCCAAAATTCCCACCAGCGCTTGAGCTTCGTGCCGACGGCTCGGTCGATCATGATCAGGATGTAGTGGTCACCTTGCTTGAGCACTGACCTTGCCTGTTGCCACGCCTCGCGCGCTCGAGAATCATTCGCGCTGTCCGCTGCAAATGCATTCCGCAAAAGTGTCGCGATCTTTGCCTCGTAGTCTTCGTCAGACATTTCGGCCGCGAGCTGCTCGACAAGTTTGGGATCAGCATTGAATTCCGGATCCGATTCAGACCAGTAGAGCATCCGCCGTTCGGCCTCGGAAAGTGCGACTCCTTCCGTCCGCGCCCGGTCGATCACCTTGGTCGCGAAGAAGCGTTTCGCTTCGGACTGGGTGGTCATGATTGCACCTACGTTGCCCTCATCGAACGCTTCCGATCGGTCACTCAGATTAGAGCCCATTCCTGTTGCCATCACGCAGCTGCAATCGTGCGACTGCGCGCAGGCGCGGTCAAGGCCCGAAGCGCCGCGGAACGCGGCGGCGGAGCAAAGCGACGCGGCCTTGACGGCGCCGAGCACAGCGCGACACTCGAAAACGTGATGGCCGCGAATGATTCCGTGAACGTTTCTCGGTGCTTACGCCGCTCGAACTGGCAGGTAGTCGTGCTCGCTTAGCGGCGTCTCGCCGAGATCGGCGAGGACTCGGTTCAAGCGCTCCAACGGCACGGCTGAGGGAGCGGTGATTTCGACCCCGATTGCGTTCCCGTTCCGACCGTAGTCGATCACGAGCAGACCGTCGGCCGACGGAACCGTTCTCGCGCTCTTTTCTCCGGTCTGATGCGACAGGTGCAGGTACGCAGAGAATGGTTTCCCTTTTCGGTACGTGACCTGTAGAGAGCGCTCAGTCATTCGGAGACCTCATACGCAGTGACGACGACCAGGACCGACGCGTCGGTGTCAGGCTCCACGATAACGATCCACGGCCCGTTGTTCCTGGCGACATGGATCATGAACCGGCCCTCGACAACGCTCCGTTCGAACCCGGTCGCTCGCTCCAGCATAGCGCGGACGTCACCTCCGTCACCCCGCGCTGTTCCATGCGCAGTTCGGCATGGGGCGTGAACGAAAGTTCCCAGTTCCACCACACTGGAAAGTCTGGCTTCAAGGGCATCTGTTCTGTCCGATGATATCAACCGACTTCCCCGCCAGAATTGTTCTGCAATTGCGCGGCGCAAACACGTGCGCCCTCGGCGCGGCTTTCGGGCAACAAATCCGTGTGGTTCCAATCAGCAGCAGCCGGGACGTGAGCGACCCCCGAACCGACCCTGGGGTCAGGGTCCGGGGTCCGGAGGTGGGGTCGCTCACGTCCCGGCTGCTCTCCTGCGCCGGTCATCCGCGCGGCAAAACACGCCGCGCGAACGCCTCCCGCTACTGACACGGCAGCGGTCGGCAACATAAACGTGCCGCAGGAGAAACCGTCACAAGTGCGTCGCGGCGATCGTAGCAAACAGACGCTTCCAATTCGACGAATCGGTGAGCATGCTTGAGGGGTGATGGTCCCCCTGGCTCCATCTCCCCCTCCATCACCCCCCGACCCAGCAATTCCCGCTCTGGTGAGTCGGCGCTGTGAACCGCGGTTTTGGTCTCGGCGCAGCGGCGAGAAGTGTCGTGTTCAGCAGTGGCGCCGAACAGGCGAAACGGCCTTCGGTTGTCAGACGGTTGTGGCATCCTCAAGGGTGCGAACGAGACATTCGAGCCCGCCCGATCGCTTCGAGATAACTTGCGCCAAGGGGACATCAATCGAAGCTCTGGCGAGACGCTCGCGCATTCGCCGTACCTGGTCTTCCCAGTACTTGTCCAGCATTACGAAGTCGCAATACGCAACGGGAACGACCGCGTGCAGGAAATCCACGGCGTGATTACGCGAGAGGCTCGTCGAGCGATCAAGAACGAGACCACGCAGCAGTTCCTTCAGGACAAGGCGCGTTCCCCTCTGAATCCTTTGGAAGGTAGCCGGCCTCTTGAGAGTGGCCTGAAACGCAGGGTCTGATTCGTGTTCGATCCGAAGCTTGGCGACCTGCTGGACGATGGTGTCGGCAAGTTCGTTGGCCTGCCGCCCGATGCCGCTTCGAACACCATCCAAAAGAGTCTGGGCGGTAAACACGGAGACGGATTGAGGCTTCAATTGAAACAGCGTCGTGAACAGTTCGCGATCTTCGTGGGGAGGTCTGGGCGGGCCGCCTTGGAGCAGCGCGTCCTCACACTTTTGCACCAGGAATGGATCCATTTCGACAAAGAACACGTGCGGCAGACTCGCCTCGAGCAATTCTTCTGCTTGCCTGGCCTGCTGGTCATCCGTCGAGTTGCAGAACTCGATCAAGTTCGTGCAGGACAACGCGAGGGTGCCGTTTCGCTGCTTCAGCGCCGCGACGAACTGCTCGGCGAGCGTCGGTGTCGTCGACAGCTCGCGCAGAGCCCAGTGATCCAAATAGACGGTCGGTGAGGCATCGCGTTGGGTAGCGACCAGTCGCCCGTCGTTGTCGATCGATATCGTCAACATCTGACTGAGTGCTTACCCTGCGGAGCTGGCCGGGATCCAGTCCACGGTGCCAATGGTGGTCCTCAGCGCTTCGCCATCCGCCGCCGGGTAAATGAATCCCAGAAAGCCCGCCTCTCGCGTGGTGTCGTCCATCACCTCGCGCGCGTCGAAGCCGCCGTAGAAAACGAGGGCATGAGGCTCTGAACTGAGGGCCGGAATCAGCTCACATGTGACCAGCAGGACATAGTCGGCGTGTTCGTTTGGGCTCGCCAGAAGAAACCCGTTTCGAACCTGCCCTTCCGGGTCCTGAGTTGGAACAATAGGGCCGATGCTGGACGTCGGATCTCGAAACCTCAAAGCGGAAGCCAGTGACCACCGGCCGACGATCTTCATCGCATCACGGGCGCCAGACGTAGGGAGCTCAAACGTCAGCACTGTTCGCTTCGGCGATACTCCCGAGTCTTTCGCATCGGTGGCTGTATCGAACGCTTCAAGGCCTTGGAACAACACCGAGAAGATGTGTCCCTGTTGCCGATCAAGCGCAATCGACTGCCGCTTGATCGCGGTTCGCACCTTGCCGTCTTGAGAGAAGTGTGCGCGACCGTCAGGATGATGCGCGTACTTGACCAAATGCGATGCGATCTTGCCGCCGATTTGAAGGCTCACTTCAGACGTTTTCTGTCCGTTGCCAGGAATCGTCGCTGCGGCGAGAATCCCCGTTCGATGCCTGAAGTACGGAAAATTGACGAACAGACTACCGTCGCGCCCGAAAATGATCTGGACGACCTTGTGCCGGCGTTCGTCACGTTTCACGGTCAGGATGATTCGTTCTGAGCGGAACGCGGTCACATTCGCGGCTTGATACCCAACGACTCTGGGCTGCATAGTTCAATAATCGCATGGCGACGCCGACGCGCGGCGCGATGGCGACAGAATGAACGGTAAGGGCCCCCTTGCGTTGGGTGTCACTGGTGGATGAATCGGAGGACTCTGGCGGCGCGCTGCAATCGAATGAACGCCAAGGGCAATACGTAGTCACCGTCACGCGCCGAGCAGCAGGCGAACAGTTGCTGGCCTGAGAACCGGGTCAACTCAGACCAGTGCCGCTCAGTTCGGATCGACTGTGCTCGCTAGCGATACCAGGGTCCGTTCGGTGGCGTTAAGCTCCTCAATCCAGCGATTCCAGTCAAAGCGAGCCCAATCGAAGCCCCGCTCGCGCGGCGTCTGCTGAACCGACCGGGAGGTTGTCGCGACGGTCGTCAGATGACGATGGGCTTCGGCCCCAAGATTCGCAGCGTCCTTCCCGAACGGCACCGCAAGTTCTCGCAGGAGCGCAGCGTCAGCATCGGGCCAAAGGGTGACCTGCCGGATCTGCTCGGCCTTGCTTTGGTCGCGCGGCAACTCGTGTGTGATGAGGCGCGTCTGATGCAAGAGTGACAGGAGTTGTTGCTTCTTCTCATTGTTCGGAACGGGATTCACGAGATCCGCTGCTCGAAACCCTTCCTCGGTGACCTCGAAGATCTCGCCCTCGATACCCCGTTGCTCGACGAATCCAGCCTCGACGAGTTCGCGCACAGCCTTTCGCCATTGCGCCTCGGATCGGCGATTGCCGCGCTCGACAAAATCTCGTTCGTTAGTCTCTACGGAGAGACCGCCCATGGCTTCGGTCATGAGGACTGCTGCGTTTCTGTCCCCCGACGCCGCCACGAGAAGTACGCGCGCATCTTGCGAGATGCCACGTAAAGCATCGCGATCGTCCCGTGACATGCCTTGCAGGCTGCCGACGGAGGTGGATTGTGCAGTTGACGGGAATCTTTCGATGATCGTCTGCGCCAATTGCCGCGAGAATTTCTCCTTGAACTCGTCGAGCGTATCGTAGTGCTCGACAAGGCCGCGGCGCATCACGTCGGCCTTGAAATCGCGAACCGCTTTGTACTGTTCTTCATCGATCGAATCTGGTCTGACGGGTTCGTTCGAGAAGTACAACATCGCCGGTTTACCGAGCCGAAGGTGTTCGTCGATCTCCTCAACGGTGCCGCTCGGTGCGACACCCGTGGGTGTGCCGAGTCGCGTCCAGAAGATTGCGACAATCAGATCGCTTTCGCTCGTTAGCTGGCGGTTGATCACTTCCTGAGGGCGGGAAGCGAACGCAGGAGCGCTGTTGTTCTCCCAGGCCAGGGGTAGGAGAACCTGACCGCGACTTTGACTGTGAATTGCGTTCCACTCGTGCATCAAAGCGTGAACGGCTTGACGTTCGTGACGCACGTCCGAGGGAGAGGCGATCATGACCTTCAGGACCATTGCCGTATAGGGCATGCGACCAGTCTATCGGACTCCTGTGACGAGCGAGGTCACACCCGGCTGTCGTTTTTCAGCTAACGACTTGGACATTCGCGTGGGGCTCGCCTCGCTGCTTTTTTGGCCGATACTGAGGTCGTGACGACCGGGGGTTTCCTGAAGTGGACGGGGCATCAAACCGCGATTGCTGCCGTCTTCGCTCTTTGCATGCTCGGGTGTCTGATGGTTCTGTCCGTCGAGCCCCTCGAATGGGTGGACCTTAATCGCCCACTCGGACCGTGGATTCTTCTATCGGGTTTCGGGCTCGCAATCCCTGCATTCATCGGACTGTGGCTGTTTGTGCGCTGTCCACGCTGCCGTGCTCGCATCGTCTGGCATGCTGTCAGCAGAGACGCCCATCCGCGCGGGACCAATGGTCTGTTAATGGCGACCCAGTGCCCGATTTGTAGATTCTCAGCCGGCCGCGCGGAGCGCGACGATCCAACGGCTCGCTAGGTCGCCCGGCGGATCACCTGTCACGACACCTCTCGTAAAGAGTCGATGCGCTTCAGCCAAATGCTGAGATGGTTCCAACTGGCGCCTGTCTGGTCCACCAACCTCATCAATAAATTCCATCGTTAAGTGCTCGCTCTTTTGAGCGAACGAGCATCGCCGACGTTTCCGCGAGCCATAAGAAGCTCTCTTTCGCTTCCATCTCGACGCTGTAAATAAGTGGCTAGATGGTCCCATCTAGAATGTCCACCAAAAGAAGGCGAGATCCATTGAGGTCTGCGTGCGCCGCGCCGGCAAACTGCAGGCGCCGCACGCATCGCCAGATGCGAGCAGAACGTGTGACGCAGTGGAGTCCTATTCCTGTCGGAGCCGTCAGCAGCTTGATGCGCGCGCGGCGCCGCGGGCAGCCAAGACGCGAGCTCGCGATGGCGCCACCAGCACGACGACGATCGCGTACGTCGGGAGGTCGTACGGCGTGACGCCGAAAACCAGCGTGCCGAGCGACCGCAGGAGCAGCAGGGAGCCGGCGATGCCGATGGCGACGAGCACGAGGCCGTTGGCGACGACTGATCCTGTGATGCGTGCCAACCGCGCACCAAGAGCGATGCGGATGCCGAACTCCTTGGTCCGTTCCGCGACCAGATAACCGAGCAGACCGTAGAGTCCGAGCGCAGTCAAGGGAAGATGGGCACGAGGTAGCTGCCACCGGAGCGGTCGATCAGCCACGCTAAAATCCACTTTTCGCCAAACGCTCGCGCCGATCGCGGCGACGCGCTGGCCAGCTGTAGGAGGAGCTCCGTGAAAAACATTCTCGTCCTGCTCGCGCTGGTAATGGTCACGTCGCCCGTACGCGCGGCCAACGGTGTGACGCCCGGTCAGTTCGTGATCGAGCCGGCCACGCTGATCTGCCTCGGCTTCGAGTGGGACATCACCGGCGATGAGAATCGCAATGCGAGCGTGGAGGTCCGGTATCGCGTCTTCAGGCCAGACGGCATGGACGGAGGGCATGCCGCTGCTCCGGATGGGTGGCGAGCGGATTATGCGCGCGCCCTATACCGTGCCGGACCGTTTTGCCGGAAGCATCATCGATCTTCAGCCGGATACGGAATACGAGGTCCGTTTGACGATGAAGGATCCGGATGGTGTGGCAGGAACGGCGGTCCAGGACGTCCAGGTGCGCACGCGGGCGGAGCCGAGGGCCGCGGCTGGCGGCCGAACGATCCACGTCTATCCATTGACATGGCCGGCGGATCGACCGAAGGAGAATCCGAACGTGACGGGTCTCATGGCTGCGTACAACGGCTATGTCGGCACAGGTGACTGGAACGTCGTCGCGCTCGGCGCGTCGGGCCGGCGCACACGATTGGTGATGCGGTCGCGTTCCTGCCGAAAGACGGCGTCCTGTTCACTGGCGATCTCTACGTCAACTGGCGGTCGGGCAACAACGTCGGCGATCGCGATGCTGATCCCCGGCACTGGGTACAGGTGCTCAACGATCTCACGCGCTGGGAGGTAAAGACCGTCGTGCCAGGACACGGTGCGCTCGGAACGGTCGCCATATTGCGCGCGCAAAGCGCGTTTCTCGATGATCTCTGGACGCAGGTGTCCAGCGGCAAGAAAGCTGGCAAAAGCCTCGAACAGCTGCTGAAGGAGGTCAATCTCTCCAAACACGGAGACTTCGCGGCCGACCAACAGCAGAATCAATCAGCGATTCGTGCCGTGTTCCGCAAGGCAGCGGAATCGTAGCGAGCGCGGTGTCGACGAGCGATGCGATATCAGCCAGCGTCTCCTTCTATCAGACGCCGTCGAGCCCACGCTGCCAATCGAACCCGATCGCGGTGAGAAACGCACGGGCAATCAAGGCCGACCCAGTGTTATTCGGGTGCACGCGGTCCCAGTTGATCGTGGCTGGATAGTAGGTGGTGAGCAGTCGATCGAAAGCGGACTGCACGTCGACGAACACGCTGCCCGCTGTCGCAGCGGCGACCTGCCTCACAACGGCGCTGTACCTGTCCATCGTTGCGCGCATCGCGTCCTGCCGGTTCGGCTCGAGGTAGTACGGCGTCATCAGGATGAGGCCCTTGACCAACGGCGTCGTGGACGAGACCAGCTCGCGGAGGTTGCGCTCGTATTCGTCGATCAGCACGTGACCCTCCGTCTGTTTCGGCGAATCGTACTGGCGCCAGACGTCGTTCGCGCCAATCATGATCGACAGCCAGTCCGGCTTCAGGTCCAGCACGTCCCTCTGCCATCGCGCCTTGAGATCGCGAGTCGTGTTTCCGCTGACGCCCATGTTGATGACCCGGA
>Ga0209686_1000763_pt1 | contig 16096 bp, 11 predicted proteins | sample GraSoiAngelo_126_FD_185883 | JGI IMG/M metagenome (GOLD analysis project Ga0209686, IMG submission 185883) | Grasslands soil microbial communities from the Angelo Coastal Reserve, California, USA - 14_0927_09_20cm (SPAdes) (version 2) | ecosystem: Environmental > Terrestrial > Soil > Grasslands ...
ATTGCCGCCGCTTGCCAGTAAGAGAGAGTGCAGTTCTCCCGGTATGGACCCGATTCATAGAAGAGGTCCATGCGACAAAGTGAATAGGTTGACAGAAGTGTGTGTGGGTCCAACCATGAGTGGCTGCGGGACCACTAACACTTACACCTACGATTCCAACGGTAACGAGATTGCTGCGACTGTAGGGAGCACTTCCTGGATGTATACTTGGAACTCCTCTGGGGATCTGACCAAGGTAAGTAATGGTCAGGGAACCCAGGGTCAATACGCGTATGATGCCAATTGCAGACGCGTGGAATCGATGGAAGGCTCCACGACAACATTCTACTCTTACACGGGAACCAGTGTCCTCTACCAGTGCTCAGCGACCGGAACGCCTACAGACTATATCTTCGCTGGTGGGATGGAGCTCGGGCGACTCCTCTCGGGCAACATCGTATACTACTATCAAGCCGATGCGTTGGGCAGTACTCGGCTGGTCACTGATGCAAACGGACGTGTGATCTTCTCAACTGGGTACCAGCCGTACGGCCAGAACAACGGAACACCTACTGGAAACGAGATGTTCCAGTTTACAGGTGCACCTTACAGTTCTGCAACGGGTCTCTCTACAACTATCAACGCTGGTACGATCCAGCCACAGGACGATTCATCAGCGAAGACCCGCTCGCGGGTAGTCTGTCTGATCCTCAGAGTCTCAACCTGTACGTCTACGTAGAGAATCTGCCTACTGGTCTCACAGATTCGTCAGGTATGGACAGCTGCGGCTGGCTAAGCTGGGGAGGCTGCTTCGCTGATGCTGGCTCGGCTATCTGGAGCGGGCTCAGCTGGGCAGGTGGACAGGTGCTAGGTGGTTGGAACAGTCTCAGTCCAGCAGAACAGCAGGGCATCCTCCTCGCAGGCTTCGTCGGCCTAACCGTTGCAACGGGAGGTGGGGATCCTCACCAGACATGACCTGGCCGCCATATGTTTCCGTGCGAATGAAATAATTGACCGCAATCCGTCCAGCAACGCCTCCCGTTCAAGGTATCGAGCGCCATTGCGCAACAACCCAGCGAAAAGAACGGTGTCTCTATTTGAGTATCGGCTAGCTTACCGGGCAGAGGAGTCTTTCGCTCATATCGCCTCTGAAGGGTTGTTGCCGAGTCTTTAGTCGATGAAACGGGCTGTATCATTGCGCCCTCCGGAACGAGCAGGTGCCCCTTGAGAAAACGAGCATTTTGGAGTAAGCTGGGGCTAGGGATTTCAGCTCACAGGTATCCGTGTCTATCTTCGAGAAGCCAAGAACTTATATTGATAGTTGGCTCCAAGCCCTGACTATGAAGAAAATACTAGCAATAACAACCCTAGCAATTGCAGCCTTAATGCTTACCCCCATGGGCATTGGCCCTGTAACTAGCCTCTTCAATTTCAACTACTCACCGAGCCTACAATATGTTCAGTTTGGATCCCTGACAACCTTGCCACAAGGCCTTCCTCTGTGCAAGAGTGCATCGCTTGGTAACATAGTCTGCTATTCGCCAGCTTTCATCAAGAAAGCGTACGAGTACCCGTCCACTCTTGATGGCTCAGGCCAGACAATCGTGATCGTGGATGCTTTCGGAAGCCCCGGCATCGCAAATGACCTTGCGACATTCGACGGAGTCTTCGGAATACCCGCCCCCGCGTCATTCACGATATTCTGCGGCAATTCCGCAACTCCTTTCGACACTTCTACATGTCCAACGGTGAACTTTAATTCGCACAACGCGTTTCACGATCAGATTGGCTGGTCGGTCGAGACAACCCTAGACGTAGAGTACGCCCATGCGATGGCTCCTGGAGCCAACATTGTCCTCGATGTGGCCTCAAGCTCTTCTGGCAATGCTATCAATGCTGCTGAGACTTCGGCCATTGCAGCGTTTCCAGGCGCTGTCTTCTCCCAGAGCTTCGGCATTCCAGAAATCTTCCTGATGGGAAACAACGGCCAGGTAAACCAAGCGCAGACAAACTATGCAAACGGAGTAGCTGTCGGTGACACGTTCCTTGCCTCAGCGGGAGACACCGGCGCAGACTTCGGTACCGGCACTGCCCAGGCAAACTTCCCAGAATCCAGCCCATACAATACGGGTGTAACAGGAACTATGGGACTGCCCTACAACGCAACCGGAACACTACAACCATGCCCCACCTCCACACCATTCTCATGCACTTCAGGACTCTCCGCATACCATGGACCCTGCGTGCTCGGCCGTACCGTTCCGCCCAACTGCGTGCCCGACGGCTATCATGGCGAGCAGGTCTGGAACGAGCCTCAATTCGGCGCAGCTACCGGTGGAGCACAGAGTCTGATCTTCGGTGTCCCGTCATACCAAGCAGGACTAGGCCTAACGGCTAGAGGCCCGGACGTCGACTACAACGCAGCCGTTGACGGCGGAGTCTTGGTAGTCAACAGTGCCATAACAGGAGGAACCCCAGCACTGTTCATAGTTGGAGGCACCAGCGCTGGTTCTCCACAATGGGCAGGCATCATCGCCCTCGTCAACCAGGCCCGCGCCAACCTTGGTAAGGGTCTGATAGGAGGCAACCTAAACCCGACACTCTACAGCATCTACCACAGCTCGCGCTACTCGACAGACTTCCATGACATCACCGTGGGCAACGACATCGTTTCCGGTTCCACCGTCGGCTACTCAGCTGGCACAGGCTACGACCTAGCCTCCGGCATCGGCACTCCCATAGTCGACCAGCTGATCGTCGACCTAGCAGCTGCGTAGACAAAGGACCAATACGAGGGAGAACAACCCTCCCCGTCCCCCTTTCTTTTCCCATCTTATCAATGATAACAAAGCCCCATCACGCTTCAGTTCTGTTAGGACTCCACAGATGGGGCGAAACAGAAATGCGATTTGATATTGTCAGCCTTCCCGCGCTACGGTCGAGCTGACGCGTTTTCCTGATCTGAGTATTCCGCTCCGCGGTGGCAACCTAGCATGTTGACTGCGAATCGCGAATTGCGCTCTTTTCACATGTGCAGCGGAGGCCGCCCGCCTCCCATAGAGCCCAGCGAGGAGAAGGCGGTGGATGTGAAGACTTCAACACGATTGTTGCTGGTTCCCGAAGAATTTCCAGTATCTATCACGTACACGCTGCCTGAAGAGTCAATAGTCAGGCCTTCCGGGTCCACGAGCTGGCCATTTCCTGAGCCAACGGTTCCGAAAGACGTGAGAAATGTACCACTGCTGGTGAACTCTTGGACTCGATTATTGTACGTATCCGAAACGTAGACGTCTCCAGTCGAATCCGGAGACAGATGGCCGGGTATACTGAATTGGCCATTTCCCGAACCTGAGCCTCCCCAAGCTGTCAGAAATCCGCCGGAACTCGTGAACTTCTCAATTCGATTGTTGGACGAGTCCACCACATATACATTGTTTAGACCATCCACGCCGACCCCCGTCGGGCCGCTGAACTGTCCATTGGCGGCCCCGGAGGACCCCCATTGTATGATGGAATTTCCTGAGCTGTCGAATTTTTGGACCCTGTCGTTTGAGTAATCTGTGACGTAAACATTGTTTGAACTGTCGACTGCGATGCCGAACGGGCCGTAGAATTGCCCGTTTCCTGTTCCGAATGTTCCCCAGGCTTTGATGAAGGTTCCGTTTGGAAGGAACTTTTCGACTCGATTATTGGAAAAGTCGGCAACATAGATATTCCCGTTATGGTCGACCGCGATTCCAGTTGGGCCGTTGAACTGGCCGTTTCCCGACCCAGTCGTTCCCCAAGATAGTAGATATGTTCCAGTCAGAGAGAACATCTGAACTCTATTGTTTCCTTCATCCACGACGTAGATGTGCCCTGAACCATCGAGCGCCGCGTCATAGGGACTGGCAAACATGCCGGGCCTTGGATATAGCATACTCGAGAGATAGCTTCCAGAACTGGCGGATAGCTTCTGAACCCTGAAGTTGTTTGAGTCTCCGACGTACACGTTCATCCGGCTGTCAACCTCAACGCCGACAGGACCATCAAACTGTCCTAGAGAAGTGCCCGTGGACCCCGAAATCCACTGGGCCTTGCTATTACACGCGCTAAACTTCACAATGTCATTCCCAAAGTTGTCAGCGACATATACGTTGGAGGCATTGTCTGTTGCCACCATTGCCGGTTGAAACAGGGAACTGCCTCCCCATGCGCAGACAAAATCGCCTGACCTAGTGAATTCTGTAATATTACCTGACTGAAATGAGCTGTCACTCACATACACGTACGTAGGCCCCACGGCCACACCGAAGGGGCTCTGAAACTTTCCAGCTAGGTTCGATCCTAGACCGCCAAATGATGCCACGTAGGTTCCATTGTTTCGATAAATTTGGACGCGCTGGTCTCCTTGATCGATCACGTATAGGAAACCTGTAGCGTTGACGGCGAGCCCGAAAGGATGCTTGAGGATGTTCGTCCTGTTCCAAGTGTTCCACGAGGCAATGAAACCCCCAGCGTTCGTGAACTTCTGAATGTTGTTGTTGACGGAATCCGAGACGTACACATTTCCCGAACCGTCTAACGCCACCCCTTCAGGGTTGCCGAATTGTCCAGGGCCGGTACCGTAGGATCCCCACGAAGTGACGAATGACCCGCTGCTTGACAGCTTGACAATCGCATAGCTCTTCGCATCGGCGATGTACACGTTTCCAGAGGAGTCCACTGCAACGCCGTTGGGCATTATCGGTCCGCCATACGAGCCCCACTGCGATGCATAACTGAAAGAAGGACCTCCAGTGACAGAAGCCTGGCCGCTTGCTCTTGCAATCGGCTTCCTAGAGATAGAGTTAACATCGAGAGTAGCAAGAGAAAAAGCTAAGAATAGAAGGATCACGCCCAAAACGCATAGCATTCTCTTCCCTCCGACTCTCTCCCTCGAAGGATGTTGCCGATTCTCTTGTTTACAAAAACGATATCGTCGTGAGTGATGATTACTTGAATGGTGTTGAACGTGATTGAATGAGCCTCTCTCTTGTGTGAAGGTTATCGGAAAAAGAAGCGACAACCGGTCTCTTGTGTCAGACAATTACACCTCGTAGAAAACGCTTTCCTACGTTCATACACGTCGATGAGACAGCAAATATCTCCGGAAAGCCGAGTCCTGCTCCGTGTTTCTGGCAACTGGCCTCCGCTTCATCAGATGCTTTCGTCGCCGATTGAAAGATACATGAGTGTCCAACCCAAAACAACGCTAGACGGGGTCGCGACTCAGTCGAAACCAATGCGCAGTCTGTGAAGCTTTAAGCTCAAACTGGGCTCTGGCTGACGCTGAGCTGATCGAATGGGCACGGTCCACCGCGTCGTGTTTGGCGACTGTCGAGTGATGAAAGAGATTCCTAACGAATCCATTCAGCTCACTATCACCAGTCCGCCATACTACAATGCGCCATTCGACTATCCGGGATTGTTCAGCGACTACGATGAATTTCTCACGTTGATTCGGGATCTCAGCCTTGATCTCTACCGCGTTATTGCACCCGGCAGGATCGCCTGCTTCGTCACGGACGATATGCTCGTAAAGAGTCAGAAGTATCCCGTTGTGGCTGATGTCACCCGGCTCATGCTGCAAGCCGGGTTCCGCTACCGAGATCGCATAGTATGGGTCAAACCCAAAGGCTACGTAAGAATAAGCCGTAGGAGCGGCGTCGTTGTTCAGCATCCTTATCCAATGTACTACTATCCCGACAATATTCAGGAGAGCATTCTGATTTTCCAAAAGGGCAGGTTCGACTATTCATACGTCCGAGAACTGCCTTCGAAGACGCTGGAGAAATCGAAGATTTCTCTACACGACTATAACGATCACGAATGGCACCTGACAATATGGAACATCACCAATGTCCTCCCGCTAAGGTCCAGACTGGAGAAGGGCATTGCGGCGTTCCCAGAGGAGATCCCAAAACGTCTGATCAAACTCTTCAGTTTTCACGGTGAGACTGTTTTGGATCCTTTCTTGGGATCGGGCACGACTATGAAAGTTGCGCAAGAATTGGGACGAAGTAGTTGGGGTTATGAGATTGATCGAGGACTGAAGAAAGTCATCAGGCAAAAGTTGGAGAATAACCATCAATCAGACTCGAAGGTCGAATTCCGGTTTAGACAAGAATCGAAAAAGTCTCGCCCATCCGCCTCACGGAGACAAACCGCCCGGTCAGTTGTCGCGACCTAGTATGACCAACAGTTCTCAGTTATTCCAGTAGGGTCTGTTCGTAATGAATTGCAGCTTGGCCTCTAAGAGATCCTTGTAGAACTCATCATCGCTCTCATGCATCTTGGCCAGGACCCGGCTGGCGGTCTGAGGACCAATTCCATAAACAGACTGTGCAATCACAGCCCTCCTCCCATATGCAATAACCAAGTCGGCTGAACGGCGCGCTCTCGTCAAAGCCTTCTGCTCACTCTCGTCCAGTAACTGCTTGGTCCGCTTCTTTCGAAGAACGCTCGTCACATATGCGCTTGACCAGAAGACAGGGGCAAGGAGAGCGGAGCCACAACTTTGACAAGAAGGATGTTCCGGAAGACTTGCGACAGTGATTTCAGTTGTGAGGTTGGCACAGTCGAAGCAGAGTAGGTCGATGGCTCGGCCTTCGATCGAAATACGCAACCGGGCCATATTGTCGGCTGCAACATTCTCCGGAGCGATTAGCTCGGGAATGTCCACGTGACGATACAGGAGATGGTAGGCTAATGGTGTAGGCTTGTCTCTGGATCGGAAGAACCTAACATCCATGTTTCGCTCCTTGATCTGCTTGAAAATCCTCTTGACTCCTTCAAAATCTGCCCGTTCGACTTGAGCCTCTCGAATTGTCTCGTCGTAGATTGGAGTTAGCCGGAACCGGACCTGTAGCTCTTTCATTGCACCTCCATACATGAGACGGCCGCGACTCAACGCTCCAAACCTCTCAGCGATCTGTTTCATCTGCAGCTCCCACGGAAAGTGTCGATGCAAAACTCCGTGACAAGCCCCTCCCAGTACCTGTTCGTCCACCCCAAAGACTTGTTTGAGGAAGAGATCCTCGAGATCCAGATCTGCAGTGTCCGCCGTCATCTCATAGAGTATCCGATAGGAGTCCCACCACCACATTCGCACGAGACCCTGGCGCCGGAAGAGCTCCTCAATCACCTCACCTAAGGTGAAATTGAGAACGTCTCCGAAGTGAGTGTGAATTATGATGTAACGATCGAACCCTTCGATCAGAACCCTCTCATTGGTCGGGACGGGTGCGCCAGTTGCCCTGTGAGCTTCTATCTCCTCGATGACCCTTCGCACTCCGTACGGGTCCGCTGGCCATATCCGTGAGAACTTCTCGACCACCGGGGCACGGGTCTTGTGCTCGTCCAATAATTTATCGATCTGTTTCCGGTACTCTCCCACGCGCACAGCGAGCTCACTAGGAACGGGGAGTATCTGTCCGTCCCATCCCGGAATGGCCGCGGTGGGATCGTTGACTGGGAGAACGTACACCTTCCCGTCGTCGGTGATCTGTTTCATCTGCCAGACCCGTCCCTTGACGATAAAGTTCAAACCGACGTGCGCCATGGTGAGCATGAACTCTTCGCCGAGTATTCCAACCGACTGCTGATTCGTAAGATCAACCACCTGGTATCGTCGTTCGTCCGGAATCATGCTCAAGTTCTCGTAGTAGTACATCCTAGTCCGAGATGTCCGGTAGAGCGTCTGATCGTCTCGTTTGAGATGCCCCATTTTCCGCATGAACTCGACAACCTTCTCCAGCTCAGCCTCCTCAAGCTCAGAATAGGGAAACGCTCTCTTCAGAACTTGTTTGACGTGACCGAGAGGGACGCTGCCTTCGGAATCCATCAATAGGCCGGCGATCTGATGTGCCAGGACATCCAAGGCTCTATGGTGAATGATGGTTGGTTCAAGCCTGCCCTCCTTGGCCAGTTCAATGACTCCTATCGACTCCAGTAGATCCTCTGTTGAGACAGATACTAGAACTCCCTGAGAAGTTCTGGTCAGACTATGCCCTGACCTTCCTACACGCTGGACAAGACTGTTGACCTGACGCGGGGACATGTACTGAACCACAAGATCTACAGATCCGATATCGATGCCCAGTTCCAGGGTGCTTGTGCAGACGAGTCCCTTGACCTGTCGGGCCTTGAATGCTTCTTCAGCTCGGACCCGTTCTCCTTTGGGAAGCGAGCCGTGGTGGACCATTATGTTCTGGTCCATCATGTTGAACTTTGAGCCCAACATCTCCGCGTTGACCCTGCTGTTGACAAAGATCAGAGTCGAATCATGCGCATCAACAAGATCAGATACCAGCGCCAGCCGTGCGGCAGCTTCTGGGGCGGTATACAGGCGTCGTGCGAGCTCTTGATCCTCCTCGCCTGGAGTAGGATATTCAATCTTGTACCTAGTATCCTTGCTTAGAGGAATCTGAACAATTCTTACAGGTTCAGAGCCACCGAGAAATCGAGAAATCTCCTCGGGATTCCCCACGGTTGCAGAGAGGCCTATCCGTTGGAAACCGTCCGGCCGAACTTCTCTCAGTCTCTCTAGCCCAACGGTCAGCTGGACGCCCCGACGATTTCCGGCTAGCTCGTGAACCTCATCGACCACGACGGCCTTGACGTTTCGAAGATGCTGTCTCATTCTCTTTCCAGGAAGGACCGCTTGCAACGTTTCTGGAGTGGTTATCAGGAGGTCGGGCGGTCGCGCCGCCATTCTCCTCCGATCAGCAGCGGGAGTGTCGCCATGTCTCACCTCTACCGTGAAACCCAGTTTGGCTGACCAGATCTGGAGTCGTTTGAGGAGATCGCGGTTTAGTGCTCTTAGTGGAGTGATATAGAGAAGTGAGATTCCCTGTCGATTCTCGTCCTGGACCGTCTTGTCTATGAGTGGTAGAAGAGCAGCCTCTGTCTTCCCTGATCCAGTAGGCGCGATGACCAAAACATTCTCGCCTCGGACAATGAAGGGAATCGCCTCTGCCTGAGGAGGGGTCGGAGCGGAGATCCCAGTCTCTTGCAGAAGACCCTTCAAGGGCGGGGAGAGCAGAGTGAAAGCTTCTTGCACTGCAAGATCCCCTGTGGTGAGGATCTATTGCGCTATGCTTCTGAGAGATAAACTTCTCAGGAAGAAGAGTAAAAAAAATTGTACACGGATTGCAGTCTTGAGTATCAGGAGCCGAAGGGACCATTGAATGAGATTGCATCGAGCACAATTTCCATAGCGTGAGTACCATTGCAGCTAAAAACTACGTTGCTCCGCGGCATGCTGGTTATCGCATAATCAACCTCGAACCTGCTTGAATACAAGATGTTGGTGAAACCGAGTACTATTGCATTGGGATAACCAGGCCCGCAAAGAGGATCATCTATCACAGTGCTCGCTATCACAAAATCTATAGTTGTAGTTTGAATGAAGGCGACGCAAGCACCCGCGGTTAGGACTTCACATGCGCCGCAAACAACCCCTGGGCAAGATTCAGTCGATGGGATTGACGGGTTCGCGTCGAATATTGACCGAGTGTTCGCACCGTGGATAGCGAGAACCTGTAATGCGGCGGTCGTGGCTGCCCCAAAAACCACCGTAATATTATCTGACTTCAAGGGCGAAGTGGCTCGCGCATAGTATTCCCAAAGTTCACCGTTTGCCCCAAAGGCAACGCGTGGGATGAAATTCAGACCGTTCGAATCAACAATGGCTGTTATTGTGTCGTTAGTCGACCATGACTCAACTATTACCATTATCACATCATATGACTTGGTTGTCGTTAGCAACTGTGCGATGCAATTAACTTGACACGGCGTGTCGTTTCCTATGCCATCAAGTGCCAGCGGCGTTGGAGTCGCATGAACTTGCGGCAAATAGACCATAGCTACCAAAGACAATAGCCACTAAGAGAGCAGTTCTAGGAAGCAAATCAGCATTCGTCCCGGTGTCGTGCTATGTAGCTTTCATGTCGGGTGATTGTTGTGTACAAGATGGCTATGGCACAGGAAGTCTCAATGTACCTAATCTGGTCGCTGATAGACTCACACCTGCTGGAGTGACATGGCAGGCTTTTTGCGAGAACACATGCCCCAGAGGCCCAGACCACTTTCCATTTCTTGGTTTTGCGGAAACGTATCACAGTCCCAATATTGCCCTTACATGTTCATCCTGCTCTGACCTTTGGAACCCGGTAAACTATCAGCAATTCCTCACGGCAGCAAATTTTAGGTTCCGCACCCAAGTTTCTCTGGTTCACCCGACTGATTGCCGCAATATGCACAACAATAGCAACTGTACAACGGGTGCAGACCCAGCCGGTTGCGTTGTAGCGAAAGCGCCCTATTAATTCAGGCTGTGCGATGGCCTAATGGTGTCAACCCTTAGGCTTCAGGGCACTAGTCCACTAAAGGAAATAACATCAACGACAATGGCTACCGGACCACTATCAGTGCATGAATACGTCAACTTCGATGAAGGCGCATTGGGTGAGTGATAATCAACTTCTAAGATTCCCCTAACATAAGCGAGTTCCGCGAATCCCGATGGAAGGGTACATGGTCCACTGTCATTTATGATAGTGCTGGCCATTACGAAGTCTTTCGCTGATGCTGTTACTGTTACAGAACACGGTACAGCGAACACGACGCAAAGCGTGGTTTCGGGAAACGCCGGGTTGGGCATGAATACCTTGTGGCCAGCACCCTTGATAGCGAAGACTTGCATTCCATGAAGGGTCCAATCCGCGGAGAGTACGACTGTTATGTTGTCAGATACAAGAGCGAAATCGGTCCTGGCGTAGTATTCCCAAAGTCGATCATTTGGTGCGTATAAGACTCGCGGTTGAAAATTTAGACCGCTACTATCGAATATAGAGGAAACGTTAACGGGACATCCATTATATCCGATACAATCAACTACCAATATTACCACGTCGTCCGGGTTGTTAGTCGTTAGGACTTGCGCGGAGCACCGTGAAGAAATTGTAACTGAACCGCCGCAAGCCGCATCAGTCCCTATTCCATCCAAGGATGGTTGAACCGAGGCGCGAGCAGGGTGGGGCATTCGCGCGGCGCTCAATGCTACGAGCATCACGATCAGAAGGGAAATTTTCCTATTCATCTACGTGAACGACCTTGTTCTCCTAGATTTGCCCGGCTTTTTAGTTTAGCGGCATGTCATTAACCAATGCTTTTGAGGTCTCTCGTTATTATTGACGAGTTTGGCCATCATGACCTCAAGGTGGGTCGCGCCTAGCGTCATTTCTCGCTTTACGCACATTCTATCTTGACCTCGAAGGCAAGGGGAAGCCTAAAGTATCCTACGATAGCACGCGAAACCCTTCTGAACCGGATGAAGAAACCGATTTCGGTTGTGCTACTCTTTGCAATCGCGATACTAGCGCCTCTATCCATACTTCCAGTTCAGGCTGCCACTGCTTCCGCCTTCAACAATCACGTAGTTTTCGTGATAATGGAGAATCATCCTCTCAGCGCGATAACGCAGTCTGCAGCCCCATACATGTATAGCTTGGAAAATCAATATGCTCAGTCTAACAATTATGTGGGCCCTGTAAGCTCGACATGGAGTCCGAGTTTACCAAACTATATTGGTCTCACGTCTGGTTCCACGCAGGGAATTATTGATGACAACGGGCCGTCAAGCCATCCAATTGGTGCGGCAAACATCATCGACCGCTTTTCCGCAGCTAGTATTACGTGGAAATTCTACATGGAGAATATGCCATCCAACTGCTGGCCTTCTGACAGCGGGTCTACGGATCCTCAGGGAAACAAGATCTACCAAGTCCATCACAATCCAATACCTTACTACACTGATTCTGCCGCAACCAACGGTTGCGCCAATTATGATGTGCCCGCCGGCCCAACTAGTTGTCCACAAGGCGCAGCAAGCTTATCCGATATTGCAAACCTGTGCGATTCTAATTTAATTACCGACTTGAACAATACTGCTCCGAACTTCATGTGGTTGACACCCAATATGTGTAATGATTCTCATGATTCATGCGTTAGCGGAAAGACGTCGGTGCAAGAAAGCGACACGTATTTGTCGTACCTAGTTCCCAGCATTCTAACGTCAAGAACATTTGAGTCAGACTCGACTGCAATCATCATTATTACCTACGATGAACCATCAACGGGCACTTATGGCACGGAACCAGTGTACTTCGCGGTCGCAGGTCCTGGTGCCAAGCTTGGGTTTGCCTCTTCTATACATTACACCCATCTTAGTCTATTAGCTGGTTGGGAGAAAGACTTCAAACTCTCTTGCATTGTGTCGACGGGAGACTGTGCAGCTATCAATATGGCAGACTTCTCTTGGCGTGGCAACTTTGGCGCATGTGGATCACTACCATTGGGGTGGTCCTGCAATCTCAACTCCCAAGGAAGTACCGGCTTTTCAACCATAGACAGTAAAGGAACCTATCATAGCATATTGTCGAACGTTGGCGGAGGAAGCAGTTCGTATGCTTATGCTACAGCACAAAAGGGGACGTTTCCCTGGAGTCCCTGCCAGGCACCTGCTTCTGGTGTACTCGGACAAACTTCCGGCCGAATAGCGGCCATGTTCGATCCCCTGTCTTTGCCAGCAACAACAACTGGACGCTTTGACATCTACCTTGGATTATACTATTGGCTTCCCGACGGAGCCAAGACTGCGCATGGGCAGACATACCAGTGTCTGGCTACCGAAGTGAGGGCAGAATTCAAGAATGGAGATTTCACCCGGCCAACCAACTCTACAGACTTCTCAGCAACTTACAATCTTGGCGAGAACAGCGCTAATGCGTTCGGCTGGAATCGGACGATTGGTTCCGTCAGCGTTGGAAACTACTATGCGCTAGTCGCTGATGTGGGAAGCCAGTGCAAACAAGACGAGATCGCCTGGGGCATCCCTACGTCTGCTACATGCGTTCTTTCCGGTGTCGAGATCGGCGTAGAAGGGTTTGGTTTCACTACCGAAACGTTGAACGTTGTCTGGGGCGCACAAATGGTAGAGACACAATGCCACAACATAAAGGGCGACATCAACGAGGACGGAGCCATTAACATACTAGACTTGGCTAATGAGGCGTTCTATTTCAGTAGCGAAGTTGGTACTACTGCATACACAACTTCTGCCTCTGCCAGCACAGTACCCAACAATGGTGATAGTGCGACGGCGGATGCAACTCTGGACGGACAAATAGTCATCGGTGATCTCGCGCTCACAGCTTTCTACATCAACACGAAGTGCCAACTATGAAGGGAAGAATGATTGTTTTCTTGGCTGTTGCATTAATAGGCTCAGCGTCAACACTCATCATGTACCCGCTCCTTTTTGCACAGATAACCAATCTCAGCCTACCAACTGATTCTGGGACGTGTCTTGCAAAAGGTGCCAGCATCAACATGCCGCTGACAGCTGACGAACTAACAAGCGTCATGGCTTGGGATGTCAACGTCACCTATACCGCAACAGCAGTTAACATGACAGGTTTCATACTAGGACCCTTGTTCACAGGTTCGAACACCTTTTCAACCTCGACCATAAGAAGAGGAACTGTCATCGTTGACTTTTCATTCGAGGGGGGTGCGACCGTTACTTCTGCCAGCTCAGCGACGATGGTGACGTTCACGTTTAAGACGCTCGTCAAGTTCGCTACGGCTCCATTTCACATTGTTCTCTCGTCGGAGAACACATATTTCGGAACCGAACTTCTCGGCCCACTGCCTACAAACGTTCAGTCATACACGACGACCGATGGCTTCCTTGGCTGCCAGAACTCACCTGGACCATAAAGCCCCAAAAGAAATTTCCCTTCAACCTTCTGACTTTTTCCCCATGTACCTAAGCTATTTCTTCTCCGTGATCTTCTTCACAAAGTCCCGGTAGGCTTCGGGCTTCATTAGTGAGGGAAGGTCCTTCTTCAGATCGTCTGGCCGGATCAGCGTAATCCATCCCTTCTCGTACGGGCTCTTGTTAACCAGCTCAGGGGCATCAGAAAGTTCGCTGTTGACCTGAACCACGACACCTGAAATGGGGGAGTACACGTCGGCGACTGCTTTCACAGATTCCACTGTGCCAAGACTCTGCATCTGCGCCACCTTTGCTCCCACCTTTGGAAGGTCGACGTATACGATTTCGTGTAGCGAGTTTTGCGCATAGTCAGTGACGCCTATTCGACAATCAGCACCTTCAATGTGAACCCATTCATGCTCTTTCGTGTAGTAGAACTCTGGAGGAATCTGGAACTCGCCTTTCAAAGCCTATACACGGAATTTCTAGGCAGGAAGCGTCCCATATAATAGGACTGTGCGAGGCCTCTGGTTTTGAGAAGCAATAGTTACACTAACCTGTCCTCTGAAAATACTCGATACCAAATCTCAGGTGCTCAAAGCTTGCTCGCTACGAAGTCGGTGAAACAGGCCCACCGGCCTAACCAAGAGACTCTAGAGCTACTCGATACTTTCCGTCGTATGGTCAATGATTGCATTGATATCGGATTGGCTTCGAATGTAACTACGCTCAAGCGACTGGCAATGCTCTCCTGGCCGCGACGGCGTCAATACGGCTGTCCAGACTGCTACAAAGCGTGCGCTGTTTCCCGGGCGGCAGGAATTCTGGCAGCTAGGAAGAAATCACTGAGACGAGGCATCCCCACGAAGAACCCCTACTCTCTCAAACCACAGATCACTGCCTATCGAGGGTTCAAGATCAAAAATGCAGCCCTTCGAATCCCAGTAGGAAAACGAAACTTTCTGTTTGTTCCACTGATTAGTCACATTGTTTCCGCTCTATCAGACCCGGCTCTGACAGTTCGGTCCTTCACTCTCACTCCTACCAGTCTCAGCCTCTGTATCTCCAAGGAAGTGCCTGAAATCGAATGCGCCGATGCGATTGGAGTTGACAGGAACCTGCGCAATCTAGCCGTCGGCAACGAGGCCGGTGTCACCCATTATGACCTCTCGCGTACCGTGAGGATTGCCGAGACGACCGTGAAGGTCGTCGGGTCGTTCAAGCGTAACGATTCTCGGATTCGAAAGAAGATTGTTTCAAAGTACGGGCGGCGAAGACGAAACAGAACACAGCACCTCCTTCACAACGCGACGAAACGGATAGTCACCGAGGCGCACGAGCGCAGGCAGGCCATTGTTCTCGAGAATATCAAAGGTATCAGAAGACTCTACTGTAAGGGTAACGGTCAGGGACCCAAGTACAGGGGAAGGATGAATGGGTGGAGCTTCGGTGAAGCCCAGCGCCAGCTTGAGTATAAGGCACGTTGGGTTGGCCTGCCAGTCATCCGTCTGAGCAGAAAGGAGACCCGAGGTACGAGCGTCACATGCCCTCAATGCGGGGAGAGACTCCAAGAGGACAGGAGAATCAGAAGGAAGCTTTGGTGCGGGAAATGCCGTGTGGTGATGGACCGGGATGTGGTTGCCGCTATCAACCTGTCCCGGCGTGGACGGTTGAGGTTCGACCGTTCACGAGCCCAGAGAGGGCTGCAAGGCGGAGCAGTTGAAACGTTGAAGAGGAACCCGACGACTACGGTAATCCTCAGAGCCGATGCTCTGAAGCCAAGTAAGCAGCCGAAGACTTGGCAGAATCTATAATAGTCTGGTCTTGTGAAAAGCCTTTCAGTCTAACTCTTAGTTGCCTGAATCCGTTTCAAGAGGATGGGGACTTGTTGCCAGCTCTTCGCCTTCAGAACCTTGGGCATGCTTTTCAAGCTTCGATTCCATGGCCTCTCGTAGAGTACACCCCACGAGGTTGGATTTCTCGAGATTAGAGGCATGAGATCAGGTGCATCATCAACGTAGACATCATAATCCAACAGAATCTTGTCTCTCCAGCCCAGGACCCTTACAAAACGGCGATATCGAATTTTCTGACTATCGACCCAACTCCTAGCAGCGTCCACAGTTCTCTTGCTCCGACCAGTTACAATGTCCAGATCGCCAAGCTTCTCGATGCGAGCAACCTTCTCAGCGATCTCCGGCTCTGTTGGAGGAATCTCTCGCCAATCGTCCCATGACTCGTCCAGTATTCTGTAGAAATCGTCTTTCGAGATAGGAAATCTTTTCCACTAAGACCAACTGTCAAGATCCTTCATAC
>Ga0209686_1000771_pt1 | contig 15985 bp, 10 predicted proteins | sample GraSoiAngelo_126_FD_185883 | JGI IMG/M metagenome (GOLD analysis project Ga0209686, IMG submission 185883) | Grasslands soil microbial communities from the Angelo Coastal Reserve, California, USA - 14_0927_09_20cm (SPAdes) (version 2) | ecosystem: Environmental > Terrestrial > Soil > Grasslands ...
ATGGCGCTTCTGCAGCGCTGTCTGTTTCAGACATTCCATTTGCTGGACCGATCGGCGCGGTGCGCGTCGGTCGCGTTAACGGCCAATTCGTGGCGAACCCGACTCACACCGAGCGTCAGCAAAGCGCTCTCGATCTGGTTTACGTGGGCTTGGAAAACGACGTGATCATGATCGAAGGCGCTGCTAACGAATTGCCAGAAGCCGATTTTTTGAAAGCGCTCGAGTTCGGGCATGAGCAAACGCGGGAAATAATTCGCATTCAAAAAGAGCTCGCGTCGCGGATCGCCAAGCCAAAACGCGAAATGCCGCTGCTTAGCGCCAAACCGGAGTTGCTCGAAATTGCTTATCAAGTGGCCGGCGACCGAATTGAAGGCGTGCTCTACACGCCTGGCAAAGTCGCTCGCGCCAAAGCGATTGAAGCCCTGCGCGAAGAAGTCAAAAAGTCGATCCTGGAAAAGCATCCCGAGACCGATGCCTTCTCAATTTCGCAGGCGTTCGATCACGTTCAGAAGAAAGCGTTTCGCATTAGCATTCTGGACAAGAAAAAGCGCGTCGATGGACGCGGTTACCAGGATTTGCGCCAGATCACGTGCGAAGTGGGAGTAATCCCGCGCGCACACGGATCTGCAATTTTTCAGCGCGGCGAAACCCAGGCGTTAGCGCTCGCCACACTGGCGCCGATCGAAGAAGCGCAGATGATCGACGCTTACGGCGGCGGCGAACAATCGAAGCGTTTCATTCTGCATTACAATTTTCCACCGTTCAGTGTTGGCGAAACTGGTCGGACCGGCGGACCCGGGCGGCGTGAGATCGGTCATGGCGCTTTGGCGGAACGTTCGATCGAGCCGGTCGTGCCGGGCGAAAACGATTTTCGCTACGCGATTCGCATCTCGAGCGAGATCATGGAATCGAACGGCTCGACTTCGATGGCGAGCGTGTGCGGCGGAATGCTGGCGTTGATGGACGCGGGCGTCCCGATGAAGGGCACGGTCGCGGGGATCTCCGTCGGGCTCGTCACCGAGCACGGCGAAGATCGACAATTGAAGCGCTACGAACTGCTCACCGATATCATTGGTTCGGAAGACCATTTCGGTGACATGGATTTCAAACTCTGTGGAACCGACAATGGCATCACCGGTTATCAGCTCGACCTGAAACTGCCCGGCATCAGCCACAAAATCCTGGCCGAGGCGATTCAACGGGCGAAAGAAGCGCGCACGAAAATTCTTCAGATCATGCGCAGTGTTATTGACAAACCACGCACCGAGCTTTCGAAGTACGCGCCCCGAATCGAGACAATCAAAATTAATCCGGAAAAGATCGGCGCGCTTATCGGACCGGGCGGCAAAACGATTAAGGGCATCGTGGCCGAGACCGGCGCGGAAATCAACATCGAAGACGACGGCTCAGTGCACATTTACGCCACTAGCGGCGAATCGATGCAGCGCGCGAAGGAAATCATCGGTGGGATGACGAAGGAAATCGAGATCGGCACGACTTATCAGGGCCGTGTCGTGTCCACGAAAGAGTTTGGCGCATTTGTCGAAGTTCTCCCGGGCAAGGAAGGCCTCGTCCACATTTCCGAGCTGGCCGATTTTCGCGTCAAGCGCACCGAAGACGTCGTCAAAGCAGGCGACACGATCTGGGTAAAATGCATCGGCATTGATGATAAAGGCCGGGTTAAACTTTCGCGCAAAGCAGCGTTGAAGGAACGCGCAGAAAAAGAAACCGGGCAGGCAGCGTAGCGTTTGTTAACCGAGCCGCGTGACATGAGCACGCCTATCAAAGTGTCCTACGGCGTCCTGATTGCGACGCTAATCGTCGCAGCGTGGCTGCACCTGGGAACCCTGTTGCTTGCCGCTTTTTTTTCTTACTTCACGCTGCGCAAACTGCACGCTGTCACGAAACGAAAATGGCTTTCGTTGATCTTATTTGTCATTTGTCTGGTCGGAATCGCCTACGCTGCGGGCTACTTTACTCGCGCTGCCTGGCGGGCGTTGCCCGATATTGCCGATAGTTCAATTCCATCGGCGACAGCATGGGCGGAAAAAAGAAACATCGAGCTGCCGTTCACCGACTTCGAAACGCTAAAAGCGTTCCTGATCGCGCAGGTCAAAGACGAAATCCATTATCTCAACGACGTGGCGCATTTCGCCGGCGCCGCGACCACTCTTTTCGTGCTCGTTGTGATCGGAATCGTCGTGGCAGCGAGCTTGTTCTTTCGCAGTTGGCGTCATCCAAGTGTGGGCTCGACCGCAAAGGACGCAACTAATCTCTATACGGCGTGCGCGACCGAAATCGCGACGCGCTTCCATGATTTCTACCACAGTTTTGAGACTGTCCTCGGCGCGCAGATCATCATCTCCTGCATCAACACGGTCCTCACGGCCATTTTCATCCTCAGTATTGGCCTGCCGCACGCTGCCGTTGTCATCGGCGTCACCTTTCTCTGCGGGCTGCTGCCGATTATCGGTAACTTGATCAGCAACACAATTATCTTGTTCCTCTCGGCAGCGATGTCAGTAAAGATCGCGCTCGCTGCGCTCGTCTTTTTGGTCGCCATTCACAAACTCGAGTACTTTCTGAACAGCAAAATCATAGGCGGCTGGACTCGCAATCCTGTTTGGCTCACGCTGATCGGCTTGATCATTGGGGAGATCGTGATGGGAATTCCCGGCATGATCCTCGCCCCCGTGGTCTTGAACTACGTCCGCGTTGAGATGTCTAAGATCGAAGTGCCGCCGGTGTCGACCTAATGGTGGCAGATTTTGAATTGAACTGAGCCGCCCTTCCGCCGATTTACATTCTGCAATGTTGTGAAAGCCGGGTTCGTTGAAAAACTGATTGGTCGCCTCGGTAAGATCGGGCCGGAGGACGTGCAGAATTATTTTCTGCGTCTTGCTCAGGAGAAAGGTTTTCTCGAGACAGTTTTCAATTCGATTCAAGAAGGGATCATCGTCACTGACGCGAAAGGTCGAATCACCTACTTGAACGATGCGGCCTGCCAATTGTTCGGATTGGAAGCGGAAGATTCGATCGGAAAACGCTTGGACGAGCGGGTTCGCGGCTTGGATTGGAACGCTCTGTCGTGTGAAGGCGCGGTCAGCCGCGACATGGAGATTTTCTATCCGACCAACCGGTTCATCAATTTTTACAGTGTGCCTCTGGTGATCGAGCGCCAAGATTCGGTGGCTGGGGACGCTGTCGTAGGCCCACCGCGGTCAGCGATCTCAGCTACAGGCGAACAGGTCGGACACGCGATCATTTTGCGAGATATCACGGAGAGCAGGCGCAGCGAACAGCAAACAATCGAGTCGGAGCGGCTGAATGCGTTGACCTTGCTCGCCGCCGGCGTCGCCCACGAAATCGGAAATCCGCTCAACTCACTCAACATTCACTTGCAGCTGATCGAACGCGAAGCGCGTAATCTCGACGGCTCAAAACGCGCCGAACTTCAGGAATCCGTCGAGGTAGCGCGCGCCGAGGTGAGCCGGCTCGATTCCATCATCAGTCAATTCCTGCGCGCGATCCGTCCAACACGGCCGCAGCTGCGCCCGGAAAACATCAATGCAATTGTCGAAGAAGCGGTCCGTTTTTTTGCTCCGGAAATCAAAGACCGCGATCTTGTCGTCGAGCAGGAGCTACGCTCCGATCTGCCTCTGCTCGAGCTCGATCGTGACCAGATGAAGCAAGCGTTTTACAACGTGATCAAAAATAGCTTTGAAGCGATGAAGAGCCGTGGAATTCTGCGTATCCGCACTGACATGGATGAATCGCACGTGATCGTGCGCTTCACGGACACGGGCGGGGGAATTTCAGCGGAGAATCTTAGCCGCGTTTTCGAGCCTTATTTTACAACCAAGACCAGCGGCACCGGACTTGGTCTTCTGATCGTTCGCCGGATTGTCCGTGAGCACGGCGGCGAATTGTCGATCGAAAGCAGTGAAGGCAAAGGTCTCACGCTGGCGATTCGTCTGCCCCACCTCGACAGACGGGTTCGCATGCTGGAAGCAGGAGATTCGAAATCGACATCGAGCGCAAACTGAATGGCGAAGTCGAACCCGAGAAACGGTGTTAAAAATTCGCAGCGGATCCGGCTCTTTAGTCTCGCTCTGATAGTTGCCACCGCCGTCGCTTATCTACCGGCGTGGAACGGCAAACCCATTTGGGATGATAACGCCCACATTACCCAACCGGAATTGCGGTCCTGGCATGGTCTGGTCGAGGTCTGGACGCAGGTTGGAGCGACCCAACAATATTATCCACTGGTTCACAGCGTCTTTTGGATCGAGCAAAAACTTTGGGGCGATTCGGTGCTCGGTTATCACCTAATTAATATTTTCCTTCACGGCTTCGCCGCGATTGTTTTGCTCCGGATTTTGCTGCGCCTGAAGGTTCCGGGCGCGTGGCTGGCCGCCGGATTATTTGCTCTTCATCCTGTTCAAGTCGAATCGGTCGCCTGGATCTCGGAAATCAAGAACACGCTCTCCGGTCTGTTTTTTTTCTGCTCGATTCTTGCTTACCTCAATTTCGATCAGAACAGAAGTCGAGTCGCATACTTCGGGTCACTCGCTCTTTTTCTTTTCGGTTTGATGTGCAAGACGGCCATTGCGCCGCTGCCCGCCATAATTCTCGCGGTCCTGTGGTGGAGACGAGGTCGGCTTCGTCTGCGCGATGATGTCGTGCCGTCGTTGCCGTTCTTTGGTCTCGGAATCGGCGCCGGCCTTTTCACCGCCTGGGTGGAACGGAATTTTGTCGGAGCCCACGGCACCGTCTTCCAATTGTCGATCCTGCAACGGTGCTTGATCGCGGCGCGCGACTTTTGGTTTTATCTCTTCAAACTTCTTTGGCCGGTAAAACTGACTTTTATTTACCCGCGCTGGCAGATTAGCGGCGCAATCTGGTGGCAATATCTCTTTCCGTTGACGCTCATTCTATTGCTCGCGCTCATCTGGCGACTGAGAAAAAAAAATCGAGGACCACTTGCCGCCGTGCTTGTTTTTCTGGGCCTGCTTTTCCCCGCACTCGGCTTCATCAATGTCTATCCGTTTATCTATTCTTTTGTCGCCGACCATTTTCAATATCTCGCCTGCGTCGGTCCGCTGACCCTGTTCGCTGCGGGAATGACGATGGCGCTGGATTCAATTGCGCCCGGAAAAGTTCTTCTGCGACCGACGATTTCCTTCCTTCTGTTGCTAACGCTCGGAGCTTTGAGCTGGCGCCAATGTCGCGACTACCGCGACATTGAAACGCTCTGGCGGACAACGATCGCGCGCAATCCTGATTGCTGGATGGCGTACAGCAATCTCGGCTCTTTTTTGTCCGCGCGTGGCAACGTCGATGAAGCCATCCGTGATTTTCGAAAAGCCCTCGAACTCTGGCCCAACCAGAGTAAGGATCACAACAACCTCGGTAAGGCGCTGGTTCAGAAAGGTCGAATCGCCGAAGCGATGGACCATTTTCAAACTGCCCTCCGGGTTTCACCCGAAGATCCGGACACGGAGAGCAACATTGGAGCGGCCTCGTTGCAACAGGGCGATGCAGATGAAGCGATATCTCATCTCCGGCGAGCGGTTGAAAAGTGGCCGCGTCACGCGCAAGGCCACATCAACCTAGGCAACGCGCTTTTGCAAAATCGCGAGATCGATGCCGCCATCGCCGAGTACGAGAAGACGCTCGCGCTTCCATTCGATCACGCCGAGAGCCATTACAGCATCGGCACGGCGCTCCGTCAGAAAGGCGACGTCGAGGAGGCGATCGTTCATTACCGAAAGGCACTCGAACTGCGACCGGACTACGCGAATGCGCATAACAATCTCGGGAATGCCCTTCGCCAGCAGGGACGAACTGAAGAAGCCGTGCACGAGTACGAAGCAGCTTTGAAAAGCGAGCCCGACTCCATTCTCGCCGGAAACAATCTGGCCTGGATACTGGCCACTTCTCCAAATGCCTCAGTGCGCGACGGTGCTAAAGCGGTGCAGCTGGCTCAGCGGGCAAATCGATTGTCCGGCGGGAGCGATCCAATAATTCTACATACGCTCGCCGCTGCTTACGCGGAAAACAGGCAATTTTCCGAAGCGGTGAACGCTGCTCAACGTGCCCTGGAACTCGCGGATGCAAACGGCGTCGCTTCCCTCGCCGAATCGCTGCGCAGCAAACTTGCGCTTTATCAGGCCGAAACGCCTTATCGCGATTCGAAGTAATAATCGCTCAGGGATTGATCAGCTTCAGTGAGCTGACGAACCGCACGCACTCGACCGGCTCTTCCGCAGTTTTGTAAACGGCCACGGTACAGTAAACACGATGATCAGCTTTCACCATCAACACATGGAAGTTGGCTTGCTCGCTCTTGGATTTGAATTCCACCGCCGGAAAACCTCCGTACTGACGGCGTTCTTCGGAGACGACAGTTGCTTTTACCTCTTTGTCAAAGTTGTCGCGATCTGCGGTTAGCTCCTGCTGATCCTCCAACGGGACCGCAGGTGGATATTGAGTCAGACCGGCGATAAATGCGTTCGTCTGCGTGTTCGCGACATAAGTGTCAGTAACGATCGGCCCTTCTTTGTGACTCTCGTCCTTTTGCGTTTGGTGCTGCGGCTCGCCGGGCACCAGGAATGAAAAACGACCGGTCGCATCCGTGAAAGTATGCCAATTGCCGGTCGTCTGTTGCGCAGCTGCAGTCACCGCAAGAGCGAGCGCAACCGTTAGACCGATCTTAAGTCCAAACCGCGTAAACATGGGCACGTTCATCGTCGCAGAATAGCATGTACGGCTGCCGCATCTAGTTTGCGGATTATCGCGTGGCCTACGAAGCTACACTCACCGCGGACCCGATGTAATCGTCCTCAGTCAATTGTTTGAGCATAGAATCGGCGGGGATCCGATCGCATAAACGATCAAAATAATTATGATCACTTTCAGCGGCATCGTTCGCTTTTACCGGCAGTTCCAAACCTTGCTAGGAATATCTTCCTGATTGAGAGATCGCGTGATTGAGTGAGAATAAATGGCGCACGCGTCATTGCCGAAAATTATTCATGGATTCTATCCAGCCCATCATCCTTATCGTTGATGACGAAAAACACACGCGGGACGGACTGCGCCGCCTGCTCGAAAGCGATTACGATGTCTATGTGGCGGGCGACATTGCCAGCGCAATGAATGTCCTCGAGCGGGAAGATGTCGATCTTCTTCTGACCGATCTGCGGCTCGGGGCGGACGATGGAATGCAACTGATCGATCGCGCGCTGAAAATGCCGCAACCGCCAATCTGCATCATGATGACGGCGTATGGCTCGGTCGACACCGCCGTGGAAGCAATGAAACGCGGCGCTTACGATTTCGTAACCAAACCCCTGAATCTCGACAAAGTGGAAATGCTGATCTCGCGCGCGCTGCGGAACAGCAAACTCGAGCAGGAAAATCAGACGCTGCGGCAGCAGGTCGACGAGCGCTACGGCCTCGAAAACATGATCGGCGACTCGCCGGCGCTGCACGAAGTGCTCGACACAATCCGCCAGGTCGCGCCGTCATCGGCGAATGTTCTGATCGAAGGCGAAAGCGGTACCGGGAAAGAGCTGGCGGCGCACGCGATTCACAACTTAAGCCGGAGGAACAAAGCGAAATTTGTCACTGTCCATTGCGCCGCGCTTTCGCCCACACTGCTCGAGAGCGAATTGTTCGGTCACGAAAAAGGCGCTTTCACCGGCGCCCATGAGCGCAGGATCGGGCGATTCGAGCAAGCCAATGGCGGCACAATTTTTCTGGACGAAGTCGCTGAAATTCCGCCGACGACCCAAGTAAAATTGCTGCGCGTGATCAGCGAAGAGCGCGCGTTTGAGCGCGTGGGCGGTAATCAAACTCTCCGAGCGGACGTGCGCCTAATCGCAGCGACCAACAAAAATCTGGAGCAACTGGTGCAAAAGGGAACGTTCCGCGACGATTTGTATTTTCGCCTCAACGTGGTCCGCATCACCATGCCGCCGCTGCGCGAGCGTAAAGACGACATTCCGTTGTTGGTGCGCGCGTTTCTGCGGCAGTTTTCCAAAGCGAACAACAAAGAGATTGTCGATCTTACGGCCGAAGCGATGAACGCTCTCCTTACTTACAACTGGCCGGGCAACGTCCGTGAGCTGCGCACTGCCATCGAACATGGCGTCGTGATGGCGACCGGACCGAAGATCGCGCCCCGCGATTTGCCCGCGGCTTTACGACAAGCTGCCGGCGCAACGCTCCCGCGCGGCATTTCACCGGCCAAAGCTTTCGGCGAAAAAGCGAGCCCGCTCGATCTCCATGAAACGGAGCGCAAACTCATTTTACAGGCGTTGGCCACAACGAATGGAAACGTAACCGCGGCTGCAAAAAAACTCGGGATCAGCCGGCGGACACTGCATCGGAAGATCAACGAATTGAACGAAACGAAAAAAGAAACTGCGAGCAAGTCCAAGCAGCCAGCAGCGGAATGAAACCGCCCACTCCACTTTACCATTTACGAACTGGCATCGGAGAGTTTCAGTAAGGCTGTGAAACAAGCGACAAAGATCTTCGGCACTGACGGCGTCCGCGGCGTCGCTAATGTCGAGCCAGTCACGGCCGAGACCGCGCTCAAACTTGGCCGCGCCGCGGCGCATGTTTTCACGCAACTGAATCCGCGCACGCTTCCGGAGGGCGCGCGGCCGAAAATCGTGCTCGGCAAAGACACTCGCCTTTCCGGTTACATGCTCGAGAACGCGCTCGTCGCCGGAATTACCTCACTTGGCGTCGATGTTCTTGTCATCGGTCCGCTGCCAACGCCGGGCGTGGCATACATTACCCGATCGCTGCGCGCTGACGCCGGCATTGTTCTTTCGGCTTCGCACAATCCTTACGAAGACAACGGCATCAAATTTTTCCGGCACGACGGTTACAAACTTGATGACCAGGTCGAAGAACAGATCGAGCAGCTCGTTTTTACCGGTAAGATCGACGACATCCGGCCAACGGCCGGTAAAATTGGACGCGCCGCGCGAATTGATGACGCGCTTGGCCGCTATGTCGAATTCGCAAAGGCGAGTTTTCCGCGAAAAATGTCGCTCGAGGAATTGCGCATCGCAGTCGACGTCGCGAACGGCGCCGCTTACAAGTCGACGCCGTGCATTTTGCGCGAGCTCGGGGCCGACGTCGCGGTTGCACACAACGAGCCGAACGGAATGAACATCAACGACGGATGCGGCAGTACGCATCCCAACGAAATCCAGCGCCTCGTCAAACTCGCCGACGCAGATATCGGCATCACTCATGACGGCGACGCCGACCGCGTTCTTCTCTGCGACGAAAACGGCGAGATCGTTGATGGCGATGAAATTCTCGCCATCGCGGCGCTCGATCTTTTGAATTCGAATCAACTTCGCGACAACACGCTGGTCGCGACCGTGATGAGCAACTTTGGCCTGGAGGAAACGCTCGCGGCCAACGGCGGCAAAGTGATTCGCACTAAAGTGGGGGATCGCTACGTGATCGAAGAAATGGTCTCGCGAAATCTCGGTCTCGGCGGCGAACAGAGCGGCCACATTATCTTCCGCGATTTCACAACCACCGGGGACGGCATCATCAGCGCGCTCCAAATTTTGCGGATCATGCACACGACCAGTCAGCCGCTGAGCAAATTGAAAAAATGTCTCAAGAAATATCCGCAGGCGCAGCGCAATCTCGTGGTCAGATCGAAACCCCCGATCGAAGAGCTGCGTGAGGTCGTTAAATTGCGCGAGGAAGTGGAACGGGAGCTGGCCGGCAAAGGCCGCGTTGTCCTGCGTTACTCCGGCACGGAATCAAAGATCCGCCTTTTGATCGAAGGGCGGGAATTCGATAAGATCGACAAACACGCCAACCGCATCGCAGACGCAATTCAAAGCGCGATCGGCGCGAATTAAACAACATGGATCTGACTCGTGTCACCGAAGCGCTTCTTTTCAGCGCACAAAAACCGCTCTCGACCAAAGAGATTATCGATGCTCTTCGCAATGCTGGCGCGGAAGACGAATTTTCGCCGAACGAATTCGCGAATGTTCGACAAGCGGAAGTTGCCGGCGCGATTGAACAGTTGAAGGTCGAATACATTCAACACGAGCACGGCTTCCAGCTTGTTGAAAAAGCCGACGGCTGGCAGCTGGCCAGCGATCCAAAATACGCCCAGTGGGTTCGCGGACTTTTCCCGGCGCCGAAACCGGCACGCTTAAGTTCGCCGGCGATCGAGACGCTCGCGATCATCGCTTATCGACAACCAATCACGCGCGCGGATGTCGAAGCCGTCCGCGGCGTGACCATCGATAGCGTTTTGCAAACCCTGATGGAACGCGGCCTCGTTAAAATTGCGGGCCGCGCCGAGATTCCGGGTCGTCCGTTGCTTTACGAGACAACCGAATTCTTTCTCGATCATTTCGGTCTGCGCAATCTCGACGAATTGCCGAATGTCGAGGAACTCCGCAACCGCCACTTGCCAGTAAGCCCGCGCCCAACTGCAGCTGCAACAGAGGACCGCGGCACGACGACAGCGAGCCCTGCGCCAGCATCGGAATGACGGCGCGCTTTGTCGCGTTGTTGGTTCTGGGGTCAATTGCAGCATCGGCATCATCATTTGCCGACATTCAGCCCGGCAATTGCGCGCGCGCCGCCAAATATTCCGATAGCAGACGCGGCTTCTCCGTTCTGGTCATGCAAAACGGCCGGACTGTCTTCGAACATTACGCCAATGGCGGCGGGGCCGATCTGCGTTGCAAGATTTTTAGCGGCACGAAGAGCTTCTGGGGGATCGCCGCGCTTTGCGCTGTGCGCGACGGCTTGATCAGCCTCGACGATCGCGTCGCGGACACCATCACCGAATGGAAAAACGACCCGCGCAAATCGCAGATCACGATTCGCCAGTTGTTGAATCAAACCGACGGGATCGAACCAGCGCCGCATCTTCATAGCGAGTCGATTCGCGATCGAGATGCCGCGGCAATTCAATTGCCGCTCGTTGCTGCGCCGGGCTCAGTTTTCGCCTACGGTCCGAGTCATCTCCAAATTTTTGCCGAACTCTTGCGAAGAAAACTGAACGGGCGTTCGACGATTTCGTATCTAGAAGCGAATGTTCTCTCGCCGCTCAACCTAACGAGTCTGGAGTGGAAAAAAGACGGACGCGGTAACCCTTTACCGGCCAGTGGCTTTGAATTGAGCGCGCGCGAATGGGCGCGCCTTGGCGAGTTGGTGCTTGGGCGCGGCAATTATCACGGAAAACAAATTGTTCCGGCAAACTTGTTCACTCAAGGTTTTGCCGGCTCGAGCGCAAATTCCTCCTACGGCCTGACTTTTTGGCTGAACCGAAACGCGCCACATGCGCGCGAGATCGATATTGAAAAGGAATTGGATCTCAAATGGCAACGCGCGCGTTGGATCGATATCTGCGTTTGCAAACCTGCGCCGCCCGACATGGTCGTCGCGCTCGGCTCGAATTATCAACGCTTGTTTATCATTCCATCGCTGAACGCGCTCATCGTCCGGCAAGGAATGAGCGCAAAGTTCTCCGACGCCTATTTTCTGCGCCTCATCCTCGGCCGATAGCGGGTTTGACTTGGCCACCGCTTTCCTGAACGGTTGCTGGCACTTATATTCTCGATCTTATGAATAAATTCGCGATCGGTTGCGGCGGGCTGCTCGTCATTGTTCTCTTTATCGTTTTCGTCATTGGACTCTTTTTCTGGGGGACTTACAACCGGCTGGTCACGCTCGATCAGAATGTGAATAAAAAATGGGGGGACGTGCAGACGGTTTATCAGCGGCGAGCTGACTTAATTCCGAATCTGGTGAACACAGTGCAAGGCGCAGCCAACTTCGAGAAATCGACAATTGTCGAAGTGACCAACGCGCGAGCGAGCGTCGGGCGCGTTCAACTCGACCCAAACAAAGCGCCGACCGATGCCAGGCAGCTCGAAGAATTCCAAGCTGCGCAAGGACAATTGAGCAACGCGCTCTCGCGATTGCTCGTAGTGGTCGAACGTTATCCTGAGCTGAAGTCGAACCAGAATTTTCTCGGACTTCAAGCGCAACTCGAAGGCACGGAAAACCGGATCTCGGTCGAAAGAAATAATTTCAACGGCGCGGTGCAAGACTTCAATACCGCCGTGCGCCGTTTTCCGACCAACACGATCGCCGGGATGTTTGGATTTTCTTCGCGCCCATTCTTCGCTGCCCAACAAGGCGCCGAGAAGGCCCCGACCGTGAATTTCAATTTCGGTTCGCCCGCGCCGGCGGCTTCGCCCGCAGCGACACCGTAACGTAATCGTCGATCTTGCATGAAAGATCGACAACCGATTCTCGCGTGAAACGAATCGCGTTCTGCATCGCGGCTTTTGTCACCATCCACTCCCAAGCGGCCGAAGTGATTCCGCCGAAGCCCGCGGCTTACTTCAACGATTACGCCGGAGTTGTTTCAAAAGAAGCCGCCTTGCGGTTCAACGAACAGCTCGCGCAATTCGAGCGCGACACCTCAAACCAGGTTGTGGTCGCGGTGTTTCCCAAAATGCAGAGCGACTCTGATGTTGCCGATTACGCACAACGTGTAGCAGAAGCCTGGGGCGTTGGATCAAAAGCGCAGCGCAATGGAGTTGCTTTGTTTGTTTTCATCGCTGAGCGCAAAGCTTCAATTCAAGTCGGATATGGTTTGGAGGGCGTGCTGCCAGACATCACTGCTTTCGATATTCGCCAGAACCACATCAATCCTCATTTCCGAAATGGCGATTATGAAGGCGGTCTTGCGGAAGGCATCGACTCAATCTTCAAGGCGATTCACGGCGAGTACAAAGGAACTGGAAAAACCGTTAGAGAACGGCTGGGCGAGAGGGGCAATTTCGGCGGTAATCTCGTTTTCTTTATTCTCTTTATTATTATCGCGCTGATTCTGTCGCGATTGGGTCCAAGACGCGGTTATCACTACAGCAGTTCTGGAGCCGGATGGGCTTGGGCGCTCGGTTCTGGCGGTGGCGGCGGCAGTTGGCCGTCGGGTGGGGGTGGCGGAGGTTTTAGCGGATTCAGCGGCGGCGGCGGCTCGTTTGGCGGCGGCGGCTCGAGCGGCAGCTGGTAGCGATGCGAACCAAAGAATTTCTAAGCAAGCTCGAGCACGATCGGATTGTGCAAGCGATTCGGGAGGCCGAATCAAAAACGTCCGGTGAAATTCGCGTTTTTGTTCAACGCGGCAAATTGGATGTCGATCCATTGATCGCTGCGCAGAAAAAATTTCATCGGCTCGGGATGCACAAAGCGCCGGAGCGAAATGCGATCCTGATTTTTGTCGCGCCGCGTGCGCACAAATTCGCGGTGGTCGGCGACAAAGCGATCCACGAAAAGTGCGGCGAGCAATTCTGGCAGCGGCTGGTTGAAGGAATGCGTCAGCATTTCCGGAATGAGAAATTCAGCCGCGCATTGGTGGAAGCGATTGAGGAAGCGGGCAAAGCGCTCGCATCGCATTTTCCCAAAAGATCGACATCCTCAGGCAAACTTTCCGACGAGATCGGGGAAAGCTAAGCGGTCGTTGTCTGGCGCGGTGCGATTCGAAAAAACCAGAGATCGGCCCCATCGCGCTTGAGCGTGTCAAGGAGCAAGCCGGCGAAGAGACAAATGTTGGCCAGCGCGAAGAACAGCGTGATATCGACGCCGGCGATGACCGGATTCAGTCGCTGACCCAATACGCCATAGAAAAGAAAGAGGTTGGCGTTGGCGGCGATGCTCAAGTTGATGCAGCGCGTTAATTGGTCGGCTTCGAAAAAGACCAGCATCCAGCCGAGGCAGCAAACAAGGAAGAGATGGTTCTCGTGCACGCCCGTGTTGAACACGAAGTAGGCCATGTAGCCGAGAATTGAGTAAACGAGGAGGCGCGCGAAGGTTTTCGGCTGACGCGCGAACGCGACCAGAATCGCGAGATAGCTGAGGTAGAACAAAATTTTGTCGGGCCAGACAACGATCGGTTCGCGAGTGAGGAAGATGTCGATCATGCCGTTTTGGAGCGGCTCATATTTATCGGGCTGGATCAGATGAAGCGCCCACGTTTCAAGCCAGCTGAGGTTTAACGCGTAGGCGGAGAGGAAAGCATGCCGGGTCATGGCGCGCTCCAATGAATCGAAAACTTTCCAGCCAAAAATGACAAGGAGCGGAAGCGCGACTGCGCCGGCTGCGAGCAGGAACGGCAGCATTTGCGTTTTGATTCGGTGATTTTCGGGTGCGCGTTCTCTGGCGAGGTCAAGCACGTAAACCAAAACGAACGGAGCGATGATCAACGGTTGCCACTTCGTGAAACAGCTGATGACGAACAGAACGAATCCGAGGTTCAGATTGCCGCGCTGCAAAAGGAAAAGTCCTGCGATCAGGAACGGCGCAAAATAGATGTCGAGGTAAGCGAGGCCGACACTGTTGAGGGTAAGCGCCAGCTCGAGTGCCGCGGTGAGAATGAGATTGCGGGTGAACCAATAAAAGCACGCTGCAGTGACAAAGAGGAAGAGCACCAGCGAAAACTTCAGGACGAGGAACTGCGCGATTCCAAATGTCGCCGCGCCGCGCGAAACGGCGGCAAGCAGGACGAACGCGAGTGGCGGATAATCGGTCCCGCTATGCTTAAATCCACCGATCAATCCGTAACTCGAAATTTCACGGATCCAGTCGCCCCAAATCGAGACATCGCCCGTTCCGGGTGAGAAAAAAAGGCTCACCGCGATCAGGCTGACGAGCAATAAAAGCGCGACTGCGGACCACTTCGGAGCGTCTCTCGCTGGTTCGATCATGGAGGTGCCGTTTGTGCTTAGTCCGAGCTGCGGACGCGAGCCAGGTCAGTTTTTAGCCCGTTAGCTCGTCGAAGCGCAAGCCCGTGAATCCGCGCGCAACTCCGGCCGCAGACGTTCGCCGGTGTAAGAAACTAACGCCCGAAATCACTAAATGGGAACAAAGGGTCGTAACTCCTTGCAATTTCGGCTGAACCCCGTCACATGCACTGTCGGCAAAAGGATGCGCGTCACAGCAGTGTTCCGGAATCGGTTCGTCGCAACCAGAGTTGTTCTCTCATTGCTGCTTTTGGTCTTTGCCGTCCTTGGTGGTATCGCCTCAGTTCAGTCGGGTTTAACAATCGATGATGCCACTGAACAATTGACATTCCGTACAATTACGAGCGCGGCGAAGAGCCTGCTTCAAGGCAACTTGGAGGAATACAATCACCTCCAGTCCTATGGCGACAGGTATTATGGAATTGGCTTCGACCTGCTCGCCTACCCATTCCAAATTCTGCTTCAGCCGCATCTCGCCCGGGCGTTAAGAGTCGACGCGGACACAGCGCTCTTGCTCGCAATTCGGCCCGTTATCTTTTTCCTATTCGCAATCTCCGTCGCCGCCTTCTACCGCTGTGCGCGATTCTTCATTAACGAACGCGGCATCGCCGCCGCCGCTTCGGCCACATATGCCGCATGCCCCTACCTGTTCGGCCACGCGATGATAAATGTGAGAGATAGTCCATTCATGTCCATGTACCTCATCTGCACCTACTTGTCGTTGAGGTTGGTAAAACGACACCTTCATCGTACCGAGGATAAATCGGTAGCGGATGTGGCCGGGCTTGCTTGCGCGACCGCGGCTCTCGCGTCGATCCGAATCCCGGGATTGATGATTCTAGTTCAGTACGCGTTCACGTTCGGCGTCGCAGATTTTTCCAAACCACCTGGCCCAAGATCCAGAATTTTGACGTGGCAGAAGATAACCTGCTTCTCGGCTATCTTACTTTTCCTCGTCATTCTCGCATTCCCCGCTGTCTGGCTGAACCCATGGCGCGAAATCTTTGCAGGGATCCACTTCGTCGGCTGGTATTACCAGCCGGGATGCACTCTCACGTGGGGTCAATGCATGGAATCCTACGCGACCCCGGCGTATTTGCTCGGTTGGTTCGCGGTCAAGTTGCCGCTAGTCGTTATTGCGGGTGTCGCAGTGGTTCCGTTCA
>Ga0209686_1000776_pt1 | contig 15974 bp, 14 predicted proteins | sample GraSoiAngelo_126_FD_185883 | JGI IMG/M metagenome (GOLD analysis project Ga0209686, IMG submission 185883) | Grasslands soil microbial communities from the Angelo Coastal Reserve, California, USA - 14_0927_09_20cm (SPAdes) (version 2) | ecosystem: Environmental > Terrestrial > Soil > Grasslands ...
CTACTTGAAGATCGTGCGCGGCAAATCGCAGGGGCTGGTGGCGCGCTGGAAGCTGAGCGGCCAGATCTCGTTCGGGTTGGCGCTCGGCCTGTTTCTCCTGTCGTCGCCCCTCGCGCCGAATCTGCCGCCGACGTCCACCCAGCTGCCAGTGTTCAAGTACCAGCTGATCGTGTTCTGGCCCGTGACCTACGTGCTGTTCGTCACGCTGGTGGTCACGGGCAGCTCGAACGCCGTGAACCTGACCGACGGGCTCGACGGCCTCGCGACCGGGCTGACGGCGATCGCGGCGGGCGCGTTCGCGATCTTCGCGTACGTGTTCGGCCGGTTCGACTGGACCAAGTACGTCGGCGTGTACTTCCTGCCCGGCGCGGGCGAGCTGACGGTGTTCTGCGGCGCGCTGGCCGGCGCGTCGCTGGGGTTTCTCTGGTTCAACGCCCACCCCGCCCAGGTGTTCATGGGCGACACCGGCGCGCTCGCGATCGGCGGGGCCTTCGGGACGGTCGCCATCCTCCTGAAGGCCGAGTTCCTGCTGCTCATCGTGGGCGGCGTGTTCGCGGCGGAGACCGTCTCGGTGATGCTCCAGACGGGCGTGTACCGCTGGCACAAGACGCGCCGCGGCAAGGAGTACGCGGACGCGCACCGCGTCTTCCGGATGGCGCCGCTGCATCACCACTTTGAGAAGCTCGGCTGGGCGGAGCCGCAGGTCGTCATGCGGTTCTACATCATGGGCGTGTTGTGCGCCGCGATCGCGCTCGCCACGCTGAAGGTGCGATGATCCCCGACGCGTGGCGCCGGGAGGGGAGCGTCGTGGCGGTGGTGGGACTGGGGAAGAGCGGCGTCGCGGCCACGAAGCTGCTCGCCCGAGAGGGGGCGCACGTGTACGCGAGCGATGCGTCGGACCATCCGTACGGCGGCGCCGCGGCCGTGGAGTTGCGCGAGCTCGCCGGCGTGGAGGTCGACGTCGGGCGCCACGACCTCGCCAAGATCCGGTCGGCCGCGGGCGTGGTAGTGTCGCCGGGCGTGCCCCCGGATGCGGCGCCGCTCGCGGCCGCCCGCGAGGCGGGCGTCCCCGTGGTGTCGGAGATCGACCTCGGGTTTCGGGCGCTGGCGGGGTCGGGGACGCGCTGCATCGCCATCACCGGAACGAACGGCAAGACGACGACGACGGCGCTCGTCGCGCACCTGCTGCGCGCAGCGGGGCTCGCGGCCGAGGCGGCCGGGAACATCGGCCGGCCGCTCACGGACATCGCCGTGACGGGCGATCGCTACCAGTGGCTGGCGGTGGAAGTGTCGTCGTTCCAGCTGCACGACAGCCCGCACTTCGCGCCGGAGATCGGCATCCTGACGAACCTCGCGCCGGACCACCTGGACCGCTACGCGTCGGTGGATGCCTACTACCACGACAAGCAGCTGCTCTTCAGCAACGCGCGCGCGCGCGACGTTTGGGTGCTGAACGGCGACGACCCGGCCGCCCTCGAGCTTCCGGGCAGCGCACCCGGGCGGCGGGTGCTGTTCTCGCTGCGACGGCCGGCCGGCGGCTGGTACGACGCGGCGGCGCGGCGGCTGCGATTGGGTGAGGGCGAGCTGCTGCCGCGCGACGAGCTGCGGCTGCTGGGGGATCACAACGTGGCCAACGCGCTCGCCGCAGCGCTCGCCGTGCGGGAAGCGGGCCTGGCGCCCGCCGCGATCGCCCAGGGGCTGCGCTCCTTTCGGGCGCTGCCGCATCGGCTGGAGCCCGTACGGGAGGTGGGCGGCGTGCTGTGGATCAACGACTCCAAAGCGACCAACATCGCCTCCACCGTGGTGGCCGTGGAGGCGATGGACCGGCCGTTCGTGCTGCTGCTGGGCGGGCGTCACAAGGGGGAGCCGTACACTCGCCTGGCGCCGCTGCTCGCGGGAAAATGCCGGCTCGTGATCGCCTTCGGCGAAGCCGGCGCGATCGTCGCCCAGGATCTGGGAGGCAAAGTGCCGCTCGAGCGGGGCACGACGTTCGCGGATGTCGTGGCCCGCGCCCGGCGCGCCGCACAGCCGGGGGACGTGGTCCTGCTCTCTCCCGCGTGCTCGAGCTACGACATGTTCAAGAACTACGAGGAACGGGGCGCGCTATTCAGACAGCTCGTCGAGCAGATGTGAGCGCATGACCGACCGCCGCTGGGAGACCCGCCTGCTCGCGCTGCTCGCCGCCGTGCTGGTCGTGTTCGGCCTCACGGCGGTGTACGGGGCGTCGAGTCTCCTGACCACGGCGGGCGGACAGGTCGGCTCGGCGTTCGCGCTGCGCCAGGCGCTCGGCGCCCTGGTGGGCGGGGTCATCGCGACGCTGCTCGCGCGCTCGGACTACCGGCAGTGGCGGCGCTACGCCTGGCCGGTGCTGGGCGGGGCGACGGTGTTGCTCGTCATCCCGCTGCTGCCCTTCACGCACGGCCTGGCGCCCACGCTCAACGGGGCGCGCCGCTGGGTGGACCTCGGGTTCGTCACCGTGCAGCCGTCCGAGCTCGCCAAGTTCGCCGTCGTCGTCTGGACCGCGATGCTGGCGGCAAAGAAGGGCGAACAGATTCGGACTTTCCGGAACGGCGTGCTGCCCTTCCTGGTGATCCTCGCGCCGCTGGTCGGATTGATCTTCCTCGAGCCGAACCTGTCGATGGCGCTGCTGGTGGCGATCCTCGCCGGCGTCGTCCTGTTCACGGCGGGCGCACGCATCGGGCACTTCCTGCTCGTCGCGGTCGTCGCGGCGCCGCTGGTATTCGGCGGGATCGTCACGGCGCAGTACCGCGTCGCGCGGAGGAGGCGACGTGGCAGGTGAAGCAGTCGCTCGTCGGCATCGGGGCGGGGCGGCTGTTCGGCGTGGGCTTGGGGCAGGGGCAGCAGAAGCTCGGCTATCTCCCCTACGCGTACTCGGATTTCATCTTTTCGACGATCGGCGAGGAGTGGGGGTTCATCGGCGTACTCGTCATCCTCGCGCTGTTCGGCACGTTCGTGTGGCTCGGGTTTCGGATCGCGCGCTCCGCAGGTGATCCCTTCGGGCAGCTGCTCGCGGTCGGGCTCACCGCGCTGATCGGCGTCACCGCGGCGCTCCACATCGGTGTGAGCCTGGCGCTCCTGCCGGCGACGGGGATCACCTTGCCGTTCATCTCGTACGGACGCTCGAGCCTGCTCGTCGCGCTCGTCGCGACCGGCGTGCTGATCAGCGTGGGGCAGGGGCGGCGCAGGACGAACGGGGCGGCGTGATGAACCAAGTGCGGAGTGCGGAACGCGGAGTGCGGAGTTGATGTGCCAGGTCGCGTCGCACTGCGGTCGTTGCTACACTCCGCACTCCGCACTCCGCATTCCGCACTCGCGTGGGGTCGGGTGGCGGTGAAGGTGTTGCTCGCCGGCGGCGGCACCGGCGGCCATCTCATCCCTGCGCTCGCGCTGGCGCAGGCGCTGCGCGATGCGGGCCCGAGCATCGATGTCCTGCTCGTCGGCGCCGAGCGCGGCATCGAGGCGGAGCTGTTGCCGCGTCAACCGTTCCGCCACCGCCTCCTACAGATCGAGCCGATCTATCGCCGCGCCTGGTGGCGCAACGCGCGCTGGCTGTGGCTCGCGCCCCACGTGTGGCGCGATGTGGGGCGGCTGCTGCGGGAGGAGCGGCCCGCGGTCGTCATCGGGACTGGTGGCTACGCGGCCGGGCCGGTCGTGCTGCGCGCGCAGCGCGCCGGGATCCCCACCGCGCTCGTCGAGGAGAACGCGGTCCCCGGACTCACGACCCGGTGGCTGGCGCGCGGCGCGCGCCAGGTGCACCTCGGGTTTCCCGAAGCGCGGGACCGGCTGTCGCCCGGTGCGCATACTGAGATTTTCGCGCTCGGCAATCCGGTGCGGCCTCCCGAACCGGGCGATCCGCGCGCGGCGCGGCGCGCGCTGGGGCTCGATCCCGACCGCCCCACCGTGTTCGCGTTCGGCGGCAGCCAGGGCGCGCAGACGCTCAACTACGCCGTCGCGGCCGCGCTGGAGCGCCGCCTGCTCGGCGCCAACGTACTGTGGGGCACCGGCGCCGCGCACGCGGCGGCGCTGGCGCGCTACGCCGTCCCTGAGCGCGTGGTGGTGCGCGGCTTCTTCGACTCGATGACCGAGCCGTACCGCGCCGCCGACGTCGTCGTGTCGCGCGCCGGCGCGATGACCGTGGCGGAGCTATGCGCGTGGGGGAAGCCGAGCATCCTGGTGCCGCTCCCGACGGCCGCGGCGAATCACCAAACCCACAACGCGCGCGCCCTCGCGGCCGCCGGCGCGGCGCTGTTCCTCGCCGAGCACGATCTCACAGCGCACGCGCTCGCTCAGCTGATCGGCGAGCTGCTCGGTGACCCCGCGCGACTCGCGTCCCTCGCCGCCCGAGCCCGGGCCCGGGGGCACCCAAACGCCTCCCGGGAGATCGTGTCGAGGATTTTGACACTGGTCCCCCGATAGGGGGATGCTCTCTTTCGCAAGTTTCGTAGATTCGATATATTAGCCCCTCACTAATGAACCTGTTTGCAATGGCGGATCCCCGCCCGATCCACTTCATGGGGATCGCCGGAGCAGGGATGAGCGGCTTGGCGCTCCTCGCCAGGCAGCAAGGCGTCGCAGTAACTGGTTGTGATACCGACCCCTCTGGAGCGGCCGATTTGGCAGCCTTGGGGGTGGAAATATGGCGGGGGCACGACCCCGAGCACGTGGCTGGCGCTCGAGCGCTCGTGGTCACCGCAGCGGTAGCAGGGGATCACCCGGAGCTGGAGCGAGCACGGGCTTTGGGGGTTCCGGTGGTACGGCGGGCCGACGCCCTAGGTCAGGCCGTCGCCGGTGGGTTGGTGGTGGCGGTCGCCGGCACGCACGGCAAGACCACCACGACGGTGATGGTCACGGAGGCGCTGGCGGCCGCCGGGCGAGATCCTACGGGACTCGCCGGCGGCCGCGTCGCTCGGTGGGGTGGGAACGCGCGGCTCGGCGGGAGCGCGCTGTACGTGGTCGAGGCGGACGAGTACGACCGCGCCTTCCTCTCGCTCGCGCCGACGGTCGCGGTGGTGAACAACGTCGAGGCCGACCACCTCGAGTGTTACGGCGGCAGCGTCGCGGCGCTAGAGCAGGCGTTCGTGGAATTCGCGGGGCGCGCGCGCCGCGTGATCGCGGGGGCGGACGACGCTGGTGCGATGCGGGTCGCCGCGGCGCTCGAGACGCCGGTGTGGCGCGTGGGTCTCGCGGCGGACGCGGACGTGCGGATCGTGACTCCCGAGCTGGCCGAGCGGGGCTCGGCCGCGCGGATCGAGTTGCCGAATGGCGGGGCGGTGCGCCTCGCGCTGCAGGTGCCGGGGCTGCACAACCTGCGAAACGCGACGGCGGCGCTGGCCGCGGCACTGGAGCTGGGAGTCGATCTCGAGCGCTGCGTCACGGCGCTCGAACGCTTTAGCGGTGTGGCGCGACGGTTCGAGCGGGTGGGCGAGGCGCGCGGGGTGATGATCGTGGACGACTACGCGCATCACCCCACGGAGGTGCTGGCGACGCTGGCGGCGGCGCGCCAGACGTTTCCGCGGCGCCGCGTGGTGGCGGTGTTCCAACCGCACCTGTTCTCCCGCACCGCGCTGCACGGCGAAGCGCTCGGCCGGGCGCTGGCGAGCGCCGACGTCGTGGTGGTGGCGCCGATCTACGGGGCGCGCGAGCAGCCGCTCCCGGGTGTCACCGCGGATCTGGTGGCGCAGGGGGCGGCGCGCGCCGGAGCGGCGACGGTGGCCGTGCGGGACCGCGCGGCGCTGGTGGACTCGGTGGCGGAGCGGCTGCGGCCGGGGGACGTGGTGTTCACCCTCGGGGCGGGGGACGTCACCCGTGTGGGACCCGAGTTGCTGCGGCAGCTGGGGGGCGCGGAGCAGCCGTGAGCCGGCGGCGGACGCTCGCGCGCCGCAGCGCGCCCTTGGTCATGGGCATGGCGGTCGGCGTCGCCGTCTGGTTCGGCGCCCCCGCGCTGCTGGCGCGCCTCGCGGTGTTCCGCGTGCGGCAGATCGAGCTGGTGGGCGTGAAGAACCTGGCGCCCGACGTGGTGATCGCCGCGCTGCGGCTGCCGTCCGATGCGAGCGTGTTCACCGACACGCGGCTGCTCGACGACCGGCTGCGCGGGCTCGCCGGCGTGGCGGAGGCGCGGGTGGTGCGCCAGCTGCCGGCGGCGCTGCGGATCGAGTTGCGCGAGGTGGAGCCCGCGGCGCTCGCGCCCAACGGCCGGCGTCTGGTCGTGGTCGATGCGCAGGGCCGCGCGTTGCCGTTCGACCCCGCGCGCACCGGGCTCGACCTGCCGGTCGCGGCGGCGCCGGACCGTGGCGTCGTGGGCGTGCTAGCGCTGGTGCAGGCGGTGGATCCGGCGCTGTTTCTCACCATCACCAGTGCGCGCGGGTTGGCGCGCGGGGACGTGCTTCTGGAACTGGGGCCTCGTCACGTGCTGTTAGGCCGCGACGCCGGACCGGAGGTGATCCGGGCCGTCGAGCTGGTCGCGCGGGATCTCGCCGCGAAGGGGCGCCCCTACGTGGAGCTCGACGCCCGCTTCGCGCGCCAGGTGATCGTGCGGCGGACGGCGTCCCGCGGATCCCGCGGTACGGGTGGGGCGTGAGCCGAGATCGACAGCTCGTCGCCGGGCTCGACCTCGGCAGCACCAAGACATGTGCGGTGATCGCCGAGGTCGTGGGCGACCTGCCGCGCATGCCGCTCGCCAAGGTGCTGGGCGTCGGCCTCGCGAAGAACGCCGGCGTGCGGCGCGGCATGGTGCGGGACATCGATGAGACGAGCCGCTCGGTCGTGGCCGCGCTGCGCGACGCCGAACGGATGGCGGGAGCGAAGGTCGGCGGTGTGACGTGCGGCATCGCGGGCGAGCACGTCTCGGCGCGCACGTCGCCCGGGGTGGTCGCGGTGAGCCGGGAGGAGATCACCCCGGAGGACGTGGCGCGGGTGAACGAGGTGGCGCGCGCCATCTCGCTCGGCCGCGACCAGGAGCTGCTGCACGACATCCCGCAGGAGTACCGGGTCGACCAGCAGCACGGGATCTCCGACCCGGTGGGGATGACGGGCACGCGGCTCGAGGTGGAGATGTATCTCGTCACCGTGCAGGCCACCGCCGCCCAGAACCTGCGCAAGGCGGTGCAGCGCGCGGGATACCGCGTGCTGGATCTGGTGCTCGAGCCGCTGGCGGCGTCCTACGCGGTGCTGACGGAGGACGAAAAGGAGCTCGGGGTTGCGCTGCTCGAGGTGGGGGGCGGCTCGACCGGGGTGACGATCTTTCACGAAGGGAAGATCCGCCACCTCGCGTCGCTCAAGTACGCGGGCGCCCAGGTGACGACGGACGTCGTCCAGGTGCTGGGTGTGACCCAGGCCGACGCGGAACGATTGAAGGAGCGGCACGGCGTCGCGTACAAACCGCTAGTGGACCCGGCGGAGATGATCACCCTACCCTCCACGCCCGGGCAGGGTGCGCGGCAGGCGGCGCGCGAGATGCTGTCGGACATCATCCACCAGCGACTGGACGAGATCTTCCACATGGTGGACCGCGAGTTCGAGAAGGCGGGGTACGGGGGCGGGCGGCTGCCCGCCGGCGTGGTGCTGACCGGCGGGACGGCGCATCTGCCGGGCATGGTGGAGCTGGCCCGCGAGGTGTTCGCGATGCCGGTGCGCGCCGGAACGCCGGAGCAGGGGATTTCGGGGCTGGTGGACAGCGTCCAGGCGCCGCGCTACGCGGTGCCGGTGGGGCTGGTGCTGTACGCGGCACGCAAAGTGGCACAGGGCGCCGCGCCCGGCGGCTCGGCGGTACCGAGCCCGGGGGTCGAGCGCTGGTTCGCGCCGCTCAAGCGGTGGTTACAGGACTTCTTCTGATCGGTCACCCGAGGGAGCCATGATCTTCGAGCTCGAAGAAACCGTCTCACAGAACGCCCGGATGAAAGTCGTCGGCGTAGGCGGCGGCGGCGGCAACGCGCTGAACCGCATGGTCGACGAGGGACTGCAAGGCGTCGAATTCATCTCCGTCAACACCGACGCGCAGGCCCTGCTCAACAACAAGGCCGACGTGAAGACGCAGATCGGGAAGAAGTTGACGCGCGGCCTCGGGGCGGGCGCCCGACCCGAGATCGGCCGCCAGGCGATCGAAGAGAACCGCGACGAGGTGCTGCACGCCCTGCAGGGGGCGGATCTCGTGTTCGTGACGTGCGGCATGGGCGGCGGCACCGGTACCGGCGCATCGCCCATTATCGCACAGATGGCGCGCGATCTCGGGGCCCTCACGATCGGCATCGTAACGAAGCCGTTCCTGTTCGAAGGGCGCAAGCGGATGCGCCAAGCCGAGATGGGCATCGCGGAGATGCGCAAGCACGTCGACACGATGGTCACGGTGCCGAACGAGCGCTTGCTCGCCGTGGTGGGGAAGGGGATACCTTTCCAGGACGCCCTCAAGAAGGCCGACGAGGTGCTGCTGCACGCCACCCAGGGAATCTCGGGACTCATCACCGTGACGGGCATCGTGAACGTGGACTTCGCGGACGTGCGCACCGTCATGCAGAACGGCGGCGCGGCGATCATGGGCACCGGGATGGGGCGCGGCGAGAACCGCGCCATGGAAGCGGTGCAGCAGGCGATCTCGAGCCCGCTGCTCGACAACATCTCGATCACCGGCGCGACCGGCGTACTGATCAACATCACGGGCGGTGAGGACCTGACGCTCGGCGAAGTGACCCAGATCTCCGACGTCGTGAAGGACGCGGCGGGCGAGGATGCCGAGATCATCTTCGGGACGGTGAACGATCCGGCGATGCACGGCGAGATCCGGGTGACGGTGATCGCGACGGGCTTCGACCGGGACAAGGCGGCCGAGACGCCGGGCCGCGCGGCGCCGGGGGTGCTGCCGTTCCGGGAGCGGGTGTCGCGTCCCACGCCGGTACCGCCCGCGGGTTACGTGAAGGCGGCGGAGCCGGTCCGGCGCGCGCCGCCCCCGCCACCCCCCGACGTGAACGAGCTCGAGATCCCGACCTTCATCCGGCGGCAGATGGATTGATGACTCTGTTCTCCCATTGGCGGGCGAGCCATTACGTTGCCGCCGGCGTGCTGAGCGCCGGCGGTCTGGTCTGGGCCACGCGCGAGGCGTGGCCGTGGCGCCGGCCGCTCACCGCGCCGCCCATCGTGGTGAGCGAGGCCTATGCCGAGGTCACGGAAACGCTGGGGCGGCGCGAGGTGCTCTCCGACGTGCTGGGCCGGGCCGGCATCACCGGCCGCGATTACGTCGCGTTCCTCGCGGCGGCGCGGCATCTGCCGGCGCGGCGGCTGCGGCCCGGGCTCGCCTTCCTGGTGCGCCGTCTGAAGACCGACAGCCGGGCCGAGCGGGTGACCGTCCGGCTGTCGCCCGAGCAGCGGCTCCAGCTCGACCGCGGCGACTCCGGCTGGATCGAAACGGTCGAGACGGTCCCCTGGACGATCGTGCGCCTACGGGTCACCGGAGCGATCGAGTCGTCGCTGTACGACGCGCTCGACAAGGCGGTCGCGGACACGTTCCTGCCTGAGGGAGAGCGGCGCACGCTCGCCTGGGCGATCGCCGACGTGTACGACTGGGAAGTCGACTTCACACGGGACGTGCGGCCGGGCGATCGGTTTACGGTGCTGCTCGAGCGGCTCGAGTCGTCGGAAGGCGAGCGCCGCTTCGGTCGGGTCATCGCGGCGCGCGTGGACGTGGCGCGGGCGCCGAGTTACGCCTTCTACTTCGAGGACGACGCCACCGGCATCGCGGGCTTCTACGACGATCAGGGGCGGTCGCTGCGGCGCGCGTTCCTGCGCGCGCCGCTCGCGTTCCGCCGCATCTCGAGCCGGTTCGGCAGCCGGTTCCATCCCATCCTCCATATGTGGCGTCACCACGAGGGTGTGGACTTCGCCGCACCGTACGGCACGCCGGTGCGCGCCACGGCCGATGGCCTGGTCACCCGGGTGGGCCGCGAAGAGGGCGGCTACGGCAACGTGATCGAGGTGCGCCACGCGAACGGCATCCGCACCCGCTACGGTCACCTGTCGGCGTTCGGACGCGGCCTGCACGTGGGCCAGCGCGTGGAACAGGGTGAGACGATCGGCTACGTCGGCTCGACGGGCCTGTCGACCGGCCCGCACCTACACTACGAGTTTCTCGTGAACGGTCGACCGACCAACCCGCAACGCAAGGACATGGGATCGGGCACTCCGGTTCCGCGGACCCTCCGACCCGCGTACGACTCGGTGCGCCTCCAGCTGCTCACGCAGCTCGAGCCGCACGGGCCCCCGCACGTCGATCCGACCGTCGCCGCGCGCGACGATTAATTTCCGGTACTTCCGTGGAGCTCTACCCCGCCGTTGACGTGCAGGGCGGGCGCGTGGTGCGTTTGCGCCAGGGCGAGGCGTGGCGCGCCACGGCGTACGCCGACGATCCCGTGGCCGTGGCGCGTCAGTTCGCGCGCGACGGCGCGCGCTGGGTGCATTTCGTCGATCTCGACCGCGCCTTCGGGAAAGGCGACAACCGCGAGCTGGCGCGGCGCTTCCTCAGCGCGGCTGGCGTGCCGGTCCAGGTGGGCGGCGGCCTGCGGACCGAGGAGGCGATCGCCGAGATGCTCGGTTGGGGCGCCACCCGGGTGGTGATCGGGACGAAGGCCGCGACCGATCCGGCGTTGGTCGAGCGGCTGCTAGCGCAACACGGGCCGGAGCGGCTCGCCGTGGGGATCGACGCGAAGGACGGCCACGTCGCGGTGCGCGGCTGGACGCAAGTGTTCGACCTCACGCCGCTCGAGCTCGCCCAGCGGGTCCTCGCGCAAGGCGCGCGGACGGTGATCTATACCGATGTCGCCCGCGACGGCATGCTGGCCGGGCCGGATGTGGCGGGCGCGCGCGCCATCGCGGCGCTCGGGCTCGACACGATCGCGTCCGGGGGCGTCGCGTCGCTCGCCGACCTGCAGACGATCCGCGCCGCCGGCTTGGCCGGCGCCATTGTGGGACGGGCGCTGTACGAAGGCCGCTTTACCCTCGTCGAGGCGCTCGAGTGCGCGGCCGCGTGACGGCCGGCCTGGCGCTGCTGCGCACGACCGGACTGGGCGCGCTGGTGTTGCTTCTGTGGAACCCCACGACGTCGAGCTTTGCCCCGGGAGCGAGCGCCGTCCCGCCGCTGGTGCTGCTCGACGCGTCGCTCAGCATGGCGGGGCACGGCGGACGCTGGCACGAAGCGCTCGACACGGCGCGTGCGCTGGCACAGGGCGGCGGTGTCATCTGGCGCTTCGGGTCGCAGGTGCGCGCGTTCGACTCTTTGCCCCCCGGGGACGGCGCGACCCGGCTCGCCCCGGCGCTCGCCGCCGCCGCCGGGCGGGAGGGGCCGGTGGCCGTCGTGACCGACGGCGCGATCGCCGACGTCGCCGACCTCCCCTCCGACCTGCTGGCCCGCGCGCGCGTGATCGTCCTGCCCCGGCCGGCGTTGTTCGATGCGTTCGTTTCCGATATCGCGGGACCGAGGAGAATCGGTCAAGGAGACACCGTCCGGCTCAGGGTCAGTTACGGAACGACCGGGAAAACGGCCGGGGAAGGGGGAACCCTAAAGGACGCCCGGTCGGGCGGGGGGAAGGGGACGCTCGTCGTGCGTCTGGGGTCTCGGCGCCTCACCTCGCGAGTCGTTTCGATCCCGGACAGCGGCATTCTTTCCACGGAAGTTACCCTTCCCCCTTCCCCCTTCCCCGGCTCTCTCCCCGCCGGCTGGCAGGCGCTCGAAGTGCGGCTGGAAGGCGTGGCCGGCGATTCCGAGCCGCGCGACGACGCCCGCTGGTTGGTGCTGGAGGTGAGCCCGCCGCCCTCCGTGGTGCTGCTCGCGGCGCCGCCCGATTGGGACAGCCGGTTCCTCGCCCGCACACTGAGCGACGTGGCGCGCGTGCCGGTCCGCACGCTGGTGCAATCGGGGTCCGACGGGTCTGGCTGGCGGGACGCGGCCGGTCTAACACCGGTCTCCGCCGCCGCCGCGGCGCAGGCCGTGGCGGGCGCCCGGCTCGTCGTCCGGATGGGAGATCCGGCGGCGCTCGATCGGTTCCCGACCAAAGGAGCGGTGCTGACGTGGCCCACCCAGCGCGGCCAGGACGGTGACTGGTACGTGCGGGCGCCGGAGCCGTCGCCGCTCGCCGGGGCGCTGGCCGGGGTCGCGTGGGATTCGCTGCCGCCCGCGGCGGCGGTGTCCGACCTCGCTCTCCCTCCCACCGGGGACAGCGCCGCGGTGGTGGTGCTCACCGCGCGCCTCGCGCGGCGCGGCGCGGCACGCCCGGTGATCGTGCTGTCACAACCGGGCGGCGCGCGGCGCGCCGCGGTCGCAGCGTCCGGGCTGTTCCGCTGGGCGTTCCGCGGCGGCGCCAGCGCAGAGGCGTATCGGGCGGTGGTCGCGGCCTTGGCAGATTGGCTGCTGACGGGGGGAGACGGGAGATGGGAGAAGTTCGTCCCGGTGATGCGCAGGACGAGGTCGTCACGCTGACGGCCGGCGGAAGGAGCCGCATCGATACGCTGCGGTTCGATGCGACCGGCCGAGCCGAGCTGTCGCTGCCCCCGGGCGTGTACGCGTACGGAGCGCCGCACGGGGCGGAGCGGGGCGTCGTCGTGGTGGAGACGTACTCCGACGAGTGGCGCCCCGCGGCGCCGCTCGTGCAGGCCCAGCGGGGTGGCGCACCGGACCGACTGGCGAGCTCGGCGCTGCGCGATCGCTGGTGGCTGTTCGTGGTCGCGATCGCTGCGTTCGCGACGGAGTGGGCGTGGCGGCGCCGGCAGGCCCTGCCGTGATGACGCCGCTGTGGCAGCGGCTGAGCCGCGTGTTCGGCCGGCGCGACGCGGGCGCGCGCGAGGAGGCCGAGCGCATCCTGCTCGAAGCTGACTTCGGCGTCGCAGCGACGGCGGAGATTCTCGAGCAGGTGGCGCGGACCCCCGACGGGGACGCGCGGCCGGCACTGGAGCAGGCCGTGGTGCGCATCCTGTCGAGGGTGGGCGATCCCGGCGCGCTGGCGCGCGCACCCGAGCCGCCGACCGTGATGGTCGTGTTCGGCGTGAACGGCGTCGGGAAGACCACTACCGTCGCGAAGCTGGCGCGCCGGCTGGTGCGTGAGGGTCGCAGCGTCCTGCTCGCTGCCGCCGACACGTTCCGGGCCGGGGCACGGGAGCAACTCGAGATCTGGGCGGACCGGCTGGGCGTTCCCTGCATCTGCGGCACCGGGGCGGACCCGGCGGCAGTGGCGTTCGACGCGGTGGCGGCGGCGCGCGCCCGCGGGGTCGACAGCGTGCTCGTCGACACGGCGGGCCGGCTGCATACCGAAGAACGGTTGCTCGACGAGCTGAAAAAGGTGGTGCGGGTCGTCGCGAAGCAGCGCTCTGTTGGGGGGTTGGGCGCACCGCACGAGTCGCTGCTGGTGCTCGACGCGACGGTGGGCCAGAATGCCGTTCAGCAGGCGCAGGCCTTCGCCGCCGCCCTGCCGCTCACGGGCCTCATCGTCACGAAGCTCGACGGCACCGCGAAGGGCGGGAGCGTGGTCGCCGTGCAGCGCGCGGTACCCGTACCGATTCGGTTCGTCGGCACAGGGGAGGGGCTCGACGATCTCGAGGCGTTCGACGCGCCATCCTACGCCAAGCGCCTGATAAGCGGGTGAACGGCCGGGGAACGGCCGGGGAACGGCCGGTGAACTGCCGGGGAGGGGGGAAGGGAAGTGACGTTGTCGCTGACGACGTCGGTGAAATATCTGAAGGGCGTCGGGCCGAAGCGCGCCGAGGCGCTGGCGCGGCTCGGGATCCGCACGGTCGGCGATCTGCTGTATCACGCTCCGCACCGCTATCTCGACGCGACCACCGTCACGCCGCTGGCTCGAGCGCGGGTGGGCGAGGAGGTGAGCTGCGTCGGGCAGGTGGTCACCACCGGCGTGCTGCCGACGCGGCGCGGGCTGCGCGTCTTCCGGGCCGTCCTGCGCGACGAGAGCGGCCTGCTCGAGTGCGCGTGGCCGGGCCAACCGTTTCTGGAGCGTCAGATCAAGCAGGGGCAGGTGCTGCTGGTGACCGGTCCGGTGCGCTACTACCACGGGCGCCAGCTCGTCCCCCGGGAGTTCGTGGTGCTCGCGGACGAGGGCGAAGCGCGGCCGGAGCGCGGGCTCGTGCTCCCGATCTATCCGGCGACGGAAGGCCTGACGCACCGCCAGATCCGCACGCTCATCCACCAGCATCTCGACGCGCTGCTCGGACTCGCCGTCGATCCTCATCCACCGCGGTTACGCGCCGCCGTGGGGATACCCGACCTGCGCGCGGCGCTCGCCGCCGTGCATCGGCCGCGGGATCCGGACGACGCCGAGGCGGGCCGGCGGCGTCTCGCGTTCGACGAGCTGTTCGATCAGCAGCTGGTGCAGGCCCGCGCGCGGCACCTCGCGAAGCGGGCCCGCGCGGGGATCGAATTCACGCTCAAGAAGGAGCTCACCACCCGCTTGAAGGAGCATCTCCCCTTCGCGCTCACGGACGACCAGCGCCGGGCGGTACGCGAGATCGCGGGCGACATGACGGCGCCGCTCCGCATGCACCGGCTGCTGATGGGCGACGTGGGCACGGGGAAGACCGTGGTCGCGCTGTTCGCGATGCTGCTCGCCGTGGAGAACGATTATCAGGCGGCGATCATGGCGCCGACCGAGCTGCTCGCCGAGCAGCACGGCGCGACGCTCGCCCGGTTGCTGGAGCCGCTCGAGCTGCGCCCTGAGCTGTTGATCGGCCGGCTGACGCCGGCGGAGAAGCGCGCGGCGCGGGAGCGCATCGGACATGGCGCGGCGCGGCTCGTGGTGGGGACGCACGCCCTGATCCAGGAGGCGGTCACGTTCCACCGGCTGGGCCTCGCGGTGGTGGACGAGCAGCACCGGTTCGGGGTGGAGCAGCGCGCCGCGCTGGTGGAGAAGGGCGATGCGCCCGACGTGCTGCTCCTCACCGCGACGCCGATCCCGCGCTCGCTGGCGCTGACGCTGTACGGCGACCTGGACGTGACGGAGCTGCGGGAGCGGCCCCCGGGGCGGGGCAGCGTGAAGACCGCGCTGCGCGGCGACGCCGCCCGCAAGAAGATCTACGCGTTCATCCGGTCCGAGTGCGCCGCGGGACGCCAGGCGTACGTGATCTATCCCGTGATCGACGAGTCGGAGCGCGCCGACCTGAAGGCGGCGACCACGATGGCCGAAGATCTGCGCGAGGTGTTCGCGGAATTCCGCGTCGGGCTGGTGCACGGGCGCCTCAAGGCGGAGGAGCGGGACGCGACCATGCGGGCATTCCGCGATAACGCGGTGCAGATCCTCGTCGCGACGAGCGTGATCGAGGTGGGGATCGACGTCGCGAACGCGACGGTGATGCTGATCGAGCACGCCGAGCGCTTCGGACTGGCGCAGCTGCACCAGTTGCGCGGCCGGGTGGGGCGCGGCGCCGCGGCGAGCCACTGCATCCTGCTTTCGAACGTGCCGTCGGCCGCCGCCCGCCTGAAAGCGTTCACCGAGACCAGCGACGGCTTCAAGATCGCTGAGCTCGACTTGCAGGAGCGCGGCATGGGCGAGCTCGCCGGGGCGCGCCAGTCGGGCGGCGTCCCGTTGCGCTATGCCAACTTCGCGACCGACTTGCCGCTGCTGGAGGCGGCGCGCCGCGCGGCGGCCGAGATCATCGCCCGCGACCCCGCCCTCGTCCGGCCGGAGCATGCGGCGTACCGGGAGCGGATCGTGGCGCGGTACGAGCGGGGGTTTGAGTTGTTCAGGGTGGGGTGAGGCGAGTGCGGAGTGCAGAGTGTGGAATGCGGAGTGAAACGGTTGATCTCGTGCGGCACGACACCTACATCTACATTCCGCATTCCACACTCCGCATTCCGCACTAGAACGTCACCCGCGCCCCCACCAGCGCCCCACCAGTCCGTTCGTCCACCGTCACTTTCAGCGGCGCAAACGGTTTATTCACCGGTCCCCCCGCCCGGTGGGTCAGGTCGG
>Ga0209686_1000778_pt1 | contig 15951 bp, 16 predicted proteins | sample GraSoiAngelo_126_FD_185883 | JGI IMG/M metagenome (GOLD analysis project Ga0209686, IMG submission 185883) | Grasslands soil microbial communities from the Angelo Coastal Reserve, California, USA - 14_0927_09_20cm (SPAdes) (version 2) | ecosystem: Environmental > Terrestrial > Soil > Grasslands ...
GAGCGCCGCAGCGATCCCGCCTTCCGCCATCACGGTGTGCGCCTTGCCCAAAAGCGATTTGCAAACCAGCCCGACCGACACTCCAGCAGCTGACGCTTCAATGGCCGCGCGCAACCCCGCCCCGCCCGCACCAATCACGAGAACGTCGTGCTGAAAAGTTTCGTAATCAGCCATGCTTTGAATGAGCCTTAAAGCATCGACCTTCTAACTGCCAACTTTAATGTGCTCAACCATTGACGCGAAGGAACTAGGAAGATGGGTCTCCATCGGGCCTAAGCCTGTCGAACGGCCGGCCTGTCTTCCGCACGATAAACGCTGGAAGCCTGGGTGGCGCATTGGAGATCCGCGTTCGTAGAAATTAGGACCGTGCCAAAATTATTCTCGACCTAACCCATCAAAAACAATTACAGCTGAAGGCGCGTTCGTCGTCGACGATGAATCTGCCGCGGAAAAGAAAATCGAAATCCAAAAATGGAGGAAGCAAACATGAATGGAGCTATTGATATTACAGGGACGGCTGCCGATACCCTCAGGCGCAATTGGTGGCTGCTGGCCTTGCGCGGTTTGGCTGCGGTGATCTTCGGTGTGCTGGCGTTTGTCTGGCCCGGCGCCACCTTGATCACGCTGGTCTGGCTGTTCGGCGCATTCGCGCTGGTGCATGGCGTTTTATCCTTAGCCGTCGCGGCCAAAGCTCCAAAAGGGTACCCTCGGTTCGGCAGCTTAATTCTTGGTGGATTGCTCGGCATCCTCGCCGGGCTGCTCGCCTTCGTTATGCCCGGCATCACTGCCATCGGGCTCCTCATTTTGATCGCCTGCTGGGCAATGGTGACCGGGATTTTGGAGATCGTCGCCGCGATCAAATTGCGCAAGCTAATCAATAATGAATGGTTGCTTTTTTTGGCCGGGATTGCTTCGGTTGCTTTTGGAGTCGTGCTATTGCTTCAACCGGCTGCTGGCGCCTTGGTCTTGATTTGGTGGGTCGGAGCGTACGCACTTCTTTTCGGAATTCTGTTGGTCGTCCTCGCTTTCCGAATGCGCAGCCTGGGTAAGAGGTTTGCCCCTGTCTAAATGAGACGGAAGTCGTGCCAGATACCCATTGAGCAAAGCCGCACGTAAAGATCGCTGAAGCCGACCCAAAACAGACTCATCCACGCCCAAAGCATGTGACGGCGATTGAAGCAACTAACGCAGCGATAGGCCTGGTAGCAGGCCGGTGCGCGTGAAAGTTGATCGCGAAATCCACCAATCAAATGCCGGAGCGAATGGCAGCCAAAGGTGTAGCCGCCAAGCAAAACGACGTTAATAACCAGCACAATGGTGCCGATACCAACGCCAAGGGACGTTTTACCGGCGGAATCGGTAAACCAGAGCGCCTTCCAAACGTCGATTGAAAGGATCACGATAAAAATCAGCGCGAGATAAAGAAAATAGCGATGAACGTTCTGCATGATAAGCGGGAAGGAACGTTCGCCCAAATAAGTCTTGCGTGGCTCGCCCACCGTACAGGCCGGCGGGTCGGCCCAGAAGGCTTTGTAGTAGGCGCCCCTGTAATAATAGCAGGTGAGCCGAAACCCGCCCGGCGCCCACAAAATCAAGAGCGCGGGCGAGAATAAAAGCCAGCCCGGCCACCAGCTCGGTTTTGGCCCAAACCAGCTATGGGGCGAATCGCCAAAGATTTCCGGCGAATAAAATGGCGAGATGTAGTTACCAAAAAAATAATGGGCTCCCTGGAATGCCGCCCAGGTCGAATAAACAATGAATGCGCCAAGCCCAAGAAACACCAGCAACGGTTGCGTCCACCAGACATCGGCACGCATCGTTTCGCCAAAGGAACGTCGTGGCAACTCGGTAGAAACAACGGACATGACCTGCGAATTATGACACGAGCCGCCACGCAGGCAATGGAACACAGGTTATCAGCCTGCGCGCTCAGCGGACAATGTTGACAGGGTTGGCGGCAGCAGCGGAGTAAAGCTCCGCTGGGCGCACAGACTGGAAAGTCTGTGTTCCCGGACGCGCTTCAAGGAACACAGGCTGGCGACCTGTGCGCCTAGCGGACATGTTGTCCGCTGCCTCTGCGCGATCTTGATTGAACGCTAAATTAAAAAAGACAACTGTATTGCCTTCGTGACCAACTTCCCCGGCTTTTATCGCTCTTCCATAGGCAAGAAAATGATCGTCGCCCTTACCGGGGTGATTCTGATGTTGTTCGTCATTGGACACCTGCTGGGCAATCTGCAAATTTTTCTTGGGCCGCGTTGGGTCAATGATTATGCGCAACATCTCCGCGATCTGGGCCCGCTGCTCTGGGCGGTGCGGGTCACCCTCCTAATCGCGGTTTTCCTCCACATTTATTTTACGGTCAGCCTCGCGCTCGATAACCGGCGTGCCCGTCCGCAGGGCTACGAAAAAAGGAATTACATCAAGGCAAGCTACGCTTCACGCCACATGGTCGTCAGTGGCTTGGTTGTGCTCGCTTTCGTCGTTTTTCATCTCCTTCATTTTACCGGCCGGAAATTCAATGCCCATTTCCCAATGTTGAAAAACGATCCGCTCAATCACTACGACGTTTATTCGATGATGGTTTACGGATTCCAAAACGTCTACGTCTCGGCCTTTTACATTATCGGCCTGTTTTTGCTCACCCTTCATCTCACCCATGGCGCTTCGAGCTTTTTCCAATCGCTCGGATTGAATGACAAGAAGTTGACGCCGCAGCTCGCATTTGGGGCGCGCGTTTTCGCCTGGCTTCTTTTCATCGGTTACACCGCCATCCCGGTCGCGGTTTTACTTGGTCTCATCCAACCGGCACAGCAATTATGATCGGAAAACTCGAAGGCAAGGTTCCGCCTGGTCCACTCGAGCAAAAATGGCGGAACCACAAGAATAATTCGCGTCTCGTTAGCCCAAATAATCGCCGGAAATTCGAGATCATCGTGGTGGGCTCGGGACTGGCTGGCGGATCGGCCGCGGCCACCCTGGGCGAGCTTGGTTATCGGGTGAAATGTTTTTGTTATCAGGATTCGCCGCGTCGCGCCCATTCTATCGCGGCACAGGGAGGCATCAACGCTGCCAAAAATTATCAAAATGACGGCGATAGCGTGTTCCGATTGTTTTACGACACGATCAAGGGCGGCGATTTCCGTTCGCGCGAAGCAAACGTTTACCGGCTGGCCGAAGTCAGCAATCTCATCATCGATCAATGCACCGAACAGGGCGTCCCGTTCGCGCGCGAGTATGGCGGACTCCTCGCCAATCGCTCCTTCGGCGGCGCCCAAGTTTCACGGACGTTTTACGCCCGTGGCCAAACCGGCCAGCAGCTCTTGCTCGGCGCTTATCAGGCAATGTGCCGCCAAATCGCGCTCGGCACGGTGAAAATGTTTCCGCAAACCGAGATGCTCGATCTTGTTTTGGTTGATGGTCATGCCAAGGGAATTATCACCCGCAACCTTTGCACCGGGGAAATCCAGGCCTTCGCCGGCGATGCCGTGGTTCTCGCGACCGGTGGTTACGGCAATGTTTTTTTTCTTTCGACCAACGCGCGCGGCTGCAATGTCACCGCCAGCTATCGCGCTTACAAACGGGGCGCCCTCTTCGGCAATCCGTGCTTCACTCAAATTCATCCCACCTGCATTCCAGTAACCGGTCACCATCAATCAAAGCTGACTTTAATGTCTGAATCGCTGCGCAACGATGGACGCGTTTGGGTGCCGAAACGGACTGAAGATTGCGCCAAACCGCCGAAAGATATTCCGGATGCGGATCGCGATTATTACCTCGAGCGAAAATATCCAAGCTTTGGAAATCTCGCGCCCCGCGACATCGCCTCACGCGCAGCCAAGGAAGTATGCGACGAAGGACGTGGTGTCGGACCTGGGGGGCGCGGCGTTTATCTCGACTTTGCCGACGCTATTTCCCGTTTGAGCGAAGATACCATTCGCGAGCGCTATGGAAATCTTTTTGATATCTACCAAAAAATTACGGCCGAAGACGCCTACAAGACGCCGATGCGGATTTATCCGGCAGTGCATTACACCATGGGCGGGTTGTGGGTGGATTATAACTTGATGAGCAACATCCCCGGCCTGCATGTCATCGGGGAAGCGAACTTTTCCGATCACGGCGCGAACCGGCTCGGAGCCAGTGCACTCATGCAAGGTTTGGCCGATGGTTATTTTGTTTTGCCCTACACACTGCCGAATTATCTCGCCGGACAAATCGGCAAACGGCCCTCGACTGATGATGAGGAATTCAAACGGGTCGAATCCGAAGTCCGAGAGCGCGTGAAAAAATTGCTGGAGGTGAATGGGGAACGCACACTCACCTCATTCCACCGTGAGCTGGGTCTGCTGCTTTGGGACAAATGCGGCATGGCGCGAAATGCGACAGGCTTGCGCGAGGCGCTCGAGAAAATTCCAGATTTGCGTGATGAATTTTGGGAAAAGGTGCGGGTCCCCGGCGAAGGCGAAAGCTACAACCAATCGCTCGAACGCGCCGGACGGATCGCTGATTTTCTCGAATTCGCCGAATTGATGTGCATCGATGCCCTCGAGCGGGACGAATCGTGCGGCGGACATTTCCGTGAAGAACATCAAACGCCCGATGGCGAGGCCCAGCGTGACGATGAAAATTTCGCCGCAGTTTTCGCGTGGGAATTTCAGGGGAACGGAAAAGTCGAGCGTCCGAAATTGCATCGCGAGCCGCTGCATTTTGAGGCGGTGCATCTTACGCAAAGGAGTTACAAATGAGCTTTAAGCTCACAGCTTCAAGCTCTAAGGCAGTGTCATTGCTTACCTCCTGAACTTAAAGTTTAAAGCTTAACACTTAACATTTTCGTGAATTTCCAACTGAGAGTCTGGCGACAGGCGACCGCGAAATCGAACGGCAGATTCACCACTTATGAAGCGCGAAATATTGCCCCGAATACCTCGTTCCTGGAAATGCTCGACATCGTTAACGATGAGCTCACAGAACGCGGCGAAGCGCCGATTGCATTCGACTCCGATTGCCGCGAAGGAATTTGTGGCACCTGCGCGCTAACGATTAACGGACAAGCGCATGGTCCGAAGCATCCCGCGGCCGCCTGCCAGCTTTACATGCGGTCCTTCGACGATGGAAAGACGATTACGGTCGAGCCATTTCGAGCAAAACCATTTCCGCTGGTGCGCGATCTGGTAATCGATCGTAGCTCGCTTGATCGCATCGTGCAGGCTGGTGGTTTCATCGCGGCGCGCGCCGGTTCCGCGCCGGAAGCGAATTCCATTCCGGTCCCAAAACATAACGCGGATCTGGCGATGGAAGCCGCCGCATGCATCGGTTGCGGAGCCTGCGCCGCGGCTTGTCCGAACGCTTCGGCCATGCTTTTCACCGCGGCAAAAGTTTCGCATCTCGCCTTTTTGCCGCAGGGGGCGCCGGAACGGACGTCGCGGGTGACAAAAATGGTGCGGCAAATGGACGCAGAAGGTTTCGGCAATTGCACGAACACTTACGAATGCGAAGCAGTGTGCCCGGCGGAAATCAGCGCCAGTTTCATCGCCAAACTTAATCGCGAATACGCGCGCGCCGTTTTGCAGCGAAACGTGGGCGAATAAGAATAATCGTCGCAGCAAATTGATTTGGGTAGCGCACGCGTCTCGCGTGTTAGCGATCCCGTCCTCGGATCGCGGACTTTACGCCAAAGATTGTTCAACGCGGCCAGCCACCGGGCACCTAAGACACTGCGTTGCCGGATAGCTCATTTCCGGGGAGGCACAGGCTGCCAGCCTGTAAGTTTCGGCAGCTTGCCGAAACCGTTGCAAGATTCAACCGATCCCTGGGCACGTACAGGAGTTGCCGGCAGCTGCCGGCAACTGCGGGCTAGCAGCCCGCGCTCCCCAGAGAGAAGAACTAAAGTCCGTTTCGGCGAGACGCCGAAACCAACACGCGAGACGCGTGCGCTACCCGGAATCAGATTGTCTTGCAAACCCACGACCACAATTGGGAATCGAGCTCGGACTTGGCGCGCTGCGCAACCAAATCGCCATCTACATTGGACTGCAGCACCGCGAAAATCGTGGAACCTGAGCCTGACATTAATGCCGCGCTAATCTCAGGTTGCTTGAGCAACCAGGTTTTCAACTGTGCGAGAAAAACAAACTTCTCGAAAACAGGCCGTTCCAAATCGTTTACGAAAGCGATATCGCCAAATTTTTGCGGTCGATAGATCTCGCCCGCAACTTCGCGCGCAGCCTGCCAACGTGAATAGGCCCATGAACTCGGGATCCCAAATTCGGGCTTCAGCACCAACAAACTCAATGGTTCCGGCAAAGCCGCCGGCGTCACGATCTCGCCTCGCCCACGGCATATTGCAGCAGTTTCATTCAAGAAAAACGAAACGTCCGAACCCAATTGTGCCGCCAGGATGCTTAGCCGTTCACGCGAAAGCCCGACATCGAAGAAGCGATTGAGCCCGCGCAAGGCTGCGGCCGCGTCACTACTTCCGCCGCCCAGCCCAGCGCCGTGCGGAATTTTTTTGCGAAGCGTAAGCCGAACCTTCGGCTCGCGATTTGTCTCGGAAAAAAACAGACGCGTTGCGCGCACTACCAAATTGTCCTCGCCGGCGAGGGCCGGCTTATCGCAGCGGAATTCGACCTTATTCGCAGATTCGATCTCGAGCGAATCGCAGAGCGTGACTGGGGCCATCAAGGTTTCGATTTCGTGAAAGCCATCCTCGCGGTGCCGTAACACACGCAGAAAAAGGTTCACCTTCGCGTGCGCCAGTTCTTCCATCCCTTGCATTCTGTTCACAAGTTAGCCGAGATTGACGAGATGAAAGCTTCCGCTCGCGACCGCCTGATTATCGCACTCGATGTCGGCACCCGCGCGGAAGCGATTTCCCTAGCGCTGACTCTGGCGCCATTCGCCGGCTGGATGAAAATTGGATTACAACTTTTCACCGCCGAGGGACCAGATCTCGTGCGCGCGATTCGCGAAACAGGCGCCAACGTTTTTCTGGACCTCAAACTGTACGACATTCCGAACACGGTCGCGCGAACGGTTGAATCCGTTGCCGGGTTGGACGCACAAATGTTGAGCCTGCATCTGAGCGGCGGTGGCGAGATGGTACGGGCCGCTGTGGCGGCTGCGCCTGAGGATTTGTTACTTCTGGGCGTAACGGTGCTGACCAGCGCAAACAGCGAAACATTGCGCGAAGTCGGAATGCTTGAGGACGTTTTGCGGCAGGTCGTTCGATTGGCAGAAATCGGCGCGGACTGCGGCATCGGGGGAATTGTTGCCAGCGCACGGGAAATTGCCGCGTTGCGAAAAGCAGTTGGCGAAAGCTTGAAACTGGTTACACCCGGAATTCGCCTGCGCGGGAGCGAGGAGCATGATCAGAAACGGATTATGACGCCTGCGGAGGCCATCGCTGCCGGCGCGGACTATCTTGTGACAGGGCGACCGATCACCGCTGCGCCCGATCCGATCATTGCAGCCAGGAAAATTGTTGAGGAAATTGAAACCTGTGTTTTCCGAACTGACCGTGATTGACGATCCGACGCCGCGTCCCGGACCGCTCAACATGGCGCTCGACGAAGTTCTCCTCGGCACGAAACGAACTCCGATTCTGCGATTTTATCGCTGGAACTCGCCATCGATCTCCTTCGGTTACTTCGTAAGTTTTGCCGAGGCATGCGAGATTGCGAGGAATCGCGCAACCGTTCGCCGCTGGACGGGCGGCGGCATCGTGCCGCACGGGGAGGATCTGACTTATTCGATCATGATCGGATCAAAGGATGCCGCTTTCGCATTGGCATCGAAAATAATTTATCAGCGTGTGCATTTGGCTCTAGGTAGCGCGCTGCGTGAAATCGGAATCGTTTCTGCCCTCGTCCAGACGGAAGCGAGGAAAATTTCTGACTCTTGTTTTGCCAATCCTGTCGTGTCGGACGTAATCGAAAACGACCGCAAAATTGCGGGAGCAGCGCAGCGCAAAACACGCAACGGTTTGCTCCATCAGGGAAGCATCCAGCGTGAAAATTTGGATGAGCGGTTTCGAAACGCATTCGCGAGATTGTTGGGGGACCGAATTATCGCTGGCAGTATTGGAACGGATGTTATGCGCGCGGCAGAAGAGCTAGCGGCAACAAAATATGCGACCGATTTGTGGCTGCGGCGGCGCTAGATTGCATTGGGAGGGACAACCTCCATGTTGTCCCATACATTTTGGGACGGGACAGCGCCCGGCCCTCTAATCAAATTCGCAGAAACCTGCTTGCAGCTTTGACATTAAAAACCGGTCTTCTATTCTGAGATGGTGGAAGTTTCCCTGCGCTCGACCGCGGCACCGCTAAAAATTAGTCCGTTGACGCGAGTGGCGTCAGTGGTGCAGCCACAATTGGACGAAGTTTCGGCTCGCATTGCCCGGCAGACCGAAGCGTTCGATCCTGCGATCGAAGGTTATATCAGCTACGCGCTGGACAGCGGCGGCAAACGAATGCGACCGCTCGTCGCTCTCCTGGCCGGCGCCGCTACGGGTGCGGTTACAAAAGCGCACGTCGATCTGGCAGTAATCGTCGAGCTGATTCATCTCGCCACCCTGGTGCACGACGACGTCATGGATGAAGCCGAGCGCCGTCGTAGCCAGCCAACCTTGAATGCCCGCTGGGGCAATGCCCTGAGCGTGCTCCTGGGCGATTCTCTTTTCGCGCACGCGCTTGATCTTTCGACAAAATTTGATGACGCCGGGATCAGTCGTGCGATCGCGCGGGCGACACGCGACGTCTGCACCGGAGAAATCATTCAAACGCAGCGACGCTTCGACCTACATTTGGCGGTGGAGGAATATTTTCGAATCATTGAACTAAAAACCGCGACCCTGTTTGCGATTGCAGCCGAACTAGGCGCGAAACTGAACAATGCTCCTGCTCCGCAGGTCGAAGCGCTGGCAAATTTCGGACGTGACCTCGGCGCCGCTTATCAGATTTACGATGACTGCATTGATCTGGCGGGACGTGAGAGCGCAACGGGCAAAACGCTCGGCACCGATTTGCGCAAGGGCAAGATGACGCTCCCAATGTTGCGGCTATTGCATCATGCTTCAGCGATCGAGAAGGAGCGCTATTGCCAGCTTATTCTCGAAGGCGATTACGCTTCGGTTAGTCTTTTGTTAAAAACGACGGCGGCAGCCGCGATGGACGAGTCGCTCGCCAGCGGCGTTGCGCGTTCGCAACAGGCCCGGACGCAACTTGAAGACCTGCCCGACTCGCGCGCCCTGGAATCGCTCCATCTCTTCGCAGACACCATTACGCTGATGCTACAATCGCTTCGCGTGCAAGCGGCCTAACCAGCGGGCGCGATGGCGGCGATCAAGATTCGCGAGCTGCCGGAGGAAGATCGTCCGCGTGAGAAACTATTGAAACGCGGAGCCGATGCCCTAACGAATCGCGAACTGATCGCGATCTTGTTGCGCACAGGCGTGCGCGGTAAGAACGCGGTGGAAGTGGGCGGCGAGATTTTGGAGAAATACAAAACGCTGAGTGGCCTTACGCGTACGTCAGCGAGCGAGCTGAGAAAGATTCGTGGCATTGGTCCCGCCAAAGCAGTGCAACTGGCGGCTGCATTCAAGCTCGGAGAACGAATGGCAAAGGAAAAAATCTCGCGCGAAAAGATCGATTCGCCGGAGTTGGTAAATGAATTTTTCGGGACGGAAATGCGCGCGCTGCAAAAGGAATCGCTGCGCGTCCTACTGCTCGATACCCGATATCGATTACTCGAGACGCAACAGATTTCCCTCGGTAGCGTGAATGAAAGCATCGCTCATCCGCGCGAAGTATTTCGGCCCGCCCTCCTCGCGGCAGCTTACGCGATCATCGTGGTGCACAATCATCCATCGGGCGATCCTACTCCAAGCAGTGCCGACCACAGTTTGACTCGCCGACTGGCCGAGGCCGCTGAGTTATTGCAAATCAAACTCCTTGACCACGTCATTATCGGTTCGCCGGGAGAAGGCCGCGCGCCATACTTCAGCTTCAAGGAAGCAGGTGTGCTTTAAATGATTCACCTGACTGCCATTATCGGTTCGGGTGCGAAGATTGGCGCGAACGTTGAGATCGGTCCGCACAGCGTTATTGGCGGCGCCGTTACCATCGCTGACGATTGCATGATCGGCGCTAGTGTGGTGATTGAAGGGGAAGTATCCATCGGTCGGGGCAATCGAATCGGGCACGGCGCAATGATCGGGGGTGAGCCGCAAGACGTTAGTTTTTCGCCGACCACGCCAAGTCGCGTGGAAATCGGCGAACGCAACATCATTCGCGAGCAATGTACCATTCATCGCGGAACAACGGGAGACAGCACGACGAAGATCGGTGATGATAATTTTCTCATGGCCAATGCGCATGTCGGACACAACTGCGTTATCGGCAACAAGGTGATCATTGCGAACAATGTGCTGCTGGGCGGCTATGTGACGGTGGACGATCAGGCTTTTCTCGGTGGCGGCAGCGTCTTCCATCAAAATATGCGCGTTGGCAGGTTGATCATCGCGCAAGGCGGCTCTGCCTTCGGCAAAGACATTCCGCCTTTCGTTATCGCGGCCGAGCGCAACTATGTCTTTGGGTTAAATATGATCGGGCTTCGCCGCGCCGGGTTTTCCCGGGGGGAGCGAGATGAGATCAAACGCGCATTCAAGTTGATATATCTTAGCGGGCTCAATACCCGGCAAGCGCTGGAGAAATCTCGGGACGGAAGCAGGTCGCGAATTTTTTCGCTTTGTGAGCGACGCGATTACGAAACGAGGAATCTGTCCGCTCAAACGCGGCGCGGACTCGTCGCAAGAGGCCGATTAATTTGGAAAACATCCCGATCCCTCACGCGCCGTGCTATTGCACGCACCCCTCTCCACCGGGGAGAGGGTAGGGTGAGGGCGAACGGAAAATTCCAAGCAGGGCGCTCAACTATGACGGCCGAGCTGCATTACGGCAGCGCCAATAAAGCCAGCATGCGCCCAGTCCGCCCTTGTTCGGCCCGATACGAATAGTAATGGTCAAGATCACAGGCAGTGCAGACTCCGCTGTCGAAAATTTCGTGGATGCCCGCGTCGCGACATTGCCGGACGATCTCTGCGGCAAAATCAATCTCGTAATGCGGTGGCCGGATACATGGGCTCAGTTGGGCAATAAGGTCGCCAGACGCAATCCCAAATTCCTGCCGCATCGATTCGATTGCGTTCCTAACGACTCCTAATGCTGTCCCTTTCTTCCCGGAATGAACTAAACCAATTGCCCGGGCATTTCGGTCCACCAGGTAAACCGCGCAGCAATCAGCTACGTAAACCCCAAGGCAGACATCGCGCTGATTGTTAATCAACCCATCGCAACCTTCGAAACAGTGATCAGTGGCGGAAACGGAATAGACCCGTGCGATCTTGTCTCCATGAACCTGGCGCACCGTAATAAACTTTCGATCGCCCAAACCAAGAAGCTGCCGCGCCTGCCGATGCACCTGGTCGAGGTTTTCCAGAACAACCGCTTTGTCATGCGACAATTCGATCCCGCGAACGCGCCCGACGAATGCGTGACGACAGCTGACCCGCTCCAGCGCGGGGAATTTTTCGAATGGAAGCTGCATCACGGAACCTCCAATCCCAAATAAGGTTCACACGCCAGATTCCAAAACATGCGGTAGGCAAGGGACGCGTGGATTAGATGACTAAAGTTTATTTGGATGTGGGAGTGGCCCTGCGATTTGGTAATACGACAGCAGTCGAACTTTTTTTAGGTTCGCCCACGGCGTCTATCCCGCTGCCTGTATCATAGGTCTTCGATCGCGTCGCACGTGGCGCCAGATTGTCGAACGACTCGGTATAGGTACTCTGCGCGCCTGTGGCCCGGTCGAATTCTGCCAGGGACGAATTGTAGCCGAAAAGCGCTTGCAATTGCGTCGATTGCGCCGTGAGCAACTGGACCTGGGCATTGAGGACATCCAACTGCACCCCTGCGCCAGCGTCGAGCCGAGCTTTGGCCAGGCGGAGCGCTTCCTCGGCTAGCCCCACGTTTTTCTCCTGGCTCTTAATAAGTTCACGGTTCTGCTGCAAGTTTGAATACGCTGTCTGCACTTCCAGCTCAACCTGCCGAGCGTCATCGTCGTACGTGAGTTCCGCCTCCGAGAGGAGTGCCCGCTGTTGCTTGACCTGGCCATATATCTGGCCGCTGTCCCAAATCGGCAGGCTGCCTTGCACCCGCGCAATCCAACCTTTTGAAATGTCGTGCCAGCTCGAGTTCACGGGCGAGCTCACCCATTCGCCGCCCCCGGTCGTAGTGATAGTTGGGAGCCACTGGCCGGTTGCCGCGCGCAGCTGCTGTCGCTGGTTCAAGACGTTTGCCCTCGCCTGTTTGAGAAACGGCCGCCGTTGTTTTCCAAGCTCAATCGCATTGGCCAAGGCAATAGTACGCGGAACGTATGGCATTTCGCCTACTACTTCGAGCGGCGGGTTTTCACCGCCTCGTGCTCGAAAATCGAGCCCGAGGGTCTTGGCTAGAGTAAGCTGCGATATTCGATAGTTGTTTTGCGCGGTGATTAATAGCGGCAGCTGATTGTAGTAAGCCACTTCCGCCTGCAACACGTTAAACCGTGGAACTGTTCCTGCTTCGAAACGATTTTGCTGGTCCTGCAATTGACTCTGCAGCAACTGTACCGATTGCTCCTGTACCTTGATCAGCTCTCGATTGACTACGATTTGGTAGAATTGCGTTTTCACGGTGGCGAGGAGTTGGTCCAGAACGTTGCGGAATGCGAAATAGGCGCTATCTCTCTGAAAGAAGGTACCGCGAATGGATGGCCAACTGGTGCCGTTAAAAATCAGCTGTGTTCCAAGAACGCTGATGCTGTAGGAAACATCGCTCGTTGCAAGATTGCTACTACCCGATTTCGCCGCTGCCGACGCCGGCACGCCCAATGCCTGGACATCCTTGACTTGCGATGGAGCTGAGTCGACAACGGATGCGGTCCCGCCTGGGGTCGTCCCAGTTATGGTAGTTCCAAGTATCCTCGCCCCTTGCAGGTTCGGATCAATCCATTCATACTCCCCGCTTGCCGTGATGTGAGGCAGTACCTCGGCCCGGATCTGAATGATTAGGCCTTGCGTCCGTTTTATCTCTTGTTCCGCGATGAGAAGGGTCGGATTGCGTTGCAACGCGGTCAGGATCGCTTCATTCAACGTAAATCTTCGCGGCGCGCTGCTATCCGTTGCGACCGTGCTTTCCCCGCCGTTGGCCTGCACCGCCAGAAGCACAACTGCACTCAATGCGACGCGGCTAAGACGATTCATTGGTATGCTTTTAGAAAAGGTTTTCCCCGAGGAAAAGCGCGAAGTTAATGCCAGACGCAAGTATTAGCTAACATTCCCAGCGATTGTTGGAAGAATGTTTTGCCTGACAGAAGTCATAAATTTTTGTGTAAATTTGTAGCCACGCTTTGTTTTCCGATGGCGTGAGGTGCGCCATCAACTTCATCAGGTTGGCCATCATCTCCTCGCGGATCCGCCGCACCAGGGCTGACCCTTTCGCAGTGATGCAGACCATTACTTTTCGCCGATCCTGCGCCCCGGATGCGCGCGTGACATAGCCGAGATTCTCCAGCCGCGCCACCAATCCGCTCGCCGCCGCCGTGGTGTGGCCCATCTTTTGCGCGATCGCAGACATTGTTAGCACTTCTTTTTGATCGAGCGCGGCGAGAAGGAAATATTGGGAGAAGGAAACGTTACCCGGAGCGAGTTCTTTACAGAGATGCAGCAGAAAACAACGCTGCATTTCCATTATAATATGGGAAAGCCGTTCCGCATCGGCTCGAAATTGTGCCGTAGTCGGCTCGGCCAGCGTTGCTTCCGATTTCACCGCGCTAAAACTAAGGGGTGAGATGAACGTGTCAACGGTGGGCATGGTAATTTAATCGATTAACAAGACTTCGACCTCGCTGCCAGCGCTTAGCCTCGCTTCGGGTCTCACTCGCAACAGGGCGTTGGCGCGGGCCAGTCCAAAGATGGCATGCGATTCCTGACGGCCAATCACAGTAAAGGCTCCATCCGCCAAGTGGCCTCGGAAATAATGCGGTCGTGTTTCATCGCCGGTGATTTCGTGAACAAGCCGAGCGTTTGCCCGAGGCAAACTTAGGTCGATTGCCCCCATCATTTGCAAGAGGGCGGGACGCACGAAAACCAGGAAAGTCACGAAAGTTGAAACCGGATTCCCCGGAAGCCCGAAAATCAGGCATCGGTCGCGTTTGCCGAACAAAAAAGGTTTGCCCGGTTTCACGGCTACGCGCCAAAGATCGATCTCAGCGCCGATCTCGCGCAATGCTTCCCGCACGAGATCATGTTCACCGACCGAGACGCCGCCACTGATGATCACCGCGTTCTGGTGCACAGCATCTCGTAAGGTCGTGCAAAGCGTAGCGAAGTTGTCGGGACAATGCCGTCGTATCGCAACCTCCATGCCTGTTTTTGCTGCAAGTGACGCGAGCATTAGGCCGTTACTGTCAAAAATTTCGCCTGATCGTAACTGTTGCCCTGGTGCCGCCAGCTCGTCACCAGTCGTTACGAGCGCCACTCTTGGCTGCGCTCCTACGCGAACCGATTCGATCCCTTGTGAAGCAAGCAATCCAAGCGTCGCCGGTCGCAGTCGATCGCCTCGCTTTACAATTTGCTGTCCGACCGCAAGATCGGTGCCGGCTTTGCGCACAAAATCGCCCACCGAAATTTGTTCAGCCTGGATGAGAACAAAATCGCCTTCCCGTTGCGTTTCTTCCTGCATCACGACGGCATCAGCCCCGATTGGCATCGGCGCACCGGTAAAAATGCGGATCGTTTTTCCCGCCGACAGGCTGAGATTTTTCGAAACCCCTGCCGGTTGCTCACCAGCAATTTTTAATCGGGCATTTTTTCCTGCCGAATTTGCGACGACCGCGTAACCATCCATCGCCGAATTGTCGAAAGGCGGCAGCGGAATTGTCGCAAAAAGATCGTTTGCCGCGAAACGATCGAGGGCGTGGCCTAACGAGACTTCAGTTGCCGGCAATGGGGCAACTGCCGATAGAATTTTCCCGCGCGCCTTCTCCTCGCTAATCACGTGAAGACCATTCAATCAGTAATTGGCAATCAGCAATTGGCAATCAGCGATTCTCCGCCATATTCTCGCGCGATCGATTTTGGTGAGGTGGCTGAGTGGTCGAAAGCAGCGCTTTGCTAAAGCGCCGTACCCCAAAAGGGTACCGAGGGTTCGAATCCCTCCCTCACCGCTTCATCGGTGTTCAACGGTAGACATAGCTTTGCATAACGGGTGAGCATAACAATGCCACCGGCGTTCTCGCTCGTATTTGTCCGCGTCCGTAGGAAGGTTTCTCTGGGTGGGCTACGCTTCGTCACGCGCGCAAAGAAAAGCTGCCGTTGACGTGTAGGCAGCCGGTGCCGATTTTCCGGCAAGTCCGGCAATGCGTTTACAAGTCCCGCGCGTGTGTGGGTGCGATACTTGTGGCAAAAACGATTCAGGGGGTCTTGAGCTTGAGTTTGACCTGGTCCCACAGGGGTTTGGCCTCTTTGCTGTCGTCGCCGAGAGCGAAGATCGCAATTCCGCCGAGCTTGGTCCGGTTGACCAGGTCAAATTTTAATCCGAGGCTCTTTTGGTTCTCAAACCACACCTGCCGGCAGGTGTGGTGTTGTTTGTCAAAGTAGGAGAACCAGACACTCTTCGACTCTTCGTCGAAGTTGATTAAAGAATTATTTTTCTGAGCAGTTTCAATGCTTCGCGCATAGGAGGAAACTTTCGGGCCTTCGGGAGAAAACACTACAACTGACCCTTTTTCATTATTTTGGGTGGGCCAGTCGTAACCATAAAACGGGACGCCTAAAAGAAGTTTTTGGGAAGGAACTTTAGAGAGGTAGTCACCGACACTGGTGGTGACGTCATAACCGTAGCGCTC
>Ga0209686_1000779_pt1 | contig 15912 bp, 12 predicted proteins | sample GraSoiAngelo_126_FD_185883 | JGI IMG/M metagenome (GOLD analysis project Ga0209686, IMG submission 185883) | Grasslands soil microbial communities from the Angelo Coastal Reserve, California, USA - 14_0927_09_20cm (SPAdes) (version 2) | ecosystem: Environmental > Terrestrial > Soil > Grasslands ...
ACATGAGCAGCTCAGGAGAGGTCAAGGCTGTCGAAGTACGGAGTCCATCTGATATCGACTTTGTCTTCCCAAATGGTTTCTCATTCTTTGAACCTTATCTTCAATATTTCATCAGAGAGACTATTGGGGCCGGTGGTGAGGCTTACGTGTCCAGAACTTCCGAGGGAAATATCTCGGGCATATTCGTCTACGACGGCTCTGAGAAGACTGGAACAATTTACACGAGATCAAATAGAGTATTTGAATACTTTTACGAACTGAAACCCGCTAATTTCCTCTTCGCGGAGCTGAAGACCGAGCACGAAAGCGAAGTTTACGATATTTACACCATAGACCTTGAGAATCTTTCTGTTGTTCATCGGTTCAGCTATGAAATCTCGATAGCTGAAGAGGGAGATGTTCACGAGATAGGACAATTCATGGCTTCGGCACATCCTGGAATAAACAGGAGATGGGTTAACGTTGCGCTAAATGAGGGAGAAAGGTGCTTCTTCGTCAGGTTGGGCAAGGAAATTGCAGGCTTGGGATGGCTATCGATCGTGAATAATATCGGAAGGCTGCACTCTCTACATGTGAAGCCTCAGTTCAGAAGAATAGGCATCGGTGAGGATATTCTGTTTGCCCGACTTCTCTGGCTCAGGTCGAAGCGTGCCCGTTCGGCATTCTCGGAGATTTCCCGCGATAACTCTCCATCTTCAAGAATCGCGATGAAGGGGCGCATGACGCCATCGGGAACGATTTTTCAATATTTCAAGAAAGAAAGTAGTGGAGAGATGAATCGGAAGAGTTAGCAGATTTTTCCTAGGTTCTTGGGGCTCCGCAGAACGGGCAGGCCTGAACCGTAGAGTCGATCAGTGCTCCACAGTATTTGCACTTTACCTTCACGACTTCTTTGATCACGATCTGCTGTACTGGTGGTTGTTTTGGAGTCAGATCGATTTGAGGTGGCGCGATTGGGACCTGTGGGTAAGTATGCTTGGGAAGAGATCTTCTACGTCTTGAAACGGCAACGACCACAATTATGATGAGGGCGATGAATATGATGAAAATGGCTAGTCCAATAATGAGACCAAGATATTGCTGCAAGAACGAAGGGCCTGCGCCCCCGGTCAGGGGATAGCTTGTTGTGGTCACGTAGAGGGTTTCGGTCCAGGTGAAGCTGGCCGTCGAGCTTGTGTCTTGTTCGACATAGTCGTATCCTATGATGTATCCTGTTGACGGGTCGTAGTATGTCGTATAGGTGTAAGCGGCGTTGAATAATCCCCCATAGTTCCGTTGATAACCGCCGCTTCCTTGGGCTCGGATCGCCTTCACGTATCTGTTCTGCGAGGCTAGTGAATAGCTGTAGCTTGTGGATGTGACCGTCATCGGCGTATTCAGAAAGCGGAAGGTGCCGCTTCGCTGGGTAGAGTTGTCCATGTAAAACCAGACGTATAGAGGCGCATATCCCGTCTGGTTGTCGTTCCCTTTAACGTACTGGAAACTGGCTGATGACCAAGTGAAATTGCCCGCTTGCTTTCCGTTTTGTGTTGATCCTGAGCTGTTGCTCCAGTTAAACGTGTAGGTGTAATTGGAAGCTACAGTCCCGTTTACAAACACTTGATTCATTCTTTCGATTCCGTTAACAGTCTCGTGCTCGGTGTATCCGTAAAAGGCGCCTGTGCTGTTTGTGAGATTGATCACGTCGTAATAGTTGAAGTAGTCTCCTTGATGAGGATTGTATCCTGGGACAGCGTGAGCGGGGAGGACTGTAAGGGCGAGTGAAACGATTATCGCCAGAAAAAGGAGTTTCTTGATCATTAGCCTCCGAAGCCTCCCCCGGAGCCTCCGACGCCGTGCACGTGGGCGGGATGGAATCCTCCGATTCCGCTAAATGTCGAATAGTAGATCGAGTGTACGATGATCAAGGGCGCGTAGTATCCGAAGAAGATGCTTGACGGGGCATGTGTAAACTGTACTGGGGTTTTCAGTATTTTCGCGGTCGGATCAAGCTTCTCCACTAGCTCGTTCTTGATTCCATGAATCATCCTGACTGAGAGGCTTACCAGTTCAGAGCGCTCCAGTCCTATAGCGAATGACCAGAGTTGGGAATACGCCTTTTCCATAAGGTCAAGGGTTTCATTTGCTTCTAGCGTCGGTATTGAAGTAAGTATCGCGGCCGCTACCAGCGGGTATTCTAGATAGTTCTTGAACGCGGTTACGATTATGGACATTTTCCACCTCACATCATCGGGTTGGAGATCGGAGATGGACAGGAAGGCAGAGGCAAGCTCTGTATCCTCTGAAGTTTGATATCCCCAGAGGCCGAACATTGATCTGAACGCCTGGAACTTGCTAGGAAGCTGGTTTGAAGGATCATTCATTACCGATAGTATGGCGGCTGATTCGTAAGAACGGGTCATTCTCGAAAATTCCAAAAATCTGTCAGTGGGATACGTGCCATCGTATCTCCTTCCAAACATTACCAGGGCAGCAACTCCCGTTGATATTTGCTTTGGAACTTTCGCGTGATGCCTTAGATCATGATCCAGGCTCTGCAAGGTCTTTGTGAGGTCCTGAAGATCAGAATTGTCGATCGAGGACTGAGACGAGTTCGCGCTGAGGGATGTTATGATCTCCGCCGCCATCATCTTGTTGTCAAGAGTGGAGTCGAAATGGTGGAGAATGCCAAGTGCGAGAAGGAATCTCTGATTGATCTGGCTCTGGTCGGCTCGAAGCTTTGCCAGTCCTATTGATACGTTCCAGAGTTGAGAGAAGTCGGCCTCTGGAACCCTCGTCCGGAGATTTGATACTTGGTAGCTGCCTCTCTCTGCTATTGAGTGCAATTCGCCAAGCGTCTCCATCCTTTCTTCCATGAAATCTGAAAAATCGCTATCGGAAACTCTGTAGTTTCTGACGTTGAGGTCGTTCAGAGTGAGTACCCCGAGACCGGTAAGCGACACGTATTCACCGTCACATGCCACCATCCTATCAATCGCGGATTTTTTCTGAATGAGCTCCTTTATCCTAGAATCCTTTTCTACAATGTCTGCGTCTTCCTTGGCTAAGGCGCCTCTCTCGCCTTCTACCTTTCCAATCTCCGCCTCCTTCTCGTCTCTCCCCTCAAGATGAAACAGTATCGAGTGAGTCTTCCTCTCGTCCTTTGCCAGAGCGGCGCGCGCGATCCCTTCCTGCACCATCTCATTCTGCAACGCGTCGTTCATCTGTGCCAAATTGGCAACCTCGGCTAGAGCCCGATCGTAGTCTTCCTTTGGCATTACAGAGAGGTAGCCATTGGTGGCGAGAAAATTCACATCGGATTGCTGAACCTGTATTGTGACTGACTTTCCAGATATTTGAGACATGAATGTTCTAGCGTCATTGCACTTCATTGCGGTCACCAGTCGATAATTGGGAATTTTCCGATTACGCTCTGCTCGCCGAGGACATTGCCTACGACCAGTTCAAGGCTCTCTCCCTCGCGTGCAAGCTGGATAACTTCATCATCCTTGAGCGCCTCTATCAGTAAGTGTTCGAACTGTACCTTTCTGTCCGTCACGTCTCCGAACCTGGCGGAGCGTTCTCGTTCTATCTGTTCATAAGCGTATATGAATTCGTAAAGTGATCTGTATATCTGGTCGTCTATCTTCTCCCGGACCTTCTCTCTCCCAATAGTTATCCACTCCAAGCCTTCGAGGTCTACGAAGTATATGGTGCCGTCTGGAGCAAGGACCGCGTCCTTGTCGAGCCAGACATCGTAGAAGTCTAGTCCGCTAAAAGTTCCGTCTTCATTGCTCTTAATTGATCGAGTGAACAAGGTAAGGAATGCTATCCCGCTCTTAACGAAATTTTTCAGAAAGTCTAGTGCCTTATCGTTCTCGTCTATTTCGAAGAGGTCGAAGACTGAGCCTATGTTCCCGCCGATCGTGCTCCCAGAATGGAAATAGATCCTTACGTTAGAGGGAACCAGTCTTGCTTCCTGGACCATTCTTCCCCTGAATCTCCGATACCAATAGATTTTCTTGATCTCATTCTCTAGGGTTTCATGAAGGAAGAGTATCTTCACTAGAGGCGCGACTCGGAATCCATGAATGGAAGTAAGGTCAGCCATTTCGGAGACTCTCATCGAAGTAGTAGCGTGCTGCAGCCCCTGCCCTCCATATGGAGAGCCTCTCAGCCATAATTCCCCTGTCAAGTATCGCGGCGCTGTTTCCCTTGAATTCACGATTCTGTCTTTCAGCGCGGAGTCTTTCAGCAGATTGCAGATCTCCGCTTTCCCGAGAGGCTGATGAGAAAACGGATTGGTTGTCGAACCTATGCCCTTGACTGAGAGGTAAAAATCTGTACCATCGATTTTCAAATACGGTGCTGTGGAAACTGCACCTCTGTTATCGTCTACAACGAATTCTTTCGTGCCTTTGGGGACAAGATTGGTAAAGGGTCTCATACTGTCGGGGAGATAGATCCTTTCGAATTCAGACATTTTGAATTCTTGAAAATGCTTGTTCGTCAGTGTTTCGGAGGTTTCATACACGTTCAGATTGAGCGGGAGACCTTTCATCTTCATATGAGTTCGGCGCTTCGCGGAAGTTTCGCGCTTCGTATCGAAGCGAGTTTCTTGACTCGTCAACTAGCGGACCTTGGAACCGGTTGCTGCTGACTCACGCGATCGGTCGCGGGGTATTCATAGAAAATTCCGACTCTATCAGCTGCGGGGTCGCTTGTCGTACTGGCTCTTCAACAGCCCAAGAACGACGCTGTCGTGAAACTGGTTGTTGAAGAAAACCTGGTCTTGTAGCCGACCTTCTTCTTTGAATCCGAGCTTCTTCGCCAGGGCGATGCTCGCTTTGTTCTCCGCGAAGGTCCACCATCCGACCTTGTGAAGGTTCAGTTGTTCGAACGCCTCCTCGAGTAGGAGCTTCGTAACCTCTGTCCCGTATCCTTTGCCCCACTTGTCCTTCTCTCCGATGCACAAGCCGACGTCAGCGTTGTGGTATCTGCGAGCCCAAGTGTGGAATCTTATCGAAGACCATCCTATCGCCTTCCCGCTGGATTTCTCCTGGATCATGTACCGTCGTACCTCTGGGTCTTCTCCCTTCAGATCCTTCTCCATCTCTGCCTCAATAGACACCATTGATTTCACATGGTCGGGCATGGATCGCGCAAGCATCATGATCTCCTCATCATTCTGCCACTTGTGAAATGACTTGAGATCCTCCCGTTCCGGAGCCCGGAGGATGATACGTTTCCCTATTAGCATTCCAAAATCAAATTAGATATTCTCGAGAATAGATAATAGATTTCTCCCTTGCACTTCACTGTCAATATGTCGCAGTTGAGCTGGCAACCGACAATCAATTGGGCACACTTATATCGAGCGTCACAGATTTTTGATTGATGCGAAGATAGCGACGAATGCGCATACCAAGTTACGCTGTGCTACTGTTTTCGACATTGCTGTTGGTAGGAGTAGTACGCGGCGCGAACATTACAATTGGACCCACTCAAGGGCACGTCGAATACAGAATTACCCTCAACAATCAAACCTCGACTCTTGCAAGTTTCTTGCTGAACGAATCCGCTCAGCCTACAGGTCAGAACGGGATCGTGCTCGTAACAGCTAACCTGTTATCGACCGTGAGGAATTTCACCTACTCTAGAGCTCTAAACACGAGCTCATTTCCTGAAGTCTTTCCATATCTGTTAGGAATTAGCAATCAATCCCTGTCCTATCATGCATACGGGATCTCACTCACTCTCCGCATCGTCAACATTGGTAACACGCAAATCACGTTCAACGGGCAGTCCTTCCAAGGAACAATCTATCAAGTGGCTGCATCAGCAACCTACGCATCCACGACTGCATCAGTTTCTGCCAACGGCACGATCATCACAATGCCTTCTGGGCTAATCTACTCGGTCCAGCTTGAATCCATCAATTCCTATTCTGTCCAAATGCGGCTTGAAGAAACAAACCTCGCGCTTGTCGATCCTTCAAACAGCAGCAACCTACCCATAGGAATCGCACTAGTCAGCCTTGGTCTGCTCGGCGCCGCCGTGTTTGCCGCTCCATCAATCTTGAAGAGACTCAAAAGCAAACCGGCCACAACTCCCAGCACCCCCGGCGAGACCGACACTGACGAGAAACCTCGTTACTGGGTAGACTAGTGACCGGAATCTAGAGGCGCAGAGCTTTCTCCAAAGCATCAGACCCAGACAAGACAAGCCCATCCGTAATCGAATTTCGCGACACAATCAAAAACTACGGAAGCAAAACAATAGGTCCCGTGGATCTTGAAGTCCAGAAAGGACAGGTTGTGGGCTTCCTAGGACCCAACGGGTCCGGAAAGACAACTTGCATCAGACTGATACTTGGACTGATTCGGGCATCCTCTGGCACAGTGCGAGTCAATGGGTATGATCCGATCTCAAAACACGTCCGCGCTCTGAGACACGTCGCGTATTCGCCTGAACTTCCCAACCTCCAAACATTCCTCACCCCAACTGAACTACTTTCGTTAGTCTCGCATGAGCTTGGCCTTCCATCCTCGTCTAATGGAAGGCAGGAGGAGATTCGTAGGGTCCTTGAGCTTGTTGGAATCTTGGAATATGCTGACACGAAGATCGCTAAGCTCAGTAAGGGAATGGTTCAGAGGCTGAGCGTCGCTCAAGCGATGATGGGCTCACCTGAGGTCTTGATTCTTGATGAGCCAATGATTGGCCTGGACCCGGCAGGCTCAGCGCACTTCAGAGAAGTATTCAGAGAATTTGCAAGCCAGAAGGGCGGGACCGTCTTCATGTCTTCACACATCATGAGCGAGGTCGAATCGCTCTGCACTTCTGTCGCAATCATTCACGGTGGAAGAATCCTCTACCATGGAAAAGTAGTGGACGTGATACAGAAGGTGCTTGATTATTCCGTCATCTACTTGGAGGCTCAAGGCCTCACAGAGCAGACGATCGGTAAGATTCGCGAAATATCCGGCGTGTCAAGAATAGTCCCGAATGGAGGTTCTCTCGAAATCATAGTTCAAGACCATACGGACGTTAGACCGGACATATCGGACCTCGTCGTGAAGTCGGGCGCAAAGCTCTACTCCATCAGACAGGCTGAGAACATGCTTGAGCGAGCATACATCGAAGCCCTCTCCAAAACCAACCCAGGACAGCGGACGATATGAGCCGTCCCGATGTTATCCTATCCTTCATGAGATATGAGATCAAACGGGCGATTGCGAGAAGGAAAGTTCTAGCGCTCATCGCCTTCACGGTGCTGCTGGACACACTGCCCTACTACGCTCTCTCAACCGCTGGGACTACTCTCATCCCAGGCTCTGCCTATCCATACATCTGGGTCGCAGGAGTCTTCGCCGTCCAACCACTCTTCCTCAACTTCACCGCGATCCTCATTGCCGCAGGCGCGATGTCCGAGGAGTATGAACAAGGAACCGCCGAACTTCTCCTATCGAAGCCCGTTGAGAGAAACGACTATTTCGCCGGAAAATTTCTGGGAGGATACACTCTCTTCCTCACCATTCTTGCATTCAACATCGTCTTGAGCGTTGCTTCAGCCTTTACGTTCTTTGGGACACAATTTGGCCTCGAAATTCTTCCAGGTCTGTTTCTGGTGCAAGCCTTTGCCGCACTCATCTTCTACTCACTGGCGTTCATGCTTGGTGAGCTCGTTCGACGATCCTCACTCGCGTACATCTTCTCGTCAGCGGTCTTCTTCTCTAGTTTCATAATCAGCGCCTACATGGACCTCATCTACACGTTGACAGGAAAAACGATCTACAAGACGATCCAGATCTACCTGCCAACTTCGCCCGCGAACTCTCTTCCAATCCAGTACGCGAGTCCCCTTCTACCACAGACAGTAGGCATCGTCCTCCAATTCGTCGGCTCGGGCACATCCATAGTGCCAACACTAGACCTGTCAGTGGCAATTCTTTTAGCTTACACAATTCCGACCATTGCGATCGCGGCTGCCTATTTCTGGTTCGCAGACATTTCAAGAAAGATGAGCTAGAAACCATTTGGGTCCAAACTAAGTAGGGTCCAGAGACATTACCGTGGCCTTTAGAAACCCGGCAATATCGATTAGAGTTCTGACACTCGAAGTGACTTGAAATTGGCGACTAGACAGTCTTATTGTCCGAATTGTGGCTCACTTCTTCAACAGAACGCGGCTTTCTGCCCTAATTGTGGCACCAAGATTATCTCTTCACAACCTCAACAGCAAATGCAACCTGGTCTCTACCCTCTCGCAGCGCCTTCCCAGGCGCCCGTATCCACAGGACCCTACAAGGCGGTAATAGGCGTCTTACTGATCATCATCATACTCTTAGGCGTCGGACTGTATGGGGCCACCTCAGGGCACCTATTCACTGGTTATCGGTATCGTCTCGCGAACCCGCCTAGCGTTCAGAGCACTCAGCCCATTCCAGCTCCCGCTGCATTGCCATCCTCTGCTAAGACAATCTGGAATGCTTGCGGAGCCAGTCCAAGTCAGGGTTGCAGCATGACGGCAAATGGCTGGAGGGAGGGAACCATACCCGACACCTACGACTATTACGTCTATTTTACGAGTAATGTATCCATCACAGTATACTTCTTCACGCTGGGACAGTTCGTACAATACACGGTCTGCAACGGTGACCTAACCTGTGTAACTGGATCTTACGATTCTCTCCCAGCAACGATTTCTCAGTCGACTACTGTCTTCAAGCTAGCTGAAGGATGTGGAGATTATGTCGCGATCTACGTCGCCTCGGCCGTTGGCATAATGAAACCCATCGTCAGTGTGGATCAGAACCCTGCATCGTCTCCGACCGGGTACTGCGCTCAGGTAGGTGCAGGCTAGATCCGCCCGGGTTCTTGCTACCTATTCGAATATGATTGTATCCAAGACCCCAACCGGCGAGGTAAAGCTCTCTTTTTTGCGAGCATACCATTCTTCAAGTCCCACTGGCGAACAATGAAAAAGCGCCGCATGATCAAACCTGGTGGATTTCATAGCGGACCCAGGTTTCGCCGAACACTAACCGTTCATGGTAGAGTTAGTCCGAGGATTTGTGCGCGTTGTGGAAAGAAGACGGATAGTGCAAAGCACGGTTTTTGTCCGGAGTGTCGAAGAATACTTGGAAGATGGGCCTAGCTTTCTGCCCAATCAGAAGACTATTCTTCGCCGATGGCTTAGAGTTGGCCGATCTTGTCGTAGATGAGGACGTACAGTGATACGATGAAGATTACTGCCATAATCATCCCGAACGCTAGGTATCCGTATGCCCGTTTGGGACGATAAGCGTAGCGTGTGCTCATGAACATCATGTAGAGACCTAGGATTCCCATCGCGTAGATCAGTGTTGTAAACACTGCCTCCTGGGTCGTCTGGTTATTGATGTCTCCCGGGTAGACGAATGAGTATCCGCTTGCCACGTTCAACAGTCCTTGGCCTCCCTGGGTGAGCACGAATAGTCCGCCTGACAGCACGAATACGGTGAACCCGACAATCAGGAACTCCGCGACCGGTAACAAGGGTCTGCTGGATCCTGGTGCGAGTCTGATGAAGCTCATTCTGAAGGCCAGATTGTTCAATGACCTCTTCAGCTTCCAGAGACTCGTTTTCATGCCCACGAATGAACAGTCCTCGATAGTCTAGGTTCTACTCGTGTGACTCTTGAGATGTCCCAATAATAAGCCCTGCTTTCCCGCGGTTTGTCTTCGCGCGTCTTCTGGAACTGTTTTAATACCGGATCGGAGAATTCACGCTTATCGTCGAGGTCTTGTAACTATTTGTCTCCTCAGAGAATAATATGTTCCAAATGCGGCGACCTCCTCTACACTGGGCTTGAACTAGAAACGCCCAGTGAGATTATCCAGCGAAACGGTGGCTACTGTCCCAAGTGCGGCAAGAAACTCGGATTCACGATTGAGACTTTGAAGATAGGCCCCCAGACAGCTCCGCCTACGCAATAATCTCCCTTTTCTACCTAGTACTGAACTTCCAAGACCGATCTGACGATGCCGAAGAGAACGCAAGTCTACGAGTACCATAAGAAACACGGCAACATTGTCGATTATGCTGGTTACGAACTCCCCGTCTGGTTCGAGGGAATAATCCCCGAGTGCAAAGCCGTACGAACGCATGTGGGATTGTTCGACGTCTCGCATATGGGAAGAATTACGGTTGAAGGCAAGAACGCGGAGACATTTCTCAACAGCCTAGTAACAAACGACGTTTCCACACTTTCAATCGGCCAGGGACACTATTCCCTCCTCTGCAATCCAAATGCAGGGATAATTGACGATCTTACGATCTTCAGAACGAGTCAGACAAAGTATCTGGTTGTCTACAATGCTGCTAATCGAGACAAAAACTGGGCCTGGCTTGAAAAACATCGAGATCCCGGAGCAGGGTTGAGAGACGTCTCGGACCAATCAGCCATGTTTGCCGTGCAAGGACCGAAAGCTGGGCAATTACTACGGAGCATCTCCGGTGCCAGGCTGGAAGAGATCGACAAGTATTCAGGCAAAGAGGTCAGAGTTGGAGACCTTTCGTGTCTGGTGACGCGGAGTGGCTATACTGGTGAGGATGGTTTCGAAATCTATGTCTGGAATACGACCAGCCAAAATCCTGAGCCCGCGTTGAGGATATGGGACAAGCTCCTTTCAGCAGGCAAGCATGAGGGCCTGAAACCCTCGGGGCTCGGAGCTAGAGATGTTTTGCGGCTAGAAGCAGGGATGTGCCTGTACGGAAACGATATTGACGAGAAAATAACACCCGTAGAAGCAAGACTCAATTTCGCCGTTCGACTAGACAAGAAGAGTGATTTTGTCGGACGAGGACCTATTCAAAAGGAGAAGGAACAAGGACCCGCTCGGGTCCGAGTCGGCTTCAGGATTACAGGCAAGGGAATTCCTCGCCAAGGTCAAGAAATCGTTCTCGAAGATCAGAGTATCGGAAAGGTTTCGAGTGGGACGTTCTCTCCAACTCTCGGAATAAGCATAGGCATGGGGTATGTTCCGCCAAATATCTCGAAAGCTGGGACGGTGTTCGAGATCAAGATTAGAGAACGAAATGTTTCGGCCGAGGTAGTGAAGCTGCCTTTCTATCAGCGACGATCAGAGGATACTGTTGTGGTTCTGGGTCAGGAGATGGGGCTCCGCGATTTCCGGATGAAGCATGGGGTTGCAGAGATGGCCGTGGTTCACGGTTGAGCGAGGTCTAAGTGTAGAATCAGTATCTGAGTATTGGTCGATTTTCTAGTCTCTTTTTCTTAGCCGGCGACTGCAAATTCTCTTGATCGGAGTCTTTCGCAGTCGTGGCGGCTGCTGTGTTTCTCGCAGAGGTCTCTTGTGCAGTGGGGGCAGTTCTCGACGGCCAGCAGCTGACACTCTGAGCAGACGACGCCCCATACTAACGCCAATTTTCTCTTTTCGCTTCCTGTAATTTTACTGGGTCCATTAGCCCTGATTAGAAAAGAGGTATGGACTATTTTTACTCAAAAGGATACTCGAACCTCGACTTGACAAGACATGTAACAGGCAAACGCCCCAATTTTCGTAATGATTGCTTATCGGCGTGGCTTCTCTTTCTTACCCTTTAGCAACGCATCCAAGCTTACGCCGTTAACGGTGAAAACTCGGTATCTTGTTCCAGGAAGATCACCATACGCTTTCCCCTCTGCTCCTCCGATACCTTCAATCTGGACCTCGTCGTGCTCGTCGATAAAATTCAATGCGCCGTCGCCGGGCAGGAATGCAGTTATGACCTTTCCATTTTTGATGATCTGTGCGCGTACGCATTTTCTGACTGCGCTGTTGGGCTGGCGGCATTCAACCCCCACCTTCTCCAAGACGATCGCTCGAGCCTGGGGTGATCCTTCCAGTGGGTCTGCTTTGTAGTCTAGTCCGAGCATGCGTCGCTTGTAGGGAGCATAGGCCCACCTGAAGCTCTGACGCCGCTTACACAGTTTACGGCCGGCGAACATTCCGCTTGAGGTCTTGACCATGCTCGAATCCTTTGAACTGGGAGAGAGCGGAGCTTTGGACTTGCTTTTTAGCATGACGCTACATCGAGAGGACCGCCGATAGGAATCGGCTAGAATCAACCCTGATCCGGATTCTAGGAGGAAGATTCCGTATGATGCCCAGTTCACGATTCCATGATCCCGCTGGGTGCGCGATTTGAAAAATGCTGATTCGGGTGTTCTGCGCGAGAAACCGATAATCTCACCAGGAAACGTTTCTGCCAGCGAATGGACCCGTCCTAGAATTTAGAAAATAAGAAATTCCCGCGACACAAAACTCGTCGATCTTGAAGGAATTAAGAAAAGGTAATCCATCTTTCAGGAGAAGCGGGAGGAGAAAGAAAATTCCAGACCTTTCTATTTCAAACCTGACAAGCGCAGAACATGCCCTGATCCGAAATCGGGGCAGGCGATTTGAGATCGCGACTTTTTCACGCTGAGCTCCACGCTTAATCTGCGATCAGAAAAACGATCGACGGTTCCGTTTTGCGCCTAGAATCACTAGACTCGCCCGGTTCGGTTTCAACTGGCGGGACCCCTCCCCGAAAAATCTCAAAAGTAGTTGCTTCTCGCGACACAGAGTGCGAGTCCGGGAAGAGTTAGGAGACTACTACATGGTCTATGTCGAAGTATCGCTTCACGAGCATTCGGGTCTTGTCGATGGTTCGCCCGTTCTTGCCTATGGCGATGGCCTTGTCTCGCGGGTCAACCTCGACCACGACAATCTTCTTGTCCGGCCTCTCAGTCACCCGGATCTCCTTCAGCCGAGCGGGCGCGAGACTGTTCTTTATTAGCGCCTCTGGAGTTTCAGCGTACTCGACCACTTCTATCTGGCGGCTCGTCATCCGTCGCAGCATGTTGATGTTCTTCCCCGCCTTACCAATCGCAAGGCCCATATCGCCGGGTTTCGCGACGAAAATGATCCTCTCAAGCTTCTCGTCAATAATACAATCCTGGGTTGTAGCGCCTGTGATACTTTCGAAAAGGGCCATGTACTTCATCTCCTCGCTCGTCAGCTTGATTTTGGGCTGGAGCATCACTTTTTCTCAGCGACCAATTTCAAGACCTCAGAATCACCGGGTTCTCTAACAACAATCGCGGAGACCGGGAAGGGCTTCTCGCAGACCGCGCCCAGATCTAGACTAGATCCAGGAAAGATGTAGACTGGAATCTCTGACTGTTCAGCGTTGTGCAGAATATCTTCCCGCTCAGCCTCACGACAGTTCTTGGCCAGAATAATCATCTTCGCCCGAGCAAAGCCAGTACTCACTACCGCGTCCTTGCTCCCAAACCCGACCTTACCCGTCTTCACGGCCATGCGTATCTGCTTGTTGATATCGACCAACGCCCTATTTTGCTCCCTACGCGGCATCATCATGGACACCTCTATCAGACCAGTGCCCATCGGTATCTGCTGACCAACAATGACATTCTCTGCAACGCCCCGCAGAGTATCAGTAATACCCTTGACGGCAGCATCCACAATCGTCGGGATTGTGATCTCGAACGCTGCCTTCGCAAGAGTGCTCGCCTTCTCACCGCTGACCCCGTGACGTCCCACCTGCAACACGTCACCGGAAGAGGTCATCATATCTGCCACGAGCATTACATGCCGGACGTCAACGTCTAGACCCTGTTCTTCTAGAACACCGAGCGCTTCTTTGACGATGACGTTTCGGGCTGCTTCTATTCCGAGCACTAGGGCTGTTTCGTTGATGTTGTTACTGACCGTCCGTGAAGTATCCACTCCGGGAACTTCTAGGGCTAGTGCGAGGCTTGAGCCTTCAGTCCGGACGATCCATTCGCCCTTTTCCTCAATAACCAACGCCCGCTTCACCGCGGGAATACCCTTGATATGGGCGACCGTCAGTTTACCCGCCAAGCGTCTGAACTGGGGAATCTCGAGATCCTTCGTCTTGATCTCCACAGAGTACGACTCGACCTTCAAATCCGCATTCGCCAGCACCAGCGCCTCCCGGACTTCTTGGACGCTCACCTCTCTCTCCCTCATCGCTTGAGGATTCAGCTTCACATCAATCCTCATCCGTGTGACATCCGTCTCGAAGGTGCTGGCGATGTCCCCGAGAGTTGTGTGAGTCAAGAGTGTCGCGACCTCTTGAGCCTTCTCCCGGCTCGTACGATGCTTCGCTTCCAAGAAGACAGTCATGTTGGGAGTCGAGGGAATCTTCCGGGCGTCCACTATCTCTATCAATCTCGGCAGGCCAAGAGTCACATTCTGTTCTCTGACTCCCGCGAAGTGGAAGGTTCGCAGCGTCATCTGCGTACCGGGCTCGCCGATAGACTGGGCTGAGACTATTCCGGCTGCCTCGCCCGGCTCCACCAGCGCCTGCTTGTAGTTCTCGATTGTTCCAGCTACTGCCTCGTCTACTCCCGTCTTGGTGAGCTTCGCGTTGAGCAGTGTCTGTCTCAGCTTGTTGAGAGTTAGAGGTGAGAGAACTTCCTTTGATGTGTCGACCTGTTCCTCCACATACTCTTTGCCAGCTGCGGTTCCCTTCTTCATCGTAAGACGTACGCGTTCTACCAGCCTGTCTATGTTCACTGACTTGCCATGGTCGCTCTTGGCCACGTCGACTCCATCCTCACCATATCGTACTTGGATTATGTTGCCGCGAGAGTCTCTTACGGTAGAATCGTACTCGACTCTGAGATGTTCAAGGGCGTTGATGAGACGGCGCTGCATGTATCCGCTCTGCTGAGTCCTCACCGCAGTATCCACAAGCCCCTCTCTTCCTCCCATCGCGTGGAAGAAGAACTCTATCGGGTCCAGCCCGTCCCTATAGCTGTGATAGACGAAGCCCCGCGGCGCAGCTCGCATGTCTCCAGGTTTGAAGAAGCTGAGGGCTCTTCCTCTGTATCCCCTCAAGATTCTCTTTCCTCGAATGGACTGCTGGCCCACGTTGGCAGTCATCTGTCCAATATTGAGCGACGAGCCTCTGGCGCCCGCCCTCGTCATTATGACGCCGCTGTTGTCCATCTGGAAGTACTGGTCTGCGTATTCTCCCGCGACGTCGCGTGCTCTTGAGAGCTCGTTCATGATGTAGATTTCTAGCGACTCTTCAAGAGATTGTCCAGGAAGCCGCTCCAGTGTGCCCTTTCGATAACTCTCAATGTACTCATCCACCTTCTCCTCAGCCTTTGCAATCGCCTTAGTGATCTTTTCCTTGGTAGCTGGGGCTAGCTGGAGCTCGTCCATGGCATAGGTAAATCCGCGGAGTAGCATGAACCGGTCCAAGAGTCTCGTGACCGCGTTAAGGAACCTCCTTGCCTCCTCCGCCCCATAGTCTTTGACGATTCGATGGAACAGACTCTCAGACTTTTCCGCGCCGATAGAGGCCTTGTCGATCACGCCCTGTTCGAGGACTCCGTCTTTGATGACCACGAACGCATCGTATGGACAATCATGCATAACGCCCTTGTCACAGTCTGCGCACTTGTAGTAGCTCGAAAGATTCGACTTTGATACGAAGTTGAAGCCCTTCGGCAGTACGATGCTGAAGATCTGCTTCCCACTCCATCGCTCCTCGCCTTTAACAGTGACCGGTTCCGGCATCGGACCCTCGTAGTTTGCCGCGGCGATGAGCTTGGAAACATCCTGACGGTTTAGCATTGTAGACTTTTGCGTCAGCAGAAACGCGGCCGTCAGAGAGTCGCGTATTGCGGCGATTATTGGTCCACCATATCTTGGTGAGAGAATCTGGTCCTGTACCTGCATGAGGAGTCGGGCTTCAGTGCGCGCCTCTTCTCCTTGTGGAACATGTAGGTTCATCTCGTCACCGTCGAAGTCGGCATTGTATGGCGTACATACTGTCGGATTGAGTCTGAACGTCTTGTAGGGCAGTACGCGGACTCGGTGTGCCATTATTGACATCCGGTGGAGGCT
>Ga0209686_1000794_pt1 | contig 15773 bp, 14 predicted proteins | sample GraSoiAngelo_126_FD_185883 | JGI IMG/M metagenome (GOLD analysis project Ga0209686, IMG submission 185883) | Grasslands soil microbial communities from the Angelo Coastal Reserve, California, USA - 14_0927_09_20cm (SPAdes) (version 2) | ecosystem: Environmental > Terrestrial > Soil > Grasslands ...
GAGCAGGGAATTATTCCAGATGATGGGTGAACGAATAAGAGACGATTACGGTATCCTCGCAACCGCTGCCAAAGAGAGACTCCCGATTTTCTGTCCTGCGCTGGCTGACAGCTCGATCGGTATGGCGTTGACCGTCTACCGTAACGAGAGGCTCAAGAAGAACGCTCCACCCGCCGTTTACGACGCGTTGATGGACAATATTGAGATCATGGACCTCAAGAGGCAGTTCCCCAAGTCAGGTGTGATATTCATCGGCGGGGGCACCCCCAAGAACTACATTCAACAGGTCGTGCCGATGGCCGAGATTTCCGGCTGGGCCGTTCCCCCGCACAGCTATGCAATACAAGTCACAACAGATGATCCGAAGTTTGGGGGGCTGTCTGGCTGCGAGCTTCCAGAGAGTCAGTCGTGGGGAAAACTTGACCCCAATGCAGAGCAATGCACTGTCCACCTAGACGCGACAATCGGGCTTCCGTTACTGTTTACGGGAATTATGGAGCACTATGAGGAGTGGAAGTCACGAGGACCTTTGAAGGTGGACTGGGTGGAAGCCGCTCCAACCGCTTCCGCTAGAAAGGCAAGACACGCGGCCGCTTAGCGGTCTCTCTTTCCCTGAATGTATTCTTCAACCCACTGCGAAGCTTGACCATCAGGAATCTTTACCGGAGGATACTTGAAACTGTACGAAGAAATGCTGGTTAGGGGTCCGCCGATTCCTCTGTCAAGCCCAATCTTGACCGCCCGAATGACATCGGCTACTACGCCGCCGCTGTTGGGCGAGTCTTCGACTGCAAGTTTCAAGTCGATCTGTAAGGGGATGTTTCCCCATCCTCGGCCCTTCAGGTAGATGTAGCAGATTTTCTTGTTCTTTAGATGAGGAACATAGTCAGAGGGTCCTATGCGGGTTGGGACCGAGTACGGGATCAGGCTCGCGACTGCGGTAGTCTTGCTGATCCTCTTGGAATGCAGTCGCTCCTCGACAGTCATATTCAGAAAGTCAGTATCGCCCCCAAGGTTTAGCTGGTAACTCTCATCAACTCTGACACCGCGCTTCAGGCAGAGCTCTACCAGTGATCGATGAACGATTGTTGCGCCGACCTGGCTCTTGACGTCGTCGCCCGCGATAGGCAACTTGTGTTCCTCGAACTTCTTCGCCCAACTATCGGTCGAGGCTATGAATTCGGGGATGCAGTTGACGAATCCGCATCCTGCATCTACTGCTGCTTGTGCGTAGAATCTTGCTCCCTTCTCGCTGCCGACGGGTAGATAGTTCACGAGTATTTCCGCGCCTGAGTCTTTGAGCTCCGCCGCCACATCCACGGGTTTTGTCCTAGATTTACTGTAGACATGGAAGGGCTCTTTCATGTGTGGCGCAACACCGTCGAGTATTGGGCCGGGCTTGACAGTGACATCCATGTCGGGAACATCGCTGATTTTCGGGGCCGAGTTAGGTTCCGTGAAGATGGCTTTGCTCAGGTCCCCTCCAATCTTCTTCTTGTTCACCTCGAACGCAGTAACGAACGTAATGTCCTCGACTTTGTAGGGTCCGAAACTGGGATGCATGAGGCCGGTTGTGAGACCGTTCTCAGTAGGAGGGTTCTTCCTGTAATATTGTATCCCTTGGATGAGTGCGCTGGCACAATTTCCAACCCCGGCGAGTGCGACTTTGATCTTTCCCATCTACGAAACGACTCTGGATCGGACCCACTCCTAGCTCGTCGTATTATAAATCTAAGAAGCCTTGACGTGCGGTCTCAGATGTGGCTTCGAGAATCCTGAGGGCATTCTCGAAGTGCTCCACGACACGCATTCGCATCTAAGCTGTGCGATTAGAAAACAATTCCCGCGAACATGTAATCCGGAAATTGCACCTGCGAGCAGTCAAAACGCGGACGCGTTTGCACTCGGGGGTTTCTTGGCTGCTAGTTTGAATCTTCGTACGAGATCGAAGACACCGAAGAAGAATAGGAGAGATGTGGCGATGGATACCGCGTAGCTTACGATCAATGTTGGAAGGCTGATTGATTGTACAAGCCCGGTTATGAGGTCAGGATTGAGGAGCAATAGAAAGATGCCGAATACGCTGGAGGCAGTTGTCAGTATGAATGCAAATATGATCATGGTCCAGGCTCTGAACGAGCCTGTCAATCGAGTCAGTCGATACGCATACAGTACAATGCCCGCTTCGAGGATAAGCTGTAGAACTGCGACGATCCACATTCCGGTTAGTAATGTAGCATCAGTCATGGGTTAGCTTCTCTTTCTGACTATCAGCGGCGATGCGTCGAAACAGGTCGACGAAAGTGACCGAAGCTTTGTTGACCTTGCCATCCTTTGAGTCGTTTCTGGTTGGGAGAGGTGAGTTATGGACCTGCTTCATTGGTTATACAACTCTGAAACCTAGACAATAATCACGGTGTTCTCAGAATCGAGGACTAACAGTAACGAGCCTAAGTGAGGCTCAGTGGGACAAGCCGCCTTTATGCTTCTCAGATGCCTTCTGAAACATATCCACGAATCGTTCCGAGGCCACCTTGTGAGGCGATCCGGACATAACCCCCTCGTATTCTGAGAAGCTTCCTTGGATCTTGAAGCCTTGAGGTGTTATCGCGTACTCTTTGAGTTCCTTCTCATGGTCGCTACCCCTCATCTTCATTATTACCAAGGCCTTCCTCATCGCTGACTCTATCTCGACAAATTTCAGGAGTAGAATACAGTCGACTAGGAAGCTCATTCCCACATCTGTAACACTGAAAGCTTGTCCAGCACTCTGTTGTGTCTCCCAGATGGCCAAGGGGCTGATTCCCTTTGTCTTGATGTAGTTGAGTATCCTGTAAGCTTCCTTCCTCATGTCTCCCCCATGGGGAAGATACATTTCCAAATGATTCAGCGAGTCGATCACCATCCGGCGTGGCTGTATTTCCTTGATGGTGGAATCTAGCAACTGCCCCGCCCCGTCGGGTTCCAGTAGCAAGTCGGGGCTGGTGCAGACTAGCCTGAATTTGTCTTGCTCCTCAAGCTTCTTGAGGTCCCAGCCGAAATTTTCGGCGTCACGATAGATCTGGTCTGGCAGTTGCTCGAACGTCAGGTATATTCCTGGTTCTCCGAACTTAGTGATACCGTTAACCAGGTGTTGGAGGGCAAGTGTGGTTTTACCGGTTCCCGCACTCCCAGCTACCATGACAGCGTCTCGCTCAAGAAATCCCCCACGGAGCATCGCGTCGAGTTCGACAATTCCGGTTTTTTGTCTGGCCATTCTGACCTACTCTGTGCTTCCTCTGACATTCTTCAGATAATTCATGATAGTTTCTTGGGCGGCCTTGTCGCCAGAACGGTCTAGGAAAAGTATCTCGCGACCTCCGATCTGTCTTGTGCCTAAGATATGGACGTTCACCATGTCTTGAACGTCGGCCTGGATGGCCGTGCCGACTCTGCCAATTCTTCGGGCAACACCGTCGAGACTGTCAATCAGCCCTGGGTTCTTGTGAAAGAGAACGAGTAGGTCGCCCTTTATCTCAGACGACAACATTGACTGGAATAATTGGTTTGCACTCATCTCAATTGTTTCCTCGCTCGCTGAGGCTCATGTCGCGCCTTGCTAGGTTGACACTCGTCTCAAAGTCAAGCTCGTTTGAATAACGGATGGATAGTCTTTGGAAGAGTTCCTTTGTAATCATTCGCTCCAGAATTGTCGCGCCGGACCCGAAAACCTTGGAGAGTTCCTGGTGAAGTTCCAAGGGCTTCCCAGCATATGTCGCGAATGAGTACGTGAGTACATTCTTCAGAGTCTGCATCACAATCGCCCCGAGAGTATTAGCGAGCCCCTCTGTGACTGACACTTGGAACGCGCTCACAAATTCTGGAGAATTTCGCATTTCTCTTCCTTGTTCTTACAGATTATTCTTACTCTGCTGTTAAACAGATGCCGCCAATCTGCATAACCTTCTCGTTACCAGCATTAGACCCAGACTGGAACAATGGTTGCGAAACCAATTCAGCCGCTCAAGCGCTAACTACTCTGTCTGACTCTAGTAATGTAGATGGAGTCATCGACGGTCGATGAATGTCTGGGCTTAATGATGTCCGCAAGCACTCTCTCTCTTAGAAATAATATCTGGTCTCTGAGCGAATCATAAAATCCGAAGGTAGCCCTAATCGAATACTCTTCGTACAACTCGACGACTGTCTTGTAAATCAGTAATCGAGAACTACTTCCGAAAACGTCGGTCAGAACTTTAGCAACATCGTCAAATCTGGCGCCGATTTCTGACCTTGGAATTTTGTGTTCGGCCAGGATCCGCATCATTTGCTCTTTAACAGGTCTTCCGAAAAGGTTCTCAAGGGTTGTGCTGAAACATTGGACAACTGTCGCTTGGAAAGTTTCTATTATGTCCGCACGCAATAGCCGGCCGGCCTCAACACCTGTGCCAACGGGGATTCTAACCTGTTAGGCATGTTGTAACAAGAATGTGCGTAAGCCCGGTATCCAACCGTGAATTATTTTACTCTGTGTCCTCGTATTCGGTAAGCATTATCTGCTGCTCTACCTCGGCTGGCTTGGTCGATCTGGCCCTTTCCCATTCTTCTGCTTTGATGAGGCCGCCTGCTTGCTCCTTGATTCTCTTTGCTAGCGAGGGTCCAATAGTCGGAATGGCTGTCAGTTCTGTCAGACTCCTCTCCTTAATATCGTCAATGCTCTTCAGACCTGCGCTGTACATCATACGGGCGCGGACCCTACCGACACCTTCCAAGCCGACCAGCTTGACCAACTCCGGCTTAACGCCTTTGGAAACGCGTACGCGGAGCATTTCCATATTTGCAAGAAGGTCTTTGTGGCCGAAGAGGCGAGCCAGCTCTTGAGCAGCGAAGACAAGCCATTCTGTTCCCTGGACGAGTCTTAGGAGATCACCGGGCTCAACTTTTCTGGTTTCTAGAATCTGGTCTTCTGTGAATTCGCTTATCCAGTCTGACAGAACTAGGCTGGCTTTGAGTTCTGAGAGGAATACGTCGTAGGCTATTGGGTCTTCGAACTGGTTGGGCGCGTATCCCATGATCTCGTCGCGCTGGCTCTCGGCCATTACTCCCAGCTTGTCCAGTTCGCTTCCTCTTGGTCTAGGTCGCGGGGCCAAGTCCGGTGTTCTTGATATTAGATGCAGAAGGCTGAAGTCTGTCATCCTCTTGGCTCGGTTGTAGAGCCCGTCCCGGATGATGACTGCAGACATGGGATCGATGTAGAGTTCAGATACTCGCTTGCCGAATCTGGAGGCTTCCAAATCTCGTCCCTCCATTACGACCATCTCTTCTTTCGCGAGGAACTTGAGAACCTCGCCGATCTTTCCCTTGATCATTCTCGGTCCGTACTGGTGGGCGTAGAAGGTTCGTCCAAAGAACTCGTACAAGCCTTCCTCAGTCTTCGCGTAGCCTGCGGCGACGGTCGAGAGGACATGGGGTCTCAGGATCTTCTCAACGGCGAGTTTTGACCAGAGTTTCTCAGGCTGGGCGATGACGTAGTTCTCCATGAGCCAGTCAGCCTCATCCTGATTTCTAGCAATCAAGACTGACTCTCCATACTTGTCGTATTTTGGTCGACCGGCGCGTCCGCAGAACTGTTTGTACTCTAGGACGCTGATGGGATAGCGTCCGTGTCCCGATTCGAAACGCTCGTAGCTGCTGATGATGACTGTTCTAGCGGGGAGGTTTACGCCGGCCGCCAGGGTCGGGGTCGCTGCGAGAACCTTGATCCTCCCATCACGAAAGGCCGTTTCTACTATGCCACGGTGGGGGCCTGTGAGTCCCGCGTGGTGAAATCCTGCACCGGAAGCTATCTGGCTTGCAAGGGCCTCACCAAGGCGTGTCTTCTCTCCTGATGAGAGGATTCGTTCAGCTGTGGTGTTGAGTGAGCGTTCCTCGATCTTGGAGAGCCGGGGCTTGACGGCGAGGGCAGCTTTTCGTCCCATTTCCACCGCTGACCTACGGGTCTCGGTGAAGATGAGTGCTTGACCTCCACTGCTCAATACGTCGAGCGCGATATCCAAGACTGGGGTCTTGGTTCCGCTCTGGATGGCTCTGCTGGACCCGTCATTGAACTGTAGTTGGCCGAGATTGTAAATGCCTTCCCTCAATGGGACCGGTCGCCAGTCGGTTGTGACGGAGCCCGCCTGCAACCATTGCCCTACTTCGTCTGCGTTTCTGACAGTGGCGCTCAGGGCAAGCATTTGGATGTCTGGGTTGATCTCGGTTAGCCGGGTCAGAACCACTTCGAGGGTGGGTCCCCTCTCATGTTCAGTTAGAAGATGAATCTCATCAGCGACGACGAGGGATAGCTCGTTCATCCATGGAGCTCTATGTCGTAAGAGAGAATCGGCTTTCTCGTTGGTCGAGATTATGATGTCGTACCTTCCAAGCCACGGGTCCGAACTGTCATAGTCTCCTGTGGATATTCCGATTCGCAGATGTTCGCCGCTAGGCTTCTTTATCGAGGAGAATCTCTGAAACTCCTTGAACTTCTCGCTCGCCAGCGCACGCAAAGGAGCTAGATAGATCGCCTTTCCATTCCTTTCAAGGAGATGTTTCAGGATACAGATCTCGGCCACTAGGGTCTTACCGCTCGCGGTAGGACTCGCCAGAACTAGATTCTTCCCGTCTAGTACTCCGGCCTTTATCGCATCCTCTTGAGGCGGATAGAGCGAGTCGAGACCTTCACCCTCTAGCAGAGTTACGACTTGAGGGTCTAACTGAAGCTCTCTAATTCTCACTCTTGCAGATACTCCTCGGCATCAGAGAAAAACTAGCCCGCAGTTCTCTTCAATCTTCCCGGTTTGGGAGAGTATAGTATTCCTTCCTTAATCAACTGTCCGATGAGACGTCGGGCTTCCCTCTCCTCCATCTTCTCCTTGTCAACAAGAGCGGCAATGAGAACCGTCTCCTCCACCGTTCCGGTCTCCCGCTCCATTTCTGCAACGGTCTCAATTACTCTCTGGAACGAGTCGCGGAGGCTGCGGGGCTTGCCAGTCATTATCACGTCAATGTCCATCGCACCCGTCTTGACATCGACCCCAACGTCCGAGAGCGACACAGTCATTATCCGAATAGCACTCTTCGCGTCTTCAACTGTCACGGTATCGCGCAGAAAGGCGCGAGCCCGGGCTTCGGAAATTCTCACAAGCGCTTCTAGTTGCCGCGGAGTAATGGCAACTGCCGCATCTTCCCCTCCCTTCGATCTCATCTTCAGGTAAAAGTCGCGTAGCTCGATAACCGCCTCGGGAGTTAGGACCGGCGTGATTCTCTTTGCGAAGCTAATGTATTTGCGCAGGAAATCTGGAGCGAAGGGCGCAGTTTCGGGGCTGACCTTGCTCCTGTGAAGGGCGAGGATGTGCTCTGACATTCGCGAGTCGTAATCTGGTTCAGGCTGGTCTTTGATGATGAAGATCAAATCGAACCTAGAAAGAATTGTGACTGGAAGGTTGATGTTCTCACTCACATTCCGATGAGGCTCATATCGACCCAGTGAAGGATTGGCCGCGGCCAGAACTGCTGCCCGAGCGTTCAAGGTAGCGACGATTCCTCCCTTTGCTACGCTGACGGTTTGCTGTTCAAGAGCTTCGTGAATAGCGACCCTGTCGTCGGGACGCATCTTGTCAAGCTCATCAATGCAATTGTGGACGCATACTCCGTCGGCGAGAAAACTGGACCCTTCGGGAACGCGGAGGTCATAGACGGGTCCTTTGTAATATTCCACCTTGACCGAGATGACCTCGTCCATGGCATAGTCAGAGGCCGAGAGGGCGCTGAGAGACGCGGCTTGCTCCGAGGACAACCATTCGTCAAGGGTGTCTCGTAGGCGGCGAACACCTGACTTGAAAGGTCGTCTCGTTCCCGCTCGAAGCTCGTAAAACGTACTCCAGCTCCCTCTTCGAAGAAGCTGACTAGGAACGGGCCGGATCTCTTTCAAAACCTGCGCGAGCAAAGGCGCCGGGACCTCTTCGTTATCCGAGGAAATGGCGGTCGATCGAACAGGAATCTTTTCGCACTTGATCGAATATGGAGATAAGACTCTAACGAGCCTCGTTGCATCGTCACGACCAGTGATCTGAACAATCTTCACTCCTTTTTGCTGGCGAATTCTCGCGTACACATCAAATCGTCGCAACGCCAAAAGTAGCATTCGGTTTGTGTCTAGATCATCTGAAAGTGAGAAAGTTATGTCGATCATGCGATATTCCCTGCCGCTTTTTCGATAGTGCTTTGTGGAGACACACCCGTCCGCATCCATACATCCCGCGAGGAATCCGGCAAGCGTGTCCTGACCAAAACGAAGAAGATTTTCTAGGGTGTTGCGGGTCGTCCAGTCGTATAGCGCAAACAATAGGTTCGAGTCGCGTCGGAGATTGTGGATTCGGAATGAGTCTTGGCGTGTGCCCGGCCTTAGGCTGTCATGCCAAGCAGTGTTGAAGGTCGCCTGGGAGGCTTGTTGGAGGCGGTCTATGTGTCTGCGGTGCAAGTCGCTTTGTGTGATTCTTACGATAGAGTGCTTCGAGTTGGATCGGGCGTAGCCGTCGCCGTAGATGAAACCAAGTATGTAGGCGAGGTCTGGCGTGATGTGGGCGACCTGGAACCGCTCTGTTTTCTTGCGGCGGCCGTACGCAAACGCGCGATCACGCCACTCCTTCAGGTCCAAATCCAGCAATAATCGTCTAAAGGTGTCAAGACGAATCGCGTCTCTACCCCTAAGTGTGAGTGCTTCGCGCCGAAGACCATAGTGTCGGCTGGCTGCAGCAAAGCTTCGAAAGCGTTCGAGCACTCGCTTACGAAGTTCTGCCCGTTCTTCCAGTGATGGCTGAACAATCCAATCGTCGGGCAAGATATCCAATATCCGGACCCGATCATTGCGTTGAGGAAGACGTTGAATGGTCAGAAGGCGGTCCCCGATGCGAATCTCCCTCGCTGGCCGCCAGCTGAAGCGCGGACCATCGAGCAACAAGTGGTCCGGTGTCACACGAAGCCCGAATCCAGACTTCATGCCGAGACATACCAACGGACCCTCATAGTCGCGCATCGTGACAAGAGTAGCTGCAGCTTCACGCGCCTGAAGATTGTCCAAGCCGAGGTTGATTGTTCTACGTCCCAACACCGACATGCTCAAGTGGTACCCTGCCTTTGTCACAGCTATCTTCGCGTTCTTCGCATCGAAAAGATGACCAATGCGAGTTGAGATCCCGTCGATCAACACTTGGCTATCGGGGTGGAGACATGCCACTCCTTTGTCAGCGAGTACGAGGGCGCCAGCTTCTAGAATCATGCCGCCAGTCTTTTCACGCAAGACTGCTGCAGTAAGACCTGCAGCTGTTGTTCCTCGCCCGGATGTGTAGAGACCTCTAGGCGCGATCCTCGAGACGTACTGAAGCAATTGACTCTTGGCGGTCCCAGGATCCCCGATTAACAACACGTTCTCGTCGCCTCTAATGTTGACTCCATCGGGAAGCTGTTTTGCCGTTCCGCCGAATAGGAGGTAGAGTATTCCCTCTTTCACGTCCTCGTAGCCGTATATTGACGGGGCGAGACTCATCACGAGTTTTCGCTGTACCCATGGATCTTGGGCCGCCTCCAGTATCTGTTTCTCATCTTCTGGAGTAATTTCGACGACTTCTGTTTCCTTCCCGACAACATCGACGAAGTTGGCGTCCAGGTAGATGTTGAAGGTTCGAAGTCTTCCTCGTTCTCCGACTGCTTGTTTCTCCGCACGAACGATGGATGTTACGGAAACTCTGTCGCCTGGACGCGCAGAGTCAACTAGATCGTCCTCCAACCTTACCTCGAGATATCTTGGCAGCTGTCCAGGGGGAAGATCTTCGGGTCTCTCCTGTATTCGAGCTTCCTGTGTGTTCTTGAATTTTGATTGTTCCTGTAAGAGTTCGAATGAGGTGCTCTGCTTGCAGAACTGGCAGTGACTTCCGGGTCCGTGGATCAGCTCTCCTTCTTGGTCTAGAACTGTTATTTCGAGACATTTTCGGCAGCGGAAGACTGCGCTGACGATTGTTGGTTTTACTTGGGTTGTTCGTACGACGATGCCGTCCACGAGAGCAATTTTCTTGATATGTTCCGCTCCGATCTTTCTGAGGGCGGTCTTCTCTGGTAGGCGTCGGAACCGTGCGAAGATCTTCCCCACGTGTTCGGCATATTCAGGGTCTTCAACCCGCATCTGGGCGGTGGCAGCCGAACTTGCGTAAGTGATGTAATCGTCAGGCTTCTCGACGAGGCTACGCGCCAGGGCGGGGTCGAATGAGATGAGGTCGTCGAAGTCGATGATGAGGGATTTGCCGTTAGTAATAGCGACTTGGGCCAGGCGTTTTCGGTATTTTGAGCCTATTTGGTCAGATTCGTGAGTTCGAAAAAGGTCCTGGAAGACATCCTCTGGTCTGGCGGTCTTGAGAAGGGCGGTCAACTGGTCGCTTCACGTCCAAGAATGTCTTTCTTCCACTTGTCCACCGTTTCCCGGATGCTCTGATAGAGACTGAGCTCTTCGGCTGTGAGGTTGGAGGTAAGCTCGGTGGTCTGTTCGCCCGAGGCGCTTAGGGAGGCTATTTTCTTGACTCTGATGTTAACGATGTCTTGCGCCAGGGAGACTGCCTTGTCTAGGTCTCTGCCTTTGGCTCTGTCCTTGGCTTCCTGACTCTTGAGATCTTTCAGGAGCCGTCGTAGCTGGAAGTAGAAGATGCGTGGGAGCTTAGGGACTTGACGGGACCCGGGCAGGGTCTCCTTGTAATGGGTTGTGGAGAGCGTGTTGAGCGTGAGCTGGTCCTCGTCGCGGAATTTCGCGTATCCCATTTGCACTAAATGAGTAGTGATCCAGAGCGGAAGCTCCACTTCTTGGCCTTGACGGTACGGGCCCATGACTCTGTCGCCCATTCTTGTCTCAGGAAATTCTCTGAGAAAATTGACTCGGCTGGGCGAGTTTTCAAATTCGGTATCTACTATCGTAACTATGGATGGTTGTTCGTTCAGTCTGCTCGCCCCAGGAGGGAGTGTGACGGTTCGGAGACCCCACTATATCTGTTCTTGACCAGAAAGAACGATCTGATCCTCAGGATATTTCGTGTAGAGGTGAGCGAAACAGTCTTTTGTATCAGACATAAAATCTCACCGGCTGACCCTGTTGGAAGCTGCTCTCTGGACCGAGAAATATCGGCCCAAGACTCTGGACCAGATAGTAGATCAGGAAGAGATCGTTTCTCGTCTCAAAGAGTTTGTCACGAGAGGATCGATGCCACACTCCCTCTTCGCCGGACCCCCGGGAACAGGAAAGACAACCGCCGCACTATGCCTCGCACACGATCTATTCGGAGAGAGATTCCAAGACGTGTTCATGGAGCTAAACGCGAGCGATGAGAGAGGAATCGACGTTGTCCGTACTACTGTAAAGGAGTTTGCGCGGATGGCATCGCTGAGCCAAGTCCCCTTCAAGATTCTCGTCCTGGACGAAGCTGACAACATGACCAATGACGCACAGGCCGCTCTACGAAGGACGATGGAGAAGTACACTGAGACCTGCCGGTTCATCCTCTGTTGTAACTATTCTGGGAGGATAATCGAGCCCATCCAGTCCAGATGCGCTCTATTCCGCTTCACTCCTCTACCTGAGTCGAAGATTGTTGAACACCTTCACAACATCGCCAAGCAGGAAGGATTGAAGGTGACTGAGTCGGGTCTCAAGTCAGTTGTCGAGGTCGCGGAGGGGGATCTAAGGAAGGGGATCAACACGCTTCAAGCAGCCGCGTCAATGTCCAAAGGGATTACCGAGGAAGCGGTCTACCAGGTGGTAGGTAGGGCGAAGCCTACTGATGTTCATGAGATGCTTACTCATGCGATGAAGGGCGATTTCATCAAGGCCCGCGAGGAACTTCGACAACTCCTAGTCAAGTACGGATTATCAGGATCCGAGATAGTCCGGCAGATTCACTCGGAAATCTTCCGGCTTCCAGTGCCGGAAAAGAAGAGAATCAGCCTCATCGAGGCAGTTGGCGAGATCGACTATCGACTCGTTCAAGGTGGAGACGAAGAGATCCAGCTAAGCGCTTTGCTAGCGAAGCTCGCGTCGGACGCATAGCTTTGAGACATTTGCCATGTCAGTAGAACCTTGGACAACAAAATACAAACCGAGGACGAGCAAGGACGTGGCTGGGAACAAGACAGCCATCGAGAAACTTCGAGAATGGATCGAGTCATGGAGCAAGGGCAGACCCAGCAAAGCAGCAGTACTACTCTACGGCCCGGCTGGTGTTGGTAAGACCTCAGTTACGGAGGCCTTAGCCCGAGAACGCGGCTGGGATCTCGTCGAGATCAATGCTTCAGACAAGAGAAGCGGAGACATACTCGCTAAGGTTGCGGGGTTGGCATCGACCCAGAGTACGTTGTTCAGTAAGGGTAGGCTAATTCTTCTGGATGAGGTAGATGGAATCAACCTCAGAGCTGATCAAGGAGCAGTAGCGACCATCCTCCAAATAATCAAGGAGACCCAGTATCCGTTGATCTTGACCGCCAACGATCCGTGGGACCCAAAGACCCGACCGCTAAGAGAAGCATGTCTGCAGATAGAACTCAAACGACTAGGAGTACGAGACGGTCTCCCACTCTTGAGGAATATTCTGAATCAAGAAGGAGTGAAAGCTAACGATGACGCTCTAAGGCTCATACTCGATCGAGACCGTGGGGACATCAGATCTATCCTCAACGATATGCAACTGCTTTCGAGCAGACATCGGTCGTTAACCGTCGACGATATCGACCTTCTGTCAGGACGGGACCGGACAGAGTCCATCTTTGAGGTTCTGCGGATAATCTTCAACAGCCGGACTACGGCATCAGCAAGACGAGCCCTCTCAATCTCAGACGTAGACCAAGAAATGCTGTTTCAGTGGATCTTCGAGAACGCACCATACCAAATCCCGAAGCCGAAAGAGCTGGAGGAAGCCATGTCTGCTCTCGCCGAATCTGATCTATACTTCGGCCGGATCAAGAAGACCCAGTCCTGGCATCTCCTGTCGTACGCCCTAGACCTAATGACAGCGGGTGTCGCTATTGCGAAACAAACATCTCTGAGCGGCTGGGTCCCGATGAGGTTTCCGCAGAAGATCAGTTCGATGTCCCGAACAAGATCGATTAGAGATACCCGCAAAAAGGCCGCCGCGTCTATTGGCGTCAAAAGCCACGTCTCTGTCCGTAGAGCCCAACAGCTCTACTTTCCCCTCCTTCGATTCATCTATGAGCACAACCCGGACGAATACGAACGGATTGCCGTCTCGCTAGACGCGAAAGAAGAACTCGATGATCTCCTCTCCAACGAAATGAGACCACCGAACTAGGACGGTCTTTTTCAGGGCCAAGAGGCGAGCCTAGCTCGCTTGAAAACAAAGAAGAAACTATGGTGTCACGGCGAAGCGATTTTTTTCATGTATTTCTTTACGAGTTCATCAAACATCTTTTCCACGCGTTCGGGACTTGGACCTTCAACTTCTACCTCATAACTCCCCTTTTTCACGTGGATTTTCCAGTTAGCCGCTTGATCCGTCATAAGACAAGCAGGCAATCCGGCCGGGTATTAATCACTAACTGTTTCCTTACGAACAACCGCGACCACCGCGTGTACCCTGAGATGTCCTACATCCGATTAAGATGTGAAATCAGCGATTTCGAATAATCAGAGCTGCGCCGATGAAGGCGATTACCGTGAAAATACTGATGGACCAGCCCATCTGTACAAGCGTTGCCTGAGTAATCAGCGCTCCTTCACCCATAGGGGTAGTTGCTGCTATCGCACCAAGTCCACCAAAGAACAGAAGGAGAGTTCCGATGGTAAGCATCGCTTCGCGCAAGAGATTTCCTCTCGAATCTCAGATGCAAGAACGAACGGAATTAAGATTTACTCTTTAGAGAAAGATGACCTCTTCTGAGAACATTTACTCGTTGAGAGCCATATTGATGAGCTGTAAAGTGACTCCCAAGTAGTTGCGATAGTCGAGAGCTTCCTTGATTTCCTTAAGCGTAAGCCTCTTTGAAACGAAGCTATCTTCCTGAATCGCTTTGCTGAACGGGACCCCCGAGTCCAATGATCTCACCGAGACTCTTCTCAACTTGTCGTAAGCGTCTTTTCTCGCGACTCCCCTCTCGACCAGCATATTGACAATTCTCTCCGCTAGGACAGCCCCTTGGGACAATTCCAAGTTGCGCTCCATATTTTTCGGAGATACTTCCAGACCTTTCAGAACCTTGAACGCGAGCAGCAGCATCTCATCGGTCAGAATGAAAGACATTGGAAAGAGAAATCGCTCGTTCGCAGAATTCGACAAGTCCCGTTCATGCCAGAGTGGGACATTCTCTAAGGCAGGTATCACAAGGGCTCTTAGAAGCTTGGCCAAGCTGGATGCCCGCTCGCTGAGTTGGGGGTTTCGTTTTGAAGGCAACGCTGAACTTCCAACCTGTTTCTCTCTATCGAAAGGCTCCAAAGCTTCAGCAATCTCGCTTCTCTGAAGGTTGCGAATTTCTGTCGCAAATTTGTCTAGACTGGAACCGAGTAAGGAAAAGTAGGTGACGACCTCGGCGTGAATGTCCCGCTGGATCACCTGGGTAACCAACCCAGCCGGCTTCAGCCCAAGAACCCTCAGGGCTTTCTCCTGGACCTTTAGCGCGTTCTTCCCAAGTCCAGCCCCAGTTCCAACGATGCCCAGTATCTTTCCAACGAGGGCTCTCTCACGGACTTGTCTCAGACGCTGTTTGTGCCGCTTGACTTCAGAGAGCCAGACTGCGAGTTTCAGACCGAACGTGATGACTCCCGCATGCCTTCCATGGGTCCTGGCAACCTCGACCAAACCACGGTATTTTCGGACCATCGTGCTTAGAGTCGCTTCTAGCTGACCCAATCCCCTCTCGATCAGAGCGAAACCGGCCTTGAACTGGAGGGCGGTGGCCGTATCTTCGACGTCCATGCTCGTTAGCCCGTAGTGAACGTACTTTCTCCCTTCTCCAGAACACGCCTCCGACAATGCTTGTACCATTGACGCTAGATCGTGTCGAGTCTCCTTCTCGATCTCCTTTGTCCGAGCCAACGTTACGATTTTCGTGTTGGCATTCTTCGCAATCTCTTCGGCGGCAATCTTGGGAATGTCTCCCACGGCGGCTTGAGCTTCAGCGACAGCCGCTTCGACATCAAGCCACAGCTGAAGCTTGTTCTCCTCGTCAAAGATACGCCTCATTTCCGGACTGCCATATCTGCCAGTGTCGATTGGAAGGATCGGCAATCGAAATCGACGAGACTCCGGCGTGGCATGATATTAAACAACTCCGAGCAACATCCTGCGACCGTTGTCAGGGATAGCCGGAATCATCGGAAAAGAGGCCAAGAAGGTATCTTCCAAGCTCGACACCGCTTTGAGTGCCATGAAGACCCGAGGCGCTCTCACTCAATCGATAACGGTCGACGGAAAATATGGATCAGTCGCATTGGGTTCATGCTCTCATCAGTTAGAACATTCCCCGAAAGTTAGCGTCGAGAGGACTAGTTTCGCGGTTGATGGATCTCTTCCTGCAAACTTGGAACTTGAAGAAATCGGTGGGGAGGCGGGACAAAGGGCGTTTTCGGAATCTATTCGAGAATCTGGAGGATTCTCAGTGCTCGGAATTTCAGAAGGAAGACTCCTGGCTGGCCGAGACATACTCGGACAGAAGCCCCTCTACTATGGTCGAGACCCTCAGGGGACTGTCGCCTTTGCGAGCCTCAAGGC
>Ga0209686_1000799_pt1 | contig 15744 bp, 9 predicted proteins | sample GraSoiAngelo_126_FD_185883 | JGI IMG/M metagenome (GOLD analysis project Ga0209686, IMG submission 185883) | Grasslands soil microbial communities from the Angelo Coastal Reserve, California, USA - 14_0927_09_20cm (SPAdes) (version 2) | ecosystem: Environmental > Terrestrial > Soil > Grasslands ...
GTGGCTTCCGCCTTCAGGCGGAAGAAGCTGAATGCTGAATATTGACCGGCGGCGGTTCACGTTCACGGCACTACTCCTGATTGCTGTCGTGGCCGGCGTGTCGGCGCACGCACAGAAGCGTTCGCAGGGGGTGTTCCGGTCGGGCGTGGACGTCGTGCGCTTCGACGTCCGCGTGACCGACGGGTCCGGAAAGGCCATCACGGATCTGAAGCCGGACGAGATCCAGATCGTCGAGGACGGGCGGCCGCTTCCCGTGCTGCTGTTCCAGCACGTGCAGGAACCCGCAGGCGTCTACCGCGAGGCGGCGCTGCGCGCCGTGTCGGCGGAGGTCTCGAGCAACCAGGGGATGCCGCGCGGGCACCTCTACATCCTCGTCTTCGATCAGCATCACATCACACCGGGCAACGAGCAGATCGCGCGGCGCGCGGCGGAAGCCTTCATCGCCAAACGCGTCCGTCCCTCGGATCGCGTCGCGGTGTTCGGATTGCCTGGTCCCGGCCCCCAGCTTGGATTCACCGCGGACCGGACACGCGCCGTCGCCGAACTGCAGAAGGTGCGCGGCGCGCTCGAGCGCAATATGACGACGCCACTGGGGCGCTTGTCGCAGCAGGAGGCGTACGAGATCGCGAACGGCAACGATCGCGTGACCGTCGACGTGCTCGAGCGCATCTCGAGCGACGCGAACTCTGACATCGCCGCGCTCTCCGCCCGAGCGCAGACGCGCGCGAACGAAGACGCCGCGGTGACGCGCCGTCTCGTGATCGAGAACGCCCGGACCTTCGTCGCGACCGCCGACAGCGACACGCGGCAGTCGCTGCAGCGCGTCGCGGACTTGATCGAGCAGTACCGCGCCATCGAGGGCAGAAAGACGGTGGTGTTTTTCTCTGAGGGCTTCCACCAGCAGAACCTCACGCGCGAGCTCGAGCAGGTCGCCGCAGCTGCGGCGCAGAGCTACGCCGTCTTCTACGCATTCGATCTGAACCGCCGCGGAAACGATCTGCAGGAGATGCAGCCGGCGACGACGACGCAGGCGTCCGAGATCCAGGCGCGGGTCGAGCCGCTCGGCAGCCTTGCGGCGGAAACGGACGGCGTCCTCGTGACCGACGCCGCGTCGCACCTCGATGCGGCGCTCGACCGGATCGCCGATCAGTCGCAGGACTACTATCTCGTCGGCTTCACACCCAGTGACGCGGCGCTCGCCAGCCGCGGCCAGTATCGGCGCGTGTCCGTCCGCGTTACGCGTCCAGGCGCGAAGGTGAGCGCGCGGACTGGTTACGCCGCGCCGTCTTCCGCGCCACTCGATCGCCGGCGCGCGATTGATTCGGCCCTGTCGGCGCCATTTGTTCAGCAGGCGCTGCGCGTCGAGTACACGACGTATGCGCTTCGATCCGAGACGACGGGACGTGCGCGCGTCGTGCTCTCGCTCGAAGCGGACCTTCCCGTCAGAGATGAGCGCAACCTGACGGCGGACGTCGTGTTCGTCGTCCGCGACGTCCAGGACGGCCGCGTCGCGGCGAGCGGCACCGATACCATGCCCCTTCCGAAGGCGCCGAGCGATCATTCGTCGACCGGCGTCGGTGCCTATCACGTGCAGTTCGAGCTCCAGCCCGGCTCCTACATCATGCGTACCGTGGTCCGCGAGCCGGGAGGGCTCGTCGGGAGCGCCGATCGCAAGATCGACGTGCGCGCCTTCTCGGGACCCGAGATGACCGTCAGCGATCTCGTGCTTGGATCGGCGACCGGCGCACTGCCCGTGCGCGCCACCGCCTTCGCGGAAGACGGGTTGTCGGGCATGGTCGAAACCTACGGACGTGCGCCGGACCAACTGCGCGCGCTCACGGTGACCGCGACCCTCGTGCCCGCGGGCAGCAACGAACCGGCGGCGAAGACGGATGCAGCGCTCACCGATTCGCAGCCCGCTGGCGGTGGCGTGATGCGGCGCGCATCGTTCGCCTTGCCGCTGAAAGATATCGCGCCCGGATCGTATCTTGCCCGGGTGCGCGTGACCGCGGGGACCGAGCCGATTGCTGACCTCACGCGCGAAGTGGACGTGCGTGCCGGCGCCGCTCCGCACGTTCCCTTGCCCGCGACGGCCGTGTTCCGTCCGGCCGATGTGCTCGACGGTGATTACGTCACGCGTGCGCGCATGGCGCTACATGAATCGAACAGCCCGGCCGCGGCGCGTGCGCTGAAGGGACTCGATTTGTTCGCGCGGCGCGAATACGCCGCTTCCGCCACAGAGCTGAGCGAGGCGCTCAGGATGGACCAGTCCAGCGCCGCAATCGCCTTCGTTCTGGGCTGGGCCTACGAAGGCGCCGGCGATCATCGCCAGGCGATCGGCGCCTGGCGAGCGGCCGCAGTCATCGATCCGAAGCTCGTGCCCGCGCACCTGGCCCTTGCCGACGGATATCTGCGCATCTCGGAGCCCGCGCTTGCGGCCCAGGCACTACGCGCGGGACTGGCGGCGTTGCCCGACTCAGTGGAATTGCAGGCCAAGCTGGCGGAAATCAGTAGCAGGCGGTAATCGAGTACGTCGACAAGATATTGTCTGCGTCCTCCGCGGCCTCCGCATGAAATCGTACGTGACTGCGGTGGCGTGCCACCGACGTAACCACGCGGAGCGCGCAGAGCGCGCAAAGAACTTAACTGGTGTACGTTTCGCATCCCGGAGGGCCCATGTTGATTGCGCTGCTCGCGTTGTCTCTCGTCCCACTCGTGATGGATCATGATGCCAAGGCGCTGCAGCTGGCGGCGCCGGCCTCCGTCGGGCAGATAGACACGGGCAAGTTGAAGGGTGAACCGACCGAGCTCGCGTGGTCGCCCGACGGCACATCGCTGTTTCTCCAGACCTCCGAGCGCGACAGCATGATCAAGTCCCCCCGCTACTACATGATGTCCGCGGCAGACGGCAAGCCCGAGGCGGTGAAAGTCGCGCCCGATTGGGTCTCCGAATATTGGGGATGGAAAGCGCACAAGTCGGCCCCTGGCGTGGGCTCGTTCGAGATCGACATCACCGAGGAGCAGAAGATGGCGACCGCTACGGCCTCACCGATGGGTGGCGCGCTCGCGCGGGGCGGCGCCGTGGACCCAAATAGCGGTACCACGGTGGATGAAGCGATGATGCGCGCGCAGCAGATGCAGAAGCAGCGGGTGATCACACTGCGCCTCAAGAACGAGATCGTCGGCCAGTTCATCAACCAGCAGTTCCTGCCCGGCTACACGTTCGGCTGGGCGCCGCGCGGCGGGATGATCGCTTACGGCGATGAACAAGGACGTCTCGCGATCATGGACCAGCAGGGCAACAAGCGCGAAGTGGCCGGCACGAAGGCCGTCCTGCTGCCAGCCTGGTCTCCCGACGCGACGAAGATCGCGTACCTGCAGCACGTCGGCAAAAATAAGTACGAGCTGTGCATCCTGCCTGTCGCGCAGTAATTTACAATCGAAGCAATCGAAGAAGCGCGAAGAGTTGAAGGATCTTCAACAGAATTTTCTGACGATCCTTCGAGCTCCTCGATAGACCTTCGACTCCTTCGATTGTCAAAGACACCATGCGGGCAGGCATCCTCGCTCTGCTGCTGATCGCCGCCGCGCAGGATCCGCGGCAGACGTTCCGCTCGGCCACCGAGCTCGTCGAAGTCGATGTGCGCGTCGCCGACAAGAACGGCCACTTCGTCACGGGACTGTCGGCCGCCGATTTCCAGCTCGAAGAGGACGGCGTCGCGCAGAAGATCCTCCACGTCACGTTGATCGGTGCTGACGCGGCATCCTCTGGCCCGATACCGCCTTCCGCAGCCACAGTACCTTCCGCACCTGTCGCGCCGCCCGCGCCTTCCGCGCCGCCGGAGGTCTGGCTGTTCGTTTTCGACACGACGCACCTGTCGCCCGGGGGGCTTCAGCGCACCCGCGACGCCGTGGTGAAGTTCATCGCTGAGAAATTCCGTCCGGAAGACATTGGCGGCGTTGTCGTCGACGGGAAGATGGCAAACAACCGCCTGACGTCCGATCGCGAGGAACTGCGGAAAGCGGCTGCGAACGCGAAGTTCGCCGGCGACATGCGATCTCGTCAGCTCGACCTGCGCGAGTGGCCGCGCCTGCGCGATGTGTTCGAGGCGTTTCGGATTGCCAATAACGAGAAGGACGCGCTCGACACCGCGATCATCCGCGCGTGCTCCGAGGAGCCGGACATGTGCAGGGCGGCACCACCGGACCTGCAGGTCCGCGAGAAGGCGAACCGCGTGGTCGCGCAGTACCGCACGGCAACCCACGAAACGCTTGCAGTAGTCGAGGCGCTGTCGCGCGGGCTTGCGCGCATGCCGGGCGCGAAGACCGTGGTCTTCCTGTCCGAGGGGTTCGTGCTGCAGAACATGGATGCGGAGGTGCGGCTCGCCGTAGGCCAGGCCGCGCGCGCGGGTGCGCACTTCTACACCGTCGACGCGCGGGGGCTGAACAAGGGCACGACATCGGATCTGATTGATCAGAAGCTGGCCGATGACCCCGCAGGCGGGACCGCGCGGTTCGACATGCAGGAAGATGGCACGAACAGCCTCGCAGTCGACACTGGCGGCATGGCGATGCGGAACGAAAACAACTTCGGCCGCGCGCTGGACACGATCCAGCGCGACGCCGCGACGTACTACGTGCTCGCCTACAGCCCGACGAACGACAAGCTTGACGGCAAGTACCGCAGCATCTCGGTGAAGGTGACGCGCCCCGGCGTCCGCGTCCGCGCCCGGCGCGGCTATCTTGCGCTCGAGCCGGCGAAGCTGCTGGTCCCGCGGCCCGAAAGCGTGACAGTCACAGTTCCGAGCACGGAAAGCGGGACAGTCACAGTTCCGGCCCCCGAAAGTGTGAGTGTCCCCGTTTCAGAAAGGGGGACACTCACAGTTCCGACGGAAAGTGTGACTGTCACCGTTCCGAAGCCGCCACTGTCCGTCCCTGGGACGGCTGTCGAGGGAGCCACCACCGCGGCGAACGCAATCCGGTCGAAGATCGAGTCGGGACGGATCGTCCAGCAGCTGCGCGGGACCGATGACGACGCGCCGACGACGGCGGCCGCCAGAGGCTGGGCCGCCTATCAGCGCGGCGACGTCGAGTCCGCGTCGCGCGAGTTCATCGAGGCGGCCCGATCACCTGACGCGCGACCCTGGGTCCATTACGCGCTGGGACTCTCGCACCTGGCACTGCAGCGCTATCGCGACGCCGCGCAATCGTGGGAGCGCGTCCGCGCCGCAGTCCCGGAGTTCGAGCCCGTCTACTTCAACCTGGCGGACGCCTACCTGCTGCAGCGCGAGGAAGGCGCCGCGATTGGCATACTGCGCGACGCGGAGAAGCGTTGGACCACCGACCCCGAGGTCGCCAATGCGATCGGCGTGATCCAGGTCCGCCGCGGCGCGCTCGACGCGGCCGTCGACTCGTTCGAGCGCGCGACGACGATCGCTCCCGGGGACGCGCTGGGCTACTTCAATCTCGGCCGCGCGCTGCAGATGCGCATGATGAAGTCGCAGCGCTACGTCCGTGAAACGCAGAAGTGGGCCGGCGGCGAGCACGATCGCCGCCGCGCGATCGCGAGCTTCGAGAAGTACGTGCAGCTGGGAGGCCCGTACGTGCCGCAAGCGAAAGAGGCGCTCGCGTCACTGGCGTGGAAGTAGACGGCGGGTCTAAAGACCCGGCGTTCAGCGCAGTCTCGTGATCGCTGTCATGCGTTGTTCGGTCGCCTGGAAGAAGAAGGGCTCCCACGCGCGGCGGATGCCATCGACCTTCGCCATCTGTGCCGCATCGGGCGATCGCCCCGAGCTGACGAGCAGGAGGAACGCCTGCCGGTGCACCTTCGGAGCATCTGACGAAGTTGGACTCCGTTGTCCCTCGGCCGCGATCACGTCGTCGATCAGCACATCGCGGCGCGTGCCGCTGAAGGTGACCCCGACCTGCGGCGCGTCCTCGCGCGCGTGCGGCGAGACCGGGCTCTCGACGAAGAAGAACGGCGGCACCGCGCTCGGCGGCACGAGCCCCATCGCGTACTGATCGAGACGGCTGTAGCGCCTGACCGCGTCGGTCGTCCGGAACTGGCCGCCGCCGAGATCCTCGATGTCGTTCCCCTCCATCACTGACGCGTCGGAATCGAAGAAGAAGCTCCAGTGCGCCAGGTCGCGCCCGAGGAGCACATCCGACGAGGCGCCGGTGCGATCGCGGAAGTTCATATATGCGAGCCAGCGGTGGCCCACCTCCTGCCCCATGACGCTCAGCGTGTTGTTCTCGCCGAGGAACTTCTGATTCGGATCGTCCGGAAACTTTCCCACGAAGTCCATGACGACCACGGATCGAAGGCGGCCGCCGCTGCCATAATCGTGCGACAGATCGTAGATGTCGACGCCGAGCCCGCGGATTTCGTTAGCCACCGTGATTTCGAACGCGAATGCGTTGCGAATCAGCCGCTGGTCGGTCCAGATCAGAATCTGATCGTAGTTGTCGGGATGCGTCTCGAAGAACCTCTTGGCGATCGCCACGGTGTCGAGCGTGGAGGCCGCCGCGAAGCTCTCGCCGAGTGCTCCCGTCCCTGACGTCGGGGTCGGCACATTCAGGTTGATCGTCGTGAACGCACCCGTCTGGCCGGGCGAGAGGCCAACCACTGCGTCGGTGACCGAAACCGTTTCATATTTGAACTCGACGCTGCCGTCAGGGAGGAGCGTCGCCTGGACGGTGACGGCGCGGGTCGAATCGAAAGCGCGCACCGTGCACCACGTGACCGTGTACTGATCGGTCGCGGCGTTCACGAAGATCTTGCCCGTGCCGGTCGTTGGATCGAGATCCGAGAGAAACGGGGACACTCGCGGCGGGCCCGTCAGCAGGCGCGAGACGCTGCGCTCGGTGCTCGCATGGTCCGCCTCTCCGAAGGTGATGTTGCCGTCGGAGTTCACGAACGCGGTCGTCTGGGTGCCGCCGTAAAACGGAAACGGAAACCGCAGATCCTGTTCCGCGCTGTCGTCGTCGGTGAGCGTCAGCCGGGTGCCGAGCGTGCTGCGAAAGGTCGCATCGATCTTGCTGACGGTATAGCCGTTGGATCCATTGCGGGTGAAGCGCAGCCCCGTGCTCCCGATATCGAGCTGGTTCGCCGGGGCGATGAGATCCCCCTGGTCCTGCAGGACCGCGATATCCCCGACGTCTTCCCCGACCGGCGCGGGACTGGTAAGCGCGCTTTCTTGTGGAGCACCCGCCTGAAGGCGCAGGCCACGAGACCGCTCTTGTCGCTGCTTCTCCGCCGCATCGTGCAGCCACAGGCCTTCGACCGCGCGTCCGCGCGGATTGCCGTCGACGAGGATCTTCTTGTTCGTGACGGCGGTCGCCTGTCCGCCGGCAACGAGGCCCACGGGTCCGAGCTCCGCCTCCTCCGCGGCCGCGGTCGAGCACGGATTCGCGGACCCGGTGCCGCCACCAGACGGTGGCGGCGTGGTTCCGCCGTTGCCGCTGCTGCCGCCGCACGCGGCGACAACAAGAGCGACGACTGACGCAAGGATGACTGCCTTCGTGCGGCCCATGACGCGAACCTCCAACGACGCCGGCATCATTAGATTCGCATGATTCGCGGTTGTGATCCGTGAGATCCGTGGCTTCCGCGGATAAAAAACCCCGGGGCTCCTTTAAGAAGCCCCGGGGTTCCAGGTTACCGCGATTGTGACTCGGATCCGTGCGATCCGTGTGATTCGTGCCTAGAAGTTGATCCGTGCGCCGACGCGCAGGATGCGCGGGTTCATGATCTCAAGCACCTTGTTGAACCCGGTGGCGCCCGTGCGCCGGAGGTCGAATTGACGGCCCAGCACCGTCGCGCTGTTCGTCACATTGAACACGTCGAGATCACCCATCATGTGCGCGCGGCCGATCCTGAACTCTTTCTCGAGCCGCACATCCAGCGAGCTCACCCTCGGCAGCCGGAAGCGCGTGACGTCGTCCACGACGAGTACGCTCTTGAAATTCGACAAAGGATCAGTCGTCGCCACGTTGCTACGGAAGTATGGCATCGCGTAGCCCTGCCGCACCACCCAGTTGGCCCCGAGGTTGATGCCCCACACCGCCTGATACATGCCGTTCGCCACGAGCTGGTACTTGGGCAGCACCATGTAGATGTTGCTCTTGCCGCTACCGCCGGTTCGAGTAACGACGACGCCACCGTCTATATTCGGAGACGCTGGCCCCGGGGTCGGGTCCTGGAGCGCATTCGCCCCGTTGAAGTACTCCCGATGATCGTTCGTGGAGAATCCGAATCTCGCCATCCAGCGATTTGACATCCGCTTCGTGGCGCTCGCCTCGAAGCCGAGGAACCGCTGGTGATAGCCCTTGTGCTCCTCGTAGCTATGACCGCCGCCTGGCGGAACAGCCGACGAGTCAATTGCAAAGAAGGGCACGCTGAAAGAGCCGATCGGATCCGCGTTGGCCGTGAGAGTGCCCGTCTGGTGGTAGTTCGCCGAAGTCACGCCAATCAGTGGACTCCAGTTGAAGTTCTGGAAGTACCGCCACGTGACCGTGCCGCTGATCCCAAAATTCGTCAGCAGTTCGTGGTCCGCGCCGAGCAGCACTTCATGGGTAAGCGGCGTTTTGTACTTGCCGATCTGATTGATCGTCGTGAGACGTGACGGGTCGGTCGGATCGAACCCGTAGTACCCGATGTTGCCAAGACCGAACTCGATTTCGTTCGGGTCGGCAATCTTATTCCCGTTCAAATCGGTCGCGTAGTAGTAAATCGCCGAATACTGAATCGCGGAAATCGTACCTGCGGCCGTCGCGCCAAGCTGCGATGCGAACATCGCATAACTGGCGCGCACCAGCGATTTCCGGTTCTCGTCCAGCGCAATGTTGACACCGATGCGAGGCGTCACCGCGTTCCAGACGACCGCGTTTTTCGCGGGCGTCGCCGTCAAGGCTGGAAGCAGCGACGGGAGGACGGAACTGCCGGGCACGGATGCAGCGCCCAGCGATGCGGCCTGACGATCCCACCGCAGGCCGAGGTTCAGCGTCAGCCGATCCCATGTCATCGTGTCGCCGCCGTAGGCGCTCGAGTACACCGTATCGGTCAGAAAGTGCCCTGGCCTGGTGATTTTCGCGATCAGGTCGGGATACCCATTGAATTGCGTGATTACTCCATTTCCCGGGTACACGTCGCTGGAATCAACCGACGCCTTGCGCCAGCCAAAGCCAAACTTCAGCTCGTGATGGCCGCGGAACGTATTGCCATCGATCGAGAAGTTGTTCTGCGGACGTCTGGTCTTATACGTGTCGGCAGAGCCGTGGGTCACGCCGCCGTCGTCGATATACATCTGCGTCGTCGGACCGCCGCGTGCCGCGAGCTGGAACCCGCCCTTCACGTGCGACGCCTTGGCCGAGAGAAACAGGCTGTTGCCGATGACCAGATTGCCTTCGCCTTTGTAGAGACTCGTCGGTCCGGTCTGGTTGTAAGACGATTCATCAGACACCGTCGGGCCCGCGCCGCGGCCGAATTTTTCCTTATTCCCACGGAAGAAGGTGAAGTTCGTGCGCAGGCCGCTCGTGACCTGGCCGGTTCCCTTGAAGGAGGTGTCCTGCAGTTCCGTGCGATCGTGTGATCCTGCGAGGGTAATCAGATCGACGTGCGTCTTTCCCGCAGCTCCCCACGCCCACACGCGATTTCGGAGGATGGGCCCACCCAGCTCGAAGCCATAGTCCTTGTACTGATGCATGCGGCTGCCCTTGCCCGTGGTGCCGCCGATAGCGGCGGCGAGGTCGGCGGACAGGTTCTTTGACTGCATGCCTTCGTTCTCGAAATAGATTCGCGAGGATCCGTGCGGCGTGTTGCTACCGCTTTTGAGCACCATGTTCAACTGCACGCCTGGCGTCGGGCTCGACACGTCGGCGCCACCCGTCGTGACCTGCATCTCCTGGAACATGTCGAAGTCGTAATAGGTCGGCGTCGATCCGAGCGCGGCCATGTCGGTGATCGCCACGCCGTCCATGTTCCACGTGTTCTCGCCGCCGCTGGCGCCCTTCGCTTGGTACGCGGACTGCTGCCCCGATTCGGCGCCGCCGACGTTCACACGATCGACGATGACGCCCGGCACGGTCTGCAGGACGACCCAGGGATCGCGCGAGGACGGGATGTTCTGAAGCTCCTCGACGGTCACGTTCGTGGACGTCGTGGTCTTCTTCGTGTCGACCACCGGTGATTCGCCGGTCACGGTGACCTGCGTCGCGACGCCCGCAACCGACAACGCGATTCGGAGCGGCACGCTCGCGCCGGTCCCGACCGCGATGTTCTTATTGAGGTAATCGCTGAAGCCGGAGATCTTCGCGCTGACGGTGTAGGTGCCGGGAGCAAGGTTCAGGAAGTGGACTTCCCCCATCGCATCGGTGACCGCCGAGTGGCTCTGCGGCCCGCTGATGTCGACGGCGACCCCCGGAAGTACGGCGCCGGTGGTGTCTGCGACGGTGGCGTCGATGCGCCCCGTCGAGACCTGCGCTAATGACGGTGCTGCGCCGAGTGCCAGCATGAGGGCGCAGATCGCCGTCAGCCTGGCTATTCCAACTCTCATCTCCATCCTCCCAGAAGAAGACCCGAAGCGGATAGCGGTTTCGGACAGTGTACGATACCGGACAGGACACTATGCAAGCAGCCTTGCCACTTTTGCAAGCGCTATATACGGCGGATTTTGGCCGTTTTCAGGCCGATCTGCAGCTGGGGGCTCGAGAGCGAATCCAGAAAACCTGGGCGGACTTCAATTGTCCGGATCCGGTCACTATTATTTCGCGAATCGATCGAAGATATCGACGAGTTCTGTGAGCTGCTTTCCGCGCTCCGGCTCCCCCTTGCCGATGCCTTCGGGGACGCACCTCTCCACGTGAAACTTGAAGACCGCGAGGCTGATGCGATTCAATGCGGCTTCGGCCGCCGAGAGCTGCTGCAGGATCTCGACGCACAGGCGCGGCTCCTGCACCATTCGCCGGATTCCTCTCACCTGCCCTTCGATTCGATTCAAGCGCGTGACGATCGCCTGCTGCTGCGATTCATCCAACATGGGGTCCTGCTCGTAGCTCGGGGGGCTGGCGGAACTATACCCCTGATGCGCTTCGGGTCGCCATACGCCGAAAGTGCTACTCACGCGGGGTGCGGGGTGCGGGGTGCGGGGCGCGGGGTGCGGGGTGCGGGGTGCGGGGTGCGGGACGCGGGGTGCGGGGTGCGCGGTTTGGGACGCGGGGTGCGGCGCGGCTTCGCTCACAGTATGCGCGTCGGCAGACCGGGATGCGGAAGTCAACACTCGCGACGCACTCCGCACCCCGCACCCCGGATCCCGCACCCCGCACGCCGGATCCCGCACCCCGCATCCCGACAACGATTACCATTCACTCGTGGTCTCCGTCACCAACGTGACCCGCCGCTTCGGCGACCGGAGCGCCGTCGACAACGTGACGTTCGAGGTCCGTCCGGGCGAGGTCTTCGGCCTCGTCGGCCCGAATGGCGCGGGAAAGACGACGATACTGAGGATGATTGGCGGGCTGATCCCTCCTTCATCGGGCCGCGTGGCAATCGATGGCGAGACGTTCACGCGCGCGTCGGGCGCGGCACTTCGCGCGCGTATCGGCTTCATGACGGAAACGCCGGGCCTGTGGGATCTCCTTACCGTCGACGAGAACCTGCTGGTGTACGCGCGCCTCTTCCGCGTTCGCGGCGCGGCGCTCGCCGTCGAGCGCATCCTGCGACTGTTCGAGCTGTGGGATCGCCGGGCGGATCGCGTGGCGCTCCTTTCGAAGGGCATGAAGCAGAAGCTTGCGCTGGGCCGCGCGCTCGTGCACGACCCGGAGGTCGTCCTGCTCGACGAGCCGACGGCGAATCTCGATCCCGAGATGTCGCGCACCGTTCGCGATCTCCTCCGCGATCTGCGGCACCAGGGGCGCACCGTCGTCGTCTCCACGCACAATCTCGACGAGGTCGAGCGCGTCGCCGATCGCGTGGGCCTGGTGAGCCGCACGCTGGTCGCCGTCGGCGAGCCTGCCGCGTTGCGCCGTGATTTGTTCGGGCGCCGCCTGCGCGTGCGCATGCTGACGTCATATCCGCCGCTGCCGGCGCTTGCCGCCGTCGCCGCGCGGGCCGGCGGACAGGACGTGCAGATCCACGGAACGGATCTGTCGATGGTGCTCGAAGCGCCGGATCGGATGACGCCGGTCGTCATCCGGTCGCTGGTCGATGCGGGAGCGGAGATCCGCGAAGCGTTTGATGAAGAGCCGCCATTAGAAGAGGTTTATCTGAAGCTTCTCGGTTCACCGGTTCACGGTTCACCGGTTCACGGTTCATCGGTTCACGGTTCATCGGTTCACGGTTCATCGGTTCACGGTTCATCGGTTCACGGTTCATCGGTTCACGGTTCATCGGTTCACGGTTCATCGGTTCACGGTTCAGGGGTTCACGGTTCGTGAAGGCGGATCGCATCGTTGTCCTGATGGGCAAGGAGCTCCGCGAGTTCCGCTCGAGCCCCGCGGCGATCGCTCCGGTGATCCTGCTCGTTGTCGTCTGCACGGTGCTGCCGTTCGTGGTCGTCATCGGCATTCCGCGCATGACGGGTCAGTCGATCACGTCCGATCGAGTCCTTCAACACGTCGTCTCGCTCGCGCGCGGGCGCGTGCCCGGTCTCGGCAGGCTCCCGCCCGACGCGGCGGCCCAGGCGTTTCTGTTTCAACAGTTCCTCCTTCTTTTCCTCGTCGCGCCGATCTTCGGCGCCGTCTCCCTCGCGGCCTACAGCGTCGTCGGAGAAAAGCAGGGACGCACGCTGGAGCCGCTGCTGACGTCGCCGATGTCGACCTCAGAGATCCTGCTGGCGAAGGTGCTGGCGTCGTTCCTGCCGTCATTGGCAATCGAGCTCGCGGGGGTGTGCATCTACGTGCTGCTCGTGGGCGCGACGGCATTGCCCGGCGTCACCGCGACGCTCGTCAGCGTGCGGAGCGTGATCCTTCTGGGTCTCGTCGGACCCTTCGCGTCGCTGACGGCACTGCAGATGACGATTGCGGTCTCGTCGCGCGTGAACGACGCGCGGAGCGCACAACAGATTGCCGTGCTCATCGTCCTGCCGCTCGTGCTGATGCTGATCGGCCAGATTGCCGGCGCGTTCATCGTCACGACGCCGCTGCTGCTGCTCCTCGCGCTCGCCTTGGCGGTAACTTGGATCTTCCTGATTTGGCTCAGCGCAGCGCTGTTCGAACGGGAGACGATTCTTACGAGGTGGAAGTAGGTTCACGGTTCACGGTTCACGGTTCACAGTTCACGGTTCACGGTTCATGGTTCATGGTTCACGGTTCATGGTTCATGGTTCACGGTTCACGGTTCATGGTTCATGGTTCATGGTTCATGGTTCATGGTTCATGGTGCGTGGTTCGGCATGGAATGTGCTTCGGCCTGAGCATGGCAATAGCACGACATCACGAACAACTCGATTGTTGGCGGCTTTCAGAGGAACTTCGACTGGGAGTGGAAGCAATACTTGCGAAGCCACTCGTTTCGAGGGATTTCGGATTCTGCGATCAAATTCGGGATTCCACGAGCAGCGCCCCGGCGAACATCGCAGAAGGGTTCGCGCGGTACCGACCGAAACCATTTGCGCAGCGGTTACGGGACGCTCTCGGCGAGCTCGGTGAAACGCAAAATCACTTACAAAAGGCGCTCACGAAAAACTACGTCAACGAAGAGGAATTCAATCGCCTGTGGCGCCTGTCCAGACGCGCGTTCGGCGCGACGACACGGCTCCACGAATATCTCATAAAGTGCGGCGACAATTATCCGGACTATGCACATGGCGACGCGCCGCCCTTTGAGTCAAGCCCTCGCAAACGCGTCGAAGACGAAGGACCTCCCAGAAACAACGGTTCGGGCGCACCACCCGAACCTGGAACTCTGAACCCGGAATCGGAACCCGGAACCCGGAACCAGGAACCAGAACCGTGAACCGTGAACCGTGAACCGTGAGCCGTGAATGACTTGACAATCCAACCCGAAATGAATGACCATTCATTCAGTGACCACCGCCACCGCCCGCCCCCTGCTCGAAAGAGGCGACAAGCGCGACGCCATCCTGCGCGCCGCGACCGACGTGTTCGCGAGCCGCGGGTTCTTCAACGCGCAGGTCGCGGACGTCGCGCGGGCGGCCGGCGTCGCGGCCGGCACCGTCTACCTGTATTTCCGCAGCAAGGACGACCTGCTCGTTTCGATCTTCGACCGGACGATGCGCGAATGGATCGAGGAGGGACGCGCATCGGTGGCCCCGATAAAGGATCCGGTCGAGCGTCTCCGTGCGATCGCCCGCGTTCATCTCGGTCGCATGGGGCGTGACCGCAGCCTCGCGGTCGTGTTCCAGGTCGAGTTGCGGCAGTCCACGAAATTCATGGAGCGGTTCTCGGCGACGGCGCTGCGCGAGTACCTCGGCATCATCCGCGAGGTCATCGTCGAGGGGCAGGCCACGGGCGCTTTCCGGCGCGAGATCAATCCGACATTGGCCGCCAAGCTGTTCTTCGGCGGACTGGACGAGATGGCCACCAACTGGATCCTCAGCGCCCGTCGTTACGCGCCCGTGAATGACGTAGATGCCATCATAGAGATGTTCGTCCGCGGCGTCGCGAACGTGAGAACCGCCGCATCCCGGATCCCGCGCCCCACGCCCCGGAAAGCGAGGCGGCCGTGAAAATCCGATCGGCCGCCGTGTTGGGCGCAGGCGTGATGGGCGCGCAAATCGCCGCGCATTTCGCGAATGCGGGTCTGACGGTCCTGATGCTCGACGTCACGCGGGAGGCCGGCGCTGAGGGCTTGAAACGCGCACGCGCGCTGAAGCCGGACCCGTTCTTCACGCCCGATGCCGTCACGCTGATCAAGACCGGCTCGTTCGACGAGGACCTCGCGGCGATTCGCGACGCCGACTGGATTCTCGAAGCGGTCGTCGAACGCCTGGACATCAAGCAGGCGCTGCTCGCGCGTGTCGACCAGCACAGGCGGACCGACGCGATCGTCAGCTCCAACACGTCCGGGATCCCTCTCGCGTCGATCGCCGAGGGACGGTCCGACGCGTTTCGCCGTCGCTGGCTCGGGACGCATTTTTTCAACCCGCCGCGCTATCTTCGGCTCCTCGAGCTGATCCCGACGCCCGAGACCGACCCGCGCGTGCTCGAGACCGTTGCCGAGTTCGGGGACGTGCGCCTCGGCAAAGGGATCGTCGTCGCGAAGGACACGCCGAACTTCATCGGTAACCGCATCGCGTTGTTCGGCGTCATGCAGGTGTTCCGGGCGCTTGCCTCCGGCGACTTCACGATCGAAGAGATCGACGCGATCACGGGTCCCGCGATCGGGCGTCCAAAGAGCGCGACGTTCCGGACGCTGGATATTGCGGGCGTTGATGTGCTGGCGCACGTGGCGCGCAATCTGGCGGAGCAGCTTCAGGACCCCACGGAGCGCACGGCGTTCGTGCTGCCCGAGTTCGTCGAACGGATGGTCGCGCGCAGCATGACGGGCGCGAAGGCCGGGCGAGGGTTCTACAAGAAGGAAGGCGAGCAGATTCTTACGCTCGATCCGAAGACGCTCGAGTATCGCGAACGGCGATCCGCGAAATTTCCGTCGCTCGACGCCGCACGGTCGATCGAGTCCACGCCGGCACGCATCGCGACGCTGGTCAATGGCAAGGACAAGGTTGGGGCGTTCCTGCGCGACACGCTCGTCCCCACGCTGGAGTACGCCGCGCGGATTGCCCCCGA
>Ga0209686_1000802_pt1 | contig 15738 bp, 17 predicted proteins | sample GraSoiAngelo_126_FD_185883 | JGI IMG/M metagenome (GOLD analysis project Ga0209686, IMG submission 185883) | Grasslands soil microbial communities from the Angelo Coastal Reserve, California, USA - 14_0927_09_20cm (SPAdes) (version 2) | ecosystem: Environmental > Terrestrial > Soil > Grasslands ...
AAGTCGCATCCGGTAAACCGCTCGAGGGTCGCGAAGGGAGAGCCCCCGGCGAACATGATCGTTCTGCGGGGAGCCGGCATCTATCCGGACCTCGTCCCGATCACCGAGCGGCTCCATCTGAAGGCCGCGGGCATCGCCGGGGTCGCCTTGATCCGCGGGATGTTCCGCACGGTCGGGATTGAACCGATCGATGTCCCCGGGGCCACGGGCGGGCTCGACACGGACATGATCGCGAAGGCGGACGCGGCCTTGGAGGCCCTCAAGACCTACGAACTGGTCGTGCTCCACGTCAAGGCCACCGACCTCTGCGGCCATGACGGCAAGGCGTCCGAGAAGATCCGCGTGATCGAACGCATGGACGCGATGATGGGACATCTGAAGTCGAGGCTGCCCTCCGATGTCGTCGTCGCCATCACCGCCGATCATTCCACACCGGTCGCCGTCAAGGAGCACTCCGGGGACCCGGTCCCGCTCACGATCTTCGGGGAGGGGGTCCGCGTGGACGGCGTCCTGACCTTCGACGAACGGAGCGTGGCCCACGGGTCCCTCGGCCGGGTCCGGGGACAGGACGTGATGAACCTCCTGCTCGACCTTTCGAACCGCGCTCCGAAGTACGGCGCGTGAGCCCGTCAAGGCCTAATACGCGGAGGAAGTTGCGGCGCGGGTCGGGCGACGGAGAGGACGCAATGGCGCAGATCGACCTGAGCTTCGTCATTCCCCTGGCGATCTTGGCGGGCCTTGGATTCGCGGGCCTCCTGACGAGGGACGTCCTGCGGAGGGACACCGGCAACGACCGGATGCGGGAGATCACGGCCGCGATCCAGCAGGGCGCTCGGGCCTTCCTGCGCCGACAATACCGGAGCATCGCGATCATCGCCGTCATCCTGGCCATCGTTTTCGCGGGAGCCATCTTCGGCTCCGCGGTGGCGACGGGAAAACCGAACGCGGTCGAGTTGGGCCTGAAGACGGCCGGGGCGTTCGCCCTCGGGGCCACCTTCTCCGCGCTGTCCGGTTTCATCGGGATGCAGGTCGCCATCCGGACGAACGTCCGATCCGCGGCGGGATCCCTGAAATCCTTCAACGACGCCCTCGTGATCGCCCTTCGCGGCGGCGCCGTCTCCGGCCTTTCAATCGTCGGCCTCTCTCTCGCCGGCGTCTCAATCCTGTACTACGGGTACGGCGCCCTCACACCGGCCGCGTCACAAAACGATCTCGTCCTGTCCATCGTCGGCTTTGGCTTCGGCGCGAGCCTCGTCGCGCTCTTCGCCCAACTGGGAGGCGGCATCTACACGAAGGCCGCCGACGTGGGGGCGGATCTGGTCGGCAAAGTGGAGGCTGGCATCCCCGAGGATGACCCGCGAAATCCCGCGGTCATCGCGGACCTCGTCGGTGACAACGTCGGCGACTGCGCCGGCCGCGGCGCGGACCTATTCGAGTCGACGGCCGCGGAGAACATTGGTGCGATGATCCTCGGCGTCGCCTTGTTCCCCGTCTTCGGCATTGAGGGCATCATCTTCCCGCTAGTGGCCCGCGGGTTCGGAGTGTTCGCGTCGATCGTGGGTGTCTACGTGGTGCGGGCGCGGGAAGCAGAGACGCCGATGGCCGCTTTGAACCGCGGCTACCTCGTCACGACAGTCCTCGCGGCGATCCTGTTCGGCGTGGCCGCATGGGCCATGCTGCAGCCGACCGGCGGCGCAGCGGACCCATGGACCTGGGCGAGGTACTGGGCCTGCGGGATCGCGGGCATGGTCACCGCCTTCCTATATGTGTGGATCACGCAGTATTACACGGAGGCCACGTACCGACCGGTGAAGGAAATCGCCAAGGCCTCCGAGACGGGACCGGCCACGAACATCATCGCCGGCTTCTCCGTTGGCCTCGAGGCCACGTGGCTGCCGATCATCGTGGTCTCGGGCGCCTTGCTTGTGTCCTACTGGCTCGGTCAAACGACCGGGATCTCCGGCGGGGGCCTCTACGGCACCGCGATCGCGACGATGGGGATGCTCTCGACGGCCGCCTACATCCTCGCGATGGACACCTTCGGGCCTATCGTCGACAATGGAGCGGGCATCATCGAGATGTCTGGCATGTCCCAGGAGGCGCGGAGGAACATGGACAAGCTCGACGCCGCCGGCAACACGACCAAGGCACTCACGAAAGGGTATGCGGTCGGAAGCGCCGCGCTCGCGGCCTTCTTGTTGTTCAATGCCTACCTTGAGGAGACGGGGATTGCCAAATTCGGCGTGAACATCGCGCACCCGGAGACGTTCATCGGAGGATTCATCGGCGCGGCCCTGGTCTTCCTCTTCACCGCCTACGCAATCCGGGCCGTCGGCCGAGCCGCGTGGGCGATCATCAAGGACGTCCGGGACCAGTTCCGGGAGAACCCCGGCATCATGGCGGGTACCGCGAAGCCGGACTACGCTCGGTCGGTGGATATCGTCACGCGAAGCGCCCTGAGGGAGATGGTGGTGCCCGGCCTCCTCGCGGTGGCGACACCCGTCGCGGTCGGCCTGTTCTTCCGTTTCGTCCGTGTCACTCCCGGATTGCTCGCCGGAGAGCCGCTTGGCGGGACCCTGATGGTGGGCACGATCGCGGGCGTCCTCATGGCCCTCGTCCTGAACACCGGAGGGGGAGCTTGGGACAACGCGAAGAAATTCATCGAAGCGGGGAACCTGGGCGGCAAGGGGAGTCCGACCCACAAGGCGGCCGTGGTCGGCGATACCGTGGGAGACCCTTTCAAGGACACCGCGGGGCCGTCCCTTCACATCCTCGTGAAATTGCTCTCGACGATCACGCTCGTGATCGCCCCGCTCCTCATCCCCTAGGCGCGCGGGACGTCTCTCCGGACGTTACACGAACCATGCCAAGCGTTAAATCTCGTCCCTCGTTCCCTCGCGGCGGAGGAGGCATCTTTGGCTAGTTCCCCGCAGCCCCCGCCAGGGGCGCCCGTCGGCCCGACTCCGTCCTTCGGCGGCCGAAATCCCAGGACCGTCCGCCTGATTGTGATCGTCGTCGCCCTCATTGTTATCGTATCTGTGGCCACGGTCGTGTACATCGCGACGCGGCCGACGAACTGCCGACTCTCGTCGACGGATCCATTGATTTTCGATCAGCCGGAGCAGCCGGATACCCTCGACCCGCAGGTGACTTTCTCAACGCCGGGCTGGGCCATCACCCAACAGGTGTACCAGACCCTCGTCATGTACAATGGGTCGAGCTACCAAGAGTTCTTGCCGGTCCTCGCGAAGAGCTGGACGGAATCCGCGGACCATTTCAACCTGACCTTCACCCTGCGGACGGGCATCCACTTCTCGAACGGCGACCCGTTCAACGCCTATGTGATGTGGTACAGCCTGAATCGGGCGATGGTGATGAACCAGGCCCCACAGTTCATCCTGGGCCAGAACTTCAATTATCCCCATGTGAACGCGTCGTCCACATCGGATGAGATCAACGCGTCCGCCGCGACGTTGACGACCGAGCTAAACACCTTCGACTTCCGGAATCCGACCGTGTCGCAGCTGGCGGCGATGAAGGACACCTGGCAATCGTTCCAGGTGATTGACGACAAGACGATCCAGCTCAACATGGGGTACGGCTACCTCGGGGACACGGTCGCATACACCTACATCCTTGCGACGCTCGCAGCCCCGATCGCGGCGGGGGTGGATCCGTTTGTCATCTCCGCGAACGGCGGGACGAACGACTCGACAAACGACTGGATGTCCACAAACCTTCTCGGAACCGGACCCTACAAACTCGCCTCGTACAATCCCTCCACGGGATTCGTCCTCCAGAAAGACCCGAACTATTGGGGTGCCGCGGCCGCAGCGGCCGAGCCTTGGAACAACATCCTCCAGCCGGCGAAGTCGGACATTCAGACGAACTTCCAGGGCGATCCGGCGAAGACGACCACGGACCTGAAGTCGGGAGCGGTCGCCGGGGCATCCTTCGCGTACGCGGGGCCTTCGACCGTGAACGACCTGAAGAACTCCGCTTGCGTGTCGGTCACGAAGCTGAGCGAAGTGTACAGCTCCACGGCCGGGGCCTGGTGGATCTACATGAACCAGAACCACGAGCCGTTCAACAACCAGTCCTTCCGAGCCGCGGTCGCCCACGCGATCAACTACGAACAGATCAACGCGACGGCCTTCGGCGGGAATTCGGTTCGGTGGGTCGGCCCGGTCCCGCCCGGCTATCCGTTCTACAACCCGGACTCCCTACCAGCGTACTCGTACAACTTGACGCTCGCCCGGCAGTTCCTGCGCAACTCTTCGTGGCCCACCGGCTACCTGATTCCGGTCAAGTACGCATATATCAACCTCGGAGATTGGGCCGAGGTCAGCCTCATCATCAAGAGCAACCTCGCGCAGATCAACTTGACCTTGGATCTCGTCCCGATCACCCTGGACAACCTCTATCAGGAACAGGCGCGGGATTCGACAACGGGCGTGTGCACGACCGAGACAACCGCGAACGGGGGTCCATTCTACATGGGTCAGGAGTTCTACACGTCGGACTACATCTCCCCGGACGATTGGACGCAGAACAACGCAATCAGCTACGGGAGCGCCAACGATTGCATGTCCGCGTTCAACGATCCGAACGTGGACGCGTGGGTCCTTCAGGCCGCCGGCGAATCGAATCCGGCCGTGGCCCGACAGCTGTACCGCGACATCACCCGGACCATGTACGACAACTACACGAATGTCTGGCTCCTCAGCCCGAACCAGTTCTCCGTGTCCAGCCCGCTCCTGCTCGGCGTCATCCCGAATCCCATGGGGAGCGCGCTGCCCTTCACGATGAGCTTCAACACGGAATATGCGCTGAAGCCGTGAGTCGCGCGCAGAGTCGTCACGGCACTGGCGGGGCCTGAGGCTCGAGGAGCTCCCTCGGGGCGACGTCGCCGATCTCCTCGGCCCGATGGCATGCGACCGTTCGTTCGGGGTCTCCGGGGATGGACCGAAGCAGCGGTTCCTGGATCAAGGTCGGAATCTCTCCCGTCACGCGGTACCGGGCTTTTCTCCGGGCCACGTCGATCTCGGGGAGGGCGGCGAGAAGCGCCTTCGTGTACGGATGGACGGGTCGTTCCAGGACGCTTCGGACGGGGCCGACCTCCGCGAGCTTCCCGAGGTACATGACGGCCACGCGATCCGCGACGTAGCGGACCGCGGCCACGTTGTGCGTGATCAACAAATAGGCGAAGCCTTGCTCCTGCTGCAGGGTCACGAGGCGATTGAGGATCTGCGCCTGGACCGCGACATCGAGCGCGCTCGTCGGCTCATCGAGGATGATCAGTTTGGGATGCAGGCCCAGGGCGCGGGCGAGCGAGAGTCGCTGCCGCCCGCCCCCGGAGAATTCGTGGGGGTATTGATCCAGGGAGCCCTCGGGGAGGCCGACCATCGGCAGGAGCGCCGCGACTCGGTCTTTCAGCTCGGCCTTCGTGATCCCCGGAATCTGGGCCCGCATCGGTTCCCCGACGATCTGCCAGACCCGCATCCGTGGATCGAGGGATCCCACGGGATCCTGGAACACGACCTGGATTTGCCGGCGCAAGGCGCGCAAAGGACGGCCGCCCAGCCTCGTGATGTCCTTGCCCTCGAACAGAATTCGCCCGGACGTCGTATCATGGAGCCGCGCGATAAGCCATCCGAGCGTCGTCTTTCCGGAGCCGCTTTCGCCGATCAGGCCCAGCGTCTCCCCCGGCGCCATCTGGAGCGACACCCCGTCGACCGCGTGAATCGAGAGGCGCGGGCCGCCGCGGACGATGTCTCCGATCTCCCGCGTCAACGGGAAGAGTTTCGTCACCTGTTCGGTCTCGAGGAGCAGCGGCATCATTTGAGACGGACGACCTCCTCCGAGTAGTAGCAGGCGGCCCGTCGATTGCTCCCGGCGGGCGCGCCCTTCACCGGTTCGAGGGCGGGTCCCGGGTCGGGTTCGCAGGGCGGCCTCGCGAAGACGCACCGCGGGTGGAACGGACAACCGCTCGGGAGCCGCGCGAGATTCGGGACGGAGCCGGGCAGGGAGGGGAGGGGGCCGTCCGCTTTGTACCGGTTCGGAACGGATTCGAGGAGTCCCTTCGTGTACGGATGGGCCGGTCGTTCGAACACCTCGGCGACGGGACCGAATTCGACGATGCCCCCTGCGTACATGACGCCGACGTCGTCTGCCATCTCCGCGATCACGCCCAGATCGTGACTGATGAACAAGATCGACGTGTTCACCTCGTCCATCAGCTCTTTCATCAGCGTGAGGACCTGGGCCTGGATCGTGATGTCGAGCGCGCTCGTCGGCTCGTCCGCGATCAGCAAGGTCGGCTTCTCGCTGAGGGCCATCGCGATCATAATTCGCTGGCGCATGCCGCCGGACAGCTCGTGCGGATACAGGTCGAGGATCGTCTCCGGATCGTTGATTCGAACGAGGCGGAGATATTCGAGGGCGTCCTTGCGGAGTTCCTCCGAGGTGCGGCCCGCCCGCGGCCGCCGGCCTTCCGGCGCGGAGGGGAGGAACGTCCGACCGATCGCCTCCTTCGGGTCGACGGGTCGGTCTTTCGAGTAATCGAAGCCCTCCGTTGGACGAAACAGCTCGGCCTCCCCGCTCTCCCGGAGCTTACGAATTCGGACCGCCTCGATGAGCTGGTCGCTCACGCGGAACGCGGGGTTGAGGGAGTTGATCGGCTCCTGGAAGATCATCCCGATGCTCGTCCCGCGGACGATCGGCATCTTCCATTTCGGGATCGATAGGAGGTCCGAACCTTGGAAGACGATCCGCCCTTGGCGGATGCGCGCGGGCGGCTCGGGCAACAGCCGGGGAATCGACTGACCGAGGGTGCTCTTCCCGCTACCCGTTTCGCCGACGATGCCGACGACCCGACCGGGCGCCATCTCGAAGGAGACGTCGCGGAGGGCGTGGAAGGTCCCGGCACCGACCTCGTAATCGAGGGAGAGATGTTCGACCCTGAGAAGCGGCTCGATCCGCTCAGGCCTCCGCCGCTCCCTTCGAGGCCAAGCCAGGGGCCGTCGTCGTCTGGACGAGCGCGCGACGGCTCCTCGGATCCAAGATGTCCCGCAGGCCGTCGCCGAGCAGGCTGAACGCCAGGACCGTGAGGAAGATCGCGGCGCCCGGTGCGAGGACCGTCCAAGGAGCCGTCAAGAGGAGTTTCTCGTAAGCTTCGACCATGCCGCCCCACTCCGGGACGGTCGGCGGCACTCCGATGCCGATGAAGGAAATCGTCGAGAACGTGACGATCACCGTGCCCACGTCCATTGTATAGTAGACCACGAGCGGCTCCAAGATGTTCCGGAAGACGTGCCGAAACAGGATCTGGATCCCGGACACGCCGGCGGCGCGGGCCGCCGCGACATACGGAAGATGCTTGACCGCGAGGACTTCGCCGCGGACGAGGCGGACATAGAAGGGCCACCAGGTGATCATGATCGCGATCAGCGCCGGCCCGGTCCCGCGGCCGAGGGATGCCGCGATCGCGAGGGCCAAGACCAGGCTGGGGAACGCCAGGAACATATCGGTGATGCGCATGATCGCGATGGAGAGGGCGCCGCCAAGGGTACCCGGCGTATCCCAGAAGCCCGCGACGAGGCCGAGGCCGGTCCCGACGAGGAGGGCGAAGCCCGCGACCCCGAAGCCGATTGCGAGATCCAGCGGCAGGGCCGCGAGGACCCGCGAGAACATGTCGCGGCCGACGTTGTCGGTCCCGAACCAGTATTGCGCCGACGGCGAGGTCGCGCACTCCGTCGGAATCGCACACGGCAGGAGTTCGTTCGGGTCGTGGGGCAGGATGGAAACCGGCGGGCCAAACAGGCCGGTGACGAACGGCACGGCGACGATGAGGAAGGCCAGGATCGCGATGAACGCGACCATCAGAAACCCAACGAAGGTCAGTGGATTCGCCCGGAGAACTCGATAGAGGCCCCGGGCGGCGCGAGCGGCGGACCACAGGCGGGTCCGGGAACCGGAAAGCCACGAAGGCTGGACGGTCTCCCCCATCAGCGCCACTCCACCCGCGGATCGAGGACGCCATACAGGACGTCGGAGACGAGGTTCGCGACGACGACCACGATCGCGAAGAACACGACGACCCCGAGCGTACCCGCGAAATTGTAGCTCAGGATCGAATCGAAGGCGTACTTCCCGATGCCGGGCCACAGGAAGATCTCCTCGACGACGACGATCCAGGAAAGGAGGGATCCGGCCGTCGTCCCGAGCACGGTCACGGTGGAGATCAGGGAATTCCGAAGGGCGTGCTTGTAGAGGACCCAGAAGTCGGACAGGCCCTTCATCCGCGCGGTCTTGACGTAGTCGAGGGGCAGGACCTCGAGCATGGAACTGCGGGTCATGCGCGTGGCGATCCCGAGGTTCAGGAGGGCGAGGGAGGCCGCGGGCAGGATGAGGTGCGCGATCGCGTCGACGAGGGCGCCCGTATCGAGACGCAAGATCGAATCGAGGATGGACATGTGGGTGAGCTGCCAGCCGGGGTCCGGCGTGCTGCTGAAATCCCCGCTGTTCGGCAGGCCGAGGACCGGTCCGAGCCCGATCGCGAGGACGACGGCGCCGAGGTACGCGGGCGTGGCCCAGCCGCCGAGGTAGAAGAGGCGGACGAGATGGTCGGGCCAGCGACCGCCCGCATTCGCTGCGATGACGCCGAGCGGGATCCCGAGGACGACCATGAGGAACAAGGCGGCGAGCAGGAGCTCAATCGTCGCGGGGAACAAGGTCAAGATGATCGGGAGCACCGGCTGGCCGCCCTGGGGATCCTTCCCCCAGTTCCCCTGGAACAGATTCGAGAGGTAGCCGGTGTACTGGTCCCAGACCGGCCGGTTGACGCCGAAATATTCGATGCAGTTGCGAACCGTGTCCGGGCTCGCGTGCGGACCGACCCAAACCGCGCAGGGATTTCGAACGGACGCGTGGCCCGCGAAAAACGTGATCGTGATGAGTCCGAACAAGACGGGGACGAACCAGACGACCCGCTTGCCGACGAAAATCGCGAGATCGACCTTGCTCCGACCCACGCCCTATCCTCCCGTCGGTCCGCGGACGGGCCGCCTCTTCCTGCCGCCCGAGGGAGCCCTTCTCAGGATACGAGAGTCTTCCTGGCGCGATAAACCCTGCGCCGATAAGGGGCTCCTCGATCCCGAAATGTGGGCGGCCAAACGGGCACGAGCCGCGAGGCTAAATCCTAAATAGAGGGAGCCATCTCGGCAGCGAGCCGGTTTTCATGTATCAGCGGGTCCAGCGGGAGGACGTGGTTCGGATCCCGCCGGAGCGGCTGGGGGAGGACATCGACGCCGTCGCTCGAGAACTCACGCGGACGACGTTGGAAGGGAAGATCGGCGCGGACAAGACGCTGACCTTGATCGCGAGCAACATCGAGCGGGTCGGCGAGGGGCGCATCGTCCACGGAGACGGCGCCGTCTACCAGCGAGTCCGATACGACGCGCTGGTCTTCGCGCCGACGCTCCAAGAAATCGTCGAGGGCACCGTGGTGGAAATCCTTAAATTCGGCGCCTTCGTGAGATTCGGTCCCCTGGACGGCCTCCTGCATATCTCGCAGGTCATGGACGATCGAGTCGACGTGGACGAAGAGGGACAGCGGCTCATCGGCAAGGACACGAAGCGGGACCTTCGGATTGGCGACAAGGTCCGAACGCGCATCGTCGCGGTCTCTCTGAACGAACGCGCGCCGCGCGAATCGAAAATCGGGCTCACGATGCGACAGCCTGCGCTCGGCAAGCTCGACTGGATCGAAGAGGACCGCGCCCGTGCGGAAGGCCGCGCCCGGAAGAAGAGGTAAGCAATGGTCGTCAAGATCCCGAAGGCGTGCAAGAACTGTTCCGCGATCACGGACGAGGACAAGTGCCCCCTGTGCGGCGGCGAGACATCGAAAGACTGGCAAGGGTACGTGATCATCGTAGACCACCCACGGTCCGAGATCGCGAAGAAGATGGGCATCCACACGAACGGGAAGTTTGCCCTCCGTGTTCGCTGAATTCGCCGCCGTGACGTTGCGCCTCCCGGAGTCGCTTCGCGAGTATCTGCGATGGCCCTTGGGGAAACTCGTCAACGGGGAGGCCATCCTCCCGGCGATCGGAGGGGCGAGTCCCGTGGTGACCGTCGGAGACTTCTGCACGTTGGACCTCGTCGCGCGAGGCCGTTCTCCCGACATCTGTCTCGTCGATTTCAAGACGAAACGCCAGGAGGACCCGGAGCTCCGCGAAGCGCTGCAGCGGATCGGATCCGTCGTAATGCGGGTCACGAACCCCGCGGGGACGATCATGCCGGACGCGTGGCGCGTGATCTCCGAAGCCTTTAAGTCGAAGGAGAGGGTACGCGTCGAAGTCCGAGGCGAAGAGGACCTTTTGGCCCTGGTCTGCATCGCCCTGGCGCCCTCATCCGCGGCGGTGCTGTACGGTCTTCCGTCCCAGGGCGTCGTGGTGGTGCGACCCGATGAGGCCGCGAAGTCCCGGGCCCTGGACGTCCTGCGCCGTATGGAACGGTGAAGCGATGCAACTCGAGGTAATGCAGAAGAAGGAGAACCCGCTCCTCAAGAGGACCGAGGTCTCGTTCAAGGCGATCCACAAGGCGGAGCCGACCCCGACCCGAGACGCGCTCCGCGCGTTCCTCGCGCGCGAACTGAAGGCGACGAAGGACATCGTGGTCATCGACTCGCAGGCCTCGACTTTCGGACGATACGAGACCGTCGGGTACGCGAAGGTCTACAAGACGAAGGAGGAGGCCCTCGCGGTTGAGCGCAAGCACATCCTCGTGCGCAACAAGCTGATCGAACCCGAGGTCAAGGAGAAGAAAGTGGCCGCCCCGAAGCCCGAGAAGCCCGCGCCGAGGGCGGAAAAGGCGGAGAAGCCCGTGGCTCCTCCCAAAGCGGAGGCGCCGAAACCCGAGGCGAAGCCCGAGGCCAAGGCGGAGCCGAAGCACGAGAAGCCCACCGCGAAGGAAGAGAAGAAACCCGCGAAAGAGGAGAGGAAGCCCGCCGAAAAGAAAGAGGAAGCGAAGGAAGAGAAGAAGGCGGAGCCGAAGAAGAAAGGCGGTAAGTGATGGCCGAGGCGAAGAAGGAAAAAGGCGTCGCGGGACTCAAGCGGAAGTTCTACAAGATCGACGGGAATCGCATCTCGCGCGAGCGGGCAAACTGTCCCAAGTGCGGACCGGGCGTGTTCCTCGCGAAGCACGCCGATCGCATGTCCTGCGGCCGATGCGGATACACGGAATTCGCGAAGAAGTGACCCGCGGATCCGGCTGGGCGGAGATTTTAAGCCCGTCGACCATTCGCCGCCGAGCCCGCGTAGGCTAGTTTGGATAGACTTCCAGGCTCCGGACCTGGTGACTTGGGTTCAAATCCCAACGCGGGCGTCCTATCCTGACGGGTCCGTAGGACCCAGTCGATGGCTGATTTCGGTCCCGGCGGACTGCCCGGACGCCGTCCTGATGCCTCTGCGAAAAGCACAAGTGTCGGGCGGGTTGTGACCGGCTCGCGGGTGAGGACTTGCGGAAGCTCATCATGTGGAACCTCGTCACCTTGGACGGGTTCTTCGAAGGAAGAAAAAGCTGGGACATCGGCTGGCACGACACCGTCTGGGGCGAGGAGCTCGAAAAGTTCTCGCTCGAGCAGTCGAAGTCAATCGGAGCCCTCCTCTTCGGCCGCGTGACGTACGAGGGCATGGCGGCATATTGGTCGAAGGAGAAAGGCGACATCGCCGACTTCATGAACGCGGTGCCCAAGCTCGTGTTCTCGAAGACGCTGGCTAGAGCCGATTGGAACAACACGAAGGTGGTGAAGCAGAACGCGGAAGGAGAAGTCGCGAAACTGAAGAAGGAATCGGGCAACGACCTGTACATCTTCGGGAGTGCTAACCTGTCCGCAGCCTTCACGCGGAAGGGCCTGATCGACGAGTACCGCCTCTGCGTGGCCCCGATCGTCCTGGGTGGCGGGAATCCCCTGTTCAAGGAGAGCCCGGAACACCTGAAGTTGAAGCTCACCGAGGCGAGGCCATTGAAATCGGGCGGGGTGATCCTCCGGTATGAGCGCCGACCAACCTGATCAATCGAAGAAGGCAGAGACGTTTCGCAAGCTCCATCGCGGCGCGAGGATCCTGATCCTCCCCAACGCTTGGGACGTCGCGAGCGCGCGCCTCTTCGAGGACGCAGGTTTCGCGGCGGTCGCGACATCGAGCGCGGGGCTGATGGTCTCCCTCGGATACCCGGACGGCGAAGCGATCGACCGCGGGGAGTTCATCGCCGCGACCCGAAGGATTGCGCGGGCTTTGTCGGTCCCGCTCAGCGCGGACATCGTCGGAGGATTCGGGCGCTCGCCGAAGGACGTCGTCTCGACCGTGCGGAGCGTGATCGAGGCGGGGGCGATCGGCATCAACATCGAAGACTCGATTCATGAGACGAAGGAGCTCCTCCCGATTCCTGCACAGGTCGAACGATTGAAGGCGATCCGAAAGCTGCGGGAGGCCCTAGACGTTCCTTTTGTGATCAACGGCCGCACGGATGCGTTGTTGCACGCGCCCGGGGATCTGCAGGCCCGACTCGCGGAAGCGATTCGGCGAGGAATCGCCTACCGAGACGTCGGCGTCGACTGCCTCTATCCGATGGGGCTGACCGATCCCGAGTCGATCGCCGCATTCGTGAAGGCCGTGGAGTTCCCGATCAACGTGATGATTCGGAAAGGCCTGCCATCGATCGCGGAACTCCAACGCCTCGGCGTCGCCAGGGTCAGCTTCGGCCCGAGCGCTTCCTACGCCACGATGGGGCTGCTTCGGCGTGCGTCGACCGAAGTGCTCGAACGCGGAACCTACGCGACGCTCCTCGACGGAGCGATCAGCTATGACGAGCTGAACCGCCTCGCGTCTCCTCGGCGTGGGTCGTGAGGACTCGACGACGTCGACCTGAGGCGCCCGAGGTCCGTTCCGACACGCGGGAGAGACTTCACCGTTCGCGGTAGGCTCGCTCGAGCGTCGCGATCTCGAGCTTCCCCATCTTCAGCATCTCTACCATGACGCGCTCCGAGTTCCCGGACTTCGCATCACTGAGCATCTTGCCGAGGGTCGCGGGTATGATTTGCCAGGCGAGGCCGAACTGATCCGTCAGCCAGCCGCACGGACCTTTTTCGCCTCCCTTCGAGAGCGTCTCCCAGAGCCGGTCGATCTCTGATTGCGTCCCGCACTCCACCATGATGGAGGTGCCTTGCGAGAAGGCAAAGGACGGTCCGCCGTCGAAGGCCGTGTAGACCGTCCCGTGGAGCCGGAACGTCGCGTTCAACAGTTTGCCTTTCGGGATGGGCCCGTCCGCTTCGCTGCGGACCATGCTGAGGATTTCCGAATCTTTGAAGGCGGAGACGTAGAACCGGACGGCCTCCTCGGCGCGGTCGTTGAAGGTCAGGCACGTCGTGACCTTCGGCCACTCGTTCGCTTGGGTGCGCTTGTTTGGTTTTCGTTTGGTCGCCATGTTCCGACCTCGAGGCGAGACTCGTGCATAAAATCTGCGGCGCCACTTGATTCGGACGATGAGGAGAGAGCCGTCCTGCCGAGCGACGCGCAATCCGAAGGGTCCGAAACCTTAAATGGCTCGAGAGGAGGTAACTCGACGTGGACAAGCTTGACAAGGCGGGTTTGCGGCAACGCCTGACGCCGATCCAATACGAGGTCGCCGTGAACAAGGGGACGGAGCGGCCCTTTACCGGTGAGTACTGGGACAACCACGATCACGGGGTCTATCGGTGCGTCGTCTGTGGCCAGGAACTTTTCGCATCGGAGACCAAATTCGATTCCGGGACGGGATGGCCGAGCTTCTGGGAGCCTCTCGGGAAAGAGGGCGTCCGGGAGAAGGAGGATCGCAATCTGTTCATGCGGCGGACCGAAGTGGAATGCGCGAACTGCGGCGCGCATCTGGGACACGTGTTCGACGACGGCCCTCGCCCGACCGGCTTGCGGTATTGCATCAACTCGGCGTCTCTGCGATTCGAACGACAATAGCCGGGAGTTGTTGCGCAGCGGCACGTCAATCGACGCGATCCGCCTCCGGCTCCTCGTGCCGAGGATTTGGCCCAGCGATGTACTTTCGAACCCGTTCGTGCACGCCTCCGTACTTTGCGGGTCCCCTCCAGGATATCGTTAAATAGCCCTGCCAACTTCGGCGGCTTTCCAGGTGGAAAAATGCCTGACAAACCGAAACCGGGGAGTATCGTGCACGTGGAGTTCCACGTCAAGGACCGCAAGAAAGTCGAGAACTTCTATGGGAGCCTGTTCGGCTGGAAGTTCCAGGAAGTCCCTGAGCTGAACTACTCGATGTTCGAGGCGCCGAGCGGTCCGGGCGGCGGCGTGGGCGGATTGCAGCCGGGGAACTGGCCGTCGGGCGTCATCAACTACATCTTCGTGGAGTCGATCGAGCCCTTCCAGGAGCGAATCAAGAAGGCGGGCGGCAAGATCATCGCCCCGAAGATGGAGATCCCGGGCCAGGGCTGGTTCGCGGTCTTCGAGGACCCGTCCGGCACCCGGATGGCCCTGTGGCAGCCTAGCCCGGAATCGATGCAGCAGCCGAACCGTTAGTCGGCGTCCCTCGCGCCCGCGACTAGTCGGCGGGATGCGGGGTGGCCGTCGGCGCCTTCGCGGGAACCCCGCGCAGCCGTTCCGTCGCCCGCACGAGGAGGCCCTCGGTCCCCTTGTCGCTGAGCTTCCGGGCCGGGGCGCCCCCGACCGTCTGATGCGGTTCCTCGAAGGAGTGGGTCACGACCGCGTTCGCGCCGATCGCCACATCATTGCCAATCACGATGTCGCCGAACAACTTGGCCCCCGGGCCAATGTAGACATTGTCCCCGATCGTCGGCGCGCGGTCGTCGAATCGGACCTCGGACCCGATGTGGGCCCCGACATGGATCCGGCAATTCTCCCCGACGCGAGCGTTGGGACTCACCATGACGGAACCGCGGTGGGGGATCGCGAGCCCAGGCCCGAAGACGTTCGGGAAGACGATGAACCCGAGACGTCTCTCCATGAAATGTAGGCGTAAATATAGGAACTTCGCGTGGGCCCGACCCAACCGAGACCGCTTGCAATTCGTGTAGTATTCGACCTTGCGGAGGAGACGCTGAAACCGCCAGGTGTCGTCGACGAACGGTCGAGGCCACCGGCGAGTCTGGCAATGGGCCACCCGGTCCGCTTCCAAGTAGAATCGGTAATCCGCTTTCGATGTGATCATCGTCGACGCATACCCGGTGACGCCGGCCATTATCACCCTTGGTATTCGAGTGTATTCTGAGGTGACACTTCAGGCGCCCGACATACCACGTTCCGAGGACCGGAAAGGCGCATCAGTGCCCCGTCATCGCCTCCGTGGGTCCCGTCGTTCGTCGCTGGCCTGTGTGGATCCATCGCCGCTCGTCCCGCTTCCCGAACCCGCGACCCTCCCTGAAAACCCGATGGCTCGGACGCACACAACTGCGGGCAAGTGTACTCCTACGGCTTATGCGGTCGCCGGCTTTCGGACGCGCCATTGCAATGGGTTGCCAGGCCAGCGGTCGCGCTGTCGCGACGCTGAAGTCTCTTCGGCCTAACCGAATCGCTCCTGCGGGTACGCTATTCGCTATGAATGACCCCGCCTGTGGGTGTCCCCCGGACCGCCAACGCCCGCCGAGGGAGGGCCGGCGGCTGGCGGGGCGATGCTGGGCCTTGGCCATTCTGATCGGAGTCGGCGCCCTGTCGG
>Ga0209686_1000804_pt1 | contig 15720 bp, 13 predicted proteins | sample GraSoiAngelo_126_FD_185883 | JGI IMG/M metagenome (GOLD analysis project Ga0209686, IMG submission 185883) | Grasslands soil microbial communities from the Angelo Coastal Reserve, California, USA - 14_0927_09_20cm (SPAdes) (version 2) | ecosystem: Environmental > Terrestrial > Soil > Grasslands ...
CCGAAAAGAGGTCAGCGGCATTGAAGTTCCTTCTTCAGAATCGGACTTCTTCGCGATCAAAGATGTGCCGCACGGGATCGTGCGAATCGAGTGGGACTTCTCCAAGACAACAGGCGACTGGAGAAGAATCCTTGTTTACACGCCCCCCACATACGAGGAGAGCAATCAACGCTACCCGGTCTTATACCTTCAGCACGGATGGGGCGAAGACGAGACCGCTTGGAGTCACCAGGGACATGAGAATTTCATTCTCGACAATTTGATCGCGGCTCACAAAGCGAAGCCGATGCTCATCGTGAACGAGAATGGAATGACGGGCGTCAACTTCGCCCCTCCTCCTCCGCCCCGCCCAGGGACGACCCCGCCCGCGCCACCGCCTTCGCCGCGGTCCATGGCGAATTCCATAAAAGAAGAACGATACACATTGTTCGAAAGCGTGATTGCCAATGATCTAGTTCCATTCATTGACGCTCATTTCCGCACGATCCCAGACCGCGACCACAGAGCTTTAGCTGGTCTTTCTATGGGAGGCGGTCAGGCAGTTCGCATCGGGATGAACCACTTGAATCTTTTTTCGTATCTCGGCGCCTTTAGTCCCGCATTTTTCATTGATGATCCAAGCAAGGACTATGACGGGGCTTTCGCCGATCCATCGAAAGTGAACAACGAGCTTCATTTGTTATGGCTTGGAGTAGGTACCGACGATTTCTTGCTCGCACCCGTTACCCAATCCCACGAAACCCTGGAGAGAGCGGAGATTAAACACGTCTGGGTGAAAAGCTCCGGTGCTCACGTTTGGACGGTGTGGCGCAAATATTTGACAGACTTTGCACCAAGACTTTTTCAGTAAGTTGCTTTAACAGGCGGAATGTCGAGATGAGTTTGTGACAGAACCGGCAGTCATGATCGGCTTAGGAGAGGTTCTGTGGGACCTGTTGCCCTCAGGACAGGTCTTGGGTGGCGCGCCTGCCAACTTTGCGTACATGGCGAGTGTGCTCGGAGATCAAGGCATCGTAGCGAGTCGCGTGGGCGATGACGACCTAGGGAGGGAAGCATGTCGCGCGATGCAAGAACTTGGCCTGAGCACGGCATACCTCCAACACGATGACTGCCACGAGACCGGCACAGCAACGGTATCCATCGATGCAGCGGGCCAACCAAATTTCACAATTAGGAAGTCTGTTGCGTGGGATTTTTTGGAGTGGACAACGCAATGGGAGGAGCTATCTGCGAGAGCAAATGTTGTTTGTTTCGGTTCGCTGGCGCGGCGTTCGTCCAAGTCCGCCGTCACGATCGAAAGTTTCTTGAAGAACACCCCCAAAAAGACATTACGCATATGCGATGTGAACCTCCGCGAATCCTTTTACGACCAGGAAGTGCTGCGCAGGTCTTTACAATACGCCGATATCGTCAAGCTCAATGATCAGGAATTGCTCCAGGTTTCCCAGTTATTTAAGTTAGGCATCGGAACTCCAGAAATGCTTGCCCAACGTTTGTTGCACCGTTGCGACTTGCGTTTGGTGTGCATAACGTGCGGATCACGCGGGAGCCTGCTCGTAACTCAAGAGGAAGCTGTTGCGCACAAGGGATTCCGGGTGACGGTTGCCGACGCAGTCGGAGCGGGAGACGCGTTCACAGCCTGTCTGGCTCATCACTATCTGCGCGGGCATTCTTTTCAAGAAATCAGTGAGTCAGCGAATCGCTTTGCCTCATGGGTAGCGACTCAGAAAGGCGCCATGCCACCCATCAGTACCGACAAACTGCAAAGCATTATGAATGGTGTCGCTCTTCGCTGAAGTCTTTTTCGGAAGCAGGAAGCATGACGCAGCGAGCTGCGGCGCGATAAATGGGAGATGAGACTGTGAAAATCTGTTCGGCGATCTTTGCGGTGATCTTGTTGCTGAGTCCGTCCTTTTCGCAGCTAAAGGGGCCGGTCAAGACTGAAGCTGGTTTGCTTAGCGGTATTACAGGCAGAGACGCCAGCATACAGGTTTTCAAGGGGATTCCCTACGCCGAATCTCCAGTAGGGAACCTGCGCTGGACCGAGCCGCGCCCGCCGCGTCATTGGGAAGGTGTGCGCAAAGCCGATCATTTCAGCGACGGTTGTGTGCAGAACTTCCCAAAAGGTGATTTCCCGAAGAGTGAAGATTGCCTCTACCTGAATGTGTGGACTCCCGCGAAGGGTAAGGCCGCGCTGCCCGTGATGGTCTATATCCATGGCGGCGGACTACGTGTCGGCTCTGCCCGGGAAGCTCTCTATGACGGTGAAGAACTGGCCAAGAAAGGGATCGTCGTCGTCACGCTGAACTATCGCCTGGGAATTTTGGGGTTCTTCGCTCATCCGGAATTGACCAAGGAATCTCCTTACCACACTTCCGGCAACTACGGGTTGCTCGATCAAAATACAGCATTGCAGTGGGTGCATCGCAACATTGCCGCGTTTGGGGGCGATCCCAACAAAGTCACTATCTTTGGGCAATCCGGGGGTGCCTTCTCGGTGACCTCTCAGGTGGTGAGTCCGCTGTCGAAAGGCTTGTTCCGCGCTGCGATCGTCGAAAGCGGCGGAGTTGGGGCCGGATTCGCGCGAACCGAACTGCTGTCGCTGGAGAATGGGGAAAGAGCCGGTGTCAAGTTTGCGGAATCTGTCGGCGCCCATTCCCTGGCCGAGTTGCGGGCAATCCCAGCCGAAAAGATGCTGTTCGACGGATCGGCGGAATCGAACGTGGATGGGCGGTTTTTCCCGGCCAGCCCAGTCACCTTGTTGAAAGAGGGGAAGCAGAACAAAGTTGCCATGATCGTGGGCTCGAACTCCGATGAAGGGCAACATCTTTTCCGTTCGCCACTGCCGCCTAGCGAATACGCTGAGCAGACCCGCAAGACTTACGGTGCAGACGCAGACACATTCCTGACCTTATATCCCAACGATTCCGAGGAAGCTTCCAAGGCCTCTCAGCAACGCATGTTCGCCGATCGCATGACTTTGGGGGAGCAAAACCTGGCGGCCTCGATGACCAGTGTCGGGTCAAATGTCTATCTTTATTATTTCGATTATCTAGATGAGGGGAGTTATAACAGCGAGCCTGCCACTCTCGGCCTGCGCCTGGGAGCGGATCACGGCGCCGAACTTCCCTATGTGTTCGGCCTGACGAACCACTGGAAAGCTCCCGTCCCCGATCAGGATCTTCAACTGCAGAACACTGTCATGCAGTACTGGACGAACTTCACTAAGAACCTGGATCCGAATGACAAAGGCCTGCCAGTCTGGGACGCGTTCAAGGGATTCGACAGTCCCATCATGATTTTGGACAAGAATCCCAGCATGAGACCTCATCCGCGCGCGGGGCAGGCGGAATTTCTGCGCTCTCACGCAGTGAAGTAGTCCAGCACATCAACCTTTTGGAAACGATGGTGGGTTTTGCATGCGCCAAATCATGATTCTATCGCTTGCTCTGTTGTTCAGCGCCGCGGTCTGGGGACAAGGTCCTCCCAAAATGCGGACGCGCGTCCTGACGCACATGACCAACACGGAGATCGAGCAGTATCTAAAACGCAACGACGTGATCTTCGTCCCTGTGGGAACGGTTGAGCCGCATGCGGAGATGCCGATCGATGCCGAGTACGTCGGCCCACTGGCCTATGCCATGAAGCTGGCGGAAGAGGGAGACGGACTGGTTCTACCCGGATTGTCCTACTTTTTCCCCGACGCAACCGTAGTCGGTAGAGGCGCTGTACATGTTACTCCTTCGGAAGGGACCGCTTATCTGCTGACGATTGCGCGTTCACTTCTGCGGCAGGGGTTTCGCAGACAGGTCTATATCAGCGGCCATGCTCCATCGTGGCAGACCGTCAGCCCGCTGGTAAGGCAGTTTTACGACGAAACGCACGTCCCCATTCTTTATCTGGAGTCGTCCGTGTTTCGCCGACCGAACACCACTGGCAGACCGCCGAATTTCGGGGATTTCGCCAAGATGCTCTACGGCGCGTACGCCATTGCCGGCAGACTTGAGGACATTCCGGTTGATTTGTCCGAGCCAGTGCCCGAGCATCCGGCCGACCCCGGTATCAACCACTTGTTTCCTGTCGGCCCGCAAAGCGGAGCCATCGGCTTTTACATGAGCCACTACACCGATCATATCGGGCCTGCCAAAGCCATTACCGCCGAACAACGGACGCAGTGGGGAAAGGAAGGCGCCGCGATGATCGAGGAGTCGGTGAAGAGTATTGATATCAAGAGCATCCTCCAGGCTCTGCGCGACCACGACAAGTTCACGCAAGAACACCTCATTCCGGAATATGGCTGGATGTTCCCGAATCAATCGGGAGGGGAGAAATCAAATGCAGACCTTCATCAGCACTAGGGCGTGGATTGCCTCCGGGCTTTTGTTGCTCAGTCTTGCTGGAGGAGTGAGCGCGCAGACTGCTGCACCTCTGGCTCCGCCGCCAATCACGCCTCCCATGCTGGCGCCCGAGCCGACGCCTCCGCCTCCGGTGCGGACCCATTATTTTACGAGCTTGAGCAACGTCGAGGTGGAGAAATACCTCCAGTACAACGATCTCATCTTCATCCCCATTGGAAATGTCCAGGCGCATGGCGTGTTGCCGGTTGATTGCGAGTACGTCGCGGCGGAGGCACTCGCTCTGAAAATGGCCCAAGAAACCAACGCCCTGGTGTTTCCCAATTTGCAATTCACCTATCCCGGGGATGGAATGATCGGGCGCGGCACGGTGCAGGTCAGTTCCGCCCAGGCCATCGCCTATCTGAAGCCCATTGCGCGTTCTCTGCTGAGGCAAGGCTTTAAGCGCCAGATCTACGTCACGGTCGGCAATGCAGCGCGGCCGGAAACCGCCAGCCCCCTGGCTCTTGAATTCTTCTACGAATCGAGAACCGCCGTGCTCTATCTGGAGGGGGACGTCTTACTGCAGAAGGTCAACGCTGATCTCAACAAAGTTCTGTTCGGAGCTTACTCCATCGTGGGCCGCCTGAATGACATTCCGGTGAATCTGACTCCCGAGATTCCCAAGCACGACCTGGATCAAGGCCTTCGCAAGCTTCAAGCGCTCAACGTGAGCGGAGGAGCAAGGGACGGCACCGTCGGTTTCTTCGCATTTGAAGATGAATCAGGCGCACCCGTTCATGCCCTTACTGCCGAACAGAGAGCCGCATGGGCAAAGGAAGGCGTGGATGAGATCGATGCAGCCGTAAAGCAGGCGAACATAAACAAGATCGTGGAATCCTTGCGCGACCACAACCGATTTACGCGTGAGTACTTGATTCCGAAATTGGACGGGCTGCTCCCCTGAGGCCACGACGAAGGGGATCACCCCTGTCTCGCTGCTATGCATCGGATCCTTGCAAGCATGATGAGAAGGAGAGAGGAATGCCAGTACTTTCGAAGTACTTTGTCGCGTGTGAATTGCTTTTTCTATCTCTATTGATGCCACTCGGAAGTCCTGGCCAAACAGTAAAGGTGGAAGGCGGCCTACTTCAGGGGACTGCCGAAGATGGGCTCCAAGTCTATCGCGGCATTCCATATGCCGCCCCTCCGGTTGGCGATCTTCGGTGGCGGCCTCCCTAACCCGCGCCGAAGTGGGAGGGAGTGCACACAGCAGAACAGTTCGGTCGCGCCTGCATGCAGACGAATGCGGCGATCGCAAATCTCCGGGCTCCGAGCGAGGACTGTCTGTACCTCAATGTCTGGACGCCTGCCAAGAGCGCCGGAGAGAAGTTGCCTGTTTTGGTTTGGATTCACGGCGGCGGCTTCGTTGCGGGTGCACCGGCCGAAAAGCTTTACCACGGAGAATGGTTAGCGCGCGGGAGAACTTGCTGATTCCCGTCGATTTGTCTCGGCTCCGGCAAATTGTGATTAAGGTGGTCTCAAGGCTGCGAACCAGAAGGTTAGTTCGTTGTCGTGCAACCCCAGAGTCAAACTGAAGTTTCGCTAAGCAGGTCACGAACGCCTTCGATTGCGAGACAGAAGACCCGCCAAGGGATCCCTCTGCCTAACTGGGACTTTGGGTTTCAAACCCATTGCAGCGGCGACTGACTTGTCCGACTTGTCTATCTGAGAGCGGCCCGAAAACCAATAAGTGACGCCAGGACAGCGACTTAAGTTGATTTATTCCCTGGTTCGGGACCAGGAGGTCGATGGTTCAAATCCATTCGCCCCGACCAATCTTTTCCCTCGGTCTCAAAAACAAGACGGAGAATTTCTACGCCCATCTGCGCAGTCGTCAATGGAGGGAGAAGAACCGAAAAACCCCGGCCCTTCGAAACACCGAAGGACCGGGCACCCGCAAAAATAAAACCAGTCACTCGGCATTCAATCAATCGGCGACGGTCCGTGAAACAAATCGCTTAGCTTTTCGGTGTGCATGGAGTAGGGTGCGGAGATTGTGCAAGAGATTTTTCGTTTCTCGAAATGAAATCCCTCATCCCTTGTGGCAGTTCAGACTTATCAAGGTTTCGAGCCGATGCAAGGTTGGAGAAAACCAACTGAATACCTAGTCGATAATCCGCGGGAATAGGTTCCTTGATTCTCAACTGCGGCGATCCCCAAAAAACTTCCACGATGTTGGATTGTTCATCCCAGTCCTTTATGTCTGAAAATTCGCCAGCTTGGCGGTAGCCCTCAAAAAGGAATGTACTCATTCGCTCTGGAGGTGTGGCATTGTAGTTCGGCACACGGGAGGCAGTTAAAACGTCCATTTGTCCCAGCTTTGTATTCGTTAGATTCGCGTTATGAAGAATGGCGTACGCGGGATTTGGTGGGGAACTCCCGTAAATCGCGAACAATATACTTCCCGAGAAATCCGCCCCCGACAGGTCTGCACAGGTAAAATCTGGAAACATGCCTCCGTACAAGTGACCGGATGTCTCCATGCCTTGGATGATGTAATGGCTTCGACCGAAGTCCGTTAATTTCGCGTTGGAAAGATCGGCACCAGCAAAATTTGTACTCGTTAGGTCCGCGCCATCAAAAGAGGTTTCACGCAAATTAACGCCCAAGAAGTTTGCATTCCTCAATATCGCTCCGTGAAAGTCGGCTCCAGAGAGGTCGAGAGTCTTTGTGGGGTCTGCGTGGGCGAAGTCAGCGACTTTCGAGAAATCTGGATTGGTCATGTCCCAAATCTTTCCTGAAAAATCGCACCTCACGCAATAAACTCCAGACAGGTTCTTTGCTCTCGCTCCGTTTTTGATCAATGCAGTGAGGGCGCTCGCTGTCGCACGCAGGGGGGCTAGCTCATCTTCGGACGCTGCGCCGACTTCGGTCTCATCGTTCCCTTTGTCTGCTAGGTGCGCGGTGCCATGCAAAACTTGGTACATGAACGCAGCGTGTAGCCGCGCATACAAACTAATATTCCGGTCACGCAGCCTTTCGAGCGCGTCATTCAGGTCGTCTTGCGATATTTGACCGAGAGTAAGTTGTGACAGCCTGTCGAGGAGTTCACCACGAACGACTGGGTCTTGCTCAGCCGCCAAGGCATTGACCAAGAATCGCAAGGTAGCTCGGTGCCGTGGCTTCTGCCGTGGTTCAAGGTACAAACCCAATCCGACGACGCCCGCCAATCTCTCGGTCGGGGTCGAACTCGCCAAACGAGCGACCGCTTTGTCAAAGCGTTCGTCATCGTTCGACCGATGTGTTTCGCCAAGTTGCGAAACTCCCAAGTACAACGTCACCACGACGCCAAATATCGCTAACGAGCCAGCGACAGCTTTCGCGACCTCAAGCCTCCAATACTTGGGCTGCAATTGCTGGGAAAGCAGTTTTGTTTCTAACTCCAGTTTCTTCTTGCGTAGTTCGGCTTCCGCGTCAACGGTTGGACCGTCTGTGAGTCCGTGTTCTTGCTTCTTGGTCATCGACGCTCCCCGTCGCCAGTTATATCAGAAGGTCGGTGCGTATCGGTAGCGGGCGATGATTGACCTATTTGTTGGAGAAAAATCCTGTCGATGCCAGCGGGAACAAGAAAGAAATCCCGTAAGTGACGCCAGGACGATGGCTTAGGGATTTTTGACCGATTCCGCGTGGGCTATGGTCGTCAGCGGTCGGAACACATTGACCCGCTCGAAGAAATGAAACGGCCCAAGCTGCAGGATGGATGGGATGAAATTTTCTTGGAGCCGTGGGCGTTGCACGAGGATATCGAGCGTGTGCGCGCCCTGGCTGAGATGCCACCTCCGAGACAGGCGGTTTCTGGAAATTGAGTCGGCTTCCAGCGGAGGAAAATCTCTCTGAGCTACGGTTGGCCAATTGGCCAATTCAAACGCGATCCGAAATTCGTAAATGACGCCAAAGCAACGACTTAGTGATTTTTACCTGCGGCTGTTAACCGAAGGGTCGGAGTTTGACTGCCATCTGCACATTCCGACGAGGAGCGCACGAGCGCCATTGCCAACCTCAGTGCAACTTCGGTCCAACTCGAGAGGCTGGTTGCACCGCGTGTTCCCGTGTAAGCGACACCAGATGTGGCACTTATGTGACATAGCCCGCTTACTTGCAAAGCAGGCGCTCAGGCGTGAGAGACCGGCAAGGTTCGTCATGAAATGAATCGCTATGTTGTTGAACTGTAGAACTGGAACAGAGCGTTTGGCTGCAACTCGGAGGTCCCTAATGCAATTTTCGCGAATAGTTCAAGGAAAGTTTGGCAACAAACTGCCACTTTCAGCCTGACCGTCCCCTCTGCGGGTGGCAAAAGCCCTTATCCCAATTTATCCCAATAAGCTGCCAAACGTGCCCAAACCGTCCAGAGCGAGCCGAGCCGTGCCTTTAGTTTTCAACTACATACCAGCGAGCCAGGGCGCAATCACCCGTTTGCTAAACCGTTGTAGGGGCCAAAACCTCTACCGGGGGTTCGAATCCCCCCCTCTCCGCCATCGCTAAGTCAAATCTTTTGTGGCGCTTACGCTTCGTCTTCAGACCGGTCCGCGCACTAGGCCGTTTATCCCAATTATCCCAATTTATCCCAATGCGAGTGCAACGGTCTGCGAAACCGTTAGGCTCGAAAGCCCTCGGCGGTTCGAAGCTCTTTTCCTCGGCAATAATATCCGTCGTCGCCTAGAGCATTCGGTTCGTGACCGAAGGATTGCAATCTAGAGTCGCGCAGCGGGTAGACTCAGGTATGGGCGAAAGCACAGTTCTCGATCGAGCGGCCGTCGTTAGTCGGGGACGACGTCTTGAGTGCTTCACTATTTTTTGGAACGGCGTCGAGGGTTTGGTTGCAGTGATCGCTGGCCTGATTGCAGGAAGCATTTCGCTTGTCGGCTTTGGCTTGGACAGTTTCATTGAAGTCACGTCAGGATCGGTGCTGCTGTGGAGGATGTCCGTTGGTGCGGACGTGCACGAGCGTGAACGCAATGAGAAGCGTGCGCTGAGCGCGGTCGGAGCCTGCTTCTTGGCGCTCGCCGCGTATATCGCTTATGAATCCGTGAGTGACTTGTGGTCCAAGCGAGCCCCCGAGCGGAGCGTTGCTGGCATCGTGCTCGCTTGTGTCTCGCTCGTGGTGATGCCCTTGCTCTCGCGTGCAAAGCGAAACGTGGGACGCGCGCTAGGGAGCGCAGCAATGCACGCAGATGCGAAGCAAACGGAGTTCTGCACGTATCTCTCGGCGATCCTTCTTGCTGGCCTGAGAAAAATCACTGTGGGAGTAAGTGATGGGGCTTCAGCCAGGTAACGACCAGATCGGTCACCCAATCAAAGAAACCCGCCAGATGGAGATGAGCCACGACAAGTATCATGGAAAAGAGCAACACAACAGTTCCGAAGTGGATGAGATACAGCGCGTTGTTTGCAAGCACGGAGCCCGTAGTGAACATCAGAACTGCGCCGATGATGGCAGCACCCGGTCGATCAATCCTCATTCCTGGAAATTCTCCGAGAGCGAATACGACGTAACTGGCAATGAAAACTGAATACGTGGCTATTGTGGCGAGGTCGGACATGATGGCTGCTTGTGAGTTGGACATCTTAGCGTGGGCTACGGAGCGCGGCAAATTTCGCCTGCTTCGGCAGTTGCTATCCCTTCCTCAGTTCTGGTTTTGAAAAAGCGATTTGAGACTACGGTGGACAGCCAATAGAATACTGCCAGTCTCGGCAGACGCGTTCCTCCGGCAGGTAAGTGGTATCGCAGATCGCTGTCCCGTTCACCATGTCAATGGTTGCCGATGACGAGCTATCATCCCTTTAAGGACACCAAGCGAACCGAGTCTTCGTAGCCAATGACTGCCATAGGAGTGTTCTTGTTCTTTGGTGCCCCCGTCGCGTTGCGCGGCAGCGCCACTTCGCCAACAAGCTTTCCAGTCGCCTTGTCATAGGCGCATAGTTTGGGGCCGCCAATCTCGAAATCCGGCACCTTCTCGGGATCGCCTCCCGCGCGATGCGTGCCGCCCTCTTGCCCGACGATGAGCAGCGTCTTCGTCAGCAAGAGGTGACCGCGTGCGGGCCGTCCGAGGGAGTGAAGGCCGAGTTGTTTCAACACAGGGTGCTCTGGGCCAGATCACCTGTCGGCGTCATGTCATCCACCGATGCTCGCCCGTGTTCAGATCGATAGGGGTGATACGCCCGTAGTGTGGCTTCCAGAGCGGCACGCCCTGCATTGTCTCAACAGGAGTCATCTCTCGGAGGTAGTCGACACTGGGTACCGACGACTTCAACAGCTTGGCCGCGTATGGAAGCGTGACGGAAGAAACGTAATAGGTTCCGGTCTCGGGGTCGAACGAAGCGGTTCCGTCCAACTGCACCGTGCTGTTGACGCAGCCTGGTTCGCACCCGCATTCGCCACAGGCGGAGGAGGCAGAACGACAGTGATCGTCGCTTGCGCGGACGAGGACAGCCCTGTTGCGATTACGGTTGCCATTAATTGCACGACGTAAGTACCGGCCGACGGAAAGCACGCTTGGGTCACAGGCTGGGTCGGACTGGAAAACGTAACGGCCCGCGGGTCCACTGAGTTGCGTCCACTGCACGGCAACAGGGCTACCCGGCGACTGCACGCAGGAAGCGCTGCCGTTCAAAGTCACGCAGTTAGCCGGGAAGGCCGGAATCGGCGTTGAGCCGGAGAGTTTCCTGAACGTCTTCGAACCGAAGATAGCGGACCCTGACTTCGCCTGCAACAGTCGCAACGCAGAAGAAAACCAGCGAAGCAATCCAAGTTGTGCGCCAGACACTGGAAGAAAACAAGCCTCGGACCATGGTCGTCATCGCACGCATCGTAGCTTACGAAGAACAAGGGGGAAAGAGCCAACCTGGGTCAGCGGCGCGCGGAAACTCCTTCTTGAATGTGCCGAAGTTCAGGCAAATCCTTGTCGGCCTTGCTCCAGAACTTCTCGGCAGCCGCAAATTGCTCGCGTGCTTGCGCGGAATGGCCCGCGTGCTCGGCAGCGAGGCCGAGGGCAAAGTATCCGCCGGCGTAAGTGGGGTCATGCTGGATCATGTCTCGCGCGATGGATTCCGACAAATTCCAATCGCCGCTCTGGCGGGCGGTTTTGGCGATGGATTCCAGCTCAAAGCGGGCGGCGCTCCAGGCATCCGGGCCAGGCCGGGCTAGAATCATTTTGACGATGTCCTGCAACAAAGCCTCGCCTTCTTCGGCTTTCTTGGCGCGGAGCAACAATTCGGCGCGCAGGATGCTTGGGAACGGCGAGCTTGCCACGAGATTCACGGGGAGGCGTTCCGTTTCCTGCTCGGCGAGGGTCAATTCTTCCTGCGCTTCGCTGGGCTTATCCATCGCCAGAAGCGCCTGGCCCGCAAGCGTGTGGCCGGCGAGCCGCGACAAGGGCCATTCGCTTTTCGCCAATTCTTGTACGGCGTGGAGAGCCTCTTCGTAGCGGCCCCGCGCCACGAGAAATTCCGGCCAGGCCTTGCGATTAAATTCGAGAAAGTCCGTATAGGCGGGAACCGCAAAAGCGTCGCGAAAGCCGCTTTCCGCCGCTTTCATTTGCCCCAACGATTGGTAGCTCAAGGCAAGCAATTGCAGATTGTGGGCGTGGTGCCAATCGTAGCGGGCCGGAATGTTCTCCGTGCGGTAGTATTCTTCTTCGAGTAATTTGGTTTTGAGAAATTCCGCGATGGCTTCCTCGGTGCGCCCCAGGCGCATCAGTTCGTGGCCGTGCATGTGGTGCGCATGGGGAATCGCCGGAGCCATGCGCACATAAATCGCTGCTTCGTCAAGGGCTTCCCTGGCCCGGCCGAGGTTTTCCAAAGTATGGGCGTAATAATGATGCGCGGCAAAATTCTCCGGGGCCAGCGCGAGGGCGGTTCGGTAGAACGCGATCGTGTCCACCCCGCCCACCTGGCCGTGCGTTTCCGGTGAACCTTCGTCCGCCAAGCCGCGCTGAATCCACAGCCATGGATCATTCGGATTGACCTTCAGCGCATCGCTGATGGATTTCCGGTAGGCGACATACTTATCCGGATCCCCATTGCTCTCCAGATAATCCAGTTCACGGTCGCGAATGGCGATCCACATTTGCTCGCGCTTGCTGACTTTCGGCGCCAACGCTTGCGCCCGCTGAAAAGCAGCGCGCGCCGTGGCAGGGTCCTGCAAGCCGATATACGCGTCCGTCAGCCCTAGAAACGCCATGGCCAGATTGGGGTCCAGCCGCAAAGCTTGGTGAAAAGAGCGAATCGCCTCAATCCATACGTAGGAATGAACGTAAGCCAGTCCCTGGTCGTAAAAGGCTTGCGCCTCCGGCGAGGAGGTAGCCACTTTTTCGCGCAACGTACCAATTCCCGATCGAAGAGCTACTGGCCGTTCCAGAATTTGGCGCGGTACGGGGCCGCCCCCCTGGTGCCCCTCATGGCCTGTTTGCGGAGCGGCAGGCGCGGATACTACGATTCCCGTCAGTAAAATGATTCCCGCAGCAAAAAACCTCGTCAGATACACTCTTTCTCCTTGCCCGCAAATCTGCCGTTCGCTTTAGCGGCACACAAAAGCCAAATCGTTCTCAGATTTCCGTAATCTCAACGCTACGAACATAGTATCCCGAATCCAATCGGCGGGCTTGAACCGCTGGCTCCTTCACTGACAAACGAATCGCGTAAGTTCCCGGCGTATTGGGCGACCAATCGTGGGTCCAGAAAGTCCAAGGATCGTTGGTAACTTGATGGAAGTTGTCCACCGGCACGTAATTTTCCTCTGGATTGAAACGGATCTGCAGCATCTTTACCGGTTGCGAGCCTCCCCAGGCGATTCCTACAACGCGGTATTTGATTTTGCCCGCCACATTCCATTTCTCGATGCGAATGGGCGTGGCCGCTTGTTCGATCACGGCGGGCTGAAAATCCTTTGCCAGCAAGGGCACGCCTTTCTGCTGAGTTCTCGCAGCGTACTCCCGCATTTGGGACGTCGATTCCACCACTTCTCCGACAAGGGTAATTTCGTTCACCCATTTGATGCACGCGCAGCCGTACCAACCGGGCACCACGAGACGGACCGGGGCGCCATGATCTTTCGTCAGTGGCTGGCCGTTCAACTCCGTGGCCAGAAAAGCTCCTGCTTTGTCGAGTTGCTCGCGCGAGAATACCCAACTGGCGCCCGGGACGGAGGTTCTGGATATCTCCGCATACTGGTCGAAACCGGAGACAAGAACGCGGGCCGCAGGCGATTTTGCTTTGGCCTTGTCCAAGATTTCCGCAAGCGGGACTCCAGCCCAATCCCCGACGCTCAGCAACCCAAAGTGCGCTAGGCGGACGTTTCCCGCGCACTCCATCAAATGTGCGCCCATGGGCTTGGCTGCTTTCCGCAGGCTTTCGATCCCCAAATTCATCGGCCGGTCGACGATGCCGCCGAGTTTCACTTGCCATGAGGCCGGATCGGGAAGGAGCTGGGAAGCGCGCGTGCGAATGTAGAATTTTCCCGTGGGCGTAATGGGGTCTTGTGGTTCAAGCGTCGAGAGATCCGAATACAGCCGCCCGTCGAGTTCGGAACCTTGAGGAATGCTCAGAGGTACAGGGCTTTCGTTTACGAAATCCAAGGTGCCTAGCAAGCCTAGCAGCTTGCCGTTTGCAAAGGGATCCTTCTGCCGAGGTCGGAGTGAACTCGTCCATGCGATGCCGGCAAAATCAGCAAACAAAGCGCTCCCGGAAAACAAAGTTCCCTTCAGGAGAGACCTGCGGGTCAACATGGTTTTGTTTTTGGTGGGAGAGGCATGTGCCAACCTGGTTCTTCAACTTTTCTCTTGCAAGGCCATAAGTTTTTTCGCGGAAATCCATTGTACACGCCAGACGGGGAGATTCTAAAAACTTTGCCATTCCCCTCGGTAGCTTTTCGCTGGTCGTCACACAGGTACCCAGAATGCATCACATTGGCCATTTTGGTTACAAATCGAGACCAAGTTATGGAAGTTTTAGAAGTAGAATGCTTTTTCGGTCGGTTCTGCTAGTTGCTAGTTATATAAATTTCTCCTTACTCCGACCTCGAGTTTGCGCTTGACATTGCATTGGATTAGTACTTGAATTGCGCTAAATAACGGTGATTGCCCGGCGTTTTTCGACGATTCAGGGTGGTGGTAGTGACCTTGGGCTTTGCAAAAACTAAAATCTAAATTTGTCTCTGAGCTTTAGCTGAGAGGGCTTTGGACAGGGGAGAGAGTATGAGACTGCGTACTTTTGCAATTTTGGCTGCTGCTTTGCTAATTCTCGCGAGTGGTGGAACGGTTTGGTCACAAACCGTGCAAGGCGTCATCACAGGCACGATCACGGATCCCACCGGCGCCGTCGTGCCCAACGCGACGGTGACGATCACCAACGTCGGTACGAATGCCTCGCAGAGTGCGACCACAGGAGGAGACGGCAGTTACCGCTTCTCCCTCGTGCCGCCGGGGACCTACACTCTCGAGATCAAGGCCGGCAACTTCGCTACCGTCAGGGTGTCTGGAATCGTTGTAGAAGCAAGCCAAACTGTTCCGTTCAGCCGACAGCTCGAATTGGCCAAGGCCCAGCAGGTGATTGAAGTGACCGAGCAAGCTCCGCTCGTGCAGACGGCCACTTCGGACCTCGCAACCCAAATTGATCGCGTAACCATCGAAAATGCCCCGTTGGCGGACCGCGATGTTTTCTCAACGCTTCCATATCTTGCTCCCCAGGTCAGCCCGGGACTCGATATGTCGCCGACTTCCGGCGGTGCGCGCGAATCGGGCACCTCGTATTTGCTGAACGGCGGAGATGATAATGATAACTTTAGTGAAGGGGCAATCAATATTCATCCGCCCTTGGAGTCCGTGCAGGATTTTTCCATCAAGACTAACAGCATGACCGCGGAGTACGGGCGTGGTGTGGGTGCGGTAGTCAGTGCGAACCAGGTTTCGGGCACGAATAGATTTCACGGGGCACTTTATGAGTTCAACCGCAATCGCTCGCTGAATGCCGCGGATTTCTTTTCCAACGCATCAGGACTGCCCAAGCCAAAATATATCCGCAACCAGTTTGGCGGTATCGTGTCTGGTCCCATTCGCAAGGACAAGACGTTTTTCTCCTTCGCGTACGATCGAATCAAATTGGTTTCTGGAGCGCCTCTCAACGCAACAACCGGCCCAAACTGGTATGTCCCCACCAAAGCCGCGCTTGCTACTTTGACCGCGACCGCGAATGCCGGGCCGATTGCTAAACAAGTACTCGCAGCCTACCCTCCGATGTCTTCGGATGCGGCCTGCCCCAATAAGCCAACTATTGATCTCTGCATAAATAATGCAATAGAATGGCCTTCAGGAGCAGAGGACTTAGCAAA